>JFJP01018675.1_pt1 | contig 16687 bp, 17 predicted proteins | sample 431651 | NCBI WGS metagenome assembly JFJP01 (sample SAMN02602958, study PRJNA72255) | Microbial mat metagenome, whole genome shotgun sequencing project. | biome: fresh water; feature: sink hole; material: water; isolation source: purple microbial (photo- and chemosynthetic) mats found in... | reverse complement strand
TTGTTGCGGCCGAAATGACCATAGGCCGAGGTCGGCTCGTAAACCGGACGCAGCAGATCCAGATCGCGGATGATTTCCGCCGGCTTCAGGCCAAACACCGCGCGGACCGCCTTCTCGATACGGGAATCCTCGACCGTGCCCGTGCCCTGCGTATCCACCATGACCGAGACAGGCTCGGCAAAACCGATCGCATAGGCAAGCTGCACCTCGCAACGCTTTGCCAATTTCGCGGCAACGATGTTCTTGGCCACATAACGCGCCATATAGGCCGCGCTGCGATCCACCTTGGATGGATCCTTGCCTGAGAATGCCCCGCCGCCATGCCGCCCCATGCCACCATAGGTATCCACGATGATCTTACGCCCGGTCAGCCCGCAGTCCCCCTGGGGACCGCCAACAACAAAACGCCCCGTGGGATTGATCAGATAGCGGGTATCCTTCAGCAGGGCAGCCGGAATGACCTTCTGGATCACTTCCTCGATGATGCCCTCCCGCAAGGTCTTGTGGCTAACGTCTGGCGAGTGCTGGGAAGAAACGACGACCGTATCGACACGGACCGGGCGCCCGTCGACATATTCCACGGAGACCTGGGATTTACCATCCGGGCGCAGGTAGGTCAACGTATTGTCGCGACGAACGGCGGCGAGGCGACGCGTCAAGGCATGCGCATACATGATCGGCATCGGCATCAGTTCCGGCGTCTCGTCGCAGGCAAACCCGAACATCATGCCCTGATCCCCGGCCCCCTGCTCCTTGAACAAGCCCTTGCCTTCCGTCACGCCCTGGGAGATATCCGGAGACTGGCGATCCAGCGAGATCATCACGGCACAGCAATCCCCATCGAATCCAGCCATCGGATCGGTGTAGCCGATGCGGCGGACCTTGTCGCGCACGATATCGGCATAAGGAACGGTGGCACTGCTGGTGATTTCGCCCGCGACCACCACCAGTCCGGTCGTGACCAAGGTTTCGCACGCCACGCGCGATTTCGGATCGCCGGCCAGATGAGCATCCAGAATGGCATCCGAGATGCCATCGGCAACCTTATCCGGATGGCCTTCCGTAACGGACTCTGAGGTGAATATATAATTGCGATTCGCCATGATCTTTCCTTTCATTTTCAACATACCCATAAACGCAATCTAAAAGAGGAATAAAACCAAAAACGTCATATTGCCTAAAAACAACGACAAAGGCGAGCGTAAAATCAATCAATCAGTGCCATGATTTCAGGCGCGGTCTCGCGGGTCAACCGACGGCATTTCTCAAGCACCTCAGCCGCCGTCTCGCAGGCCAATGCCTCACGGGCAAGTTCAGTGGCCTGACCGAAGTGCAAGCTGCGCAACGCATCCTTGACCAACGGCACCGCCCGCGGACTGACGCTGAGTTCATCGATGCCCAGCCCCAGCAGCAAGGCCGTCATCAACGGGTCTGCCGCCATCTGCCCGCACAGCCCCACCCAGATCCCCTGGGCATGCGCCGCCTTGACGGTCATCTCGATAAGCGCAAGCACGGACGGATGCGTGGGCTCGTACAGGTAGGCAACACGTTCATTCCCCCGATCTACAGCAATCGTATATTGGATCAGGTCATTCGTGCCGATACTCAGGAAGTCAACATGCCTGGCAATGATGTGCGCCGCCAGTGCCGCCGCCGGCACCTCGATCATCGCCCCCACCTGGATATCCCGGTCGAAGGCAATCCCGGCGGCGGCGAGATCCGACATCGCATCCCTCAAATGCTGGTTCGCCTGCAGGACTTCGCCGACACTGCTGATCATCGGATACATGATCCGCACATTCCCATGCACACTGGCACGCAGAATGGCTCTCAACTGCTGCTTGAAATAGTCAGGGTGCCGGAGCGAAAGCCGGATGGAGCGCAGCCCCAGAAACGGATTCAGTTCCTTCGCCCCCCGGACATCGCCAAAGAATTTGTCGCCCCCCAGGTCCAGCGTCCGGATAATCACCGGGTCGGGGGCAAGCCGGGCGGCGATCCGGGTATAGACCTCCCCCTGCTCATCTTCCGAAAGCAATCGATTGCGCGTCAGATGCAAGAATTCGGATCGCAGCAGGCCGATGCCGCGCGCACCGTATTGAAGGATAGCATCCACGTCTTCCGGTCCCTCGGCATTGGCCGCCAGGACGATGGCACGGCCATCCTTGGTGATCGCCGGCTCGTTCTGGAGGTTCTCAAGGCCTGCCTCAATCGAACGGCGTACCTCGGCCAGCTTGCCATAGGTCTTCAACTGCTCCTCGTCCGGATTGAGGATGAACACGCCCTTGTTGCCATCGATCAGGACATGATCCCCGGGATGGATGTGCCGGCTGACATCGTGCAGGCCAACCACGGCAGGAAGCTCCAGCGCCCTCGCCATCACGGCGGTGTGCGAGGTCGGGCTACCCAGATCCGTCGCAAAGCCCAGGATTTTGTCTTTCGGCAAGGAGGCGGTTTCGGACGGTGCCAGATCATGGGCAACAATCAGATGCCCCGCAGCCATGGAAAACGTCGAATCGGCCGCGCGCCCGGTCAGGTTTCGAAGAATCCGACGCCCCACATCGCGGACATCCGCGACCCGTTCGCGCAGGTAATCATCCTCGACCGCCTCCAGGACGCTGGCGTACTTATTGGTGCCTTCCTGAACAGCGAACTCGATGTTCTTAAGCTTAATACGTACCCATCCGATGACTTCCTCGACAAAGGTGCGGTCATCAAGAACCATTAGATGCGCATCAAGAATCGATGCGTCCTGCGCGCGAGTCTGGCCGCTCAGGGCATCCTGAATCTGCTGGATCTGGCCACGCGTTTCGATCAGCGCATCCTCGAAACGCACAATCTCGCCCGGCACATCCGAGGCTAGGATGGACCGTTCGGATACCTGCAGGACATCAGGGCAAAGCAGCAATACCGGTCCGGCAGCCACTCCGGGAGAAACGCCAATACCATGAAATGTGCGGTTCCTGCTTTGCGCCTCTGCAACCATGACTAATCCTCATCAAACTTCCGAACCACCACGAGGTTCTCCAGATGATCCAGCGCTTCTTCGCTATCCACCCCCTCTGCCGTAACCCGCAGCACCGAGCCACGCCCGGCCTCCAGGGTCATCAGTCCCATGATGCTTTTGCCAGACACCACCAGACCGTCCTTCTCGACGCTGACCTCGGCATCAAACCGCGACGCCGCCTTCACAAACAAGGCGGCCGGCCGTGCATGGATGCCATATTGGTTGGAGATTTTAAACTCACGCATCATATTTATCCGCTCAACCGGTCGACTTACTCGCTGGCGTTGCGCCCCTCGCTGAGCAGCGACATCAGCCGCTCATCCAATTCCTTTTCCGCATCGTGGCCGAGCCGCAACAATTTCATGTTCAGCGCCGCGGTCTCCACCACATTGGCGATATCACGCCCCGGCTCAACCGTCACAAAGACCTGCGGCACATCAACCCCCAGGAATTTGCGCATGTTGGCCTTGGACTCCAACCCATCGCATTCCGGCTCCTTGCCGCGCACACACAGGGTCACCACCAGATCCAGTTTCTTCTCCTCGCGCACCGAGGCCACGCCAAACAGGCTCGGCACATGGATGATCCCCAGTCCACGGATCTCCATGTGGTATTGCGTGATCTTGACGGGCGAGGCAATCAACGCGCCCGAGGTATCACGCCGCAAAGAGGTAATGTCATCGGCGACCAAGCTATGCCCCCGCTGCACCAGCGCCAGCGCGGTATCGCTCTTGCCGACCCCCGGCGTGCCCTCGATCAGAACCCCGATCCCCATGATCTCGACCATGGTGCCCTGGATCTTCTGCCGGGGTGCCCACAGGTTCTCCATGATAATCGTCGCCGCATTGACGAAATGCTTGGTAATCAGCGACGTCCGCAACACGACAACCTTGTATTTCTCAGCCAGCGCCAGAATCTCCGGATGAACCCGCTTGCCACGGGTAAACACGATGCAGGGCACCTTCATGGCGAAGAGTTCCTCGGATCGCCTTGATCGATCCGTCTCACTCATGGCATCAAGGAAGGCATGCTCGGCCAGCCCGATGACCTGGATGCGCTGCTCGGGAAAATGCTTGAAGAAACCCGCCAGCCCCAGGCCGGGACGGTTGATGGCCGCCTCACCAATCAAGCGCGACAAGCCCGCTGATCCGCCAAGCACCTCCAGCTTGAGCCGCTCCGAGCCCGCCGAAAGGAAATCAGAGACCTTTACCGTTCGCTTGCTTTCTTGATCCTTTACTGCTGCCATGACAACCGTCCTTCCGGAATAACACACACGCCACTGAACTAGTGCCCCTTGAGCTCCTCGACCTCACCCGGCTTCACCCGGTGATCCTGAACCTTCTCGCGCAGCTTGCGCAACTGCTTCTCCGCACGGTCGAACGCGACATCCATTGAATTGCCGAGCGTGTCGCTGGTCTCGTCGGCCTCCACATGGATATGATTCTTGGCTTGGACAACAACCTCGGCGATACAACGGTGCTTTTCCACGTTCAAGATCACATGGACATGCTCAACACGAGGAAACATCTCCATCAGTTTCGCGGCACGTTCCTCGGCATATTTCTTGGCTCCCGGCGCCCCATCCAAATGTCTCACGGTCACTTCAATCGACATAGCCCCCCCCTTTCCTGTTTTTCTGTTCTGTTACATCTTAAACTCGGTCCCCAGATAAAGCTCACGGCTCATTTGATCATTGATCAGGAACGAACTCGCTCCCTCCCGCAGCACTTTGCCCTCATAAAGCAAGTACGCCCGGTCCACAATCGCCAGCGTCTCACGCACATTATGGTCGGTGATCAAGATGCCGAGCCCGCGCCGCTGGAGCTGCATGATGATGCGCTGCACATCCGCAACGGCCAACGGATCGACCCCGCTGAACGGCTCATCAAGCATCAGGATCGCCGGGTTGGTCACCAGTGCCCGCGTGATCTCAAGCCGGCGGCGCTCCCCCCCGCTGAGCGTAAAGGCACGCTGGTCGGCAAGCCTTGCCAGATCCAGTTCCTCCAGCAACTCATCCAGCCGGGATCGCATTTCTTTTTTTGATAACTTCAAGGTTTCCAAAATGGCCAGTACATTCTCCCTGACGGTCAACTTACGAAATATGGACGGTTCCTGGGAAAGATACCCGATCCCCATCCGCGCCCGCTTGTACATCGGTTGGGCCGTGATATCCTGCCCTTTGAAAAACACACGCCCACCATCTGCCTTGACCAACCCCACAATCATATAAAAGGACGTCGTCTTGCCAGCCCCGTTCGGCCCCAGCAACCCGACGATCTCGCCCGGCATGACTCGGATACTGACGTCCGAAACCACCATTTTCCCCCGGTAGGATTTCGCCAGTCCCATCGCCTCGACCAAGCCATTCTCGTTGTCCTCGATCATGCCCGCATTCCCCGTCTATACCCACTGATCAACCACTTCCGCTACTCCATAATAGCGCGAAACCAGACAAGGTAAACTACAATTTAGGGACATCACTCACTTTCTGGGACTTTTCCTTGGATTCCGCCGCTGCAGACGGGAAGACAACCAAGCGGGCGCCCGGCGAGACAATCACTTTCTCGGAATTGACAAAGATCTGGATCTTCTCGCCAGCAACCTCATCCTTGGCACGGGAAAGCTTGGGGTTCTGGGTCATGGTAATCGCCCCGCTTGAAACCGTATAAACAGCTCTACCGCAAGAGGCTACACGATCAGCCTGCGTAACCTCCACGGACTCCGTGGCCACCACCGATTCCACGTTATTACTGGCATCGAAAAACACATGCAGCTTCTGGCTTTTCATCTGTACTCGAGGTTCAGTGACCACCACATTCCCTTCAAATACGCACATCTTCTGATTATAGTCAAACAGCAGGACATCCGATGTAATCACCGTTTCCCCCGATATCGCAACGGGCGGCTTGGCAATAGCCATCGAACGGCACACCAGAGCAAGTCCCAACAGCACCAGCCACCCTCTCATTTTCATTCTACTTTTCACGCTTTATGATCCTTTCCGGTTTAATCAACGCCGACGGCAACGAAACCCGGACATTTTGCAATATGCGCAATGTCATGTTCGTCCCGTTCCATTCACATCCGGTGCCCGTCAGCAGGACATCTCCTCGCTGTACCGACACCGCCGTCCTTGACAACACGGATTCACGATCCGGACGGCATATCGCATCGCCTGCGGTAATCACCATATCCTGCACCCCATTGGTCGAGAAGACACGGAACACCACCCCACTGCCGGTAATCGTCTGATCCGGCTGGACAAACGCATAGGCCGCAAAAAGTTCGGACTTCAACGTGCCATCGGGATAATACTCCACCGGCACCCGCAAGTCCTCGATCGGCTCCTGCGCACGCCCCTGTAACACGCCAACGATCGCCACGCCGGCCATGATGAACATCCATCGTTTAACGTACCGCTTCATCAATCGCCCTCAGAACCTGCCAAAGTTTACGCATTTGCCGGAAGGGAATCGCATTAGCCCCATCCGACATGGCCTCGGCGGGATTCGGATGGGTCTCGATAAAGACGGCATCGCACCCGGCCGCCACCGCCGCACGGGCCAGCACCGGAGCCAGATAGCCATCCCCGCCCGAAACGGTGCCAGCCCCGCCCGGCCGCTGCACGCTATGCGTGGCATCAAACGTCACCGGGTACCCGAAGTCGCGCATCGCGGGCAGGTTGCGCATATCCGCCACCAGATTCTGGTAGCCGAACGAGGAGCCCCGTTCGGTGAGAATGATCCGGTGATTTCCTGTGTGTTCAATCTTGCGGATGACATGGGCCATATCCGATGCCGCCAGGAACTGCCCTTTCTTGACATTGACAGGGATGCCCGTCTCGCCAGCCGCCAGCAGCAAGTCCGTCTGCCGGCAAAGAAAAGCCGGAATCTGGATGGCATCAACCACCCTGGCCGCCTGCCGGGCCTGCTCCTCGGTATGCACATCGGTCAGCACCGGTACGCCGAACCGGGCCTTGATCGCACCCAGGATCTCCAACCCTTCCTCGATCCCCGGACCACGGTACGAGTCGACCGACGTGCGGTTCGCCTTGTCGTACGAGGCCTTGAACACAAACGGGATCGATTCCTCCCCGGCCAGCTTGACCAGCTTCTCAGCCAGTGCCATGCAGGCGTTCCGGCCCTCGATGACGCAGGGGCCAGCAATCAAGGCCAACGGATGCCCGCCGCCAATACTGACATTCCCGATCTTAACCACGCATCCCTTACCCATGTTGTTCATGCTCCCTTATCAATTTTTCAACACGCTCGACATCGGCTGGCGTATCCACGCCGATACCGGTATCCGACGTCTCGATCACCACCATGCGGCCCCCGAGGTACAACGCCCGCAACTGTTCCAGCTTCTCCGCCAGTTCCAGCATGCAAGGCGGTGTCGCCACCAGCTTCTGCAGGAACGCCATGCGGTAGGCATAGAGGCCCAGATGCCGCCAGTAAAGCCCTTGCATGCCCTTGTCCTGCGCATCACGGATAAAGGGAATCACCGAGCGCGAGAAATAAAGCGCCTGGTGCCTTGCACCCCAGACCACCTTGACCACCGACGAACTCTCCAAATCCTCGACCCCTTGCACCGGGGAGGCGGCCGTCCCCATATCCCACGCGGCATCGGCTGCCATCGTATCCACCAGCCGGTCGATCAATACCGGATCCAGCAGCGGCTCATCCCCCTGGATATTCACCACCAGATCGGCCTGGACACCCGCCACGGCCTCGGCAATCCGATCCGTGCCGGACGGATGGTCCGGACGCGTCATGGCGACTTCGCCGCCGAAGCCGCGAACCACGGACGCAATGCGTTCGTCATCCGTGGCCACCAGCACGGACGATAGCGAACGCGCCGCACGGGCCCGCTCGACCACCCGCTGGATCATGGGTTTGCCACACAGCGAAACCAGACTCTTGCCCGGCAGCCGGGTCGACGCCCACCGTGCCGGAATCACGCCAATAACCTTCATCAGGACTGCCCTCCGTCAACCTCATCCCGTTCAAATGAACCCAGCAATTCGCCCGGCAGGCAAACCGCCGTACCGAGTTTTCCAACAACGACACCCGCCGCATGATTCGCCAGTTCAGCGGCCTCTTCAAACGATGCCCCGGACGCCAGCGCCGTCATCGCGGTGGCAATCACGGTATCCCCCGCACCGGAGACGTCGAAAACCTCGCGCGCCTTGGTCGGGAACACCCGCGCAGCCCCGCCCTGAGGCAGCAGGTACATGCCATGCGCCCCAAGCGTGATCATCAGGAAAGCCGTCCCCCATCGCTCCGATAAAATCCGACCGGCAGCCTTGAGCGTGGGCGATTCTGACGGGTTATCACCCAGCGGCTCTTCCGGCAACCCGGCAGCCAGACACGCCTCGCGGTAGTTGGGGGTAGCCAGCGTAAGCCACGGCAAAACCAACTGGTTGTTGTTTTTCGGGTCAAACCCCACCGGACACCCCGCCTCGCGGGCGGCCGCCAGCACGGCATCAATCACCGGCTGGCATATAATCCCCTTGCCGTAATCCTCGATGATCACCCCATCCGCCTGACTGACCAGTGCGGGCAACCGCTCGCAAATCGATTGCACGCAGGCACTGAACCGGGCGGCAGGCAACTCGCGATCAACCCGTACCACCTGCTGCCGATCCGCCACGACCCGCGTCTTGACCGTCGTGCGCAGGGTCGCCTCCTCGACCACGCCATCCATATTGATCCGAGCAGCCAGCAGTGCCTGCTTGAGATCGTTCCCGGCCTCGTCCACGCCAAGGGCACCGGCCACCGTGCTGCGTGCCCCCAGGGCGCTAATGTTCAGCGCCACATTCGAGGCCCCCCCGGGGCGAGATTCGTCTCGCGTGACATGCACCACGGGAACCGGGGCTTCCGGGGAAATGCGATTGACCGAGCCGAAGACATACCGGTCCAGCATGAGATCGCCCACGACCAGGATCCGAGTTCCGGCAAATCCCCCCAGCAGCACTGAAGCGCGAGCCTTATTCAACATGGCAACCGCCCTCCTCCTCCACCACGACCTCCGGCACTCCCCCCTCAACAGGCAGGGTCTCCGTCTGAATGCCTCCCCGCGCACTGCGCACCAGTTCGATGTACTCGACATCGGACAACGACAACCACGCCCATTCCAGATCCTTCACATCAGCCATCGCCCCACCGGTACCGGCATAGATCCGCAAGCCGTAATAAATCGCCGCCCGCGACTCCGGCAACTGCACCGGCTCCATGCGGAAACGGATATCCCGCAGGGCCGCCGCTTCCTGACCGGCCGCATCCAGCCAGACCAGGGAACCATCCATGATGTGCAACCGGAAGCGGTCCCGCAACGGGGCCGTCAACCGGACCACATCACCCGCCGAGGCCTGGCGCATATCCGCCAACCGGGCAAACACCTGAGGCTGCCAGACGCCACTCGCGGCCTGCTGGGTACGCACCATCGCCTGACGCAGCTCCACACGCCATGTGAACCACCAGCCCACGCGGATCTCCCCGGCGGAAAAACCGGGGGTTCCGGCCGAGGCGAAACCATCGGACGCAACATTACGCAGCACCAGCGCGTAGGGCCACCCAATCCTGCAGGACCCCACGCTCACGGGCATCCCCATCCGGGTCGTGAGCTCGCTGGCGACCCACTCCCGGGCACGTGCCGACCGCGCCACAAACCAGCCTGCCACCATCAGCACCGCCACTACGGCGAACAACACCAGGAAAAGTCCCGTCAGGCGAGCCCCTGGACGACTTGAGATAATCTTCATTCCGCCCCCCCGTCATCCGGATGATGGGTCCGGGCTCCGAACACATCCGTACCGACCCGCACCAGCGTTGCCCCTTCCTCGATCGCCGTCTCGAAATCGTTCGACATGCCCATCGACAACGTCTCCAGCGCAAACCCGCTTTGCGCGGCCCATTGATCGCGCAACTGCCGCAAACGGCGGAAGAACGGACGTGCCGACTCCCGGTCCGGACTGAACGGGGCCATCGTCATCAGGCCCTGCACGTCCACATGCAGCAGGCTGTTGGCGGCGTCCAGTACGGCGGGCACCTCATCCGGCGCAAAACCGAACTTGCTCGCTTCCCCGGACACGTTCACTTCCAGGCAGACCGGCATGCGCAGGCCCGACAATTCCGCGCAGGCATCAATCCGCTGCAGCAGGCGCAACGAATCCACCGCATGGATCAAGGCGAAGGCAGACACCACCGGCGGCACCTTGTTGCGCTGCAGGTGCCCGATAAAATGCCATTCCAGCGATCCCGGACAGGCATCGATCTTGGGCAAGGCCTCATGCACGCGGCTTTCGCCAAAGCAATCGCAACCGGCCGCGGCCGCCTCGGCAACGAGCTCCGGCGGATACATCTTGCTCACCGCCACCAGGCTCACGCTCTCCTCGGCACGCCCGGCACGCTGGCAGGCCCGCTGCATCCGCTCGCGAACCGACTCCACCCTTGCCTTGATTCCTGAATCCATCATACCTCCTGCCGCCCCGCCAACGCCCGTTCCAAGGTGACTGCATCCGTGTAGCGGATCCCGCTGCCAGCGGGAATCCCATTGGCCAGACGGGTGACCTTCGCCCCTCGTTCCCGAAGGAGTGCCGACACAAAACCCGCCGTGGCTTCACTTTCCAGGTCCGTATTCAACGCCAGCACCACCTCGGTCACCCCCTCCTCCCGTACCCGTCGCACCAATTCACGCAAGCGGATATCATTCGGACCATCCCCCCGCATCGGCGAGATCTTACCCATCAGGGCATGATAGCGCCCGCGGAAGGTCCCCGTCGCCTCGATCGTCTGCATATCGCCGGGATCCTCGACTACACACAACAGCCGCCCGTCCCGCGACGGATCCGTGCATAACCGGCACGGATTATACCCGACATCCGTAAACGCCCCGCACCGCGAGCAGAAACGCACCTGTTCGCGGGTCTCTTCCAAGGCAGCCAGCAGCGGCGCAATGAGGCGTGTCGGCTCGGCCGCCAGCTTCATGGCCATCCGCGCCGCGGAACGGCTTCCCACGCCCGGCAACTTGCTGAGTGCGCCGGTCAAGGCATCCAGCGCAGGAACATTCATCAGGCGCCCATGCCACCCAGCATTTCGGCCAGTCCGCCCATTTTCTGCATCTCCGCGCTAGCCGCCTTCTTGGAGGCGTTCAGCGCCGAATTGACCGTCGTCACAAGAACCTTCTGCAACCGCTCGATATTCAGATCGTCGAAGGCCGATGGGTCGAAGATAATATCCTTGACCGTCATGTCACCGCGGACACTCACGGTGATCTTGCCGTTGTTGCTCTTGATCTCGACGACCTGCTTCTCAAGCTGGCTCTGCATCTTCTTCATTTTGCTGCGCAGTTCCATCGCCTGCTTCATCTGCTGTAACATACCCGCCATATCATACTCCTGTTGTTGCTTATTGGTTTGTCAAAGTATATCCGAAATATCGCCATTGAACGCCTCCAGCACCTTGCGCACATCCGGATGGTCATACCAATCCGACTGCCGCCTGAGCGCCGAGCGCACCGTGCCTGTCTCAGCCACCGCCGCATGCACCGCGCCAGCGCCAGCGTCATAAACCACCACCGGTGTTGGCGCAGGCCCCGCAATGACGGGAGCCAGTGCAGCCAGGTCATCCACAGGCTCGAAGGCCAGCAGGACGTCGCGGCCGACAATCCTTTTGATCATCTGCCGCAGTGCCATCTGCGCCCGCGGTCCCCGCAGATTCGCCATCGTTTCCTCGAATTCGGCAGAGAATCCAATCCGCACTTGGGTTTCGGTGATCTCCAGCGGAAGGGTCACACGCATCGCCGCCGCCGAGCCCACCGAGGCCACCGCCATGCGCTCAACAATCGCCGGCCATTCAGCCCGCAGCCGTTCCAGCACCGATTCGGGGGCGATGGATACATCCCCGGGCAGGACTGGCACAGGCTCGGGATCCGCGGGGCGACGCACCACAAAACCAGCCGCTTCACGCTGCCTCGCGGCTACCGCCACCGGTGCGGCATCCCCCGAGCGCAAGGTATTGATCTTGACCAGGATTTCCTCCAGCGTAACCACCGTGGCGGCGCGTCCGCAGCGGATCAAGGCAGTCTCCAGCAGGACCTTACGCGAAAGCGCAAAGCGCATGCGGTCCTCCGTCTCGGAAAGCAGTGTGACCACCCTGAGCAACCGCCCGGTATTCGTCAGCTTCGCCTGCGTCTCCAGGGTGGCGAGCTGCTCAGGCGTCAGGTCCAGTGCCGAGGACGGATCATCCACATTCAGGCAGATCAGCAGGTTACGGAAATGCGCAATCAATTCAACCACGAGCCGGGACAGATCCTTGCCCCCCGCATCCAGGGCACCGATCGTGGCGATCAGCCCCTTGAGGTTGCCTTCCAGGACATCGACCGCGAGGGATTCCAGCGTGCTGCGAGAAACCAGGCCGAACACGGAAAGGACATCCTCCTCGGTGATCCGCTTGCCCTTGAAGGCGATCAACTGGTCAAAGGAGGACTCCGCATCGCGCAGCCCGCCCTCGGCCCCCCGCGCCACGGCCAGCAGCGCCTCGCCATCCACATCGATGCCGTCGGCATCGGCGATCAGCTTGAGCCGCTCAACAATCTGGGGAACAGGAATACGGCGCAGATCGAACCGCTGGCAACGCGAGATAATCGTCGGCAACACCTTTTCGGGCTCGGTCGTGGCGAACATGAACTTCACGTGCGCGGGCGGCTCCTCCAGCGTCTTGAGCAAGGCATTGAAGGCCCCGGTCGACAGCATGTGGACTTCGTCAATGATGTAGATCTTGAACTTGCCGCGCACCGGGGCGAATTTGACCGTATCGCGCAGCTCGCGAACATTATCTACCCCGGTATTGGAGGCCCCGTCGATCTCCACCACATCCAGGCTGCTGCCCGACATGATCTCGCGGCAACTGTCGCAGACATCGCAGGGCGTCACGGTCGGCCCGCCCTGCTGACAGCAGAGCGCCTTGGCGAAGATACGGGCGATGGAGGTCTTGCCAATACCGCGCGGCCCCACGAAAAGATAGGCATGATGAAGCCGTTCGCCGCTGATCGCGTTGCGCAGCGTCTGCGTGACATGCTCTTGACCGACAACATCTTCAAACTGCTGCGGTCGCCATTTTCGCGCTAATACTTCATACCCCATAAATTACCCTTCACCCCGGTCCCTTGCTCCACTTCATTCAACCTGCCGCAACCCTAGCGTTTTACGCGCGAATGTTCAAGCCTTTCTATTTATTCAGGTGCCAGCCCTGGACGGCATCCGCCCCGTGCCATGGGCGGAATACAAACTCACACAGGAAATGACGGGCGCCTGCCTTGCGTAGTGCCTGGAGATGGGGCAGGCGGCTGAAGGGGGCTTGGTTCAGCACGATGCTGCGGCATTGCTCCTGGCATAGCACCACCGGTTCGTTCCCCGCAGCAGACCGTAGCCGTCGCTCCCCACCCCGCTGGCGGCATTGGCCCAGTCCCTGGCAGCCGCCTTCAAAGGCGGCCATGCCGCAGGATTCGGCAATCATCAGCGGCGGATCATAAAAAACGGGAACCACCATACGGTCGCCGAATTCGGCGACCAGGGGGCGAATGTCGTTCACCCCGTCTTCCGGCGACGCCGTCACCCGACGGTACCCGCCATCCAGCAGCGAGGCGATCGCTTCACGATTGCGCGCATACAACGGCCACCCCGCCAGGATGTCGGCGCCTCCCTGCAAAACGGCGTCAAGCAACTGCCGCCCCCCCACCCCGTTGACTTCCCACTTGGAAATACCCAGTGCAGCAGCAGCCTTGAGCGCCTCCACCGTGCCTTCACGGTCGGTCTCCCGCACGATCAATGGCAGCCCGATTCTGATTCGCCCGAGGCCGACCCGCGCGGCAATGTGCTCGATCCGCCCGGCCACCCCTTGGCGGTTGCCGGCATTCAAGCGGAAGATGACCTCGTCAACCGAGGCCAGATCATGGTCGCCGAAGGCATCCAGCAGCGCTTCACGATCCAGGGCAAGCGACCAGATTTCGGGTGTACGCGGAGGCGTGGTTGCAGACGGCCTAAAGGTGTACATGGCCACCGCACGCTCACGGCGCTCCTGCGCCTGTGAGGTCAGCAGGTCGGCCAGCGTCGTGGTCAAGTCCCGGCGGAGCGAATTCAGCAGCGAGACGGGGGCGAAACGTGCCTCGGGGTTATCCACGCACACCCGGCCGGGGCTGAACGGGGAGTCCCCCAGTTTGGCGAAGGCATCCCGGGCGGCGGCCTCCGTCCGCGCCGGATCCTTGGCTGCCGCGAAGACGCCTGCGACAGACGCCCGCCCCGCCACCCGCATCTCGCCGCATCCATCAAACGCTTCGGCCTCGGCCGTGATCTGCTGCGCCGTGATGCGCAGGGTGACATCCAACCTGAAACGGAGCCTGTGTACCGCCGGATTCGGCCGATTGAACGGGTAGTCCCGCTTGGTTTTCTGCGATGAGGCGCAATAGACCGGAGCGCCTGGCGAGAACACTGGCGCACCGGGTGGCAGGGTGACCTCGACCAACGTCCCGCCCGCCGCCTCGAAAACGCTCGTTGCGGCCCCCGCCTTGTCGACGCGATAAAGCGACTGCACGGAGAAACCGAACGGTTTATCCTGCCCTTGCACATCCACCTGGATCCCGTCGTGCCGCTCGATCGTGCGCAGCGGCACAAACCGCAGGCGAGATCCGTCGCGGCAGCCACGCACGGCAAGGACCTCGCCCACACGGGCACCGCGATGTCCGACGGTCTGGGTATCGATCGTATCGGGATTGTGTCGACCTGTCGAGAACAGGGTGGTCCAGGGACGACTGAAGACCGTCTTGACATCCTCGGCCAGTTCGGCCAGCTCCCCCGCTGTCGCATCGCCATCGAGAATACGCCGGTAAAGGGAAGTAACCGTGGCCACATAGAGCGGACTTTTCTTGCGCCCCTCGATCTTGAGGCTTGCCACGCCCGCCTGGCGCAAGGCGTCGATCTGCCCGGGCAGGGCCAGATCCTTCATCGAGAACGCGAACACCCCGTCGGAGGCGGTCCCGTCTGCGGGACGGAACCGGTCACGGCAGGGATAGGCACAGGCACCCCGGTTGCCACTTCGCCCGCGCAGCAGCGAGGAATAGAGACAAAGGCCGCTGTAGCTGTAGCAGAGCGCGCCGTGGATGAACACTTCAAGCTCGATCCCCGGAACCGTCGCACAGTCCCGCAGCTCATCCACCGTCAATTCGCGCGCCATGTTGACCCTTGAAAAGCCCGCCTGCCTGACGCCGATAACGCCCTCCCGGCTATGAATCGCCATCTGCGTGCTGGCATGCAGGCTCAATCCTGGGACCAGGGCGCGTGCCATCCGCGCCACCCCCGCGTCCTGCACGATCACCGCATCCGCTCCGGCGGCGGCAACATCCAACAATACCCCTGCCGCCTCGCCCAGCTCATCATTGCGGACCAGGGTGTTCAGGGTCACATAGACGCGGCGCACCGGCGCCAGGGAATGCGCAAAGGCGACAAAGGTCTCCAGCTCAGCCACCGAGAAATTCTCCGCCTCGGCGCGAGCCGAGAACTGCTTCATGCCCAGGTAGACGGCATCGGCACCATAATGCAAGGCGGCATAGCCCGCCTCAGGCCCTCCGGCGGGGGCAAGCAATTCAAGGGTGAAATGGGGGGGCGCTGTATCCATAACTAGCGCTGCTGGCAGGAACGGCAATGGCCGTAGAGGATGACATCATGTGCCTCGACCTTGAACCCGGCGGGCAGACCGGCACTCGCGCCGGTATAGCAACAGCCCTCCAGCTCGAAGACCTGCCCGCAACCGGTGCAGGCGCAGTGGTGGTGGTGGGTCAGCCCGGCACGTTCATAACGCGGCGACTGCCCGGGAATTTCAACCGGCACGAGCACCCCTTCCTGCTGCATCGCGCCCAGGGCACGGTAGACGGTGGCAATCCCCAGCGAGGGCAGCCGTTGCTGCGCCTGCTGCAGGATCTCGGCGGTACTCAACGGACGCCCTGCCGCCTCCACCACCTGCAGGATCGCCTGCCGCTGTTTTGTCTTTCGCTGAATCATCGCCCCCCCGCTACGACCGCATCTGGAACCGCTTCAATACCACCGCTGCCAGACCGTAGGACGGACTGATCAGAAAAGCCAGCAGAAAAAGCACGCCGAAGGTACCGGCGATGGCCGGGCCAGTCTGGATGTCTGTCGAGATGGAGAGCACCACACAAACGACCGATACCCCCGCGCCGAGCAAACCGCCGCCCCAGAGGATGCCGCGCACGGAATTGACGAACAGATACATCATCGCCGCCGGGGCAATCAGCAGCCCCAGCGTCAGCATGGCACCGACCGCCTGCAGCGAGATGACCATATTCACCACCAGCAGGGCCGCCAGCCCGTGCCCTAGCCAATGCACCGGAATCCCCTGCGAGGCCGCCACATCGGGCGAGAAGAGATACAGCAGCAACGGCCGTTGCAGCAGGATCAGCAATGTCATCGTCAGGGCACCGGCAACGTAGACAAACCATAAGTCGCTGGAGCCGACTGCCAGGATGCTGCCGAAGAGATAATTCTCGATATTGACATAGGTCCCGATGTGCTCCAGCACGATCAAGCCACCACCGAAGGCGGCCGTGTAGAGGATGGCCAGGGCGGTATCACGGTCAATGCGCGAGACCGAGGCGATCCCCGTGGCCCCC
>JFJP01038595.1_pt1 | contig 16688 bp, 18 predicted proteins | sample 431651 | NCBI WGS metagenome assembly JFJP01 (sample SAMN02602958, study PRJNA72255) | Microbial mat metagenome, whole genome shotgun sequencing project. | biome: fresh water; feature: sink hole; material: water; isolation source: purple microbial (photo- and chemosynthetic) mats found in... | reverse complement strand
GCTAGGTATTTTGCAAACATCATTCCTCTGTTGAGGACGCGCACGGCTATTTTCTGGAGTCGATGTCGATGTGCGTGTTCCTGATCTCATCCTCTGCGCTAATTGCAGCAGATCATTTTGACCTGCTTTTGTCTCTGAAAATGGGGTTGCGGAGGATCATTCAATGACCTCTGCCCATCTTCAAGTAAATTCACGTCGCCAACCTTGCTCCAACTGTGAGGGGAAAGGCTGTGTAGAAACGTATCCTCGTGATACCGTCCCACATACTTACTGCTTTAAATGCGGAACGTGGTCGGCCCTGGGGAACTATCATCCTGATCCAGTAACTCCTGAACGTCTCCAGAAGATTCTGCATGAAAAGGAACAGCAACAGCGTGAAGCGGCTGCTCATGCAGAACAGCTTTGGAACCGTGCCGAACCGGCATCCTCGCAGCATCCCTACCTCGTCAAGAAGAACATCCCCCCCTTGGGTATCAGACAGCGGCAGCAAACGCTACTGATACCACTTTTTGATCTGGATGGAAAACTTTGGAACATCCAAAAGATTTCCAATAGCGATAAATTCTTTCTGAAAAATAGTCGAAAACAAGGCTGTTGTATGGTGATTGGCCATTTACCGTCACCACTCCTTTGCTTTGCCGAAGGATATGCTACAGCCATCTCGATTTTCCAAGCGACTCAATACGCTACGGTCGTCTGTTTTGATGCGGGTAATTTATTCGATGTCGTTATGGAATTTCATCGTCGGTATCCTGATAAACAAAAAATTATCTGTGCGGATAACGATCAATTTGATTCCAATGGTGAATTACGATCTTTGGAAAAAAATGTGGGTGTTGTGAAAGCAACTAAAGCGGCACAAGCCGTTAATGGAATTTTGGTAATTCCCCAATTTAATGATCTATCCACACAACCCACGGATTTTAATGATATGAGCAATATTGTTAATTTGGCAGAAGTGCGTCATCAAATTCAATCTGCTCTTAAAACCCCAGTGGCGGATCTTTTTCCCGAAGTATTGTTAAAACTGCCCACGGTGAGTCCGTGTACGCATTTAGCTAACACTTATCGTATTCAACATTATTTTGCAGGAAAGATTTATTACAGCTTGGGATTAGGTTGGATGATCTGGACAGGTCAATTCTGGAAATCTGATCCCACTGGCGATAGTTCGATTGCAACTGGTTTTATTAACAATTTGTCTCGACAAATTGCGCGTGAATCGTCGGAACTATCTCGGATGGCGTCTAATGAAAGCAGAGAAAATCGGCGTAAGTCTTTGATGGAACAAGCAGAAAACTTGTTGAAATGGGCGGTGCAATCAGAAAATGAACGAACGATTGCAGCAGGACTAAAACTATCCAAGTATGCACTCTTAATTGAGTACTCGGCATTAAATGCTAATCCTTGGTTATTCAATGTGCAAAATGGAACCCTTGATCTACGTTCAGGAAAATTGCAACCGCATAACCCACTCGATTTAATAACTTTCATTTCACCCGTGGCTTTTGATGCACAATCCCAATGCCCGACTTGGGAGAAGTTTCTATCCGAAGTTTTTGCGGGTGATCTTGATATGGTGAAGTTTATGCAACGTGCTATTGGATGGTCACTGACTGGAGTAGTAAAAGAACGAGCCTTATTCTTCCTCTATGGTAATAGTGGAAAAAATGGCAAATCAACATTAGTCGAAACTATTTTAAAACTAATGGGGATTTGTAGCGAAAGTAGTTATGGTTATGGCCGTAAAGTCACAGCCGATACTTTTATGAAGTCCCGTAACCATGAGGACAATCAACGCAAGGCAACTACATTAGCTGGCCCACGCTTTATTTGTAGTTCCGAAGTCGATGAAGAACATCGGCTGAATGAGCAACTGATTAAAGATATTACTGGGGGGGATACATTGGAAGCCCGAAAACTCTATCAGGAAGCGTTTACTTTTACTCCACAATTTAAACCGTGGATGTATGGCAATCATAAACCAGAAATCCGGGGGACTGATGACGCTATCTGGTCAAGGGTGCGCTTGGTTCCGTTTGAAGTCAGCTTTCAAGGTCGAGAAGACCTGCACCTCATGGACAAGCTCCAGGACGAACTGCCCGGAATCCTCAACTGGGCGATTCAGGGGTGCTTAGAGTGGCAACGTGGGGGGCTACAGCCACCGATGAAGGTAAGGGCGGCTACTGATGCTTATCGGGCTGAAATGGATGTTTTCGGCCCCTTCATTGCGGAGTACTGCATCATCCATCCTCATGCTGAAGTGTCATCGAGTGACCTGTGGCAATCTTACAACAACTGGTGTTTAGTTAATGGCGTAAAGGAAGAAAGTCAAACAAAATTGGGTAAATATTTAAATTCAAAAGGATTTTACATAGAAAGAGGTACTGGTGGAAGGAAGAAACGATTGGGAATTGGGCTGATCGTTTGAACAGTTTGAACAGTTTGAACACTTATTCCAGAAAGTCCCTTTAGTAGTTTCTCACGTAGCCACTTTCCGATCTAACTGTTCAAACTGTTCAAACTGTTCACTCCTTTTTGTCTTCTGAATAAAAAAATAATTAAAATCAATACTCTATAAGTAAGTAAATGAAATAATTGAAAAATTGTGAATTCCCTCTTTTTTTCACTGGATTTATTGCAAATTGTCGAAAACTCTCTATGCTTAAGCATCGTCAAAATCGACGCGACTGTTAGCTAGACGGTGTATCTAGGCGATGGGAAACACCACAACGGCCCTTGATTTATGATTGTCAGTATTAAATGTAATTATTAACCTATTTTGATGGAGATAAATTATGAGTTTTAAAAATATTTTTGCACTAGCTTGGCTAGTTGGTTTTTTATTAATAGGATTTGGTATTTATTATAATAATAGCATGTTTGCTTATGGATTATTATTAGTAATAATTTGTGGAGTTATAAATTGGATTGGGGGAAAACTTGGATTTAAACTATTAGGGTTTCAAGAACAGCAAAAACAAGATAGCGAAAAAAATAATGAAGAACAGCAAAAACAAGATAATGAAAAACGGCACAATTATATATGCTATAAATGCAATACTGTAGTTCAAGGTCCAAAAACACCCGTTTATACTCCATGTCCCTCTAAAAAAGGAGCACATGTATGGGAGGACTTAGGATTGATCGGTAATGATCACTATCAATGTCCAAAATGTGGAGTCGCAGTTAAATCTAAGAAAACGCCTGTTTATACTACATGTCCTAAAACTGGCTCGCATACATGGGGAAAAATGTAATTTAGCAATTAAATTTTGATTTTATGTAAGGATTATATAAACTAAAAACTTGATTTTGTTTATCGATATTTTAGTAACGGCATATTTCTTTTTTAAATCTTTTCTTTCAAAACTTCAATGAGGAGAAATTTCAATGAATTCTTTAGTACCAACAACTGGTCTTGCTGATACTCTTAATAATATTGATATTAATTCTATTTCCTCCGATGCTAAATCTGATTATAATATAGCCTCTCCTACTATTCAGCATTCAAAAAAAATTAAACGTCAACAAGAAATTAATGAAAAATTAGAAGCTAAAATAAAGGAAGAAGAATTATCCAAAGATTTAAAAAAGAAAAATATTGATTTGAAAATAAAAAGAATTCAAGCTAAAAGAGATTCATTTATAAAATCACAGGAAGAAGAAAAATTATTGATAGAATATAAAGAAAAAAAAGACTTATTTGAAAGAGAAAATAAAGAACGAGAAATTAAAAAAATTAAAATTAAGTTTGAAACTGCGCTTTCAAAATTTAAAAATGAATATACAGCTTCTGATGGAAAAGTTTACAGTATACCTAAGTATTCTTGTGTAATAAATGAATCTAATGAAAATATCCTTAAATTTTTATTGGATGAAAGAAGTAAAAAAGCAAGTTGGCTAAAATTAAGTAAAAAAGATATTAAAAATAAAGATTGGATGTCGCTTATAGACCAAGAATTAGAAACAAAATTTCAATTAGATAAAAAGGATGAAAAGGATGAAAATGCAAAAATACATTTATCCTTATTAAATGAATATTCTTTAATACAGTTAAAGAATCCGCAACCAGCACCTTCACAATCTAAACCTTCAGAACCAACATCTCCACAATCAACAGTAGAGAAAAAAAATACTTGAGAAAAAGCGAAAGTTTATTAATAAAACCCGATAAAATTGTTATCGGGTTAGCATTTTTGGAGAGATTTTTTATGAAACAGACAGTATTTGAAAATAAAATTATTAAATCAATTTTAATAGTTTATTTAGCTATTTTCCTTTCTGGTTGTAATCGAAGTACTTTAATAATGGACTTCTATGAAAAAATTAAAGATAATCCGGCAGAATTAGCTAGTGCATCAGGCGTTTTTACTTTGGTTATGTTAGGTATATTTGCAATTTTTAAAAGAGGAAATTAAAATGAAAGAAAACCAAAATACAAAAAGCATAAATTTTATTGATCAAGTTTTTTATTTCAATATTATTTTACAAATAATTATTCCAATAAATATAATTATAGCTATAATAATTATTGGAATTCACTCTGAACAAAAAGAACATATTTCAAATTTAGTGGATAGACTCGGTATTTTTTTAATTTTACTGTTTATTACATCACCAATTTCTTTTTTTAAATGCTATAAAAGTAAAAAAATTTTAGATATTTTTTTACTTTTCCCAACAATAACTCTTATGTTCTTATGCTTTTTTGGCTTATACCCTGATGCTGATAAAAATACATTTTTATTAATACTCGGTAGAACAATTCTTGGTGTAGGATTTATTGCTTATTTATTTTCCATTTATTACTTTTTTAAATATAATGATCATAAAAAATTTTTTATAGTCGCTGCAATTTTACTATCTATATTTGCAATAGCTGGTTTAAATACTTTATTGATTTTACTTATTCAGATAGGAGCTATTATTTCTATACTTTTCTGCTTTTTTTACATTTCCTATAGAATTTTTAAAGATAATTATCGTTTAATCTTGAACATCTTTAAAATAAGAGACTATAAAGTTTTCACAATATCTTTTGTTAAATTTAGTCCTTTTTTATTAATAGCGTTTATTGGATTTATTTTAAATGGTGTTATTAATGATAAATTAATAACCCCTACTATTGAAAAAGCTGCTTCCGCATCTGAATATATGCCAGAAAAAGTATTTGATGAGTGTAAAGTTTTAACTTGCTTTATCAATCCTGTTAATCTAATAGCAGATCAAGTAAATTCATTTGTTGGAATGATTAAAAATAGCGTTAAAAAATCCTCAGATTTTTTCCTTATATTATTTATAAGCCTTTTAAAATTTTTAGGAATTATAGCTAACATGTTATTGTTATTTGCTCTAATAAAGTCTTTTTCCTATATATTTTCAAGGGTTGCATTATCAGTTAAATACGGATTACCAGCAACTCTCAATGATGATTTTTCTGAAAAACCAGATCAAGGTAATATTCGTAATTTTGGTGAAGAATATTCAATTTCTTCTAATGACAAACAAGTATATTATGCTGTTTCAACGATGGAACCAAATGGAGCAATACCCGCTATTGATTGCCCTCAACCAACGTCTAGTCCTTTTGCTAGAATTTTTTGTAATGGTTTAAATATTTTATTTTCACCTAATGCATATTTTATGAATAAAATATCTACGCAGGGAGAAGGAAAAAATATTGATTTTACTACAACTCAAGGAAAGTGTTTTATTGAATGGGACTTAAAAAATGATGAAGAAATAATTTTTCATTATAAAAATCTTGTTTTGTTTTCGGAATCTGTTAAGTTAAGTACGTTAATTACATTTAAGATAACTTCAACTATTTTTGGTCGATTTTCTTATGCATGTGCTAAAGGCCCAGGAAAAATTGTATTGCTAACTAAAGGCAAAGCGAAAATCTACCATGGATTAGATGCACCAAGCATTCCAATAAAAAATGCAGTTGCTTGGCAAAAAAATATGCTTTTTGACTCTAAATCTAATCTCGATATTCAAAATATATTTTTCAGGGGAGTATATTTTCAACCATCAAGCAAAAATTCTATTATTATTGATTCTGATGAAAGAGGACGTGCTGAAAGTGGGGCTAGTCATTTTATATTTAAATTTCTTATCCCTTTCCCATAAAAATATTAAATATGAAAAAGAGATTAGATTATAAAATCTAGTCTCTTTTTTTTATCTAAACGAGATGCAACTGCAATAGTTAGCGCACCAGTAACGGCCCCTGTGGCTGCTAATTCCTCTCTTTCCCGCGATAGTTCCCTTCCTCGGTAATAGTTTCTCCCACTTCCTCATAGTCACCTGAGCCTTATCTGCGCCCAGGTGATAGTTTGCTGCGCCTGCAATTTAATTTGCCCTCCTGTATTTAGTTTGACGAAAAAAGTTTTTATACACATATCATCAGGAGATAAACTAGAGAACTTCTCTGGTCATCTATGAATTAGACTTAGGAGTTGAAATTATGACTAAAGTTGATGATTTAGTAGGAATGGAAGAAATTTCAGAAGAATATTCTATACCATTATCCACATTATATAAACTTCGTAGTGATAGATATATGAAATTTCCTAAACGTGTTGAAATTGCAAAAAAAGATAAATTATCAGTATTTAATAAATATCAAATAGATTTTTGGTTTAGAAATGTTTATTTAAAATATAAAGAAATGAAATCAAAATATGACAATCAAAATATTATAGATGATTTGTTAAAAGATTTAATGATTTAATAACGCTAATTATGGCGTTGTCGCAAGCAATGCCATAATTAGATAATTTGTAAGTCAAACTGGAGAGTAAATTATTATGATTAGAGTTAAATATAAAAAACCTTTTTGTTTTGAACCAATCAGAACGCCTAATAAACCAATGGATAGACGACCTGTTAAACCGTGGATGGATATGCAACATGTTTCTGATCGTTATGATATTCCCTTATCTACTTTATATAAGTATTATCGAGATCGGGAATGTACTAAATTTCCAGAAATCTATATTAGAATGACTAATAAAAATAGAAAATATGCATTTGTAATCGCTGAAATTGAATACTGGTATCAAAATACATATTTAAAGCATTATGCACACAATGCTAAAAATATTAATAAGAAAGTTATTGATAATATATTGAACTAAGTTTTCAAATAATCATGGTATTGTTGATGCAATGCCATGATAAATTAAATAGGTTTTTACACTTCTATATTAGTATATATATTCAAAAATATAATTTATCAATTTAATTTTTTAAATAGTAAATTATGAATTTCGGTAAAAAACTATTACTTAACTATTTACTAAAGCAAGTAACTGTAAATAAGAACTGTAATATGAGATTAATCTTATACTGGTATAGTGAATAAGAAGTAAGGTATTCGACATAAATAATATATATTTTTTATTATTTTTTTTATTAATATTTAAATAAAATTAATCGAAATCTTAAACAGGGGTATTGCCTATATGATAACCAGCCGCCTGTTGTTGATTAGCAAGGAAAAATGCAGGTCAAAAGTGGATTTTCACTTCTAACTAACTGATTTTCCTAGTACTCATAAACACATTGATAAATAAAGAAAAATCATGGAAAAAAAATCTATTTATAGTTTTTTGGTTGAAAAAATATTGCGGAGTCAAAAATCGAAAATTGCTATTGACAGTATTGATATTGGAATTCCAGTTAATAATATTAATATTTTAGAAAAAATTCCTACCAAACCAGCAATCAAGATAGAAGCAAATGGAATTACTAATTTTATACGAAAATCTAAACAACCCAAAGGTTGTGGAAAAATGCAAGATTATCTGTGTATTGGTATTAATAGCAAAAATTTAAAAGAAAATTACTTTGATGGAATTAACAATAAAAATTTTTCTAACGCTATTAATAATAGTATGGCAATGATTATGGGGAAAAAATCGCCAATAGAATATATTTTTCGACACGAAGGTTTAATAGAAACATTTTCAAATTTAGATAGTTTTGAACCACCTGATGATATTCGAGTTAATTCTATAGATATTAAATATGATTTTGAAACTAGAGATGACGATTGGTTTCCAAAAATTGAAGATATTAAGCTAAATCTTAGAAATGCGTATGAATCTTATGAAGACGGCTGCAAAATAAATAATAGAAAAGGTAGTTACTCAAATAATAAAGCAAATAAAGATTCTATTAATTTTTATAATAAATTGAGAGAATTAGTTGAATCACATAATAGTCAATATTTTTATAATTATTTTCTTACAGATCAAAATATTTCAAAAAACTTAAAACGTATCGAATTGACGTTAATTGAAACAAGTGCTTATGAAAGATTTGGATTATTAAATTTAAAAGAAAAAAATAATTTAAATACTATATTAAATAATGTTGAAAATTATGGAACAGAAATATTGATTAAGGCTTTAAATTATTATTTAATCCATGGTGGCGAAGATATTATATATAATGAATTATCTAAGGTAGAAAAAAATGTCTATGCTTATTTAAATCGTATTGTTAAAGATGGTGAGATAATAGAAGATGAAAAAGGCTTTAATAAATTTTATGATAATTTTTTAATAGCTAAAAATCCTAACAGAAATATTATTTCTGATTATAAAAAAGCCCTCCGTAAGATATACCATTTATTTTTTACTGATGTACACTTTGATAAAAATAGAAAATAGTAATTTATTAAAAGTTATCCACAGAAATTGTGGATAACTTTTTTCTTAATAATTTATAGGTTTAATATATTGTATTTTCTTCTAGTTTCGCTTATAGTATGCAGACTATTTCTGCAACTAGGAGCTGATAATGTCGAGAAAACCACGCAATACTGAACTGGAAATGACCTCTGACCATCAAGAAGTCACGCCTGAATCTGAAATTGAAACGGAACCGACGCCAGTTGATGATGAACTGGAAAGGTTTAAATGCACTCTAGCAACTATGAGTAGCGAACTCCTCTCCCAGTACAAGGCCGCGATTGATGGAGAGACAGCACAGCGGCAACGTCAGGAAATGGAAAAGGTGCTGCGATTTTTCAAAACGCTGTCCAAGGAGAACCAGGAAATTTTTTTAAACTCGGTACAGACCACGACATTGAAGCGGGAATTTGAAACTTCGGAAAGTGAACGACAACGAAAGGAGAAAAATCCATTTCGGATGTACCAGAACTATCCGAGTGATGAAAATGCTGAGTATAAAATAGCGCCCCTGGTCAATTTGGAATTGAAATCCGTATTCACTGGGGGGAATCCTAAAAACAAAACATGGCTGGCTGATCTATCTGTTGAAGAACGCCGTGAGCAATTTGGAACGATCACCAAACTAGAAGCCGATTCTAGTTTCTTAAATGAACTAATGACCGTTCCTAAAGCCGTTTTCAAATTGCAAGACGGAGCTTGGGTTGACTGTTATGAAGAATAAGAAGTTCTAAACTAATTGTTTTTAATTAAGAGCCGCTTCCTAAATAGAGGGAGTGGCTTTTTTAATGTCTGTGATAATAGCGTTAATATAAAAACCGTGTTTTAAATAATTTGATATATATATTTATAAGTATAGAAGAACTAAATTCGGGTCATTAATTTTTCTAAGAAAAAGCAGCTAGAGCAATCTAGTTGCTTTTTTATTGCGTGTTATTAGACATTTTATATACAGATTTAAATATAGGGATTATCCCTGTCAACTCTATTTGGAGAAAACAATGAATCCTTCTGTACAACAGTTTCAACCGGCAGCCTTGTTAAGTGATTATCACGATTGGGCTTATGAGAAATTTTCTCAACAAGCTGATTTACACGATGTGGCCTTTGAATCCTTTAGTCAAGACTTTAAAGCAAATCTCTTAACCGATTTTCGCTGTAAAGTCTTTTCCAACATAGATTCCACGATGGAATTAGTTTTGGACAGTATCTATCACGATACTCAAAAGAGTGAACAATTCGTTCGCTTAATCTTTAATTTCTGGCACTCCCCGGACTGCTTTTGGAAAGCGAAAGAACTGAGTGATCTCTTGGATAAACAATTCGATCATTTGATCGAAGAACAATTCAAGAAAGAAAATCTGTAACTAACAATACCGTTTCTTATTCTCCCAAAACAAGAAACGGTGTCTTGATGACTCCCACCCGATAAAGGAGAACATCATCATGTCATTATATTCACGGAGCGGGTTTGAACAACTCTATCCGGTCTCTTGGCAAGAAGATGATCGACAACTGCAAGAAGAAATCCTCTATGACGATGCGGAGTATATCCCATCGGAAGACGATGAAATGGCTTATGCCCAATGGGCTGAGATTCAAGAACTGGCCGAAGACATTGCTTTTTCTCAATGGTTAGACACGGCATCAGGTCTCCAATGGATAACCATGGAAGCGGAACGCCACCAACTGCAATATGGCAGATTCCGCTGCTACTGAATGTAGCTATTCGTAGTCCATCCCTTAATTCTTTAATCCCCTTTTTCTCACACACCTGGAGTAATTATCATGGGTAATGAAGTTGTTTTGGAAAATATCACGCCTTTGGCGGATAACGAAATTCTGATTGATAGTGTGCGCCAGTGGCGCAGTGATTGCCAATTAGGACAATTCAAGGTCGGCACCTCTACTTTAAGAGGTTCTCGCATTGAAATTGAAATCATCGCTGCAAAAAACTATAGCGGTGAGTATTGGGGCTATGAACTGCAAAACTGGCTCTGTTTGCTGTTCATCGACCCCGATGGTGTCCTGTCCCAAATCATGTTTAAGACGGAATCTCTTTCCAACTTCGAGGAGCTTTACCGTCAATACCGACTCAAAGGTGAATCTCTATTAGGTAAGAAAATCCGTCTCTCAATGAGTAAAAGGGCTTCCCGAGCCAATAATGGGAATTACTATGCCGTGGAATTTGAAGTGTGTGCTGACAAAGGCAATTATGCCGAAGCCATCGCTGAGTTCCGAGCGGTTCATTATTCCCCTCAGTTGTTTCGACAACTGGAGAATAATCCTGTTGACGCACCTACTCCAGCCCGTTTGCCGGAGAAGGTCGTCAGTGATGAACCTGAAGTCACTCATGCACTCATTGCCCGTGGTAATGGCAAGAAACGCCCAACTATGAGTGCTACGGCGCACTGATCAAAACCCCTGACTCTTAAACTTTAACAAGAAAGCCCACAGTAAAATGTGGGCTTTTACTTTGGAGATTTTCGATGAATTACCCACCCCCAACATGGTCTTCAATTTGCTTTATGAACAAACGCCGTAAAGACGCCGGGGAGTTTGATGATTGGGAAGAAGAATTACAGAGTAATGAAGAACTCGACACTTCACATTCTCAACCGGAAGAAAAATTACCCGAACTCCCTTTCAATGAGGAAAAAAACAATGAATGAGTACCAACAACTCATCATTGACGCTTTGATCGACAAAAAGTGTGAAGCGTTGATGAACTGTATTTCAAAGAGAAATACACTTAAATCCACGCCTACTGATCAAATCAGCAGGCATTTTATAGACGAGTTTATTGCGTTCAATGCCAAAGTCGATGCGGCTATTGATTGGATTAAAACTCGGACTCATGGAGAACTATTATGAAGACGTTGAAAGTGTACGAGATTTCGCAACAAATGCGTGAACTCTTTGATTCTGTAGACCCGGAAACGGGTGAAATCAGTCAGGACAGTATTCAACAACTCAATCAGTTAATGGATGCCAGTACCCAATCTATTACTGATTTAGCGTGTTATGTCGTCGAACTCCAACTGGAGTCAGAGACTATTCTGGAGATTGTGAAAACGTCGGCTGATCGTGCACGGAAACTGGCTGACCGAGCCGAACACTATCGAGGACTCATTCTGAGCACGATGGAACTAACGGGAACTTCCAAAATTAGTGATCCCAGAATTTCCGTTAGAATTCAGAACAATCCTCCCAGTGTCGAAGTCTTTGCCCAAGATGAGATTCCTGATCTTTATCTCAGGGTTATTCCTGAGAAAAAAGAACCTGATAGGTCTAAGATTCGGGAAGCCTTGAAAAAAGGTGAGATGGTCGAGGGTTGCTGTTTAACCACCACCCGGCGCATTGTCATCAAATAATGATCTTTAACGGACTTTGGAATAAAGAGTATACTATGACTCTTTAATATTCTAAGACATCTATCTTAGATGTCTATTTTTTGTTATGCTTTTTTATTGGAAATGATGTTGAAACGATTTTGAACTGATAATAGTTTTTATAGAGTGATATTATGCAACCCTCCCTCAAACTAAAACCGACGCATAAGGCCATTCGTGAATTTTACGATGGTCTTGAAACGATGAAGCAAACTAAAAGTTCGCATGAAGGGGCGGTTGCTCCCATGTTTGCTAATCTCCTTCGTCATTGTGCCAGTCAATTTCCCGGCTGGAAATTAGTTGAACAATATTCCATTAAACGAGATAGCCGTGCGCCACTTCGATTAGATGGAGCTATTCTTGATGGCTTTGAATTACGCTTAGGTATTTGGGAAGCAAAAGACAGTAAGGATAAACTTGAAAAAGAAATTCAGAAGAAATTTGCTACGGGTTATCCCAAAGACAATATCTTATTCCAAACACCAGAACGTATTGTACTCTGGCAAAATGGTAAAGAAGTCTTTGATGCTAACATTGAAAATTCACCAGAATCATTGATTGATGGTCTGCAACTCTTTTTCAACTATCAGCCACCAGCTTATGATCAATGGCAAGAAGCCATTACTGGATTTAAAGAACGTGTTTATGAACTAGGAACAGCATTACTAAAAATTATTCAGGATGAAAAAGGAAAAAATAAAACATTCAAACTCTCATTTGAGACTTTTCTTAAACTGTGTCAAAACTCAATTAACCCTAATTTATCGGAAAGTGCTGTAGAAGAAATGCTGATTCAGCATTTATTGACTGAACGGATTTTCCGTAAAGTTTTTAATAATCCTGATTTTGTGAATAAGAATATTATCGCCCATGAAATTGAACAAGTCATTACGGCTTTAACGTCTCGTTCTTTTTCCCGTCACGAATTTTTGAAGAAACTGGATTACTTCTACACGGCTATTGAAAAAACAGCTACCTCTATTGATGATTATGCCGAGAAACAAACTTTCCTAAATGCCGTTTATGAACAGTTCTTTCAAGGTTTTGCTATCAAAGCTGCTGATACTCATGGCATTGTCTATACTCCCCAACCACTCGTTAATTTCATGGTTCGTTCAGTAGACGAACTTTTAAAAAGAGAATTTAATTCTTCACTTTCTGCTAAAAATGTGCAAATTCTCGATCCGTTTGTGGGAACTGGAAATTTCATCGTTCGGATTCTAAGAGAAATTAGTCCTGAAACTATTGAACATAAATACAAATCTGAATTACATTGCAACGAAATCATGTTGCTCCCTTACTATATTGCGAGTATGAACATTGAACACGCTTATTTTGAATTGACTGGACACTATCAACCGTTTGAAGGAATCTGTTTAGTCGATACGTTTGAATTAGCAGAAAATGTCCAACAAAGTTTTGGCTTTCATATTCAAGAAAATATAGAACGAGTTAATCGACAGAAAAAAGCACCTATTTTTGTTATTATAGGTAATCCACCTTACAATGCTGGACAAGTTAATGAAAACGACAATAACAAAAATCGCAAATATGAAACGGTAGATAAGTGGGTAGCAGATCACTATTCAGCTAATTCTAAAGCAACAAATAAAAATGCTTTAAGTGACCCTTATGTTAAAGCCTTTGCTTGGGCTACTGAAAGATTAAAGGATCAATCTCAAGGTATAATTGCATTTGTAACTAACAATGGTTTTTTGGAAGGTATTGCTTTTGATGGAATGAGAAAACAATTATCGGAAGACTTTACAAAGATTTATCATATTAATCTTAAAGGTAACGCAAGAACTTCAGGTGAACGTCGCAGACAGGAATGTGGAAATATTTTTGATAATATGATTCGAGTAGGAGTAGGAATTACTTTTCTCATTAAACAGCCGAAAGAAAATAAACAACTTGCTGCTATTTTCATATATTCAGTTAATGATTATATGAAATCAAGCGATAAGAAAAAATTGCTAGATAGTATGGGCAATATTTTTGAGTTACCAATAACAAAAATTAATGTAAATCACCAGCAAGTTTGGCTAACTAATAACTTACATTCAGATTTTGAAGACTTTATTTCTTTAGGAAACAAGGAGCAAAAGAGTAGCAACAAGCAGGTAGAGGATGTTATTTTCAAAATTTATAGTAACGGCGTTAAAACAAATCGAGATGCTTGGGCTTACAATTTTAATATTGATAATCTAACTAAAAATATTCAAAAGACGATAGAAATTTATAATGAACACGTTTTAAAATGGAATGCGCTAACTGAAAAATCAAATATTGATGATTTTGTGTCTTATGACGATAAGAAAATCAGTTGGGGTGGTAGTTTGAAAGATTTTTTACTGCGTGGTAAATCGTCTGAGTTTATGGAAAGTGATATTAGGGATTCTTTATATAGACCATTTACTAGATCAAATTTGTATTTTGACCGGATGCTAAATGAGAGAGTTTATGTTTTTCCTTCAATTTTTCCAAATAAATTTTCAGAAAAAGAAAATCAAGTTATTTGTGTAAGTGGTGTTGGGAGTAATAAACCTTTCCATTCTTTGATAGTAAATATTATTCCTTGTCTTGATTTTCTCGAAAAGACTCAATGCTTCCCATATTATGTATATTCAGAGGATGGTCAAAATCGTTATGAAAATATTACCGGATGGGCATTGATTCACTTCTGCCGACACTACAAAAAATCTACCATCAGCAAATGGGACATTTTTTATTATGTTTATGGTGTCTTACATAATGAAGAATATCGCCAGAAGTATGCCGCTAACCTCAGACTTGAATTACCACGAGTTCCTTATGCACCGGATTTATCGACTTTTCAATCTTATAGTCAAGCAGGCAAACAATTAGCAGAATTGCATTTGAACTATGAGGAACATGTAGAATATCCACTGACTCGCATCTATGCACCTGACCAGCCGCACAACTGGGAAGTGCAGAAGATGAAGTTGAATAAGGATAAGACGGCCATCATTTATAATGACTGGCTGACTTTATCTGATATTCCAAAAGAAACTTTCGAGTATCGCTTGGGGAATCGTTCCGCTTTGGAATGGGTGATTGAACAATATCAAGTCAAAACAGATACTCGTAGTGGAATAGTCAATGATCCCAACCGTTATGATGACCCCCAATATATTGTCAGATTGCTGGGTCAAGTCATTCAAGTAAGTGTAGAGACCGTGAAAATTGTTAAAGCATTACCTTTATTATTTATTTAAACTATTATTGACTTATACTTTACAAGTATTATTTCCTAAAGATTACTGGCTAGTTGTGAAAGACCGCTTTAACTGTTCCCTCAACAAGTTGCCTGATCTCTCCAACCTGCCTTTTTTCCTAGATGCTGTCAATTACTGGTCGGTTCTTGACAGTTTCATAAATAAGAACGATTATTCAATTCAACGCCGCTATGAGGTAAAAAATGGCGATCTATGCTTATCTTCGAGTCAGTACCGAATCTCAACAAATCACAGGCTATGGATTAGCTGCCCAGGAGGATGCTTGCCAACGTGCCGTGGGAGAACTGGCCGGAATTTATCAAGATGAAGGGGTCAGTGGAAGAACGGGCTTGGATAAACGACCGGCCTTACTGGAATTAATTTCAAAGTTAAAACAAAGCGATATATTACTTGTTGCCAAACGAGATCGTCTAGGTCGTGATCCCCTAGTGGTTGCGATGATTGAAAGTGCAGTCAAACGCAAAGGAGCACGGATTGTTTCTGCTGCCGGTGAAGGTACGGAGGGTGATGCCCCTTCGGATGTTTTGATGCGACGGATGGTTGATGCTTTTGCTGAGTATGAACGGCTCATCATCGGCGCTCGTACCAAGGCCGCATTGCAGGCTAAGAAGATTCGTGGTGAACGTGTAGGTTCCATTCCCTATGGGTATCAGGTGGACGAAGCCAATGAAAAACGGCTGGTGAAGAATGATGTGGAACAAGCGATTCTGAAACGGATTCGTCAGTTGCAACCAGAGAAATTAAGTTTAAGGGCTATGGCGACTCGTTTAGAACAAGCCGGTGTTCCTTCTCGTGGAGGGTCACATTGGCATCCACAAACTATTAAAAATATCCTTGCTAATATGACAATGGACTCTTAATTATTTATTCTTAAAGTAGTACCGGAGACAAACTATGAGTTATGCTATTTTCGTAAACCATAATGGCTATGGATTTACTTTATATTGTTGTGATCGCTTTTACAAAGAGGTCTGTTATTTTGATACTCGTCAAGAAGCTGTAGAAGCTGCTGAAAAAGAAGTTAAAAACTATTACTCGGATTAAAAAGTGTTGTTGATCTTGGCGAAACTCCCAGACCCAACTATACTATTCTTGAGACGCTTACGGAGGATTCATCTTTCTAAATAATTTATTGAATTTGTAAACAAAAAACCCTGAACAAGTCCTGTGCAGGATCTTCTGTCAAAGCTTTGCTGTGCGAAACAGCGGTATGATGCGGCAAGCAAAAGCATAGCGGGATGCTAGGTATTTTGCAAACATCATTCCTCTGTTGAGGACGCGCACGGCTATTTTCTGGAGTCGATGTCGATGTGCGTGTTCCTGATCTCATC
>JFJP01038594.1_pt1 | contig 16688 bp, 14 predicted proteins | sample 431651 | NCBI WGS metagenome assembly JFJP01 (sample SAMN02602958, study PRJNA72255) | Microbial mat metagenome, whole genome shotgun sequencing project. | biome: fresh water; feature: sink hole; material: water; isolation source: purple microbial (photo- and chemosynthetic) mats found in... | reverse complement strand
GCACTTTTTAGTATATTTACTTTGCGTGTTGTCATTTTTTAACATTAATGAGATTTGCATTTATCATACCTTCTTCCACCGAAGGGCGAGAAATAGTACCATTTAGATATTTTTCTATCATCAAACTAGCGATAGGAGCTGCCCAAGTAGAGCCAAATCCTCCATTTTCGATGTAAACAGCAATCGCAATTTTGGGATTGTGCTTTGGTGCAAATGCCACAAAAATAGAGTGGTCGGTGCCGTGCGGATTTTCGGCTGTTCCGGTTTTTCCGCAAATAGCTACGCCGTTTAGCCGTGCTCTTGTTGCTGTTCCTGAGGTAATTACCAGTTCCATTCCATCTACCACAGGTTCAAAATATTTTCTATCAACGGTAGTATAATGTTTTTCCAAATATTTAGGATCAATACTCTTTTTGCCTTCTATGCTTTTTATAATATGCGGAATTACATAATAACCTCTGTTTGCAATGGTTGCTGTTAAATTTGCCATGTGAATGGGTGTAACTCCAAGCTCGCCCTGCCCTATTGCCATAGAAATAATCCAAAGCGATTTCCATTTATCCTTGCCATAAATTTTGTCGTAATATTCGCTGGTAGGCACAAAACTACTGAGCTCCGAACTCAAATCAATTTCGAGCTTGCGACCAATCCCAAATGAAGCTAAATGTTTGCGCCAATTATTGTAAGCAACCGACACTTTGCCATATTTTTTATCGTCGAGAATTCGCTGAAATACATTGCAATAATACGAATTGCAAGAGCCTGAAATAGAATGTAAAAAGTCGATAGAACCTCCATGGTGGCACCCCACCGTAAAACTGCCCACATGGTAGCCCCCATTGCACGAAAAAGCACTATTTGTAGTAATTATTCCTTCTTGCAAACCAATCAATCCATTAATAAGCTTAAAGGTAGAACCAGGCGGATAGCGAGCCATTAATGCTCTATTAAACAAAGGCTTGAGTTTATCATCTTGTAGCATCATATAGTTTTTGGTACGCTCCTGCCCTACCAGCAAATTTGAGTTATACGAAGGTGAAGTAATCAAAGCCAAAATCTCGCCCGTTGATGGTTCTAATGCTACAATACTACCTATTTTGTTTTGCATCAATTTTTCGCCATACGACTGCAATTCAGCATCTAAGGTAGTTGTAATATTTGCGCCCACAATCGAAGCCGTATCAAAAGTTCCATCTTTATAGCTGCCTTTGATGCTGTTGTGCACATCTACTAAATAAATTTTTACGCCTTTTCTGCCACGAACTTCTTTTTCATAAGAACGTTCTATACCACTAATTCCAATATAATCGCCTGATTTATAATACTTATCGCTCTTTATTATTTTATCATTCACCTCGCCTACATAACCCAAAACGTGAGCTGCAATAGGTTCGGGATATTTGCGAAGTGTTCGCGTGCGCACCGCAAAACCCGGGAATTTATACAAAGTTTCCTGTAAAATAGCATACTTTTTCGATGAAATTTGTTTCACCACCACCGAAGGTTTGTAGGCTGAATATTGCTTTGCCTTTTGAACACCTTCTACCAATTTTTCCTTTGAAATATCAAGAATGCGGCAAAGCTCAAGGGTATCAAATGAACGCATAAAATTAGGAACAACCTCTAAATCGTAAGCTACTTCGTTGTAAACAAGCAATTTACCATGCCTATCCATTATCAAACCACGCCCTGGATATTCAGTTACATATCTAAATACATTATTGTCTGCCGAAACCTTGTAAGCTGTATCAACTACCTGAAGTAGAAATAGTTGAATAATAAAAGCAATAGCTATAAAAATAATAATGCCACCAATTACATATTGCCTACTTTCAAATTTATTTTTCACGCTATCTAAATTATAAACTACTGTTATATAGATTATTAAAAAAAATAATCAAGACTAAAAATTTTCATAAAGATACGTTTTTTTTGAATTACAAAACCATGTTACTATTTTATTTTTCAAAAAAAAATTGATTCAAAATAATAAAGAGTATATTCTAGTTTGCCATCGACAAATCAAAAAACTCATCTTCAATTCAATAATAGAACAATTAAAAACCTTGAAAAATAAAAAAAGCGCAAATTTTAATTTGCGCTTTTCTTAATCAGAGGTCTCAAGCGGAATCGAACCGCTGTGGGAGCTTTTGCAGAGCCCAGCCTAACCGCTCGGCCATGAGACCAATTTTATTTTCGGCTGCAAAGATACAAAAAAAACTAAAATCTATGCAAATAAAAAGTATAACTATTTTATTTTTTTTTGCTTTTTTTTTACAAACCTTTAATAATTAAGCGCTTATTTTATTTATTTTTTCAAAAAAAAACAAAATACTTCAAAAAAAAGAATTACGCCAAAGCAAGTGATTGGCTAAGCGTTACGCCAACGCTCTGAATAACACCACCCATTGGCGGATTTATCTTACGAACTTTTATACTTGCCTTTTGTATGCCTTGCAATTCCAAAAACAAACGATTCAAAATTCGCTGCGCAATATGTTCGAGCAAATACGATTTTTCGTGCATTTCGGCTTTCACAATGTTATAAGCCGTTTGATAATTTACAGCATCATCTAAATTATCTGATATTGAAGCTTTTTGAGTTTCAACTTCCATTTTCAAATCAACTAAAAAACGATTTCCTACAATGCGTTCTTCCTCAAAATGACCATGAAAAGCATAAAACTCCATGCCTTCTATTTCGATTATTCCCATTGTTAAATTATTTTATCAGCTCGTAACTTACTCAAAGCCACTTGCATTACTTGGTTGTGGTCAAAAGCAAGCTCTGGCAAATCGTTAATTGAAAACCATTTGACTTTGCCTGCGTCATCGGAAGCAGCAACTTGCGAATTTTCGACAGTAGTAAATCCAATGTAAAACACCGAAATAACTCTTGTGCGCGGGTCGCGACCTACCGTGCCTACAAGCTTAAACTCTTCGAGTTCTACATTTGTCAAGCCCGTTTCTTCTTCCAATTCTCGTTTGGCAGCATCGTGTATTTCTTCATCGATATCAACAAAACCACCCGGAAACGCCCAGCTTCCGGCAAAAGGTTCGTGCTTACGCTCAATAAGTAGCACTTTTGTGCTTTCCGCTTCGTGCAAAAAAACAATCGCATCGGCAGCAAAAGCAGGGCGAGGATATTGATATGTATAGCTCATTTTTTTACGATTAATGTTTTATATTTTACAACCAAAAAAAACAAAACAACTATAATTGATACGATGACTTAAAGTCATCGCATCAATAAATACTGGATAATTTAACCATTAAACTTTAAATTTCACGGCAGTGCCGTAAGCCAAAATTTCGGCTACGCCTTGCATTACTTCGGCAGTAATAAAGCGAACATTGATAATTGCATCTGCTCCCATATCCGTGGCGTGTTGCTCCATGCGCAAAAGTGCTTGCTCTCTGGCTTGTGCCATAAGTTTTGAATATTCGCTAATTTCGCCACCAATAATATTTTTTAATCCTGCCATAAAATCTCTACCTATATTTCTGGCTCTCACTGTATTACCGCGTGCAATACCTAAAGTTTGACCTATTTCTTTACCCGAAATAAAGTCTGTTGTTACAATTAGCATCTTTTTATTGTATTAAATTTCACAATTTGTATAAAATAAAAAAATGTAACGCATAATTAAAAATACGTTACATTTTAAATTAAAATTTCGGTTATTGGAAACCGTAAGTTTGTATTTTTCTATCTACTTTTTTCACCAAACCTTGAAGTACATTGCCAGGACCTATTTCGGTAAACGAACTTGCACCGCCCGAAATCATGTTTTCAACGATTTGAGTCCAACGAACAGAGGCAGTTAGCTGCTGTATCAATTTTTCTTTTATTTCGCTTGGCTCGGTAGTTGGCTTGGCATCAACGTTTTGATAAATAGGACAAACGGGATTGCTAAAATTTGTATTGTCTATTGCAGCTTTAAGCTCAGCGGCAGCAGGTTGCATCAATGGCGAGTGAAAAGCACCGCCTACAGGCAATTTCATTGCACGTTTGGCTCCGGCAGCTTGCAGTTTTTCAATAGCTTGGTCAATTCCGGCAATAGAACCCGAAATTACAATCTGCCCCGGGCTGTTGTAGTTAGCCGGAACCACTACTTGGTCTGTTATTTCGGCGCAAATAGCCTCAACCTGAGCATCTTCCATGCCCAAAATAGCTGCCATAGTAGAAGGTTCTACCTCGCATGCTTTTTGCATAGCCAAAGCTCGTTTTGATACTAATTGCAAGCCGTCTTCAAACGACAATGCGCCCGCAGCCACTAACGCCGAAAACTCGCCAAGTGAATGACCTGCAACCATTTCGGGTTGAAATTCGCTTCCCAACGTTTTAGTTAAAATAACGGAATGTAAAAAAATAGCGGGTTGCGTAACTTTTGTTTGTTTTAGCTCATCGGCTGTGCCCGAAAACATAATATCGGTTATTCTAAAACCCAAGATTTCGTTGGCTTTTTCAAACATTTGCTTGGCTTCTTCCGATTTTTCGTAAAGGTCTTTGCCCATACCTACAAACTGTGCCCCTTGTCCGGGAAATACATAAGCTTTCATCTAATTATTTTTTTTAGAGCCTTTGTTTTCAATAGGATAGAATCTTTTTTTTGTTATATCCAACTAAAAAAGAAAAAGAAACAAAGACTGTTTTTTTAGAATTTTCTTTTGTGCAATTTTGAATAAATTGTTCTCTTTAAAATTTTGTGCAAAAATAGTTTTTTTTCTTTTAAAGAAAAATTCATTCCAATTTTTCCAAAAATAAAAGACCTCTAAAAATTTTCAAAAGCATTGTAATCCTCTTTGTCATTAAGATTTAGGTTAATTCCCTGTGCTGAGTTTTTAGCTTTTGCTAACATTTTAGTGGGACTGGAAACCTTAACTTCGTTTGAAAAATGACGCTCGCTAACTTTGAAAAAATTAATAACTTCCTTTAACTGATAAGCTTGCGAGGAAAGTTCTTCTGATCTGGCTGCCAACTCTTCCGAAGCGGCTGCATTTTGCTGTATTACTTGATTTAACTGTTGAATTGCATTGTTAATTTGCTCTGCACCAGAATTTTGCTCGATGCTCGATGCCGCAATTTCTTGCACCAAGCGCGAGGTTTTAATCACTTCGGGAATAATTTCATTCATTACAGCCCCCGATTTTTCGGAAATGAGTACACCATCTTTCGATATTTCCTCTATTTCTGCGGCGGCAGTTCTACTTCTATCGGCAAGTTTACGAATTTCGTCGGCTACTACCGCAAATCCTTTTCCATACTGACCGGCTCTGGCAGCTTCTACGGCTGCATTTATCGAAAGAATATTGGTTTGATTGGCTATTTCGCTAATAATTCCTATCTTTTTTGCAATTTCTTTCATCGAATTGATGGCATCACTGTTGGCTTTTCCTGCTCCCTCTATGCTTTGCGATGTTTTAAGTGCAATGCGCTCCGTTTCGCGCGAGTTGTCGGTATTTTGTTGAATGTTAGCTACCATTTCTTCAATAGACGACGAAACTTCTTCGGCTGAAGCCGCCTGTTCGTTAGCTCCTTGCGAGATTTGCTGCGAAGTATTACTACTTTCGTTGCTGGCTTTTACTATATTTTCAGAACCCACAATAATAACCGAAACAATATTTTTCAATTTATCGACCATTTTTTTCAAACTACTACTAAGCTCTCCTATCTCATCTTTCGAATCTACATCTATCAAAATGGTCAAATCGCCTTTTGAAACCTCAAACAATACACTATTGAGCTTTGCAATGGATTTATTTATACCCCAAATGATAAAAAAAGAAATCAATATACCCAAAAATATACCCGTAGCTATTAAAAAGTAAGCGTTACTCTTAGAATCGGCATAAATTAAATCCGAATTATCTTTTATTTGCTTTGAAATTTCTAACTGAATGGCAGTTAATTCGCTAATTTTTTCAGTAAAAGGGTCAATTGAACTGTACAACTCATAACGAACCAAACTATCCAATTGTGCTTGAGTTTGAATTGTTTTAGGTTCACTCAAAATCTCAAGCAAATCGGTGAATATAATTTCAGCATTGCCCTTAAGCTTTGTGGCTTCTTTCAATAGCCTAAGCTCGTCGCCTGTTATTTTTGTAGCCTTGTAAGCATTCCAATTCAATTCTATTCCTTTTTCTGCTTTTTCTAGTTCGCGCACTGCTTTTCGCCACGACAAATTGCCATTTCTGGCTTTATGAGCAACATCAACAACCGAAACGGCATAGGCATCTGAAATACTTTTCAATTGTTCGAGCGGCAAAACCCTATCGCTATATAAAGTTTGCATACCTTCATTTACAGTTCGTAAATTTTGAATTCCCATTATTCCTACAAAAGCAATAATTCCAGATAAAACAACTGCTAAAATAATCAGTTTTGTTGAGATTTTAATATTTTTCATTTTCCACAAGTTTAGATTTTTAAAACAAAAATACGGTTAAATCAATTCGTTAAAGCAATTACATTTTTTTTACAAAAAAATCAATAGCGTAGCAATTTAATAAAAAAAAATGAATATCAGCATATATTTCTTAAAAAAAAAAATTAAAAACTCAAAAATAATTGTATAATTTTACTTTTTTAAGAATTTCAATAGTTAGCAAGTTAGGTTATTGAAGTTAAGAAATTAGATTGCTCAAAAAAGTTAAAATTTCGCTTTTTTTGCTTGGTTCAAACCAGTTTATACTCTCATCGCGCTTAAACCACGAAAGCTGTCTTTTTGCATAATGCCTTGAATTTCTTTTAATTAACTCTACTGCCTTTTCCAAAGAATATTCGCCCGATAAATAATCAAAAATTTCTTTATAACCCACTGTATTTAAAGAATTTAATGCTTTATGCTCATAAAACTGCTTTGCCTCAGCAAGCAAGCCTTCTTGCATCATTTTATCAACTCTCTGATTTATACGATTGTAAAGTATTTCTCTATCCATTTCCAAACCTATCTGCACGGTAGTAAAATTTCTAGGCTTGCGCTCATTTATACGAAACGAAGAATAAGGTTTTCCGGTTTGTAAGCTCACTTCCAAGCCTTTGAGTATGCGTTTAGGATTTTTCAAATCCACAATTTTGTAATATTCAGGGTCAAGCATTTTCAACTCCCTACGAAGGTACTCTATGCCAAATTCTCGATATTTTTCGAGTAAATCGGCACGCAATTCTTGGTCGATAGTAGGCAGATAATCAATGCCTTGCACTACCGCATCGATGTACATTCCCGAACCGCCCACCATAACCACAAAATCGCGCTCGGCATGGAGTTTCTCGAGCAATTCAATCACTTCTTCTTCAAAAAGACTAGCATTGTAGTAATCAAAAATAGATTTATTGCCAATAAAATGATGCTTCACCGCACTCAACTCGTGTGGCTCAGGAACAGCCGTTCCTATACGTAACTCCTTGTAAATCTGGCGCGAATCGCACGAAATAATTTCAGCACCCAAATACTTGGCTACTTCGATGCTCAACGCCGTTTTTCCAATTCCCGTAGGACCAAGAATTACTATTAAATACTTCATTTTCAAATTATTGATAATCTAAATTAGCTAAGCCCTAAATTACATTTTTTCTAATATTCTATTTCACTCTTTTACAATAACATACACATCTTCGTCGGCATCTTTCATATAATAATTTTCGCGAGCAAACCGCTCCAGATTTTTTTTATTTTTCTTCAAATTTTCTAATCGAACAGAATCAGCTTTTATTTTTTGAATATAAAACTCCCTATCTACCTTTAATTTTTTAAGGCGTTTCTTGCTACTAATCTGAGAGATAAGGCTATTTTCGTCGAACAATAAAACCCAAAAAATAAAAAAGACAAGCACAATTAAAAATTTATTGCGCAAATAACTGTTTTTTATCACAGTCTCAGCAAATTTATTCATTTTCTTTTAAATTATAAGATAACTATTAAACTGTTTTTCAAAATCAAATAAAACTTAAAAACCTGATTATTTAGCTACAAGCAACGCTATTTTTTGACAAAATTTCTTTTCCAAAACGTTTCAAGTTGTTTTATTTTTCATTTTAAAACAAACAAAAATACTATTTTTTTGTGTATTCAAAACTTTAAATCAATTAATTTGACAAAAACATTCATAAAAGTAGTTAATTTATTTTGAATGAGTACTAAAAATAGTTATTTTTGCAGCGAATTTAAACTTTAAATTTTAGACAAACGAATTTTCAAAAAAAAATATGTTTTCCATTATTTCAACATTTAAAAAATATTCTTTTTTAAGCAATAAATTACTTCGATTCCTTGAATTTCAGTAGCTTATCTAATATTTTCACTTATTTCACTATCCTTCTCTGCAATAAATAAATAAAAAGCTATTTTGAATAGTACAAAATATTTCTTTACAAAAAGAAAATATCAAAATCGAATTGGCTTCAGCTTAAATTTAACTATTAAAATTTTCAAAAAAGTAAACGAAAAAAAATAGTTTTCCAAACAAAAAAAATAAGACATATAAAATAGATAACTCTATGAGCGACAATTCAATATTAGGAAAATACGAAGGTTACAAAATTCGTTTCGATCAAGTTTCGGAACAAATAACCGACCCACAAATAACTTCAGACATGAAGCGATTTGTAAAACTAAATAAAGAATACAAAGACCTTCAAGACATAATGAGCGCCTTTGGAAAATACCGAACTACTTTACAAAATATACAAGAAGCTAAAGAAATTTTAGCCGAAGAAAAAGACGAAGATATGCGCGAAATGGCTAAAGCTGAGCTAGAAGAGCAGCAAGCCAAAGTAGAAGAATACGAAAATGCCATAAAAGTTTTATTAATACCCAAAGACCCTGAAGACAGCAAAAATGCAATTCTCGAAATTAGAGCAGGAACCGGTGGCGACGAAGCTAGTATTTTTGCAGGCGATTTGTACAAAATGTATGTGCGTTTTTGCGAGTCAAAAGGCTGGACAGTAAGCACAACCAACCTTTCGGAAGGAACCGTAGGCGGCTACAAAGAAATTGTACTCGAAGTTACTGGCAACGACGTTTACGGCATTTTGAAATATGAATCGGGCGTGCATCGCGTGCAACGTGTGCCCAAAACCGAAACACAAGGACGCATTCACACTTCGGCAGCTACTGTTGCGGTTTTGCCCGAAGCCGAGGATTTGGATATTGAAGTGAGAAACGAAGACGTGCGAAGAGACGAATTTTGCTCGTCAGGTCCCGGCGGACAGTCAGTAAATACGACCTATTCGGCTATCCGATTAACGCATATTCCCACCGGAATTGTGGTTACTTGCCAAGACCAAAAGTCGAAGCTCAAAAACCTCGACAAAGCAATGATTGAGCTAAAAACTCGTATCTATAACCTTGAATATCAAAAACGTATGGAAGAAACTGCAGCCAAACGCCGCACCATGGTTTCCTCTGGCGACCGCTCTGAAAAAATAAGAACCTACAACTATCCGCAAGGAAGAGTTACAGACCACCGTATTGGTCTGACTCTCTACAATTTACCCACAATAATGGGCGGTGATATAGGTGGAATTATTGAAAAACTCCAAATAGCCGAAAACGTAGAAAGAATGAATGCCGACGAAATTTAATTCCTATTTTATTGCCTATTCCTTTGATTTTCAATAAAAAAAACAAAGAATAGGCTATATAACGTTTGATAAAAACAAAGAAATGAGTTCCATTTTTGAAAAAATAACCGATGCCCAAAAAAGTGGTAAAACCTGCGCTCTTTGTACCATAACCAAAACTGAGGGCTCTACACCACGCAAAGCTGGCTCTAAAATGCTCGTTTACAAAGATTTGCAAATCGAAGGAAGCATTGGAGGAGGCGCATTAGAAAGCGAATGTATTAAAAATGCACAAGCAGTTTTAATGTCGAACAAACCGCAACTATTTGTGCATCAACTCGAAAAAGACCATCAAATGAGTTGTGGAGGTTTTGTAGAAATTTTTATAGAACCTCTAAATATTCAAAAAAAATTATACATTTTTGGCGGAGGGCACGTTGGCAAAGCGCTCTCTGAATTTGCAACCCTACTTAATTTTCAGGTAACCGTTATTGATTCTCGCAAAGAAATAATAGAAAACTACGCCAACAAAAATATTAAAACTCTCAATTTGGATATTAAATCTGCTTTTGAAATTTTACCTTTTGATGAGCATGTTTTTATTTGCACAGCAACCCATGAGCACTCTGGCGATAGAGAAGTGATAATGAATGCTTTAACAAAAAAATATTGCTACTTAGGAATGATTGGAAGCACACGAAAAGTTGCAAAAACAAAACAAATTTTGCAAGAAAATGGATTTTCAAATCAACAAATAAATTCAATAGACATGCCCATGGGAATAGCCATTAAGTGCGAAACCCCTGAAGAAATAGCGATTTCGATTGTTGCAAAATTAATTGATGTGCGTTTATCAATTTAATTTTTGTGCACTTAATTTACTAAATAAAATAATTGCCAACTTTTACAAATCATATTTATATTTTATTCTGGAAAAAAAAGAATTAAAATAAGATAAATACCTATTAATCAATATACAACACTCCTTATTCACTATTTTTTTCACAAAAAAAAGATTCTTTGATGCAAATTAATTAAATTATTTTATAACTTTGTATGACTTATAAAAAAAAAGGAAATACCGTTTTTTTTATAAACATTAAAAATTTAAAACAATGTTTAAAAATTAGATTTTCGAGAAAAAGAGTTTAATCTTGAAGCCAAAATAAATAATGTTTGAAAAAAAGCATCAGATTTAAAGCATTTCAAAATTAAAATCGAACATATTTATTTTCTTTAAAATCAGACTACTGTAAAATTTGAGGACTTCATAAATTACATAAAATAAAATGAAATTTTACTTGCTCACCATATTTAGTTTGTTGCTTCATGTGAATCTTTTCTCACAAGTTTCTGGTATAGAGCTTTTTGAAAAAGTAATGAACGAACTAACCAAAGCAGAATTGGAAAAATTATCGCCCTACGAAGAGCTTATAGAACAAGCCGATAACTTAACTCAAGAATCGGACAAAATGCAACAAGACATTGATAGAATGAATGTTAAATTTCCCCATGTTGATGAAAAAGAGCAAAAACAATATGCCAAACACATTCTAAAACTAGAAGAAAAATCAATAGAGAATATAAAAAGCGCGGCATCTGTTTACACTCAAGCAGATACTTTACTTTTTTCTGTATTTGAGAAAAATATAAGCAAAATAGAAAACTTAAAAAGCAAAGAACGCAATAAACTAGCAAATCGCCTCACCAAGGAAGCAAAAGCACATATCGAAACGGCAAAACAACTTGCCTCAATTCTAAATTCTAAAAATAATTCACAAGGTAGCGAAATTGTTATTTTATCAAAAGAAATAAGGCATTTACAGATTCTTGCATTGAACAAAATTTCGCAAGCTTATGGCATTCATTTAATTTGGAACGATATTTCTGAGCTTTACAAATTAGAACTTCAACGAGTAGAAAAAATGCAAATTGACTATTCTTCCATTAGTGCCTACACAGATTCAGTTAGTTCGGATAGAACAGTTATTACATTTGCAATCAGATATTTAACTCGTAAAACATCAATAGAAAACACCGAAGTTGATGCCTTGAAAAACAAATTTAAACGAGTTATTTTAGACATCGATGATATTTGGGTACATTACTCAGTTGGCTATTATTCAAGCTATCACGAAGCATTTAGAAATTTAGAAAGCGAAAATTATTATATTGTAGCTTTCAGAAATGGACTACAAACCAGCCTAACCAATGCAATAAACCAAACAATGAATAAGGAATAATTTTATTTTTTGAATAAAATAAAAAATCTGTTTATTTTTTAGAAAAACAAACAGATTTTTGTCTTATAAAAGGATTCAATTATGCCTCCAACCTTGAGCTTCGAGCGGAATTTCGCTCTCATCACGTGCTACCAAAAAAGTTCCCCTCTCGATATCGGTAATATGACCAATAGCCGAAAATACTGGATTATTTCTAATTTTTTCGTAATCAAACGGTGAAATAGTAAACAATAATTCGTAATCCTCGCCACCGTTAAGTGCTGCAATCGAAGGATCTATATTCAATTCGCGAGCAAATCTATCCGTATCGGGGTCGAGCGGAATTTTATCCTCATAAACTCTACAACCCACATTCGATTCTTCACAAATATGCAAAATTTCTGACGAAAGACCATCGGAAATATCAATCATTGAAGTAGGTAAAATACCGTTTTCGGCAAAAAAAGTTATAGCATCGTTGCGCGGTTCGGGTTTTAACTGGCGTTCAATCAAATATTCATAATTTTCAAGTTCTGGCTGCATATTCGGATCGGTTTTAAACACTTGTTTCTCACGTTCAAGTAGTTGCAAGCCCATATATGCTGCACCCACATCGCCCGTTACACACAAAATATCATTTAACTTTGCCCCATTTCTATAAACAGCCTTGCCTTTTTCCACTTCACCAAGAGCAGTAACGCTAATAATCAAGCCTTTGATAGACGACGAAGTATCACCTCCCACAATATCAACGCCATAGCGTTTGCAAGCCAACCGCATTCCCTCATACAACTCCTCCACCGCCTCCACCGGAAAACGACTCGACATAGCAATCGAAATAGTAACCTGAGTAGGCTTCGCATTCATAGCATAAATATCGGACAAATTAACCACAATTGACTTATAACCAAGATGTTTTAACGGAACATACGCCAAATCAAAATGCACATTTTCGACCAACAAATCGGTACTAACCACCACTTGTTTACCGCTAAAATCGAGCACAGCCGCATCATCGCCTATACCTTTTAATGTACTTTTATTTTCAATCGTTATTTTATTCGAAAGAAGTTTGATTAATCCAAATTCGCCCACTTCCGAAAGCTGTGTAAGTTTTTTCTCTGCTGACATTTTTAAATAATTTGTGTTTTTTGCAAAAGTAATTATTTTTCTCAAAAAAACAGATAAATTGACTCTTTTGAAAAATTTTTATTTTTTTTTGAAAATAATAAAAGACAAATTTGTATTTATTAATAAAAGATATTATTTTTGTGGTGTGAATTATTTAGAATTAATCTAAATAAAACAAAAATAACGAATATACTAAAAGCCTAATAAGCTTTTAACCACATAGTTACAATACAATGAACGAAGAACAAAAAATACTAAACGAGCTAGAAAACAAAGAGTACGAGCATGGATTTGTTACCAATATAGAAATGGATATTTTCCCTATTGGTCTTAACGAAGACATAATCAGGCGTTTATCAAAAATCAAAAACGAACCTGAATTTATGCTCGACTATCGGTTGAAAGCCTTCAAAAAATGGCAAACCATGAAATTGCCAAAATGGGCAAACTTAAAATTTGAAGAGCCCAATTATCAATCCATTAGCTATTATGCTGCCCCAAAAAAGCAAGCAAAATATAACAGCCTCGATGAAGTAGATCCTGAAATTATAGAAACATTTAAAAAACTCGGTATTCCTCTCAACGAACAAAAAGCTCTTGCCGGAGTTGCCGTTGATGCAGTAATCGACAGTGTATCAGTGCATACAAGCTTCAAAGAAACACTCGGTGAACTGGGAATTATCTTTATGTCCATTTCCGAAGCTATCCAAGAACACCCCGATTTGATTGAAAAATATTTAAGTTCGGTAGTACCCGTTGGCGACAATTTTTTTGCAGCTCTCAACTCTGCCGTTTTTACCGATGGCTCATTTGCCTACATTCCAAAAGGAGTTCGCTGTCCCATGGAACTTTCGACCTACTTCAGAATTAATGCGGCAAATACTGGACAATTTGAGCGCACACTCATCATTGCCGACGAAGGCTCATATGTTTCCTATTTAGAAGGCTGCACAGCACCACAACGAGATGAAAATCAACTACATGCTGCAGTTGTAGAAATAGTAGCTATGAAAGATGCCGAAGTTAAATATTCGACAGTTCAGAACTGGTATCCGGGCGACAAAAACGGAAAAGGCGGTATTTACAACTTTGTAACTAAGCGCGGAATTTGCAAAGGCGATAGCTCAAAAATTTCGTGGACACAAGTTGAAACCGGCTCAGCAGTAACTTGGAAATACCCTAGCACCATACTCAAAGGCGACAATTCGGTAAGTGAGTTCTTCTCTGTGGCGGTTACAAACCACTTTCAACAAGCTGACACTGGCACAAAAATGATTCACTTGGGTAAAAATACACGCAGTACCATCATTTCAAAGGGAATTTCAATCGGACAAAGCCAAAATACCTACCGTGGGCAGGTAAAAATTGGAAAACGCGCCGAAAATTCACGAAATTTCTCGCAATGCGACTCACTTTTGATAGGAAGTAAGTGCGGAGCACACACTTTTCCATACATTGATGTTGATAACAAAACAGCTATCGTTGAACACGAAGCTACAACTTCTAAAATTTCAGAAGACCAAATTTTTTATTTGCAGCAAAGAGGAATTGATGAAGAAACAGCAGTAAGCTTAATTGTAAATGGTTTTGCCAAAGAAGTTTTAAATAAATTACCGATGGAATTTGCAATGGAAGCCCAAAAACTTCTAGCTCTAACGCTCGAAGGTAGTGTTGGCTAAAAAATTCAACAAACTGAATTTTAGTCAAACAATAATATTAAAATGAATAATAAAACAATTTTAAAAATATGGAATTACTTAAAATAGAAAATTTACACGCAACTATAAATAGCAAAGAAATATTAAAAGGCTTAAACTTAACAGTAAATGCTGGCGAAGTACACGCAATCATGGGTCCAAATGGTTCAGGTAAAAGTACTTTAGCATCTGTTTTGGCAGGAAGAGAAACCTTTGAAGTAACCGAGGGGAAAGTAAATTACATGGGAAAAGATCTCCTCGAAATGGCACCCGAAGTGCGTGCTCGCGAAGGAATTTTCTTGGCATTTCAATATCCTGTCGAAATACCCGGAGTAAGCATCACTAATTTTATGAAAGCTGCTGTGGGAGAAGTCCGTAAGCATAGAAGCTTGCCAGAATTAAAGCCTGCCGAATTTCTTAAACTAATGAAAGAAAAAAAGAAACTGGTAGAAATGACAGATAATCTAGCCGGACGTTCTGTTAATGAGGGCTTTTCGGGTGGCGAAAAGAAACGCAACGAAGTTTTCCAAATGGCAATGCTCGAACCAACCCTTAAAATACTTGATGAAACCGATTCTGGGCTTGATATTGACGCACTTAGAATAGTTGCAAGTGGTGTAAATGCACTCAAAAGTGCCGACACAGCAGCAATAATAATAACTCATTATCAGCGACTTTTAGATTACATAATCCCCGATGTAGTACACGTTTTGTACAACGGAAAAATTGTAAAAACAGGAGGCAAAGAACTTGCTCTTGAATTGGAAGAAAAAGGGTACGACTGGATTATTAACGACTTAAAATAATATTTTTCGGTTTTTTTAAGAAAATTAATACGGAAAATTAATAGCAAAACAACATGAACGAAATAAAAAAGGAAGAATTCCTTTCCATTTATAAATCAGAACTTTCGCTAATTGGGAAATTAAATAGCGGTGGCGAAAAAGCATTGACTTTTTACAAACAAAATGCTTTTCCCACTACAAAAACAGAAGCTTGGAGGGATACTGACTTGAACGAACTATTTACCGAAAAACTTTCTGATGCTCCATTTTTTGACTTAGATAAAAGTTTTTTCGAAAGTTTTGAAATGCCAAAAACAGAAATGCTGCGTTTAGTTTTTGTAAACGGGCATTTTTCGGAAACACTTTCGGATACCAAGGAAGCGTGTGATAGCTTAATTATTAGCGATTTAAACTCAGCCATTCGGTCAAACGAAAGCGAAGTGAATCAATATTTTGGAAAAACAAATATCAATTTAAAAAATAATTTTACTGCACTAAATACAGCTTTTGCCAAAAACGGAAGTTTTATTTTGGTTAAGAAAAATAAGGAGGTAAAAAAACTCATTCACTTAATTTATTTAACCGACGGGCGAAAAAGTTCAGCTTTTTCACAAGTTCGGAATCTAATTGTGCTTGGAGAAAATTCAAAAGCATCTATATTAGAAAGTTATGTGTCTCTTTCGAGCAGTAGAATCGTATCCAACTTTGTGAGTGAAGTGTTCATGAAACAAGGTTCAAATTTAGAGTTTTACCGCTATCAAGTTGAAAATGAGAATGATTTTCTAATCACGAATACACACATCGAGCAAGAAGCAAATTCACATTTGCAGCAATTTATTTTCAGCATGAGCGGAAAATTAATTCGCAATGATGTGCTAGTCAATATTAATGGCGAAGGCTCTACAAATCAAACAAATGGCTTGTCGCTAGCCGACAAAACACAGCATTTTGACAACAGCATACAATTAATTCATGCAAAACCCAATTGTAACAGCAAACAACTATTCAAATCGCTGATAGACAACGAAGCAACCTGTGTTTTCAATGGGAAAGTTTTGGTGGCTGAAGACGCTCAAAAGACAAATGCCATGCAAAGTAATAAAAACATTTTGCTTACCGAAACCGCCACCGCACGCAGCAAACCACAGTTGGAAATCTATGCCGACGACGTAGCTTGCTCACACGGCTCAACAACTGGACAGATTGATACTGAGGCACTTTTCTATATGCAAGCACGTGGTTTGGGCAAGCAACAAGCGAGAGCCTTGCTCCTATTTGCATTTGCCGC
>JFJP01020732.1_pt1 | contig 16692 bp, 10 predicted proteins | sample 431651 | NCBI WGS metagenome assembly JFJP01 (sample SAMN02602958, study PRJNA72255) | Microbial mat metagenome, whole genome shotgun sequencing project. | biome: fresh water; feature: sink hole; material: water; isolation source: purple microbial (photo- and chemosynthetic) mats found in... | reverse complement strand
AGGCGCACACCGGCACCACCTCCTCGGGATCGAGGTCGGCGAGCGGGCGCTTCCACCAGTGGCTTTCGCCCCATTCCATCGTCGTGTCGACTTGGCGGAACATCGGGCGTACCGCGCCACGGCGTTCGAGATCGGCGGAACGCGAGCGCTTGGCCTTCGACGCCATCGGGCCGCCGGGAGCCGGCGGCGGCGGCATGCTCGCCATGTCCTCCTTCTTGTCGTACGAGGACTCGCTCTCCTCGCAGAGCATGTCGGCGTCGGGGCCTCCGCCCTCGCCGAGGTCGCCGCCCTCGCCGCCGAGCATGGTGAGGAAGCGGCGGTGGCGCTCCTCGGGGTCGAGATCGATCAGTTCGCAGCGGTCGGCCAGGCTGCGAGCGATGGCTTTGGCCGCATCGCCGCCAAGCGCCTCGGCGAGCAGCACCTGCTCCAGGGCGTTCAGCGTGGCGAAGGTCGCCGGGCGCAGCCACTCGCGCAGGTCCTCGCCGAGCAGCCAGCGATCGACGAAGGTGCGTTCACGCTTCTGCCGCAGGCACGGCAGCACGGTGGCGGTGAACCAGGCGGGATCGCGGCGGGCGATGAACAGGTGCAGCTCGTGGCTGGCGAATTCGCTCAGCTTGTCGCGCCGCTCGGCTTCACCGAGCGACTCCCAGCCGCCGAGGAAGTCCCAGGGATCGAGCGCGTCCGCATCGTCGGCCAGCTCGCGCAGCAAGCTGATGGCGCGGTGGCGGTCGGGGATCCAGCCAAGGCGGGCGGTGGCCGGATCCTGCACCTCCAGCACGCTGCCGGACGGCAGCGGGGTGACCTCCTGGCGCTGCGCGACATGCACGGCCGGATCGAGGCCGCGCATCAGGCGCAGGTCGCGGCGCGCCAGGCTGGCTGGCTCACGCGGCAGCAGCAGGCGGCGGGCGGCCTGCGCGCTGTCGTCGAGCACCAGCACCTCGACCGAGGTGCAGCCGGCGAGCGGCGCGGCGTCGAGCTCCAGCGACCCGTCGGCGGTGGTGGCGGACAGCACGACCGCGCCGCGGGCGAGAAAGTCCCAGGTCGGTTCGACACTGCCGGCGGCGTAGCCCTCGGCCTGTTCACAGCATTTCATGGCACGCTCGCGCGGTGCGGCGCAGGCCGGGGCGGGTGCGCCGCCGAAAGCGCCGCCGACGCCGGCCTCGGCGCGGCTGGTGCTGGTGCTGCGCATGGGTTGAGCAGCAGGCCGGGCCGGGCGAGCATGATCCCGGGCAGGGCCGGGGTGCGTGCGCGTTCGACGATGTAGCGGTACTCGTCGCCGAGATCGCGGCCGTTCTGGTAGGTGGCGACGGCCTCGTACCAGGCCTGCGCCGGGCCGGCCGGCCCGCAGTCGTCGCCGGCCAGGGCAAGCATCGCGGCGGCGCCCTCGGCCAGGCGCGTGCCGACCACCAGCACGCGGCAGTCGCCATCCTGCCCGGCGAGGCGCAGGCCCAGGCGTTTCGCCGTCAGGGTCAGTTTGTCGATGCGCAGCGGCGTGCGGCTGACGCCCAGGAGCGCGTCGCCGTGACGCAGCCAGGCCGGGGTGAATGCCGGCGCGACGAGGATCTCGCAGACGGCGTCGTGACTGCGGGCGCGCAGGCGGTAGCGGCCGGCCGGCAGCGCCGGCAGGGTCAGTAGGCCGTCGCGCAGGGCGACCGTGCTGCTGAGCAGTTCGAGCGGCAGTTCGTTCCAGCCCAGCCGCAGCAGTTCGGCCGCGCGGCCGTCGAGCGGCCCGGACCACGGCAGCTCGCAGCCCTGGCCGGGCGCCAGGCACAGCCGCTGCGGCCAGCCGTCGCCGGCCTCCGCCAGCGCCCAGCTGCGCTGGAAGCCGTTGGGCAGGCTGGCCTGCAGGCTGACCACCCGGGTCAGGTTGCCGAGCTGGATCTCGCCGGCGGCGTCGCTCTGGCAGGTGTGGTGGATGGCGTCGCCGTACCAGCGGTGGGTGAACTGCAGGCTGACGACGCGGCCGGGGCGCGGCTCGCCGTTCTTGCCGGTGACCAGCAGGGTGCCGCCATCGGCGTGGCGCAGCAGCAGCACCTGCTCGGTGAGGACGCCCGCATCGATCGTCGCCACGGCGCGGTCGAGGCCGGGGCCGTCGAGGTCGATGAGCGTGCCGTCGAGGCGCTTCAGCCGGGCGCCGAGGCTGATGGCGACGCGCTGCGTGCCAACCGGCAGGCTGAAGCGGTGCAGCAGCAGGCTGTCATCGACCAGCTCCACGGCAGTGCGGTTGGCGACCTCGACGCCCTGCAGGTCGGTGGTGACGACGTTGAGATGCGCATCCTCCAGCAGCGTCAGGCTGGCGACATGGCCGTGCAGGTGCAGGCGGGCGCGCACCGTGACCTGGGCCTGGCCGCCGCCGCGCAGGTCCTCGGCCGGCAGGTGCAGGCTGGCGTCGAGGGTATAGCTCTCGTCGAGCTGGGCGAAGGCCCACGGCGTGGCGGCCTCGCCGTGCACCAGCAGAGCGGTGGCCTGGCCGGGCTGGGCGGTGAAGGGCAGGATAATGCCGTCGTTGCCGGCGACGCGGCGGAACTCGCGGCCGCCGAGCAGCAGGACGGCCTCGGGCAGCTCGCGTCCGGCGGCGTCGAGGACGGTGACGATCCGCCACACCGCCTGCAGCGCGCCCTTGCGGATGATGGCGCGGCTGCTGACGCCGCGGCCGATCAGCTCGACCACCCAGGTGCCGGGGCCGGCGCAGTCCGGCACGGCGATGCGCTCGTCGTGGCGCACCTGCGGTGGCTGGGCGTAGTCGAGCTCGAACTGGCGGTTGGGCACCAGGCCGTCGAGATCGAGGCTGCCGTCGATGTCGCGGCCATAGGCGAGGACGTGGTTGACGGTGTTGATGCGGAATATCTTGACCAGCAGGCGCGGCACGTTCTTCACCGCCACGCGCAGCTCGACCGCTTCGTCTGCGCCAAGCCGCAGCCGGTTGCGCTCCGACAGTTCGAGATCGACGCGCTCGACCAGGGCCTGGTACTCGGTGGCGCCGCCCAGCCGCGAGGCCAGCGCGGCGAGTTCGCCGGCCGGGGTGCCGGCGTGCAGGATGCGCAGGGCGGCCCAGGTGCGGCGCAGCCAGTGCTCGTCGAGCCAGGTGGCGAAGCTCTCGGCCTTGCCGCCGGCGGCGAGCGCGGCGGCGAGATGTTCACGCACCAGGTCGGCATCATCGCCGATCGCGGGCAGGCCGGTGCAGTGGCGGAAGTCGGCATCGAGGCGGGCCGGCTCGGCGTGCTTCTCCAGCCAATCGGCCCTGGCGTAGCTGGCGCGGCGCGGCAGCTGCAGATAGCGCAGGAACAACACGCCGTCGCTGCGCTCGCAGCGCCACAGCGTGCGCAGCAGGTGGTGCAGCAGGTGCGCCTGCAGGCTGGCGAAGGCCGGTGGCAGGCCCTCGACGAAGGTCCAGGCGGCCTGCAGCCAGGCGAGCACGGCGGGGTCGTGCGGATCGGCGGGCAGCGGCTCGGGCCGCATGCGCGCCAGCACCGCGGCGACCCAGCGGGCGTCGTGGCGCAGGCGCAGCTTTACGTCGAGGCCGGCCAGCTCATGCAGCTGGGCGAGAGTCAGGCGGAGGTGGATCGGCAGCGAACCGAAGCCCCCCGAGTCCTCATGCTGCAGATCGCGCAGGATCAGCCGCACCAGCGCGGGATGATCGGGGCTCTCGACCCGCTTGAGCAGGTCGCGCAGGGTGTCGTCGCCGAGCTTCTCGGCGTCGGCTCGGTCGAGGGCCCAGTCGAGGGCGGCGGCGGTGATGCGCAGCCAGCGGTCGCCGACCGACTGCAGGCGCTGGCCCGGCTCGAAGAAGTCGGCCGGCACGGCGCTGGCGTGGCTGGGCGGGGCGTCCTCGTCCTGCGGCGCCTGATGGGTGAAATCGAGGCTGAATTCCCGTACCGCCCAGCTGCGCACCGCGGCCGGGTCCTCGTCGGCGCGGACCAGCAGCAGGCGATTCAGCAGCGTGTCGGCCCAGGACGGCAGGCTGCCGCTGTGCTGCCGCGCCTCGGCGATCAGCTCCTTGAGCCGCTTGCCGTCGCGCGCGTGCACCGCCTCGAGGGCGTGGAAGCGGTACCAGTCGTCGCTGCCGGCGACCAGCCCGGCGAGGGCGGCGGCGCGGTCGGTGGCGAGAACGAAGCGTTCGAGGGCGGGGGTATCCATGCGGCCACGCTGCCCGCTCCGGGCTTCCTGACAAGGACGGGCTGCGCGCCCTTGCCCTGGGCCCTCCGGCCGTACCAAACGCGTGGCGCATCGGCCGCGCCAGCCAAGGAGCTTGCCATGACCTTAACAATCACCGGCGCCGACAGCCTCGATACCGGCCCCAGCGGCTGCGTCGTGCGCTTCATGGCAGCGAGCGCTACCGGCGATTCCGCCGCGGCCCTGGTCGAGGTGCATCCCGACTGCCGAGAAGGCCTGGCGGGTGGCGCGCACGCCCCACCAGGCGTGGTCGCGGTCGAGGTGCTGCCGCCCGAGCCTGGCGAGGACCGCGTGCTGGTGCCGACCCGGCTGATCAGCGGCGACGGCACCGAGCAGCGCTTCGTCTTCGTGGTTCGTCCGCATGATGCGGGTTGCGGCATCGACCTGCCCGCCTCGCTGGAGGCGACCTTCGGCGGCGATCCGGCCAAGATGGTCGAGCAGGCGCTGCGCGCCGCAGTCGAGCCGCTGGCCGAGGGATTCGCGCAGATGGGCGAAGCGCTCGGCCAGGCGATGGGCGGGGGCAGCGGCGATACGCCGTCGGCGCGGCGGATCGCCGCCGATGCGCCGATGCCGGCCTCCGCAGCCGTCGTGCCGGAAAGCCTGACTGCGCACGCCCTCGAACTCGACCTGCATCACCGCCGCCGGCGGGACGACCTCCAGTCCGACTGGCAGGCTTCGGCCGAACTGCATGTCCGATTGACCTTTGATCTCGATCCGGCGTGGACCGCGCTGGCGACCCTGGGCGTGACCCTGTCGGCGGCGACGTCCTGCGAAGGCGATGACCTGCGCCCGGCCGACGCCGGCGAGGATCTCGGAGCTGAGACCTACAGTTCCTGGGAACGCGAACGCCACGAGACCTACATCAAGCTGGCCCTCGCCGTGCCGGGCGGCGCCTGCACCGGCCTGCGCGAGCTCGCCGGCACCGCGCGCCTGTCGCTGGTCGGCGGCGAACTGCTGGAGATCGCGCTGGGGCCGGTGGGTGGGCTGCTCGGCAGCCGGGTCGAGCTGCCCGCTCCCGGATTGGCCCTGGACGTGGCGCGCGAGGACGACGGCCAGCTGACCCTGCGTGTCGCGTCGGGCGGCTTCGATCGCTTGGAAGACATCGTGCCGCTCGACGCCGCCGGCGAGACGATCAACCAGAGCTGGAGCGGCGGCGGCGATGGCGAGACCGATTCGCGTACCTATAGCAGCGAGATCCCCGACGACGCCACCCTGCTGCTGCGCTTCTGGAGCCGCCGCGAGCAGGTGGCGGTGCCGTTCAGCCTCGCCGATCTGCCCATCACCGTCGCTTAATTCCGTCGGCGCTCTCCCCGGTCCACACCCGGACGCCCTACGCGGAACCGGTTTGACCCGTCAGCCGCCCGCCGGTTCCAGCAGCACCGCCGCACTGACCATGCGCGGGTAGTACGCACCGCCGATCACCGCGTCCTGATCGAGGCGGACCTGATCGGCGATGGTGCCGTGCGCGGGCAGCAGCTGGCTCCAGCGCAGCAGCTCGCGCAGGGCAGCAGACTCGTCGCGTTCCAGATCCCAGCCGAGCCAGGCGAGGACGTGCAGGCAGAGGACCACCTTCGAGGGCCAGGTCATCTCGGCGGTGCTCGACAGGCGCAGGCCGCCAGATGGATGGCGACAGCCCTCGGCCAGGCAGGTGCGGGCGTGCAGCGCCAGGTGTGTGCGCAGGCCCGGCAGCGCCGCCAGTTCGGCGCCGAGGCCGAGGTGGAGCGGCATGGCGAAGGGGTCGAGGGCCGCGAGCACCCGGCTGGTCACCGCCGGATCGAGGGCATTGGCGGGATAGCGCCCATCGACCATGCGCGCAGCCCAGGCGACTTCGGCCTGCGCCGCCCAGGCGCGGGCGGTGGCCGCCGTCGCGGCATCACCGCCGCGCTGCGCGGCGCGGGCGATGAGCAGGGCGGCGCACAGTCCCTTCAGACCGATGTACACCGAGCCGCTCGCGGCCATGAGACTGTGGTCGAGGGCGTCGTAGGTGGTGATCTCGGCGCCTGCGTCGCCGACCCGGTCGCTCTCGGCCACCAGGATGCCGCTGCGCCGTGCCGGGTCGGGATGATCGCGACGCAGCAGGCTCGCGAGCAGCTCGCGCCACAGTTCCGGATCCTCGACCTGGGCGGCGGCCAGGACATAGATGCCGTTGAGCAGCTGTTCCAGGGTCATGAAGCTGTAGCAGCCGCGCACACCGGGGCGCTCGTAGCCGCTGGTGCCGGGCGGCGCATACTGGCTGCAGTTGCCCTGGTCATGCGCGAAGGACAGGCCGCCAGCGTGGGTGAAGCCCGTCTCCCCGGGCAGGCGGATGTGATCCTGGTAGGAATGGCGGGCGCGGTGGTCAGCCATGATCAGGCCCACCACCCAGGGATGGCGGTCGAGCTCCCAGGCCAGGTGGTCGGCGGCGAGATCAAGGGTGTTGCGCCACCAGTACTGGCCTTCCAGCACGCACCAGTGGATCCCGCCGTCGCGATCGAGAAGCAGTTGCGTGTTGGCGGCGTAGCCGCGTGCCGCCTGGGCGAGGAAGGCCGCCAGCCACGGCCGGCCAGCGCATCGCTCAAGCAGCCCGGCGTCATCCTGCGCCGCCGCAGTCAGGCGCTGCGAGGCTTCGGCGAGGGCGGTGCGGCACACCGCCAGCAGGTCGGGCCAGAAGCGCTGAAAGGCATAGGTGGTGACCACGCCCTGGGTCGCCGGCCCGTGGTGCTGCCAGGCCAGGCAGGCGCGCAGGACGCGGCGCTGGCCGGCCGGCACGCGCAAGGCGATGCCGCCTTCCAGCCCGGACATGCGCACCACCGGGCGCGCGTGTTCGACCGCCGCGGCCACCGACCCGTCACGGATGGTGAATGCACCGTCCGCCACCGGCGCAGCCAGGGCCCAGCGCTCGCCCAGGGCGACTCCGGCCAGGGAGGGGTCCTCCCAGGCGAGGGGCCGCATGCGCCCGGCCGCCCGCCAGCGCAGACCGAGGAAGATCGTGGCGTCGCGATCAGCGGCGCTGTTGTCGAGTTCGACCTCCAGCCAGATCGCCGGCAGGCTCCAGGGGCGCAGATCGTCGGCCGCGGCCGGACGCGGAATACGCGGATAGGGAGACCAGATACGGAAGGAGAACGGGCCGCACGTGAAGGTGTCGCACGACGGCGTCAGCGTGCGCGCCACCGCCGCCGCCGGCACCGGCCGCCAGCGCGCCGCCACCGTGTCGGGAGCATCCGCCGCCGCGGACTGCATCTGGGCCGTCTCCTGGTCGAGACCGTGCACGCCGGCGACGAAGGGCAGATAGCGCACCGTGCCCGGCCCGTGGCCCCAGGCGACCAGCCAGTCGCCGTCTTCAGCCCCGGGTTGGTTGCGCTCATGGTCGATGCTGAAGCCGCGACCGAAGGCCCCCAGGGTCAGGCTAGCGTTGGCCCCAGGCGGGGAATGGTGGACGGCGCAGGGTGGAACGACGGGCGGCTGCATGCGCTAACGGAGTAGGCTGGTGTCGCCATCATGCCAGTCTGATCCCTGAGATCCAAGTGCCCATCCGTCAGCTGTTCGGTGCCACCACCGCCTTCGTCGTGCCCCTGCGGGCACGAGGCGTGCCCGCCCCCGGATGCCGGCGGTGGCGCCGGCGCTCCCGGGCGCCTCCCGGACGGCCCCACGCTCCGCAGGCCCGGGAGTACCTGTGCCGCCACCCCAAGCGATCCCGGATTCGAACCTCGTGCCGGAACCCGCCCGGGCCCACGGGCGTGGGGCCGGCCGAGCGACCGGCGGCAGCCGGCGCGTGCGCGCACTCCGCCCGTTTCCGCCAACGAAAAACCCCGCCGTCCGTGGTCCGAAGCGGTTCGAACCTCGCGAGGGCAGCCCGACCAGCGGGAGGGCCCGGGCCCACGGGCGTGGGGCCGGCCGAGCGACCGGCGGCAGCCGGCGCGAGCGCGCACTCCGCCCGTTTCCGCCAACGAAAAGCCCCGCCGTCGGGCGGGGCTTTTCGTTGGCGGGCGATGTGGTGTGCTATCCGAACCCCGATAATCCCCATCCAAGTTGTTGTCCACGAACGCATTGCGAAGACCTCTGGAATCGAGATCAAGCTCGGCAAACCGCCCGATCTCCAAGCGTTTTCTCAGTGGCTTTCGAACTCATCCCTGAAGCAGATCCAGCGGGTCCTGGGGTGCGGGCGGATCTCCGCCTGGCGCTTCCGCAGCGGCAAGGTGTCCACCGAACGGTTGCAGGCGCTGGCTGACGACTGGCAGAAGCGCGCCGTCACGGCTGGGGGTGCGCCATGAGTCGCCGCGAACCCGTGACCGACGCCGAGGTCCTGGCTGCCGCCCAGCAGTTGCAGGCCAAGGGAGAGCAGCCGACCTGCCGAACTGTCCTCGCCATCGTCGGCGGGTCGATGAGCACGGTCTCCGCCTCCCTGCGGTGCCTACAACTCAACGGGCGCATCGGGGTGCCGGTCGGACTCCGCAGTCTGCTGCTGGCGTCCTACGCCCGGCGCACCGAGCAGGTGGACGCCCTGCTGGATGCCCTCGGCCAGGCGCATGATGCGCTCGCCGCAGCTGGGCTGCCCGTGCCGTCCATCCCCGCCTGTGTCGGACCTGCGGTTCTGGGTAGCGCTACTTGGCCGATGCCGGGGGCGGATAGCGCTACGCCAGATGGCTTCGTGGTGGTTCAGGACGAAGATGAACGGGGATTGCCAGCCCAGGCCTTGGTCATCCCGGCGTGGGATGACCACCCCGCAGCGTCATCTGCGCGATTCACGCAAGTCGTTAGTACGAGCGATTGTAACCCGCATGAACACTCCACCTGCGACGCGCAGGCGGAGGAGGACGCCTCCGCAACCGGTGCAGCGCGCGGTGCCCCCCAAAGGGGCCCCACCGCACGCCACACCGACGAACAGCGGGGGCAACCATGAGCCTCACCCAGCGACTGCTGGTACTCATCGTCGAAGCCCAGAGCAAAGCCGACGCCCTGGAGGAGAAGTCGAAGCAGCTACGCCAGGCCAGCGAGGCGGCCGCGGCCGACGAACGCCAGGCGCACCAGGAACTCCAGGCGGCGCGTGAACGCCTGATCGCCTGCCAACAGGAGGTGCAACGGGCCCAGGCCGAGCGCGATCATCGCTTGGCCGACCTGCGCGATCAATGCCAGCGCCTGGGTATCGAGGCACCCGATGCGCCATGACCATCACGAATCCGCCGCTGACGCCGCCCAACGCTCCTACCGCGCTGCCGCCGATGATCTGGCCGCCGCCGAACGGGAACTGGCTGCCGCCACCCAGCGGGTCGCTGCCGCCGAGGCTCGACAACAGCGGTGCAGCACGCGGGTCCAGCGTCTGCGGCATCTTGCCGCCCGACTGGCCCAACGCGTGCAGTCGTGGTGGCGCTTGGCCGCCAGCGCCACTGCGCAACTGACCAGTCTGCCCGCCTACGATACAACCCATGCCGAGGCGGCTGCCGCCAAGCGCGACCTCGACCACGCCGAGCGCCGCGTTCATCTCGCCCAGCAGCGCAGCGAACGCCTGCGCCAACGGCGGGCGGTTCTCTACGCGCAGCAGCACGGTTGGCAGGGGCTTGCCACCAGCGCTACGGCGATGCTTACCGCGAACCATGCCGTCGAGACCTTGCAGGCCGATGAGCAGCACTGCTACACGGCGATCGCCAGCAGCACCCAGCGGCGCGACCGATCCGCCCACACGGTGACTGCGGCCCGCGTCGCCCTCCGCCAGAACGAGGAAGACCAGCGTACCGCGCGTCACGAGGTGCAACGCCTGCGGTCCATCCAGCATGGCATGACCGCAGAGGGCTTGTCCGCGTATCTGGCGCGAGCCTCGCCAGCCGACCGCGCCACCATCCAGGCGCTCAACGCCCAGGCCCAAGACGACGGAAGACGCTCTCGTGGTCGGCGCCCCGCGTCCGCTGATGATCCCCGTGCTGCGGCCAAGGCCAAGCGTGCTGCGGCGGCGCGGGAACGCCGCGCTCGTCAACGCGCAGCGGGAACGGGAAACCGGAACAACGACCAGAAGGCGCAACATCGGGAGGATCGGCGTGCCAGGCGCCAGGCCGCCCGCACAGCATCTGTGGTTGGCCCGCCGCAGCGGCGCTTCCATATGGAACGCATGATGACCATGGAACCAGACGAGCGCATCGCCTACCACCGTTTCGTGGACTGGTCGCGTCGGCGTGGCCACGCTGCCGCCATCGCTGACGCCGAGGCGCGGCAACGCGCCAACTGCCCCCATCCCTATGCGCCGCCGCATCTCGCCGTTCCTCTGGGCGAGGGATCCCGTCTGATCGCTGTGCGTGGACTCGATCCCGCGCAGTCCGTCCACGTCTGGGCCGACGACTTCCAGACCGACCCAGCCCTCCTGGAGCGCTGGTTGGATGCCCCCGTACGCGAACGCATCGCCCACAAGGGTGGTCGCAATCGCCTGCGCCATGGTGCCCTCCATATCGTCGCCGCCTGGGCCCCGCGCCTGCTCAATGCCGCCCGTGCTGGCGATCTTGATGCCGCCCTGGCCCGCGAGGTCGATCTGCTGATCGCCCGCTTCGATCTCACCGGCCATCGTCTGGCGGCCATCCTCCACACCGATGCCACGGGCGGGCATCCGCATCTCCATATCGTCGCGTCGCGGGTGCGCGCCGCCGACCTGTCGCTGTGGTCGCTGCCTGGCCGCGAGCGGGCGGTGGCGTTGTGGTTGCATGCACGCAGCAACACCGTCACGACCTGTGGCACTGAGGCTCTCGATGATGACATCGACGCGCTCGCAGGTCGTTCCCCCGCCGCCAAAGCTGGCGAAGCCCTGCTCGCGCATGGGCAGTTGGCGGCACTCAGGACGCATGTGGAAGGCCAGCAGGACCCCATCCATCTGCAAGGCCAGGCTGCTGCCGCCAGGGTCGCAGCGGTCGGCCGCTCCGCTCACGAAATCGCCGGTGGACTGTGGCTCTTTGGATTGGGGGCGGATCCCTCTCAGGACGCTGCGTGGCGCCGGGCTGTGGACGAGGGTGGGTTGGGGCTGGATCAACAGCAACCGCACAAGCGTGGCTATTGGTTGGGAATAGGGACGGATGACGAGCGGCGTCGATACGCCAAGTACTTGGCGCGACTATCGGTCGGTTGACGGACGACGCGGCCATATCGCACTCACCAATCGATTTGCAGCTAATCAATAGATCGCAGCCACCTGACATCAGCGACCATGGGCGATCCTGAGCCACGCCGCCAGGGCATCGAAACCAGGATTGTGCTTGCTGTCGTGACAGGATCGGCAATCGACTGCCCCTAATGTGCGAACCATGGCGGGTGCCACCGCATGCGCCTGCCCGCCCTGATGGCAGGATTGGCAGTGGACATTGGCCACAGGGGTGCCGTTGACCTCCACGACCGATGCTGGCGTGGTGTGGCAGGTGATGCAGGTCTGGGTCTGGTCCGCGTGCGGCAGGCTGGCAAGGGCCCGGGCATGCCGCGATACCTGCCAGGCCTTCCCGGCGGCGGCATGGCAGCCGATGCAAGACGCGCTTGGCGAAACACCTGTTTCCACGGCGACCGTGGGCTCAATGAATCCGACCAGTACGCTGCGGTCAGACGGCAGACTCTGGTCTACGGGTATATCGATGCGGTCGGCGACCTGGCCGTTGACCATGACCAAGCCGATCAAGGTCTGGCCGCGATCGAGCAGCGGACGGACCAGGCGTGCATGCGCTGGACCATCACGCCCTTCAGTGATTACCACGGTTGCCTTGTCGAGTTCAGCGACGGTCCCCACGCACACCGACCGTTCATCACGAGCCCAACCAGCCCGGATCACGGTTGCGGTGAAGTCCGGACGACCTCCGTCCGTATCTCCCGCGAGCAGGAACCGGGTGGCTACCGCCCCGGTCGCGGATCCGGCCATCGCAGGCAATGCGACCAGATGATCCAGGCCACCCAGCGAGCCGGACGAGCAACCGCAGTTCCGCACTTCGCCACGCAGATTCCAGGCCACGACCCACAGGTCGCCGTGCAACTGACCGGCTCGACCTTGGGCAAGACGGAAGGCGTCCAGGCCGTTGCCCAATCCTGGGGTGACCACCTGCACGGAGGCGGTCGCCCGCCCGGCGGTCGTTTCGATGCCGATGGTCTTGATCCCTGGCAAGACGCCGGTGGCGGTCAGGGTCACGGTGGCGACGCCAGCGGGACCAACGACCACCGGCGTCGATGTCTCAACGCGCAGACACGGACAGTCCATGGTCAGCGCCACGATGGTCGTGGATGGCGGCGCGGTCACACGCAGATCGAAGCGACGGACGGAACCTGCTGGCACCTCGATGCGCACAAATGCCGGTTGGACCATGACCGGAACAGCCAGGGGCATAGGACGTGGCGGCGGCTCAACCGCCGGCAAGGCCGACTGCCAGAACGACGCCGCCAGGATCACCGTGCCGATCAATGCTGCGCCCATAAGCGAACCGCGTCGCCACCGGGGCGTAGGTCCATGCGGGATGTTCATGGACCCGGGCGCGGCCGATGGGGTGCGTCGGCTAGAAATCATTGCCCTTGGTTCCCGGGCCAGGGCCCTGACTCGCGTCGGCTCCAGTCTTGCTCAACCCCAGGGCCTGTGCCGCCTTGGCGGCATCCCATCCTTTAGCCCAGGTGATGCGTTCGGGAACGCAGCGCCATCCCATCTCATCGCGCACGGCCCGCGCGACATCCATCTCGTTGAAGAACAGCGCCGCCGCCAGAATCCGGCCGCGCGTAGCCAGGGCCAATGCCGGGGATACCTTCTCCTTGGCGAGGATGGCGCGGGCGGCCACCATGTCGGGCCACCAGACGGCCTTGGATTTCCACCCTTCCGTTTGCCACATGGGCGGGATCGATTGGACATCCAGCCAGTAGGCGGGGATCGCCAACTGGATCGGATTCCCATCGGCCTTGGCATTGGCGAAGGTGTTCAAGGCGCGCACCTTGTCCTGTTCGACCATGAACGTGCTGATGTAGGTGCGGACCACCTCGGCGTCCCGGAAGCGATATTCCAGGGCGTAGTTCACCAGGGCGCGGGATTCATTGTCGATGCCGCACCCGAATGCCTCGCATTGGCTGATCATGGGGAAGATCAGGTTGCTCCATGCTGGATGGGCGGCGTAGCACGGAATGGCGGTGGTGTAGAACTGCAACAGCCATGACTGCTGCGTGCGCCCCTCGACGTCCTTCTTCGATGCACGGGCCTCGTCCGCCCGCGCCAGGGTCTGGTCAGTCTGCGCCCGCAACCGCAACCAGGCATCGGCAGGCAACGTGCTCGTCGCGGCCACCACGGCGTTGGCTCGGATGCCGCTGATCGGAGGCGGAAGGGTAAAGCACAACTCTTTCTCCAGCAGGTACTGTGCGGCCTCGTCGTGGGCGGTGCTGGCGCGCTGGAACAGCGGGGTCAGCAAGGGCGCGGTCTGCGTCGAGAGGCGTGTAAACTGGTCAACGATGGGTCCGACTCCAGGGCCCTTGCCCTTCGACCGCTTGGCCTCGTTGGCCAACTCGGTCGCTGCGACCGATGCAAATGAATAAGCGATCAGGGCCCGGTGCGCCACGCGCATCGGATCGGCATGCCAGCCCGACAGGGCTTCCAGACATGATGAACAGGCGCCGAAACGTTCAGCGAACGACAGGCGATGGCGGTTGTTCAGGGCTGCCAGCAGGGCCACTACGGGATCGTCATTGCCCTGCTTGCGCACGGCCTCCAATTGCCCGCTGACCGTGGGGTGGCCTGGCGTCAGCATGATGTCGGCGCCGTCGCCGGCCAGGATCCGCCGCAGAGCGTCCTCTCCGGGGCGCTTGGCATCGGACGAGGCCGTGTCGCACGCCAGCATCGCGGCAATCATGTCCGGCTCCACCGGCAAAGCCTTTTCCCTGACGGCTGGCGCCATCGGATAGGGATAATCAACGGCCAGGAGTCTGCCGGTCGCCTTGAGCATGACCGCGTGCATCAGCGCCTGCTGACCACTGATGCCCAGGATGCGGCAGTCTATCGACGCGCCCCAGGCCTTCGGGTCGGCCGGTGAATGATCCTTGCAGAGCGCCGCCACAGCGTCGGCATCCCCACCACGTACCGCCAAGGCGAGGCGCAGGATCGGGCTGTCGGCAATGTCCTTGCGAGCAGCATAAGCGCCCAGAACGTCACGCGCACCCGGCGTGCGCCAGACGGCCGGCTTCCACTGGCTGGCGACCTCACCCAGCAGGGTGTCTGCGGCGGTGGTGCCGTAAGGCGCCTGGATCAGGGTCTTGGCGACAGTGAAGATATCCTCGATGCGCAGGCGGTTGCTGTTAAATCCAGCCATATGCCAGCGCAGGTAGAACAGATGATTGCCAGGATAGAGGCTGTCGCTGCGTGCCATCCAGGTCTTAGTGTCGTCGTCCGCAGGCGAGCGCAGGCTGGCGACCGCGACGCCGAGGCAGGGCGTTCCCCACAGGGGTTGTTGCTTCCATGACGATTCGATCAATGCGACCGATGGGCCAATGACCGTGGGGCCCTGTTTGTAGTCGAGGAACCCCTTGCTCTGGATCGCCATCCAGGCCTCGGTGAATGCAGCCTTGGCCAAGAACGCCAGACGCAGCGATTCCGGGCAGGTGCCCTTGACGGCTTCGACCTCTGCCCGGTACGCCGATATCACGCTCGTTGGCAGACCCATCTGGGCGAGGTGGTACACGGCTTGCGAACCCATGAACCAGCCGACCGCCGTCGTCGTTTCGGCCTTCTCCAGATACGCGCGCACCAACTTGGGGAACCGCCGTGTGACCTCCTTTTCGGCGCCAGGGTTCCGCATGTCCGCTCCCAGCAGGAGGCACGCCATGCGGAAGCGCAGATAGCGTTCCTCGACGGTCGGCGGGTCGTCGCCGGCCGTCAACCGCTCCGCAAGGGTACTCAGTGACCCGTAGTTGATCAGCGGGGCACAGGCGGCGATCACACCCAGGTCCTGGCAGCCGGACTTCGCCACCCGGTCGGCAACCTGGCTTGTTATCTGTCCATCGGCCGTGCGCGGGGTGAGGTTCAACAGCGCCGGGAGCAGCAGTTCGACATCCTTGTTCCACTTGCCGTGCTGGCCGTGCTGCTGCCATGGACCGACGACGATCTGGCCAAGCATGGATAACCGCACCTGAGCGATGAGGGACGACTGGTCGGGTGCCGACATCGGCCGCACGAGCGACGCTTTCAACGCTGCGTCAAAGTCGCCTGTGATATCGGCAGCATGGAGTGGCGAGGCATTGAGCATGGCGACGAACAGGCAGGTGAGTGTCGCCAATGACGGGCGCATACAAATTCGCTTGGACTTCGATGCGATTCGGCTGTGCATATGAATCCCTTCTGTAACCTACTCAGTCTGTGAGATGGGGTATGAAATGCTGCGTTGATCTGCAAAGTGTGCAACCTGTGCGATTCGGAATGCTTTCGAAAGTGCGGAGGTGCAGGAGTGCTGGTTTACGGGTTGCCCCACAACGAGGCAGAATCACATCACGGTTGGGAGTCATGCAATCCACGCTGACTCTGAAATACGCGGGTGTCCTTTGTTTGCCCTGCCCGCCGACAAACTGCGTTTGAAACCACACGACATGGCGAACGGATCAATGTGCCGATAGGAAGGAGCAGAGGGATGGGCTACTTGGGGGGTGGGGGCGGAGGCGGGAGAGAATCAGCAGTATTCGTGAGGTCTTCAATACCATCTCCATTACACACCAAACGAAACCCTACGGCCGATCCGCCCCCGCTCATGGATACACGTTCCTCGTAGCCGTAGGAAAGTACATCAATGGGATCGCCATAGGTGCCGCCGTGAACCAAGACGTCGCCGTTACTTACGAGATCCGCCGAGTACTCCGCCAATCCCCCCAGCATGTCGAATATGCCCCAAGGATTGGCGGTGCGTGTCTTGGCACGATATGCATCACGGGATGTAATGCCCACTACCACTTCTTCCGGTGGTGGTTTATTGAACCGCCCACAACGCGCAGCGTACTCCCATTCTACCGAAGTCGGTAATCGGAACTGTCCGCCGGTTTTCATACTTAGTTTTTGCGTAATCCTGATCGCTTCAATCCAGGAACACGACATGATCAGAGAGTCCAGCTTCCTATCATTCACAATGTCGTCATCAGAAAGATACCTGAATGCAGGCATCGACATTTCTTGTTCTTGAATCCAGAATCCAGGAACATCATATCTTCGTACCGGTCCTCGCGCTGAATCTCCATTGCCGGGAACAGAATCCGTCTCCAATCTGCCGGCCGGGCACCATCGAAAGACCAAAGAGAAAAGCCCGATTTGCACATGGGCACGCCTTCCGAAGCCATCTGAATCCAACTCACGCAGCGCCTTCGGAACAGTTGGCTCCACGCTGTAAACGAGCGAGGCACATAAAAACACAACACTCAATCCAAACGAGGGACGTACTACTTGCAGCATAAGCAGTATACCTTGAAGTAAGAGTCCTTGTGCCACTCAAGATAATTCGTGACTGCTCACGCGGGTAACCTCGATACCCGAACTTTGTGCTGGGTTCCATGACGAGTCTTGGTAGGCTCAGCATCATGGAGCCG
>JFJP01041943.1_pt2 | contig 16694 bp, 27 predicted proteins | sample 431651 | NCBI WGS metagenome assembly JFJP01 (sample SAMN02602958, study PRJNA72255) | Microbial mat metagenome, whole genome shotgun sequencing project. | biome: fresh water; feature: sink hole; material: water; isolation source: purple microbial (photo- and chemosynthetic) mats found in... | reverse complement strand
GGCGCGTAAGGCTGCGCTGATATAGTTGTCATCAACTTTGACGTTGCCAATGTCCAGCAAGCGGATTCTTCTGGCGCAAAAGTCTGGTTTGGTAACATCACTGGCGTGAACGGTTTTGTGGCTGCGTTCGGGGTAGTATTTCCCCATGTTTTTGATCAGGGTCGAGATTATTGTTTTCTCGGTAGAGGCTTTGGCTTGTTCGTCAAAGATTTGTTGTATGAATTTAATGGCCACTGTCAATCCTTAGTAAGTACCCTGTATCGGGTATCTGTGTTTCCGCGTATCCAAACAGTCCAATGGACTTCCATTGTTGGGGCACCCCCTCGTTCCCCGCCCATAAAATCTGGCCTCCAATTCAGTGGTAACACCCAAGCGGGGGGGTGTTCTGCAAACAAAGCAGTCCTCTTTTTAGCGTGCCAATACTGACTTTTTAACACCATTGCGACAACCGGGGCTTGAGTTAGGGCATGGCGTATAAATTCTTCACTTGCCGCAAAAGGTGGGTTCGTCACGATAGCGTCACAGATACGGGTTGTTTTTAGAAAATCCACAGACCCGTCACCATAGCCTGTGTGTCGAATGTCACTACTATGGACGATGTTTGCATATTTTTTAAGAATCTCTGACATTGCACCATCCCCGCAAGCGGGTTCCCAAACCACCAAGCCCTTAGTCAAGTTCAAAAACTTCATTAGGGCATGGGTAACATCAGGGGGCGTAGGGTAGAAGTCCAACTCCCTACGATTTTTTACATCACCGGCCCCCGTTAGGTGGATATGGATTGGTGGGTTTTCGGTCTTAATGAATTTTATAGCCACGTTCAATTCTTTTTGTGTGGTGTCGCACAGATAGGTGGATTTATGGGCGGTCACCCGTAAGTTCTTTCCAGTGTTGGAGGGGTACGGCTACCCATTGTGATTCAGCGTTCGGTACGGGCCTTCCAGTGGGCAGTACGAATGCCATAAGCAGGGCGGGGATTTTGGCTTGGGCTTGTGCTTCTTCGGTGATTTTTACCAGCCATTCCAGTTTCACCGGCAAGCTGGCGCTTGTGGTGGATTTGCTCTCAATCAGGTAGTCATTCATGGTCATGTCGCCTTTGGCACCGACCATGGCACCGCTGGCAGGGCGTAGTCTAGCACCCATTTTCTTAGCCGCATGATTCTCATACGCCTTGCCATGGGTATTAGCCACGGCAGGGGCTGCGGTTCTAAATGGGTTAGTGCCCATCGGGCAGTTTAGCCATAGTAGGTTTCAGTGCCACGTTGTTTACCATGATCTGGTGGTTCAGGCTTGCATCCACAATAGTGGTGGCTTTGCGGCGGTACCAGTTGTCATTCACATCGGCCATGTTGTCAGTAGTTTTAAGCCTGACCAGAGTTTGGTATAGGTGGTCAACCAGCAACAATAGGGTTTGAACATCGGGAACAGCAGCCGCCGAGGGTGGCGTTTCAGTAACTGCGGTTATGCCATTTTCCACAGCGTGGGTATTATTCGGTGTTTCCATTGTAGGGGCCTTTGGTTTCTTTAATTTAGTTACCATGATTCAGTCCTATTGTTGGGGTATTCCATGAACACCCCAGTCCTCGGCCAAAAGATCAGCCGCCGAGGGTGTCCACACACCGATATTACCATTTAAGGTTTTAATGTCGATATGCCCAAGGTAGTTGATTTCCGTACCTTCTGGAAAAATACCCATCAATGGGGGCCGGTTAACTTTGAATGTGATACCGGGAACAAGGAACACAAACATTCCTTGACCATGCCAGCCTTTACGGGTCAGACGTTTACCGGATTTCAGCAGGGCCAGTGCATCACTGAAGGGTAGCCCGGGGGTCGATATATCATCAGACAGGCTCCCTGCAAAACTGAGAATGCGTTGGTCAAGAATTTCGCAGTATTTCCACATTACATCGTTTTGTTCTTTCAAACGCTCTTGTTCTGCCGGGTCTAGCTTGTCAAACATGGGGTTATTCCCAATGAAGTCTGACAGGGCTTTGGCCTTAATTTCAAGGTCACGTTTCTCTGCGATAACTCGTAGTTGGTGGGGTTGTAGCATGTTTGTGTCCTTAGGGTGCAACGGGGGCGGTGTAGTCACTTGGCTGTTCGGGTTCAGCAGCGACCAGCGACAGGGTTTGGCTTTTCACGACCATGCCATTCAAGGTGTTGGCAAAGGCAGGTTCTGCGTAGTACGTATCTTGGATTGGGGCCAGTGTCGGGTAGGTTTTACCCAGCAATTCCCAGCCGTTGCCTTTCTCAGATTTTTTGAGTAAGCCAGCGGATTGCAGATAGCCTTTCACGGCATTGAAGCTGGCGGTTTCACCCGGGCAAAGGCCATCGTGTTCAAACATGCACATATCGTAGTCGAATGCAGCCTGTGTGATACCGATCTTGGCTTTCTTGATAACCGCATGGGTTTCTTTGAAGGCCGGTACATTGGAACTGATTTCCTTGACCATCTTGTTTTTGCCGAACAACCGGACAATCAGCGAGGCGTTGAACTTGACAGTTTGTCCCCCGGGCATGGTCTCGGGGTCGCCAAACATCACACCGATCTTGAACCGGGTCTGGTTCAGGAACACCACGGCGATATTGTGGTCTCGTTTTTGTTCTTCGGACAACGCAACCGCCACCTTGTTGGCAAGGCGTTTGGTAAGCAGGGCCGCAGAGCCAACGTCAGCCTTCTCAGTGCTGCCCTCAAGCTCTCGGGCGGCTACCAGTACGGCAATGGAATCAACAGCAAGGAACGCCACATCCGAGGCCCGTACCAGCGCGTCAATCATATCCACGGCCTGTTCACCGTATGAGGGCTTGGCAACAATCAGTTGGTCAACGTCAATACCAAATTGGCTGGCCCATGCTGGGTCGAACGTGCCCTCTAAATCCACCAGAACTGCTTTATTGCAGGGTGGGGGTAGTCTTTGCGCACTGGCGATGGCTTTGTACACGAGGTTAGTTTTGCCGCTGGATTCAGGGCCATAGACAATGGAATATCGGTTCTTAGGGAAACCCCCACCAGTAGCGAGGTCAAACTCAAACACACCAGTAGCAAGGCGTTCAGGATTAGGTATTTGATTTCCATAAACAATTGATTTCTCCCCAAGTTGTTTCTTGATGGTCGCCATGGCCGCGAACAACTCCCCGGTCTTCGGTGGCGCAATTGATTGCGTAACCTGTTTGGGGGTGGGTGCCGTGGTTTCGGGTGTGGGGGTGGGTGGTGTTCCACCTTTGACGTTGATAGCCATATCAGGCTTCCTTTACTTGTTTGACTGCGGCGTTAAGTTGTTCACCCACCCAGTCGGTTACAAAATCATAGGTCTCGGACAGGGATTCTTTGGTACACGGCATTTCCAGCCATACGCTGAATTTGACGCTTTCATAGTTACCTAGGTTGATTGTTCGGGCACCAGAACAGCCCACTTTAGAACCGCCATCTACAATACCTTTATGTACCGGGATTTGGGTTGTCGATTGAAGCTGTGTCCCGGTCTTGGTTTTCTGTTCAATGTTGACAGACCCAGTGACTGATTTCAAGCCAAGGTGTTTACCGTAGTCAGTGCCGGTGGCTTGTGGTTGCATGGGTTCAATTGAACCATCAGGTTTTTTCCATGAAATAGCCATTATCCCGCCCAGTTATGGTGAATCACTTGAACCAGTTGTTCCAATTCAGCTTTTTTGGAAACGGTCAAGCGTTTTTGATTATTGGCAAAGAACTTACCCAATAGACCCAGCAACTCCATTTGATGGTTGGTGAATTGGTATCCTCGCAGGGTTTGAACCGGAAAGTACCCACAGGTTTTCCAACGGGAAATTGTCCACGGGGTAACCTCAAGTATTTCACACAGGTCAGCCACAGATTGACCAGTACGTGGTTCTGATTTGAGGGAACCCCTACGGGCGGCGGTTCTATCAATAATGGCTTGCCTGTAGGCTGCATCAGTTCGATAGCGTTCTTTCCGTTTCGTGGAAAGGGCATCTTTATTTTTGTCATACCAGTCTGTAAATTTCCAACTCACTTCAGTCCTCCAGTACCTTGATTAAAGTAGGTGTAGCATTATGCACAATGTTAATAGATTTGTCAAGGTGATTATCACACATCAACAGTTTCACCACCAACTGAGTAATAGGTTTTCAGGCGGCTGTAGTAAAAGCCTTTCAATACTGAGTGGTCATCAACCAAGTCCAGTACAACCGGCTGGCGTTTACCTTCCACCAAGCGTAGGATTCGTCCTACAGCCTGTTTGACGTTTGAGCGGGGGGTAGCCAGTACCAGCGTGTCCCAATGTGGGGCGTTGGTGCCCTCACTGCACATAGCATATGTGGCTAAGACAATTCGTTTGTTATTTTTGACGCTTTCAAGTTCAGTCTTTTTAACAGACCCGTGATAGAACCCAATCACTTCGCCGGGGATACCAGCGGCAACCAGTACATGAAACAGCGGAACTAGATGGTCATCAATCAGGTCGGACATAGGCATCAAAAGCAGATTTGGTGAATACACCAATTTCTGCATTTCTGGATTTATCACTGGCAATGGCTTTGGCTACGGCCATCATGCGCCCGGGGGTTACTTTCATGGGCATCTTTTTCCAGCACCCATCCATATCATCACGTTGGCTGACAATAGGAACTTTCCACCCGGTTTGTTTCACCAGTACCTTTGGGTTCATAGGAACCCACGTACCTTTCACCATTACAGGCCCAATGTGGGCTTCAAATAGGCGTTCTTTACCATCCCCACGTTTGGGAGTTGCACTCAGCCCAAGGCGTAAGGCGGTAGGGAATTTTCCACAAGCCTGAGCAAAGTAGTCAGCACCCAACCGGTGTACTTCGTCAAAGATGGTCAGGCCGAAGTATTGATAGAACTCAGGGTCGTACTCTCGGCAAACCAGACTATGAATCATCGCAACAACAAAATTGCAGCCTTTGTATTTGCACTGGTCTTGTTGTACATGCCCAATCTTTGTTGGGTCAACACCAAATAGGTGTATCAGCGTGTCTCGCCATCCTTTGATCAGGTCATTTTTGGTGACGATGATCAACGTCCGTTGGGCAATGGCCCCGGCCACAGCACAGCCAACATAGGTCTTACCAAACCCTGTTGGGGCCTCAACCACGTGGTCGGTGTTGTGTTTCATTAGCGCAATTGATTGCGATATGCAGTTAGCTTGATCTTCAGTTTGTGGGGGTTTAATGGCCGTAGTTGTGCCAGTGGGGGCATAGGTCAGGAATACGTTTGAAGGTGGGCAGTCTTTGCGATTTACCAGCCCACGGGGAACCCACGCATTAGGGCTATCCGGGGTATCCTGCCTATACATCACATAGGGTTGTTCATATTTGTCAACTTTAGTCAACAGGTCAACCACTTCAGGGGTCAGGGGGACCAACGCTTCTGCACCGTAGGTTGTAGGTTTTATGTGGGATGGTAGTTTCATTAGCGTACACCGGCAATGGTAAATACCATGCGTAAGTATTCGTCAAAAGTAAAGCTGGTCGGTTTTTTCAGCATGATTGAATTACCGGCCAGAATTCGGTTAATGGCTTCAAATTTACCAAGCACCGGAACCACTTTATCTCTCGGGTTGTGAATGGCCGTGCTGACTTGGCAAACATCAAAGCCAGTTTGTTTGTAGCAGACAGTAATGCCAGTGGTGTGGGCGTTTGGAGCGATAACCACGAACTTAAAGCCGCCTGCATCCATTGCGTCTTTGATGTACTGTTTCTGATCTTGCCGCAGGGTCGCAATTGCTTGTTTTTTGGAGGAGGCTTCAACCGCTTTGGGGTGGGGGGTTGGTAGGGTATGTACGTTATTCATTGGGTATTTCCTGATATACGGTTGATTTGTGGCAGGGTGTATGCCACTGCTATGACCGGTCAAAATCGAGACGGTGCCCCGTGGTTTTAGGGTCGTTATTTTCCGGGGTGTGTCCACAGATACTCCATTAAGTGTGGGGTGGAAAAACCCCCCAAACGGGGTCTGTGCCATTTGGGGGAAAGGGTGGTTTTCTTCACCACCCGAGGGAGACAACTGTCAAAGGTTTTGGCTGTAGTCGCTTGCCTTAGAGGATTGACCACCGGGGGACATAGCCGAGGATGCGCTGCCGCCTTGATGGGAAACACCGATACCGGATTTCAAAAGGTCTTCGGGTGTTTTGAACACGATTTCTTTGGTGTAGTCAGCAGGTACAAACGTAGTCTGGACTTTTTTCACACCATTCACTTCAACTTCTTCCGTGAATGTAGCCTGCAAATCTGCAATCTTGTTTTTCTCAACAAAATCAAACATGCTGCCAATGGCGGCTGACTTGTCGCCCATTCGGGTAACGTCAAACGTAGCACCAGCGAGACCACCACGCTTCACAGCAATTTTGGTCAACATTTCCATGCTGGTCGGTTTTGCAACCAACAGGCGCTTTTGATTTGCCATTTTCTTACCGGTTTTGGTAGTGAATTCACGGTGGTCGATAACTGTGAACACAGCAACCAGCGCAGCTTTATCACCCTGTGCGCAGAGAGGGCATTTGTGCCCGGCTTCTGGCATCGTTTTTTCGGAGCAAACATGGAAGCTCATGTTTTTGCCATCCCACATACCATGTTCATAGAACCGGGGTGGAATCAGAAAGCCCTCGGCGCTGAGGTCGCCATCAATGAAGGTGATACGGGCTTCCTCTTTGTCCTTGAGACTGAAGCGCCACAGCAAACCTTTTTGTTCCGCTTGTAAAGCCTTTTCTGCTTCATCTTGCTTCGCCAGATTTGCGCTTGCAGCGCCCGTTTTGAGCCAATTTGTTGACATAGTAGTCCTATTTGGTATGTTGATAAAAGTGTGCAGGTTGCACATGTTAGGCATCTCTGCCCGAGTGAATTTTAATGCAAGGTGAATGTGTTTGTCAAGTAAAAAGTCCAATTTCTTCAAATTTATTCTTCAACCATTCAGGCCCAATAACATCGGGGTCGGTTTTTACACCCGTGGATTGATCCCAAGGCAATAAAACCGGTAGGACTTTGATTTCCAAAAATAGCAGTAAGTGGACAAATTTTTCAGTCCCTTTCCTACCGGCATCGTCACCGTCTAATAGCAGAACCACACCATCAGTTTGTCCAAGTTTTTGAACTTTAGCCATGATAGGTTTGGCAGTCAAGTTAGCTACGGTCTTGGGCCAGACACGGGCCACTTTTATGCAGTCAATTTGCCCTTCAACGACAACCACTGGCCCGGGTAGGTTTAGAGATTGTTCGTTATAGAACGTGAACCCACTGTTGTTCACGCCGTTGACAATGTAGTCATGATGCCCAACGCTAAACCCATGGGTTTCACCGGGTAATACGATTTTTCTCCCTCGTAGACCAGCAAAACGGTTAAATACGTCCCAGTATGGAAATACCAGCATGTCTCTTTCAGAGTCATAGCGTAGGTCATGTTTGATGATTTCTGTATTTGAAATACCCCTATGGGAACAGTAATCTTGGGCACGTGGAACCATGTTTACAGGTTTGAACGTGTCAAGGAAATAGAGGGGCAATTCCTCAAATACTTTCTTTTTCTGAGCGCCGAACTCGCTGTAGGCCGGTAGCATGGGTAGTTCGGATTCAGCGTGTTCAATAATCTCACGGGCTTTTGATAGGTCGCCGTGGAATACTCCCGGTGTTTGTTGGTTGCGGAACTCAATGATCTGCAACAGGTGTGAAAGGCTACCACTCTCACACGTGAAACAGTGAAAATGGGGAACAGAGCCTTCTTCAATGAATAACCCAAAGCTGGGGTTTGTGTCTTTGCCAGATTTATGAAGCCACGGGGCTAATATACATGGCCCCCTCGCCCATGACCCCGTATGGCCCACCATTTTAGACCCAAGGGCATCAAATAAAGCTGTTGCTGCATCAAGATTCATTTAGTAACCTATGGGCGTAGCAGAGATTCTGCGGCTTCTGGTGTCATACGGTCACTTTGCCTTCTTCGTCAGCTTCATATTGGAGGCAATTTACAACCCACTCCCAGTAGCCAATTTGAGTGCCGCCTTCACTAACTTCATGTTGCCAATCAACCCTTGGGTAGTCTGGGTGGGCACCCCAGCTAGTCGGTTCTCCATACGAGTCAGCCAGTTGTTTGGCATTAAGTTCAGATTCAGGGGGTGGTGGAATAAGCCTAACCGCACCAATTTGGTACTCAGAGTGGTGTTCGGTGTACTGGTGGTCACCTGCTTCGTCTTCAGCTTTAACGGTAGCATCATTTGGGGTTTCAGCAGAAACTTTAATGGTGGAAACACCATACCCAATGCGGGTAATTTGAACTTCATACAGGGGCATGATTGATCACTTTCTTAGTAGATAGGTCAGAAAATCCGATTAGGGTGTAAACATCAGTCCACGTAGAGCCACAATCAAGACAGGAAACTTCGGAGTTTGCATACCCGGCATCTGCTTCAAGTTTCCCAGACTCCAGATTATCGCTATTACAGTGGGGGCAGCGAGTACCCCCGTTAGTGGCGTACTGTTTTGAATTAGAGGCCATTAGAGTCCTTGTGGTTTTCGTGTGTACTGACAATTTTGGTTGACCAGTTTTCCACAGTAGCGTCTGTGCAGCTTGTAAACGCACCGGTTCCCATGCCATATTCAATCACTCGTTGCATGTCCTGACCAAGTGACTCGGCTGTTTGATCAGCCGGGTCGAACTCGATTGTGACCAGCATTTGAATTATGACCGTGTTCACTCTGCGGCTTTCACAGATTTGATTGAACGGCTACCTTTTGATTTGGCAGTGAACTGTTCGATTTCAGCACCCGATAGGTAGGTCTTGAGGTCGGTGATGCCAACTTTGGCAATGGTCTTGAACGTGTCCATTCCCAGCATTTTGATCATGGTAACCTTGTCGATAATCTCGGTGGTGTTTGAGCGTGGCCCAAATTCCACGGTACCAGCGGGGGTTTTGAAAACATAGGGCTGGTCTTCGTCAGCACCACTTTCATTCATGACTTCCTGCAAAGCCTTTTTGATTTCATCGGCTCGTTTTGTCAGTTTGGCCGCAGCAATGGATTCCAATTTGAGCTGAATCTCAATCAGTTCTTCACACAGGATGGTTGTTTGTGATTTGGTTTTGGACAGGTTGACTGGTGACGCAATTGATTGCGCAACTTGCGAGGACTTGGAGGTTACTTTAGTGATTGCCACGGACATTCCTTTGTAAAAGTGATAATAAGGCCACAGCCTAACACATTGTTAGGCTGTTTGTCAAGATTTAGCTGTTAATAATGGTCACAGTTTCCAAGGTAGCGAGGTATTCAGTGGGGGCGTAAACCCTCATCTCGCCATCCCAACCGTCTTCGTCATATTTGGGGTGATCAGGTGTGAGTTGGGCAAAAGTGATAATTTTTCCCGTAGGGCTTTCGATTTGAAACCGGTCAAGATATTTGCCAACCGGTACATTCAAGTCACTCAAATCAGCACAAAGGGACTTCATTGATTTTGAGTAGCTGAAGTCGCGTAGTTGGTAAACAGGGGTAGCCATTTTTCAGTCCTTTGAAGTTAGACAGCAACAACACCGTTGCAGGGGCCGAACATGCCGGGGGTGCCATTCAATGGGGGAAACACGTCCATCATATTGGATTTGTTTTCAATCACCTTATCATCAGACACTTTTGAGGTAACAGCAATTTGATAGCAGGGATAGCCTACGGGGCTAATTTTTGCACCAAAGATTGCAACAATTTCCCCTTCAACATAGTGGGCATAGTTGTTTGGAAAGTCGTAACTACGAACCTTAGAGCCTATTTGTATCAACATTTTTCAGTCCTTTGAAAAGTATTTCCTAAGCCCAGATATTAGTCGATTCCGTAGAGTTTGTCAAGCGTTTTCTATACCATAGTATGAGAGTAGGGAGCGGATACCACGAAACCGTTTTTTGGAGTGGCGCACAGTCCACAGACCTGTACTGGGCCAGAAATCAACCGGGCCGCATAAATGTTGCAGTAGTAAATGTGCCCCGCCATTTTTGGACTCAAACTGTATGCCATGGCGGGTAAGGATGGCCGTGCTATCAACGGTGTTTTTTGCACGTTTGGCTTTTTTGATTTTCTTCAGTTCATTGAACACTTCGCCCATATCGCCCATAAGTAGCCCTATAGTGGTGGTAAATGGTTTATGTTAGGTTGAATACATAAGTTTGTCAAGGAAAATTGTCAGGAATTTCCAAGTGTTTTGGCACAGATTCGTATAAGGGTATCCGGCCAGTAGCGGTTGCCTTATTGAATTCCATGCGTTTATCGTCTGCGGGATTTGGTTTGCGGGGGCGGCTTACAACAGTACGTCCCGTTGGCAGGTGTGCTATTACAACCCAACCACCCACACGTTGATCAAAACGTATGTGGTGGGTGACCGGGTTGGTGATCATATGTACTGAAGTTGTTCGTGTTCTACGGCTTCTTTTTCTTCAATGCCAAATTGACCAAAATTCATGGTCTGGAAGTTCCAGTGAATATCAAACGAACCCACCTCACCACCTCGGCCTTTCATCACACGGATGCGGCGTTTCTCCAAGGTCTCAACGCTTTCCTCTTGGAATAGCCCCAGCACAATCGAGCTAATTTGACCAATGGTGATGCTGTTGCCAATGTCTTCAAGGGTAACATCATCCGAGGGGTTTGTGCTAAGGTTGGTCTGCCCTTTACCACCACTTTTGGTAGTTTTCTTTGCGGTCTTCGCAAATTGGTAGCTACAGATTGAAGGTAGTTCCAGATCAGTGGTGCGTTGTTTGATCAGTTCGGTGTTTTCGGCCACTTTGGTGTAGCGGTCAAGCCGGGTGTTAGGGTGTTTCATCAGGTATGCACCGTCAATGTAGACTTGATCACACTTCAATTGTTGGGCTAGGGTGTAAACATCATCTACTGATGCTGCAAGGTTTCCATCAACCACATAAAACCCGCTAGGCCCACCGGCCATTTGAAATAGGCTAGAGGTAAATTTTTTGTAGGTTTCGGTGGCGTACCCGCCGACTTTCAATTGTCCTATGTTGGTGTGGGCGTACATGGCGGCAATACGTTGCACCAGTGGTAGCGGACTCATTTCCATTGACACAACCAGTGGTCCGACGAACGAAATCACATCACCGGGCATCATGCCACCCCCGGCATCATCCATATGAGGCCATCCAAACGAGCCAGCCATACTGCTTTCCAGCACGTTATGGTAGGCATCCAAAACCATTTTTGGGCCTTCTTTGGCAAGGTCAACGATACGTTGCCTGAATTTGTGGGTTTGAATAAAGGACATTGCGTCCTTCATTATTTCCATGGCCTTGGCATGGTCACCAGAACTCTCTTTGAGAATTTTCTGGCTGTCGATATTGGCCTGATTGATCAGTTCATAGTACATCCGGTTTTCAACGTGTTCCAGATAATAACTACCCGGTTCAGGCGTTGGAAACTGTTGAACGTCATTGAACATATTGAACAGCGTTTCTGGCTGTGGCAGCGCATGATGTTTGGTCACGTGCTGGTTAATCCACGCCAGAACATCGCGTTCACCCGGGCGAAACATTTCCGGTATCAGTTTCGATTTGTACCATTTCAGGGTACTTTGTTCTTCGCAAAGCCTTTTTAAGAGCTTGAAGCCAATGCCAAAGTGTGAAGTTCCGCTCATTTGGTCTGCCCTTTATATTTTTTTAGAAGATCTGAAATGCTGCTTCCATACGATTGTTTCATTGCATCGTAGTTATCCATGCCGAGAACCGTAGGTTTGTTTTCGGCTTGACGTTGCAACAACAGGTCATAGATGGCGGCAACTTTCCATGCTGGTAAGGTTTTGCCATAGCTGTTCATATAGAAATTCGACACGAACAAAACCGTAGGGTCGGGGACAGACCCGCCTTCGGCTGCATCAAGTAGTTTGATCAGAGAGATTGACCGGGCATCAATGAAGTTACGTACCAGTGCCCCGGCCATGGCATTACAGCGGTTGCCAACATCAGGTTTGCCTACGATCAGAAAGCCGGGTACAGACTCTCGGTAAAGACGAAAGTTTGTAACGTAGTCAACTTCAGCACTGTCACAGTGCGTCAGCATTGATTGTTTGATAAAGGACACATTGATCCCGGCAATAGCCGCAATGTGGTCAATATCGTTTATCAGGCGTTGGTGCCGAATAGGGTCGAGAACCGAGGGCGGTTCAGCAAATACAACGTCATTCATTAGCGTTCTCCTAAGTGTTACCGTTAGCGGCAACAATAGAGGCCAGAGCCGCTAGAGTGGCCTGTACGTCTGAGGTTGTCGCTTTCGGTTCATAGTAGGTATTATCGCATACGTTTGTCGGGGTGTTAGCGCACTTAGCTGCAACTGATTGCGCAGGTTTAGGCTCAATTACAACAGGGGCGTTCTTTTTGTGCAGGGAATTGACTGCCACAGCATAGTGGGTGCAGAAAAACCCGGTGGTGGGGTTCATCGCGGGTACACACCCAGACTGCACAGCGGCCTGTAGGGCGAACGATTGCCAGTCACTGAGGGCATGGTCTAGGACAGCAAGCGCATCGCCCCCCAGAGCCTTATGCACGTGCCCCAACTGCCCTATTTCTTTTCCCGTCAGGGGCTTTGCATATTCACCATCAAGGGCAACCCGTTTCTTCCACAACAGGGAAAGGGCATTCAATCCTTTGCTGTCGGTCTTCAATGGCCCTTGTTTGTCAGATTTGAATTTAGCTAGTACATCATTCACATTCACAGATATATCCTCAGGTATTGGTTTCTCAATAGCACTTTCAGGTTTCTTTATTTCAAGCTCAAGTACGTTGTTTGTTCCTTCAAACTCAATGTCTGGTTTTCCTGCAAACGCGCCAGCGGTTTGCGTGTAGTCTTTGTCGGTAGTCTTTGTTGTAGTCTCTGGTATTGGTCGGTTCTTTTTGACCTTATCCATAGGGTCATTTTGACCCAATGGATTGGTGCATTTTGACCCAATGAGAGCGGGGGTTTCCAGTAGCGTGTCGAGGGCTATAGCGTCAACACGATACCAGTTTGTTTTGTCGTACCCAGCTTTATTCATGCGCTTTCCGACAACAATGACCTTGGCATTTTTCAGTTTTGCCAGCGCACGTTTGACCGTGCTTACATCGTACATGCGAATGTCGGCCACAAGGTCTTCATAGGTTTTGTAGACCCAAGAGTGACCTTCCCGCACGTGTAGGTTCATAGTTGTCCAGTAATGGATTTGTTGCAGTATCAGCGCACCGCATACACCCACACGGGATGCTAGTTCGGGGGAAAAGGGGATGCTATTTGCCACCAGTGCCCGGTCTTGCCCCGTTTTTATTGCTTTGTTTATAGGGGTGACTACGGCACCCTCTGATTTTTTTAGAGCGTACATTTGACTTGTAATGGGGTGGTGGTTCTCCCAATCCTGCCAAGCCAAGCAAAGATAAGAAAACTGGGGGACTTTCGTCCAACTGAAAGAACCACCGAAATTGTTAACCTTGTGCTAGGGGTTGGCAGACCCCCGTACCCATGTCGGTACATTTTGAATTATAGCATGTCAGAGTTTAGCCCCCGCCTTTAATTTTGCCTTGGCCGCTTTAGCTTTTTCAGCAGCTTTAGCCTTTTGGGCAGCAATTTTTGCCTTTTCAGCAGCTTTGGCTTTATCAGCCACGGCCTTGGCTTTTTCTTTGTCTTTCAACTTGGCAGCGGCTTCTTTTTCCTTCAACTTTGCCTTCGCCAGATCGGCCTTGGCTTTATCGTTGGCTTTTTTCACCTGAGCTTTGGCCTTGTCATCAGCCGCCTTTTGTTTTGCCTTGTCGATTTTGGAGATTGCGATTTTTACAGACACCGGTTTCATTCTCGGGGTTGGTGTAGGGGCAATGGCCTTTTGGGCCAACAGCGGCCATCCTGAGGGTTCGGACACAACAGATACCGGCAGGGAGTCCCGGGATGGTATGTGGTGGGTGGCCGGGTGAAATTCACGCGAACGACTGCGGGTACTGTAGTCGAATTTGTTGAACGACTCAAAGGTCTTATTGGACACCGCCACCACACCGCGCTGAGTGCGCAGACGGTCAAGTAACCCGGGTATTCTTTCTTGGGGTACGCCGTACACCCCCTGATAGTCAGAGCGGTTGTACAGGGAGCCAATGTACAGTTGGCCCAGAATGGCCTGAGTGATGCCCCAGAATTGTGCGTTCGGATAGAACTTCAGTTTGCCGTTGCTGCCGAACACTACACCGTTATAGGTGTCACTGTTCTTGCAAGCCAGAAAAGCATAGCTGAGACTGGTTGTCAGGCCATCACGAAATATAGGGGTGTCGGACAAACCGACTTCAAATTCAATCATGTTGTAACTCCTTTACAGTAGATTGTGGGTTAATTACTCGTCATTTTCACCATCGGCATCTTGATCAGGTTCATCATTGCCCGGGGCGCTGTGTTGAACCATGTACTTGGCTTTTGCCTTTGCCTGCACTTTGTCTTGGTAGTCCTGCATTTCTTTCTGCATGTAGATCACCGGGGCATCAATCTTGAGTTCGTCTTCGGATGCCTGTTCCAGCATGTAATCGAAAATAACCTGCATTGCCATGTACTCGCTGCCATTCACCTGTGGCATCAGTTTGGCTTTCACGAAATCATTGATTTCATGGCAGTGGATAGCCAGCCACTGGTGCATGGCCGGTACATTACCGTTGAATTCGCCCATGGGCAGGTACAGTTTGCCCAACAGGAACCCGTCCATCTTTTCACCGTCCTTGGTTCGGTATTCACCCTTACGTTGAACTTTCCAACCGTTTTCAAAGTCTGGAAATTCGGGTTCACCCACCCAAAGAATGTTCAATTCCAGCCACGTGAACTCGACCACGTTGTTATCCGGGGTTGCGTAGAGCGGCCCACGAATGAACTTGGGTTTGAAAAATAGTTCAATTGGGCTGGCGTTACGACCAAGGCCGTCAGCAAATTTGAAGTACAAACCCGTCTGGCCTTTTATGACTCGCATTGGCTGCACACCGATTTTTGACATAATGTTCATTAGGTAACCTTTCAGTTGTTTGGTATAGGTGGACTTTATTGCAACTAAATTAGTTTGTCAAGCATTTTTTGCAGGTAGGCACCATTTATGGTCTTTTACTGTGGCTATTACAGTATTTATGACTTCCACGGCTGTAAAAACTTCGGTCTTTGGGAATTTCAATGCAACCGTATGTTTCAGTCCAACTTTTGGCCCTACCAGCATTTTTAGGTACTCCTGACCCAGTTCCAGAGCCTGAGTGCTGGTCATAGGCGGGATTTCCATCACATCGTTGATTCGGCCTTCACGGAATAGTTCTGGGGGTATGGCCTTGCGGTTGTTGGTGGTCATGATGGTAAGAACTTGTGATCGGTGTTCACTCAGCCACCAAAGCAGTTGGCTCATCATGCGTTGAACCACCCCGGAGTCGCTATCGCTGACAAAAACTTTTTCTACCTCATCCAGCAAAACGACACAATTGTGAGAGACAAAACCCTCTGAAATATATGCGTGAGGGTATGAACAGGCAGGGTCATACACACACTCCGGGGTGCCACTTTTCTCAATACTTAGGATTTTCCCCATCAAAGTTCTCCAAATGTTTTTTCAACCGACCACCCCAACCCATTCAGTCTGGCACTAAGTCGAGCGCGGGGTACTTTCAAAATCCTAGCCCACTCTGCTACGGTATGGCTTTGGCCCTTGTACTCAATTAACCTATTCCTGCTGGTGTTGTTCATCTGAGTCAGGTGTGTGGCCCATCTGCAATTGGTTGCACAGTAGCCGAGTTTGTTATTTTCACGGTCAAGGGTCATTCCCGCTGGGCGCTCACCCATGTCTGCCCTGAATTGATTGAAGTCTTCCCATTCCGGGCACACAGTAATGCCAGAACCACCATACCGTGGGTAGTCCTTGAACCCTTTGTCAAAGCACCGCCTACGCATGGTTATCCAAGTTTTGTACGTGCCTGTTTGTACGCCACCCACCGTACCCCCGTGGGTTTTACTAGAGGTTTTTGCACTTTCTTTTTGACGTTCCACCCCCAGACAACCACATGAATTTGAGGCACCTCGTCTGAGTTGCACCCCGTCAATATCCTTGGATACCCCGCAGTCGCATAGGCAGGAGTACACGACTGACCCCGTTTTGCTTCTGGTAGCCGTTTTGGCTTTTACCAACAGCCTACCAAATCGCAGACCAACCATTTCAATAATCACGTTAAACCTCCAGAACATCATCCCCTACTTGTAGGTCTTTGGCCTCCACCCATTCAAGGGCATCGCCGCGCTGGACTAAAAGACGGTGGTTTTCTGTGCATTCAATAACACCTGTTGCGGTGGTTATTTTCAAACACGGGGCACCCTCTCTTTTTATCATCCGGTGTAATTGTACCACACATGGTAAACCAGTGTCCGGGTTAACGCTGTCAAACCAGAATTGTTCTGTGCCGCAACGGCTGGCAATGTCTTCTGCGGTCAGTTCACCTACCATGGTGCGTATGCGGGTAGAGGGAACCACGCACGGGGCGTATTCTTCCAACTGACGTAGGATTTTCATCATCCTGATTTCTGACTCGCCAATGTATTTGTTCAGCGAGGTCGCAACATCCAGACGGTAAAGTGGTATTGACATTGAACCGGCAATGTATTTGGCTGCGCTTGTTTTTCCCGTACCCGGTAGGCCATCCAACAACAGCCCACGGGGGCGCAGCACCGGGTTAATTGATTCG
>JFJP01027218.1_pt1 | contig 16694 bp, 20 predicted proteins | sample 431651 | NCBI WGS metagenome assembly JFJP01 (sample SAMN02602958, study PRJNA72255) | Microbial mat metagenome, whole genome shotgun sequencing project. | biome: fresh water; feature: sink hole; material: water; isolation source: purple microbial (photo- and chemosynthetic) mats found in... | reverse complement strand
TTACGAAAATTTATTTGAAAAATTGAGAAATACAAATTTTCAATAGAAATTATTTTAATTTGGGAGATTTCTTAATAAAAAAATAAATAATTTAAAATAAAAAATAAATTAAATTAATTTTTTTCATCTCAAAAAAAATTTTTTTAAAAACACTAAAATTCTTTAAATTTTCTTTTCTAAATACACATAAAAAAAAAAGCATTATTACACCCACTTTTTCTGTCCAGCTCCTCTCGCGCTTTTCTTAGCACTTCCATCCATCTTAATACTTGAGTTCTTCAAATCCTTATTCGAAAAAATCTTATGCGGGGTCATTGGGCTTTTAATCCCTCCCCTTTGGAAATTAATGCTTAAATTGGGAATAGTTTCTGGTTCTTCATTCCTTTCATGATGATGAGTCAAAGAGAAATCCCTTTTGACTTCTACCAGTCTTTTCACATCTTTTTGAGCTCCATTGCCTTCATTCTGCTGCAAAAACTTCATTTGTGCTCTTTTGAAATCCAGTTGAATCTGTAATTCTTTGCAAAGATTCCTATATTGTGAGTTTTCCTGTTCTAAATTGGCGATAATTCCTTCTTTTTCTTCAAGTTTCTCACGAATTTCTTCAACATTATGGTTATCAGCGATACTTTTCGCAATCTTCTCGTCCAATAACTGAGCCATTATTCGTAATTGGCTTTCTCTTTCGAGAGAAATTGCTAATTGATCGAATAATTTCTCAAAGCATTTCACTGCGAAACCATCATTCATCCCGATTTTATTGCTTTTATCCTTACTTTCCACCACTTCTAACAGTTTCTGATGTTCTTCATGCAATAAATTCAGGCTTTTCTTCAAATCGGTGACTTCTTTTTGAGTATTTTCCCATGAATTCCTTGGTGGGTAAATTTCGCTGAGGTTTTTCTTCGAGCCAGAATCGCCAATCAAATAAAAACTGCTGCTTTGTTGGCTTTTCGGCGTAAAAGTCAAGTTTTTATTTGTATTATTTGTAAATTCTTGAGTTTGCGAGATGAAAAGTGGGCTTTTATCAAAGGCTTTCGGTTTTAGCGACGTTTTTTTCGCGAGATAATTAATGAATTCAGATTTAGTGCTGTTATTCGTGATAGAATTCGATGCTGTTGAAGGGTTTATTTGAAGGAAAGAGGATAATGGTTGAGGTTTTGACATTTTTTGAGGTTTTTCTGATAAATAAGACTCCTCGTCTTTTTCTTTGAAGTTTTTTGAAAAACCTTCAAAATCTTTTTCGAGACGAGAAATTTGGGTTTCGTAATTTCCACGATAACCTGCCTCTTTTTTGTCGTAGATTCGCTGGATTAGCAGCATTTTCTCTTCGTTTTTCTTCAAAATTTCAGAAAAAAAGCGATAAATCTCGTTTTCGACGAGTTTTCGCATTTCTGAATGAGTTTTTTCAATAAAAGTTTGAATTTCTTTTGAATTTTGCTTAAATTTGCCTATTTCTGAAGAAATCTCTCTAAAGCTTTCGTGAAATTCAAATAATTTCCTTTGAATTCTGGCTTTTTCTTCAAGAGTTTCTAATAAAATCTCTTCTTTTTTCTTCAGAATCTGTGAAAATTCCGCTTTTTCTTGAGAAAATCCAGTGTTTTCTTTCAAAGCATCGCTCAAAAGCCTTTCTTTTGTCTCTATGAGTTTGGTTAATTGTTCAATATTAACGTTTTTCTTTGAAATAATCTCATTTTTCTCATTGATTTGTCCAAGAAAGCGATCTTTTTCTTCTTCAACAGCCTTAAATTTCTTATTTTCTTTTAAAAATTGAAGAATATTCTCTTCTTTTATGTCTAAAGCCTTATTATTTCTCTCTTTTTCCTCAGTTAAAATTCGAATTTTCTCTTGTAAATTCATTGAAATATTCTCTTTTTCTTCAGTTAAAACACGAATTTTCTCTTGTAAATTCTTCACATTTTTATCATTTATCGTGATTTTCTCACGAAAAACACTCATTTCCTTCATTTCTTTCTCGAAAAATTCGATTTTCTCAGAATATTTCTCTATCACGTTTCTTAAATCCTCGTTTTCTTGTTTATAAAAGGCTATTTGAGTCTTATAAGTCTCGATTCTCTCTAAAAGAACTGAGTTTTTATTCACAAAAGAAGCCTTTTCAAGCTCTTTTTGAGAAGATAAAGAAGTAATTTCTTCTTGTTTTTCTCCGAATTTTTCTCGAAAAGAGGCATTTTCTTCTAAAAGCTGGTTTTTTTCTTGAAGAATTGCAGTTTTTTCTAATAATATTCTCTTGATAATCGCCTCTTTTTCTTTCAAAAGTTTCACAAGTTCAGCGTTTTTCTTTATAAAACCCTCAATTTCCTTCATTAAATCCAGGTTTTTTACTCTTAAATCCCCCAATTCCTCTTCAAAAGACTTTTTTTCTTCTGAAAAAGCTAGTTTTTTATTTAAATTCGCGATTTCACCCAATAAAGAGCGATTTAAAGCTTCTTTTACCTGAATTTCCTTCATTAATTCTTTCTTATTTACTTCAAAAATGTCGATTCTTTCCTTTAAATCGAGTAATTCAGCTTCAAAGGCCAATTCGATTTGTTTTTCCTGTTTTTCAAAGCCATTCAAAGACTCTTTTTCTTCAGAAAATGATTGTTTTTCCTTTAAATTCGCGATTTCCCCTTCGTAAAAAGCTAGTTTTTCATTTGATTTTTTCTCCAAATTCGTTTTTTCTTTTGCTAAAGAAGCTATTTCAGCATTTTTTCTTTGAATTTCTCTGAAAAAATCCTCGTTTTTTTCTTCAAAAATCAGCAATTTCTGTTTTAAATCGAGAATTTCAGTTTCATAAATCAAAGCTTTTTCTTTTAATTGCTTTTCCATTGCAAAAGCATCATTTTTCTTCAATAAAACCTCTTTTTCTCGAAGATTTCGAGCTAGATCTTCGATTTTCTTTTCAGAGAGCAGCAAATTTTCCTTTAAATTCCCAATATCAGATTCATAAAAAGATGCTTTTTCTTTGATTTCTTTTGAATTCTTCTCTACTATCTTTCTTAAAGCTCGAAATTCAGCTTCTTTTTCTTCCGAATTCTCAAATTTCATCTGATTTTCTCTCAATCCTTTAATAATTTCTTCAGAATTTCTCAATTTTTTATCAGAAATATTGAGTTTTTCTTCAGAATTTCTCAACTTCTCCTCTAAATCTCTCAGGTTTTCCTGAGAAATTTTCAGTTTTTCTTCAGAAATTTTCAAATTCTCTTCTGAATTTCTGATTTTTTCTTCAGAAATTCTCAAATTCTCTTCTAAATCGCTGATAATCCCCTTTATTTTTTCACTCTCTCCTTCTTTCTCTTGAGTTTTCTTCATTTTTTCCATTATTTTCTCCGTAATTCCTTCAATCAGTTCTTCATTATCATTATTTTTCCCTTTTTTCTCTGAAATTTTCGATCCAATGCTCTCAATGAGCGATTTAGTGAGATTTTGTGTTAAATTCCTCTCAAAGTCTTCTTCGAAACTTTCTTTATTTTTCAATATTTTGGTGTTTTTAGAGTTTTTTAGCTCTTTTTCGCTTCTTAAACTCACACTCAATTCGAAGATTTTGTTATTAAGTTCATTATTTTTTTGTTTAATCTCATTGTTTTCTAAAGCTAAAACCTTTGTTTTTTCTCTAGTTTCTTTCAATTCAGTTATTAACCCTTTCTTCTCATTGAGTTCTTTCTTTAAACTTTCTGTTAATTCATTGCTTTTTACATCGAATTCCTTGCTTAATCGCATTAATCGGTCTTCATATCCCTTTTTCAAAGCTTCAATCCCTAGAAAATCCTCATCACAGCATTTTTTCTCAAAAGAAATCAAGCCTTTTAAGTCCATTTTCTCGCAAAAACTCAATAATTCTTCAAGGGTTTTATTATGACTTTCAATTTCCTTTAGAATTTGAGGGGTTTCTTCAAAAGAAACTGTTGATTTTATCTCACTTTGAAGCTTCAAAAGCTTTGATTCATAAGAAGAAATCAATGAAATGAAGTCTTTTTCCTTTTGTGAAAAGGATTCGAGCTTTTCTTCAAGAGATGAAATTCTTTGATCTCTCTCTGCAATCGCTTCTTCGAATTGTTCAAGGAATTCCTGGTCCTTTGGAGAAGGAGGAGGGTCTTTGTCGTGACTTTGGAAGGAAAAACCGCGGTGGTTTGAGGGAAGGTCTTCAGAAATAGACATTTTTTTAAAAAAAAAATGGAGTTTTTTCAAAGGAAAATTTATGAGTTTTTTTAATTTTATATGAAGAAAAAAAAAAATTTAAATTTAAATTCAATTTTAATCAATTTTTTTTTATTTTAATGAAATTTGAAGCTCTTTTATCTCTGACAGAATTAATCAGTTCATAAAAAAAACTCCATTCCTAGGTGATATTCATAAAGATTTGTCAAAAAAAATGGAAAAACTTTCCCTTAATCAAATCTGGCAAACACTTTCTCAAGAAATCCCCAAAGAAATCATTCCAATCCCAGAAATCACCCCACCAAAACTTAATGGATTCATCAGATTTGTCTTTGCTTCTGACACACATGAAGCTGAAGGTTGGGAGGAGAACATCCCAGAAGGCGATGTTTTTATCCATACAGGCGACTTTACAATGTTAGGGGGTTTCAAAGAAACAAAAGATTTTGTGTCAAAACTAGAAAAACTGCCGCACAAATATAAGGTGGTTATAGCAGGGAACCACGAATTGACGTTCGACACTGAGAAATTCAAATTAAAAAGACAAATCATTGAAGAAAGGTTCAGATTTTTAAAAAAAGTCGATGATGTCAAAGTGAAGGAAGTTGTGACAAAGAACCCAAACATCATTTATTTAGAAAATAGTTCAACAGAGATTTATGGATATAAAATATATGGAAGTCCTGTTCAGCCCCATTTTTATGATTGGGGTTTCAATGTTCGAAGGGAAAAAATCATTGATGTATGGAATTTAATACCATTAAATACAGAAATTTTAATCACACATGGTCCTCCCATTGGATTCGGAGATTTAAATGAGGAAAATGAGCATTTGGGGTGTGTTGATTTGCTTAAAACTATCAGAGAAAGAGTAAAACCAAAATTACATGTGTTTGGACATGTTCATAATGACTATGGGATGTGGAAGGATGAAAATACGATTTATGCTAATGCATCAATTTGCGATATTTCATATAATGCGATGAGAAAAGGAATTATTATTGATCTTCCTGTTAAAAACAATTAAACAATATAGAAATTTCTTTTTGTTTGTTTGTTTATTCTTTATTTTTTTAATGATAATTTTCAAAAAAATCAAAAGAAATAATCAATTTTTTTATTTTTTCGAAGTGAAATAATATAAATGAACGAGGCGAACATCTCATCCGAAGATGAAAACTTTCCACGCTTAAAATCAATTTTAAAAATATCCAAATCTTCATATTCGATTGAAATCACTTCGTTAAAATCATCAGGTTTTCACGAAAATACAAATTAAAATCCATATAATATTCATTCAAAGGCACAATCCCATGTTGCAGATCTTCATTTATAGGTGTTCTTTACAACAAATCAAAACTCTTTATTCACGGAGGCACCAATGAAGATTTAGACCTTCATGATTCATATGTTCTTGATTTAGAGACTCTTATTTGGTCAAGTTATCTGATTAATATCAATTATAAATTGACATTGGTTGGACATTCTGCTTTAATGTTAAGAAATGATGAGAAAAATCAAAACAATTTATTAATATTTGGAGGTTGGGATGGTAGCAAATATATTGACACTTGCTATTTATTGAACTTCGAAAATAATTCTTTGAAGGTTTCTTACAATAAAGGTTGGAATACTTCCAATTCAGTCAAATTCAAACAAAACTCTTCTAAGACAAACCTCAGCAATTCGAAAACCTGGGCTGGACCAAAAACATTGGGCTCTGATATACCTTCATCCAGGAGAGATCATACAATGACTTACGATTACATCAATAATAAAATATATTTATTTGGAGGTGATTATTTTTTTTATCTTTAAACAAATAAAAAAATAGGTTGGAATTCAATTAATTGGGGCTTTGAAGAAAATGAATTTAATGAATTATGGATATTGGATTCAGGTTTTTGAAATATTCAGCTTATTTTATTTTATAAAATAGATTGGAGATGGAGTTCAGATCCAACTAATGGTTTTGTCCCTCCTGGAAGAAGAGGACACACTGCTATTTTCCTTGAAGAGTGCAAAGCGATGATAATTTATGGAGGTAAAATTCTATTTATATAAACGAATTTCTTCAATAGGAAGAATTAGGAGTATATGGCTATAATAAAATTCTTGATGATTGCTATATGTTGGATTTGGAAAAAAGGAAATGGACTTTGATTGAATATTCTTCGAATGATGATTTCATTCCGAGAGGCAGGGCTTGGCATTCTGCTTGCAAGATAAAGGAAGAAATATTCTATATAGGAGGCATGCTAAAAAATCAAGAATTTAGCAATGAAGTAAAAAAAATTTTTTTTAAATTATGAATTTTTTTTTAGATTATAACTTTTAATATTTTCACTCATAAATGGAAAGAAATTTACATTGATGAAAGTCCTAATACCATATTTAAGCCTAGATGCTCACATATCACAATCCACAAAGAAAATTGGTTAAATTTTCTAAATATTTTAGATTTTTCATAAAAATTGATATAAATTTTTTAATAAGTTTATACATAATGGGGGGATTAGGAAAAATGGAACCCAAAGAAGATTATAATGAAAAAAAGGAGCCAAATGCTCGAAATCCAGAATCTTCTTCATTGGGATTCAGCCAAATTATAAAAATAAAATTAATAGAAACAAATGATTATAGTTTTTATGATTCAGAACCATATCAAAAAGAAGAAAAAGACTTCATTTTATTAAGCCCAAAAATAAATAACATAACAAGTGCAGAACTTCCGAGTGAAAATTCGTTTTTATTGCAATACCATTCCGATCTTGTTGGTGAGAACAAAACAATTGAAAAAAATGAGCATGCGCAAAAGAAAACACATTCTCTGGAGAATTTTTCTGATGAAATTAATAAAAGATTAAAAGAAGGAACTAAATCGAATAATGAAATGAATTTCGATCCAAAAGCATTGAGTAAAATGGAGAAAATAATAGAATGTGGATTGATGCATAATTCAAAATCCATTGATTCTGTTAATAATTTTTTTTACAACGATAAAATTTTTATAATCTTGTTTTATTTATGTGAATTTTTTTTAGAAAAATGAAAAACTGATGAAAAGTCAACTTTGGAATCCAGAAAGATTTCCAACAGAAGATTTTTTGAAAGATTCAACGAAAAGAATTGAAGAAGTTGAGCCTGATGTCATCAATTACTTTGCTTCCAAAGGGATTACAGAAAAGGAAATTGAAAATCGAAACGAAACAAACTTAGAACTTAAATTTCATTAATTTTTTTATATTTCATTTGAAAATGATTTTGTTATTTAAAAATTTAAAAAATTTAAAAATTGCTTGTTTTTTCAAAGTTTTTAAAATTTTATTTTTTAAAAAACATTAGTGCATTTTTTTACTGAAAACAGTATTAAGAGAAACTTTAAATCAAATTTTAAATAAACTCCTATTTATTTTTTGTTTTAATTTCATTTTTTCTTTAATGGGCTTAAAGCTTGCTACCTCAAAAAACACTATTCACAATGTAAATTTCGATACTAATCCAGAAAGGAAATTATCCAAAAATGGCCAAAAAAAAAGTAATTTTTTTTTTGAAATGAATTTTTTATAAATAAAGATTTTTTATAAATTAAAAGAAATTCAGCCATTTTCCTTGCAAATTCCCAAATCTCATTACAATCCAGTCGGATATATTCGAGAATTGGATTTTGACGAATTGAATCGTTCAAATTCTCCACAACACCAAAAGACTTCTTCAAGCAAAAAAAACAAAACCAACCTCCCTCAAATTTCAATAAACTCTCCAAAATATCCAAAATCTCCAAAGAAATCTGAAATACAACTCAAAAAATCAAAAGCAACTGCTAATTTACTTCAAATTCTAAAAAAGGAAAAAGAATTAGACAATGAAAATTTTGAATATTTGAATACAAATTGTCATTTTTATTTAGATCACTTTGAAGAGATGAAGCAAAGACTTAAAAAATTGAAATTTTATGAAAAAACTCCATTATTGAGTCCTTTCATGCCTTTTAAACCTCGTGCATCCATTGGAAAATTCAAGAAAAGAGTTATGGATAAAATACAAATGATTCTTCATAAAAAAAACCAAATCAAAACTGTTAATGATCTTGCTTTTGAGAGCAACATTCTTTCAGCAGAATCACAGTTCTCAGCACTGAAAACTTCTTTGAAGAAACAAAGTAGTGTGCCTTCAATTTTATTAAAAAGATTGATAATTAGTGACCAAAAAAAAAAAAATTCAGAGTTCAATCTTCCGATTTTAAGAGCGAATATAAAAATGAAAGTTTAAGAATGCTGCCGAGCCCATCTACTAAAATAATTTATTAAATAAAGATCAAATTGATCTATTATTTTTCTCATAATTAAAATATAATATTTATTTTAAATAGAATGTATAAAAAACTCTTTTTTTTAATGATTTTTTTTTATTTAAATGCTGTTTTAAAATAATTTTTTATGATTTTTGCTACAAATTACATAAAAATGTTAAGAATAAAATCAAAACAATGGCTAAATCCTTTCACAAATAAGCAGTTATTCGGATTCACAGTTTACACCAATCAATTATTCAGCCCCTTTGAAATTATTGATGGCCAAAGAGTGAATTACGATAACAATATAGAACAATATGAGCCTATAATTCAGGCTTACTTGCAAAAAAGAAGAACACAAAAACATGAAATAGGTAAAATTTTTAAAATTATTATTCAGTTTAAAAAAGGGAAATCTTTTATAAGCTGCCAAAATGCATATATTGGCACCTTTGAAAGGAATCGAAGGAATTTTAAAAACCCAAAAATTGATAAAAATGACAAAAATGCTTAGTTTGGATGAATTAAAACTTTATAAAACAACTGAACAAATCGATTCAAAATACCTAATGAGTGTGGTTTGTGAAAACTATTACAAAGAGCTAATAGATGAATATCTTTCTAAAATTCTTATAAATGGGTCATTTTAAAAAAAAATTCTGAAAAAAAAAAAAATACTCATAAAATCGTTTAGAGCTGTGCCTCCTTTAAATGAATTGAATCGTTATAAAGCCATTAAACAAAAAATAATGTCGTTTTACAAAACGTTTTTTTATGGAGATACTATCAGTGATTTGGAGAATGATATTGAAATGATTTATTTAGAAAACAAGGAAAGAAAATGGAAGACTTATTTAAAAAACAAGGTAAATTAATTATTTTGTTTATTTGAATATTAAGTTTTAACTTGAATCTCTTTCAAAAAAAAAAATAGAGAATTAGATTCAAATGTTTATGGACTTTTGCGAATCAAAGATGTTTCCTCAACTTTAGGAATCAATTACAAAAAGATCCAAATCTTTTTGATGAATTCAGACCTTTACATAAAGTAAAAAAAATTAAATTAAATAAGTTAAAAATTTGAAATTTTCAATAAAGAAACTAAATTTGGAAGAGAAACAGAAAAACATTGATTCAATAATGCAAATAAACAGCGATTCTTGGTTCAAGAAATTTTTGGCATCATTAATGGTTTGGCCAGCATTGAATCGATCAAAATCAAGAGCTTCCAAAATATCAGCTATGTTATTTGGTAGGATCGTTCAATACACTGAATCACTTGAATTTTTGCAAAGTTTTTTTTGTTTTTTTAAAATTGTTTTTTTATAATGTTTTACAAGTGCTTTCAATTCCTGATGATTTTCAAATTAAATATGGCATTTTTAATATGCATGTTTGGCTTATTATGAATAGATTGAGAGAAATTAACGTTGTTTATTTTTGAAATTTATTGTATTAAATTGAATTAAAGACTGGAGAATCAAATTTTTTGGCAAAAGATATTGAGCTGAAATTCATGAATTTCCTAAATTTGAATGCCAGCAGAATACATTTAAGGAAAAGAAATGATTTTGTCAAAGATTTGAAGCATTATCTTTTGAATTCTAGAAATCATTTCTTTTTACATTTGAATAAAAACGAAAAAACAAAGGATAATCATTTTCATAAAATAGATGCATTGATTTGGAGGTTGAATTTTTATAAAATCATAAGAGTTTATTTGAATTTTTTAATTAATAGCGCTATATTTTTTGAAAAAGTTCCACGTTATGCTGATGAAGTTTATTTTCTCTCTGATTATTTTCTAAAACATCATAAAAGTATCAGCAGAATGAGTTTCAAACAATTGGAAAACAGTGGATTTTTTTTTAATTTTTTTTTTTTTCTTTCTAAAAATTAAAATTATAGGTGATTTTGAATGGGACATTTACAGGATTCAAATGAATTATAAAGAAGAAATTGAAAAAGTAAATCCACCTTTAAGTCAAGATGAGTTTTTAAAAGAAAAAGAAGGAAAGAATAAGATTAAAAAATATTATTATTCATTTGATGAAGAGCCCAAATAATTTATTTTAATTTATAAATTAAAAAAAAGTTCTTTTTTATTTCGTTAACAAATAATTATTATAAGGATTTTTTTTTTAAAAAAAAGCAATTTTTTTAAATTTAAATAAAATATTAATGTTTTGCAAATTGTTCCAAAATATCATTTAAGCAAGCCAAATCATTCTCATTAAATTCACAAAGAATGTCTCTTAGTTCAGGGTTCGTATCATCCGATACTATCCTATTCCATGTGTCAAGTTTATGATTGACAATTTCTTGTCCTTTAAAATGTATATTATAAGCTATAATTGCATTTTTTGTGCTCTTCCCCATACTCATTATCATCAATACTATAGCCATACTTTTGAAGCAGTTGCTGAATCTCTACAATATCATTTTTCAGCCCATTTTCTTTCATTTTTTTCACACATAATTTGTCACATAACATCAAATTTGATTGGATCTGTACAAAGGGATAGGCTTCTCGAGCATTATTAACATTCTCTATACCAATAGACCAACTGTTCATATCATTTTTCTGTGTGAAAAGCTTAGGATTCAATTTAGAGTCATAATATAAATTACCGATTCCTGCATGGAAAGCTCTAAAATTAGGGTTTACAAACTCTTCGATTATACCAGTTTTGTCGATAACATAGTGTGAAGATGTAGTTTTTTTTGTAAATATATCAATAGTTCTTGGAAAGTCAGCTACTGTGTGATGTTGTACGATGTATTTAATGGAAGAGGGAACGGATCGGTAATTGAAATTATTGCATTTCCCGGATTCTCTGTCGATATTTTCGGCTGATTGGCCTTCTGGCAAGGGATGTTTGAGAAGGTCACGGAGATAATTTGTATGAATCTTAAATTGTGATGTGGCTTGCATAGTTTTTTTTAAGATGGATTCTAAAAGAATTTATATATAAATGTTGAATAAACATAGAAATTTTATTATATGGAGAGAAAAAAACAGTTTTGAGAAAATTATTATAATTTTTTTTTTTTTAACAAATTCATTAAAACTTCAAATTTCCTATGAGAGGATCAACCTATTCCCACATATTAGATGATCTTAAACACGCATCAAATGAATCATTCAATCTCCCTAACCCCATGTCAGACATAGTAGAATTGTCCAATCAGGAATTGGACTCTTTCACTTTGCATAAATTCTGGGATTTCTCCACTCCCAACCAAAAAATTAATGAAAAACCTCAAACTAAAAATAAACCTCAAAAAATCAGTCATTTCAAAAATTACAAAAATCCTTCAAAAACAGAGAAAACACAAAAAAATCTCATCCATCTCACAAAAGATAATTTAAAATCTATGCTAAAAGACATAAAAATCGAAGTTGAAAATGAGACAAAACCGAAAAATAATTTAAAATATCGAGATTCTCTGGATAAATTAATAGAAACTAACAAGAAAATTGAAGGAAAAAAGCTGGACGATGATAAAATTGTTTTAACGAAAGAAGAAATGAAAGAAATGTTTGAAAACTATAAAGAAAAGATAAAAGAAAATTTGAAAAGCAAAGAAGAAAGATATATGGATTCTTGGATATCATATTACAATTCAATGAAGACTTATTGTGATAAATATTATGAATTACAGAATTTGTTATGGTTTTATTACAGTTATCAACCAGATAATTACAGAAAAATCATGGATGATTATTATTTAAGAAATAATAACAATGTTTTGAAAAACATGGGATTGAATGAAATGCTTTCTATGAACCAAAAAAAATATAAGTTTGATGCTATTGACAAATATATTCCCGTGGATTTGCAAGAAATTGATGTAACTGCCCCTAGATTTGAAGGTTCTTTTGGTGCCAAGAATAATATGGCACCAGACTTTATTGATAAAAAATAAAACTAACTAATATTTATGATTTTTTCCTTTCATAAAACTATGTTTATTGAGCATTTTTTTTTAAATAAACATTGAAATCTTAAATTTTTCCTTTGTTTAAACAACAAATAAAAATGAATTATGCTGAGATTTTTATCATTTTAAAGGAAAATTCAAAGAAGATCATTCAACAATTTAGAGAAATACATTTCTGGCAGTTTTCCCAACAAAATTGATTTTTGACTGGTTTTTAAATCAGTTTTATTTCTTTCCTGATAGACTTTTTGGCATAGTCTTGCAAACACAAGCTTTTCTTTAAAAACTTTTCCTATAAAAAACCAGATGACATCCCCTCAAAAAAAAAAAATTTCTTTACTTTTATAGAAATCAATCATTTTTAAAGCTTTTTCATTTAATGTTTTTTTCAATTTAGCAGCTGTTTCCTTTAAAAATTTATGAAAATAAAAAAGGTTTTCTTTTATTTACCTCTACAACATAAGGAGATGCTCCTTTTTTAAATAATTCTTCAGCTAAACCATAATTTTCTTTAAAAAACAATGCCATAATCGGGTTTACATCAATATATCTATTCCCCTAAATCCCACGGAATAAAAAAATGACCTATTGAAAATTATAATACTCTTTGAAAAGTCCATATATTCAAATTGACATTGTATTTCAATAAAAGATCAACCAATGGTCTATAATCCCAATAGCAAACCATCAATAAGGCCGTTCTTCCAGATTTATCTTGCTTATTTACATCAGCTCCGTTTTTCAATAAAAATTCCACATATTTATAATTATATTCATTTTTTGGTAGCACAGTCATTAATAAAGTTGTCCCATTCTATAAAAATCATTAAAGATCAATAAATAATTAAAATTACGAACATAATCTGAACAATTGGGATTTATATTGTGCTTTTTAAAATGAGCAACGAAATCATTGTATTGATTTTTCAGGTAAAAATGAACGAGCTCTCTTTCCAATGGAGTGAACAGCAATCGAGGAAATAATTTTCGCCATAGTTTTCTGAGGGTTTGTGTTAAAAACTTATTGAAAAAGATGGAAATTGGGATTAAAGCAAGGAGAAAATAGAAAATTATTGTGTTAAGAAGCATCAAAAGGGGAAATTCACTAAAATTTTAAATTTCAAAATAAATACATTTGAGGGAAAAAAGCAAATTAATTGAATTTAATTTTCCTATTTTTTCCTTGAGGAAAAATTTTGAAAAAAAAAAAAAAAAATTATTTAAAAAAGCAAAAGTTTTTCAATTACAGGGAAACAAAAAAATTTTGCTTTTCGTAATTTTTTTAATAAATAAATGAATTAATTTCATAGTTTTTGACCTAATGAAAATGAATTTCCCCATATGAATGGATAAATTTGAAAGTAAAAAATTTAAATAATTATTTAAAAATTCAAAAAATCTGTCAGTTTCTGCTTTTTTTTTAAGAACAGAAAAAACTTTTTAAATTAATAAGAGTCTTAAATTTTATAAAAACAAAGCGAAAAAAAATCAATAGAAATTTCATTTTAAAACTTTTTGTCCCTATCACTCTCCTCATTAACCTCATTAACAATCTCCAACCCATCATTCTTAATATTTTCTAACATATTCTCTTCAAATTCCTCTTCATTATGAACCACCATTTCTTGTAAATAAGGATTGACTCCTTCTGAATAATTTCGTATCAAATTCGAATTATCCATATTCTCAATATTTTGTCTTTCATTTGGCTCAGAATGCCTTGTAATTTTCGGTTCTGCACAAACGAATTCTTTCAGGATCTCATCATTATCATGTATCTCAAGCTTATTCTCAATTTTAAAAGAACTTTTCTCCGATTGGTTCATATCAATATTATCCACATCTTCGAACTCAATACTATCATCATTGTTGAACATTCGTTGTTTGTTTTTCAACTTCATGAAATTCTCAAAATTCTTTTCAGAAACATCACCATTATTTGAGAAATTCAAAAAGTCAAACCCCGAATTATTTTTATCTAAACCTCTTTTTTCTTTTGGCACCGTTGTCATATCAGTATTTACGTCCTTTTCCTCAAAATATTCCACTTGCAAATTCTCACTCAGAACTTTATCTTCCATATAATTATTTATAGGCTTATTTGCAGTTCTGTCTGTCACACAGACTGCCTTTTGTTTAGTCTTCTTTGTAAGAAGCAAATTTGGTGGGGTTTTTTGTGCATTATTTTGCTTATTTAGATCAAATTGATCGAATTTCGGCTTTTTTTCTTTGGGTATTAGGTTGGTTTTGTTTGGTATTTTGTCCTTTTTCTTTGGGAAAATGCTGACTTCTGAGGAGTTTTTCTGGGGCGCTTTTTTAATTTGGATTCGATGAAGCTTGTTTCTGATGATTTTGCGACGAATAATGCAGATAATGATAAGAAAAACTATGGAAAAAATTATTGAGATGAGAAGAATCACTAGGCTGCAATAAGAAATTTGGCATGTTTCGTCGATGTTGAAAAAATCCAATGAGTTATTCGGCATTAATATTTCATATATTTAAAAAAAAGTATTAGTTTTTTTTTTTTTCTTTTTTTTTCGAGTTAGATTTTTCATTAAAAATTTGATTTTGATTGAAATATTAATATTTTTTTGTATTCACAACGTTCGAAACAATTAATTTTAAAATTTTTAATTTTATTATTTTCATTATTTTTTATGTTATTTGAAAAAAATTAATTTAATTAAAAATTTAATAATTTTTTCCCAATAACTCAGCATTTGCGATGTTAGCGAAATAAGCGTTTTGTTTTGCGTTTGTGGGGATCAGTCCTTTTTTGAATTCTTTGAAAAGGTAAGGATTCTGCACATTAAACGGCATAGGGTTTAATAAAGGGTTATGCATTTCGTATTGATTATTCTTGAAAAAATTCATTTTCTCATTGTTTTGTTTGATATTTGGTGTTAATTGTATAGGAGATTGATTTATAGAGGTTAAATGCGATTTATTTATATTGTTTGATATTTGTTCATTCTTTTCAACAGTCTAAAATAAAAAAACTTGTTATTTTTTATTTAATTTTTCTATTTTTATCAACTTGATAATTAAGAAAATCACGATATTTTAGCTGATCTTCACGTTTTTTTTGAGCTTCTTGTCTCATGAATTCTTTATAATCTTCGAATTTTCTTACATTTGACTCAGCTTGACTCGAAAACAGTTCTTTTTTTTTAAGTCGTTCTTGTGTTTTTTCTTGCATTTGTGCTTCAAGAAAGTTCTTGTATTTCATTTGTTCCTTATAAAGAATTTTATAAAAGTTTTTATCAAAAAAACTACCATTTTTTTCATTGGATTTTCATTTGATCTTTCTTCAAAATAGAATGGTTTCCCCATTGGTATGAATTCTTCCTATATTATTTATTGTTTTTTTCATAATTTTTCTTTAAAAAACTTCTTTTTTCAGCCTATTTTTCAAAAAATTTTGTGTTTTGCTTCTTTTAAAATCATCCCCAACATCGAAATTCTTCAGTTTTTCTTCTTCTTTTTGTTTTAAAAAATTCTCTTGTTGTTGTCTATAACTATCGATTTTCGCTCGTTTCCTTTGTCGGTCAGCTTCCATAGCCTGTCTATTCTCCTCCATCAATCTTTCAGCCTGAAAAGTATCTTCTTGTTTTTCTTTTTCCTTTAAAGCTTTTTGATAATTGACCATTTGATCATAATGGGAATTCAAAGAAGATTGCAAAGTCTTTTTCTCAAGTTTGTTTTGAACTTGATACTTTTCAAAAAATAATTTTATTTAGATTTCATATCTAAATGAATAAAACTTGTAAAAAATCATCCTTTTGTTTACGAAGATCTTCTAATTCTTGAAGCTTCGATTGACGAATTTGATCTCCCTTTTGTTTAGAATCGATTAATTGGGCATCATAATTATTCCTTTGGGTGTATAAACATGAATAAATGGGGAGTTTTATTTATGAGGTTTTACATTAGACTTAAAATTCGTCCTTTTTTCAAAGCGACATCCGGTGAAGAGAGAAATCTGGGGTCTTCATTTTCGAGGGTAATCATTCTTTTAAAAATAAATAACTTCTGTGTTTTTTAGTTTAATTAAATTAAAAAAAAAATTAAACGAGAAAAAAATTCATCATTTAATTTTTTTAGAAAATTCGTGTTAAATTTTTTTATTTTTAAATGTATTTTAAGAAAAAAAAATGGAAATTTTTCATTTATATTTTTTCGATTGATTTGTTGAACACATATTTAAAAATAATATCCTGTTTAGTTCATCCAGACCTCTATATGGCCAGAATTTGCTAAATATATGCAAGGATAATAAGGGATTTTAACGTCC
>JFJP01018902.1_pt1 | contig 16697 bp, 14 predicted proteins | sample 431651 | NCBI WGS metagenome assembly JFJP01 (sample SAMN02602958, study PRJNA72255) | Microbial mat metagenome, whole genome shotgun sequencing project. | biome: fresh water; feature: sink hole; material: water; isolation source: purple microbial (photo- and chemosynthetic) mats found in... | reverse complement strand
ATGACGGCGACGGTATTGACGATGTGGCGGTCTATGAGCCGGTCGAGGGACGCTGGAGCGTCCTGCACTCAAACGGCGGATACACCACCCGCCTGTTCGGCTGGATCGAGGCGCTGCCCCCCTGGCCGTCAAGGCGGTAGGACGTGTGAGATGTTCAAATGGGTACCATGGTTTGAATTGAATGGGGGGGTGGCGTATTCTCTGGTTGATGAATCCAGTATAAGTAGAGGAGTGGCTTTATGAATTCAACGTGGCCTTGTCTAAAAACTTATGATGGCGAACACCTCCGGCGGATCGCCATGCCGATTGGTGGCATCGGTACCGGTAGCATCTCCCTTGGTGGGCGAGGGGATTTGCGGGACTGGGAGATCATGAATACCCCTGCCAAGGGATACACGCCCGTCATTGATGGGCTCAAGAACGTGGGCGGCTTTTTTGCACTGTCCTGTCTTCAGGACGGCAAGCGGGTGACCCGCTGCCTTGAGGGACCGATTGACAGCAGCGAGTTCGAAGCCGCCGAAGGATGCAAGACCCCGAACTCGGGTCTTCCCCGTTTCCGGGAGGCTCGGTTTCACGCGGCCTATCCGCTCGGGTGTGTGGCGCTGCGAGACGAGCAGGTGCCCTTGGACGTTGAGCTGCGGGCGATGAACCCGATGATTCCGGGCGACAGCGCCGCCAGTTCCCTACCGGGCGCGATGCTGACCTTCCATCTCAGAAACCGCTCAAATCACCCGGTGGAGGCGAGCCTCTGTGGAACGATCCTCAACCCGATCGGCTGCGACGGTCGTCAGAAGAAGGGAAGCTGGGGGAGTCGCGTCCACTATCTTGGGTGGGACAAGAATGCCAGTGTGGAGGCTCCTGTTGAGAATGGTCGCCGTCTGCATCTTGTATCTGCCAGCGAAGAGACCGGGATGGAGGCGTATGGGGACCTCTGCTTCACGGCAACCGGGGGTGATGACGCCGGTTTGCGCACTGCCTGGAAGCGGTTGTCCTGGGGGAATACGATACTTGCCTTCTGGGATGAATTTTCCACCACGGGAATGATTACCCCCTGTGAGTGCGATTCCAGGTTTGCGACGTTATCGTCGATTGCCCGCCGACTTACCCTGGCACCGGGAGCCTCCGGCGAGATCAAGTTCCTGATTACCTGGCGATTCCCGAATCGTAAGGGCTGGTCTGCCGAGGTCGTCGGCAACCATTATGCCGAGCGGTTCGCCACCTCCATCGACGCCTCTGACTACATGCTTACCAACTGGGATGGGCTTGCCCGCCGGACGCTTCGTTATGTGCAGGCCTTCTGCGAGTCCCCCCTGCCGACAGTCGTCAAGGAGGCCGCGCTTTTCAACAGCAGTACCCTGCGTACACAAACCTGCTTCCGGACGCCGGATGGACATCTCTTCGGCTGGGAGGGTATCCATGATGAGGTTGGCTCCTGCGAAGGCACCTGCACCCACGTCTGGAACTATGAACAGACAACGGCCTTCCTGTTTGCCGATCTCAGCCGTGGGATGCGCGAGGTCGAGTTCCTGCATGCCACCAACGCTGAAGGGGCCATGCGGTTCCGAGCCAAATTGCCATTGCCCCTGAACAGTGCGGATAGCAAGTTCCTCGCGGCGGCTGACGGACAGATGGGCTGCATCATGAAGATCTACCGCGACTGGAAACTCTGCGGGGATGACGCCTTCCTGCTTAAGCTCTGGCCGAAGGTCAAGGCCGCGCTCGGGTTCGCCTGGCTTCCCGGCGGCTGGGACGCCGATCAGGACGGTGTCATGGAAGGGTGCCAGCACAATACCATGGATGTGGATTACTACGGACCCAATCCCCAGATGCAGGGGTGGTACCTCGGGGCGCTCAAGGCGGCCACCCGCATGGCGCAGCATCTGACCGCTACGCGGCACGCTGATGATGCGGATTTCGCCGCCACCTGCGAGTCCCTATACCAGCGGGGGCGGGCATGGACAGATCAGGAGCTTTTCAACGGCGAGTACTACGAGCAGCGTATTGCCGTTCCTGCAAAAATTCATCCCAACACCAACTCCGCAGCGGACAAGGATGCCGTTCCGGTGGAGGTGCTGCAGCTTGGGAAGGGCTGTCTGATCGATCAGCTCGTCGGGCAGACCATGGCGCACGTCTGCGGGCTGGGATATATCCTTGATCCGGCAAACGTCAGGACGACGTTGCGCTCAATCCTTAAATACAATCTCAAGCGCGGCTTCCATGACCACTTCAACCATCTGCGCAATTATGTGTTTGGCGATGAGACGGCAGTGCTCATGTCCACCTATCCGCACGGCGAGCGACCGGATCAACCGTTCCCCTACTACAACGAAGTCATGACCGGTTTCGAGCATATCCTGGCCTCGCACCTGATCTACGAGGGTATGGTACAGGAAGGTGTGGAACTGGTTGGCTATATCCGCGAGCGGTACGATGGCCGGAAGCGCAGCCCCTTCAACGAGGCCGAGTGCGGCCACCATTATGCCCGCGCCATGGCCGCCTGGGCGGAGGTGCTGGCGCTGTCGGGCTTCCACTACGATCGCACCACCGGCACACTGACACTGACCGAACAGGCCTCGCCCATGTTCTTTTCCCATGGACAAGGCTGGGGAACCTGGACCACCCGTGCGGAAAACGGTTCGCTTTTGGCCAGCATCACACTGCACGAGGGGGAGCTGCCAATCCAGCGGGTTATCATCGACGGACGGCACGTCCGCCACGAGACATTGTTTTCCGTTTGACGGCAAGCCATTCTCTGGTGTAGTATTCGGTCATGTTTAAAAGTCGTCATCGTCAATTGATTTTGAATCTACCCTGCGGTGGGCTGCGACTTCGTTGCCCGGCCGGTGCTCCGGGGTTGCATTCCGCCTGACCTTTATGCGTCTCCCCGATATCGAGCCCCTGCCGGGATTATTTTCATGGCGGGCTGTTTTTGGCTGTAAAAATCGGCGGGAGCCGTTAAACTTCAAATTCTTGATAAAAGGAAGGGTGACTCAATGAACAACGATAAGAACAAGATCTATATATTTGATACGACACTGCGGGATGGCGAGCAATCGCCCGGAGCCAGTTTGAACCATCGTGAAAAACTGGATGTGGCACATCAACTGGCGCTGCTGAACGTGGATATCATTGAGGGTGGGTTCCCGATTTCCTCGCCCGATGATTTCAATGCCGTCAAGGCCATTGCCGAGACGGTGAAGGGGCCCATCATTGCCGGCCTGGCGCGCTGCATCGAGAAGGATATCATCCGCTGTGCGGAAGCGGTTTCCCCGGCGGCCAAGCCGAGGATCCATGTCTTTCTGGCAACATCGAAGATCCATCGCGAATTCAAGCTGAAGAAGGCACAGAGCGAGATCCTGCGTCAAGCGGTGGCCTCGATCAAATTCGCCAAATCGTTCGTCAACGACATCGAGTTCAGCCCGGAGGATGCCTCCCGCACGGAACCCGAGTTCCTGGCGCAGATGGTCGAGGCGGCGATTGATGCCGGGGCGACCACCGTCAACATCCCGGATACCGTCGGGTATTCGATTCCCAGCGAGTTCGGCGATGTCATCAGGCGCCTGTTTGATACGGTGCCAAACATCCACAACGCCATCATCAATGTGCATTGCCACAATGATCTGGGGCTGGCGGTTGCCAATTCGCTGGCTGCTATCCAGGCTGGTGCGCGGGGCGTGGAATGTACGATCAACGGGCTGGGGGAGCGGGCAGGCAACGCCGCCCTGGAGGAAATCGTCATGGCCTTGAAGGTGCGGGCCGACCAGTTCAATGGGTTGTACACCGATATCAAGACCGAGCGTCTATACAAGACCAGTCGCCTGGTCAGTCAGTTGACCGGCATGAACGTGCAGCGCAACAAGGCGATTGTCGGTGCGAACGCCTTTTCACACGAGTCAGGTATCCATCAAGACGGCATGTTGAAGGATCGTTCCACCTACGAAATCATGCGTCCGCAGGACGTCGGCATCGAGGCTACGGAGCTGGTTCTGGGCAAGCATTCCGGACGTCATGCCTTCAAGCATCATCTGCAGGGTATGGGGCTGGTGCTGGGAACCGAGGAGTTGGAGCGTGCGTACGAGCGCTTTATCGTGCTGGCCGACAAGAAGAAGCAGGTTTATGACGACGATCTGCTGATGATCGCCCATCAGGAGATGGTCGAGACGAATGCCGTGTATACGCTGGAGTCGCTGCACGTCTCAACGGGAACCAGTACGGTGCCGACCGCCACGCTGCGGATGCGCAAGGGCGATGAGGTCTTCCAGGATGCCGCCTGTGGCGATGGTCCTGTGGATGCCGCGCTGAAGACGATCGACCGGATCACCGGCGTCCACGGAACGTTGACCGATTTTACGTTGCAGGCGATTACCACCGGCAAGGATGCGATGGGCGAGGTCAGTGTGCGGGTTGCCTTTGACAGCGGCATGACGCTGAGTGCGAAAGCCGCCAGTACCGATATCATCGAGGCGGGCGCGCGTGCGTACCTGTCGTGCGTCAACCGGATGTTGTCCATGCCCGCGCCTGTCGTGTTGACCGACGATGTGGGCGAGCCCACCCCGTAAGCAATCAAGGAGTTTATACCATGCACATTAGTGGACATACTACGCCGTATGCCGTACTGGGCCATCCCATCGGACATACGCTGTCGCCGATCATGCACAACCGCTCGATCCAGTCGCTCGGTCTCGACGCCATTTATCTGGCGTTCGATGTTGCCCCCGATTATTTGATGTCGGTCCTGAAAAGCATGCGTCAGATGGGTTTTGGCGGTGTTAACCTCACCGTGCCGCTCAAGGAGGTTGCCTTCCGCGGGGTGGATGAGCACGCCCGCTCCGCCGAGCTGGCACGTTCCGTAAATACGATCGAATTCCTCGCGGATGGGCGGATCAAGGGACACAGCACGGATGGCGATGGCTTTGTGGCGGCGCTGAAGGAATCGTTTGGCTTATCGCTTCAGGGATTGTCGGTCTTCGTCCTTGGCTGCGGGGGCGCGGGGCGGGCGGTAGCGATCACCTGTGCCGTGGAGGGTGCCGCCCAGATCACGGTGAGCGATATCGAGCAATCCCGGATTGATGCGGTGATGGACGAGATCCGCCGTCTGGCCCCCGCCGTCGAGGTCCGCAGCGCAGGTACCGCCGCAGCGGGTTGGTCGGCGGCATCACGGACGGCGTCGCTGGTCATCCAGGCGACCCCGGTCGGCATGAAAACGACCGATGTGCCGCTGCTTGCGGCGGACGCCTTTCGCGCCGGGCAGATGCTGTTTGATCTGATCTATATGTTCCCGTCTACCGGGATCATGGCAGAGGCGGCAACGGCGGGGGCCAGGACGGCTAACGGACTGGGTATGTTGCTGCATCAGGGAGCCCGTTCGTTTGAGATATGGACCGGCCAGAAACCCGATGTCGAGGCCATGCGGCGGGCTCTTGAGGAATCGGTTTACCCAACCTGAAGGATGTCATCATGAATGAATGGCTGGCGACGATGGATTTTCCATGGTATGCGTTTCTTACCGTGCTTTCGGTGACATGGGGTGCTTGCATTGGCAGCTTCCTGAATGTATGCATCTACCGCATCCCCCTTGATCTATCTGTGTCCAGGCCGGGATCACATTGCCCCGCCTGCAAACAACCGATTCGCTGGTACCAGAACATTCCGATTCTGGCGTTTCTCTACCTGCGAGGGAAATGCGCCCGCTGCGGCATCCGGATCTCGCCGCGCTATGTGTTGGTCGAGATCCTGACGGCGCTCTTGTTCCTGCTGGCCTGGCTGAAGTTCGACATGGAGGGCGGGACGCGCCTCCTGGGGCTGTCGCCGGTTACGGACGTGGCGCTTGTCCCGCTGTTCTGGCTTGTCATCATGGGGTTGGTCCTGGGAACGTTCGTGGATTTCGAGCACATGATCATACCCGACCGGGTGACGCTCGGCGGGATCGCCTGCGGACTGGTCGCCAGTGCGCTGGTTCCGGCGCTTCATGGTCAGACCACCATCGGTGCCTCGTTGCTGCAAAGCGTGATCGGTGCCGCCTTCGGTTTTGGCATCCTCTATGGTGTCGCCATGCTCGGTGAGTTCATCTTCAAGAAGGAGGCCATGGGCTTCGGGGATGTCAAGCTGATGGGGGCGATCGGGGCTTTCTTCGGTTGGCAAGCCGTTTGTTTCACCATCCTCTTCTCCTCGATGGCGGGTACGGTTGTCGGACTGCTCCTGATCTTAAGCCGCCGCAAGGATATGCAGAGTCGCATTCCTTACGGTCCCTACATCGCGTTGGCCGCCTTGCTCTGGATGTTCTGGGGCTCGACATGGTGGGCCTTATACCTGTCGTTTATTGTACCGCCAGCACCCTGAGTTCATTTATCCCGTCTTAGATAGTGTAAATAAAAACAGCGAAAGGAAATCATGAACAAACGCTACGCAACATCAATCGCCTTGGCCACCCTGGCCCCGATGCTGGCGCTGGCCGCTACCCCCCGGTCTCCGGAGGCGAGTCGCCAGGTCTTCAATGACGTCAACGCCCACCTTGATCCGGGCGGCGATCTGATGGTGGTTGCAAATGTGGATGGACTGCTTGAAAAAGCGGTGGCCTTAATCAAGGACGCGGCGTCCGTCGTTCCTGCCGCCGCATTGGAGGGGACCGATATCACCGGAACGATCGATAAAGTATCCGCGTTTCTCAAGGCCAACGGGTTCTACGCCGTCAAGGGGCTTGGGTTCAGCAGTGTCCCGCGAGCCGACGGACGCCATGACATCAAAACCTTCATGGCGCGCGATGCCGCAGCGGCGCGTCTTCCGTTGTGGATGGCGCTGGTGGGAGGCGATCCGTCCCTGATGCGGATCCACGCCTATCTGCCCAAGGATACGGTGTTTGCCCGTTCCGGTACTGGCGATCCGAAGGTGCTCTGGCAATTGATCAGAAGCGGTGTTGCCGAGCTCGGCGGCAGCGAGGCTGTCCAGGGGATGCAGATGGGGTTGGATATGTTCGCGTCTCAGGCGGGTGTCAGTGCGGATGCGCTGATCGCCTCGATGGCGGCAGAAGGGGCGATCGCGCTCCAGCTTTCGTCTACCGCTACCGCGACCATTCCTGTGGACGGGGCGCTGGCGATTCCCGCGCCCTCGCTGCTCATCATCATGGCGGTGAATGACAGCACGATCATCGACAGCATCAAACGCTCGTTTGCCACGGCACTGGCGATGCCGCTGCCCGAGATGCGTGTCGGGGATGCCACAGTTTATAACGTACCGATCCCGATCCCTGCCCCGTTCCCGGTGCAGCTCACGCTGGCCACGCATGGGAATTACCTGTTGATCGGCACGTCCTCCGATGTCGTGAACAGTGCCCTGGATGCCGCGACCAAGGGAGGTGGGCTGAAATCGATGCCGGAGTTCACGGCGGCCTTTACGTCGGCGGAGCCCAACAACGGGATCCAATTCGTCAGTCGCCGCCTTGGCGACGCTATCCGTTCGGTGCGCGATCAGTCCGTCGGCCAGAATGCCCCCGGCGAGGAGTTCACGGCGATGATTGATTTGCTCAAGAGCTTGGAGGAAGGGTTCGATACCTCCGCCGCATTCACGTTCTACAACCACCGCACCGGGGTCCAGGTCAGCGGGGTTAGTGCATCGGGCGGTCAGCAGGTTATCGGCAGCGCCCTTGCGCTGCCCGTCGGTATCATGGCGGGTATCGCCATTCCCTCGTTTGTCCGGGCGCGTACCATGTCTACGCAGAATGCCTGCATCAACAACCTGCGTATGATTGATTCCGCCAAGGAGCAGTGGGCCATGGAAATGAGCAAGAACGATGGCGATCCGGTGGTCAACCCGGCGGTTGAGCAATATATGAAGGGTCTAACCACCCCGGTCTGCCCCGAGGGCGGAACCTACACGTATGGACCGATCGGCACGGCGCCGACCTGCAGCCATCCCGGGCATGAGCTTTAGGCCTACGAGAGGTTAGTTATGGCTGAGTCTTCTGAAAATCGCGAAACCTTATGCCGTGCCGTGTATCGGGTTACGTTTGGTGGTCTGGTTATCAATCTGCTACTCACCGGACTGAAGATGGCGGCAGGCATCTTCGGCGGAAGCCAGGCGATGGTTGCGGACGCCCTGCACAGCCTGTCGGACATGGTTACGGATGTGGCTGTTCTGCTGGGGGTTCCATTCTGGAGCGCCCCGCCGGATAAGCAGCACCCTTACGGTCATTGGCGTATTGAGACGTTGGTGACGATGGTGATCGGCCTCCTTTTAGTGGCCGTTGCCGTCGGCATGGCGGTTAGTTCAATGCAGGATCTGCATGTCCAGCACAGTTCATCGCCTGCATGGTACACGTTATGGGCCGCGATTGGATCGCTGGTGATCAAGGAAGCCTTGTATCAATGGACGGTTCGGACGGGGCGACGATTGAATTCCTCGGCCGTCATTGCGAATGCCTGGCACCACCGCAGCGATGCCTTCAGCTCCATCCCGGCGGCGGCGGCCATCCTGATTGCCCGCCTCAAACCGGAGTGGGCGTATGTTGACCATATCGGCGCGGTCATTGTGTCCGGGTTTGTCCTGCATGCCGCCTGGGGCATAATCCGGTCGGCGGCGGCGGATCTGCTGGATGCGGGTGCACCCGACAAATCCGGGAGGTCTGCGAGTCCATCGAGGGTGTCAGTTCGGTGCATGCCATGCGAACCCGCAAGGTCGGCCCCGGCTACCATCTTGATCTGCATGTGCTGGTTCCGGCCGCGTATTCGGTCCGGCAGGGACACGATATCTCGACCCGGCTGAAGCACCGGGTGCTGGACGCGCTCCCGGAAGTCCGTGATGTGGTGGCCCATATCGAACCCGACGATGAGTAGAACTGATGAACACCCCATTAAATCCCACTTAACTTTCGTTCGCGATGATGGAGGTAAACGCGTCGATGTGCTTGTCGATGGTGAGTTATTCACGGCCTGTATCTACCCGGACAGCATCATGAAACCGGTGCTATACCCAGTTGTCACTGCAGGCGGGCAACGGGTTACGCGTGCATTCCCGCTGGACCGCGTGGCCGGAGAACGCGTTGACCACCCGCACCACGTCGGTATCTGGTTAAACTATGGTAATGTGAACGGGCTGGATTTCTGGAACCACCCGGAGGCTATCCCTGCAGACCGGAAGCACAAGTTCGGAACCATCCGGCATCGTGAGATCATTGATGCTCGTGAGGATGGCTCGACAGCCTTTCTCTCCTTCTCTGCCGACTGGTTAAGGCCGAACGGCTCGCCGCTGATCGCTGAGCGTACCGATTAAGGAAGGTATGATCGCCATCCGCGTGGCGCGCGGGCTCGAGCAGCCCGCGTCGCAACCCGAGGTCTTCACTGACGCAGAAGGTCGTCCTACCGCCGTGCCGGTACTGAACAACGATGGAGTCACGGGGCGCTACTTCAGCAGCGTTTGGGGCACGCGTGGCCGCTGGATGGACTCTGGCGGGGCGCCTGGGCGCAGAAGAGGTATCCGTGATCATGGTCGATCATCCGAAAAACCCCGGCTACCCCACGTACTGGCATGCGCGAGGTTATGGCCTCTATGCCGCCAATCCCCTAGGCCAAGCCGCCTTGAGCGCCGGCAAGGACGTTCTGAACTTCAGCCTGAAGCAGGGTACCAGCGTCAGATTCCAGTATCGTTTCGTGATCCGCTCCGGTCCCCGGCTCGGCAACGAGGACATCGCCAGCCGCTACGCTGCATTCGGTTCCTAAACTGCTGGATGCATGATATCCACCGCATCGAAGACATGGGCAACGGTGGAATCAATATCCAGAACGGCGATGACTCCACCGTGTCGCCCGAAGACCGGCAGAACGATTTCCGCCTTGGTTTCGGCAGAACAGGCGATGTGGTGCAGGGCTTTTGACACGTCGTTCTCGACCTGCACGGCGGCAGTGCGCACGCAAGCACCGCAAACCCCGCGCCCGATATGGATTGTTAGGCAACCATGGGAACCCTGGTAAGGTCCCACTTTCAGGGTATCCAAATTCAGAAAGTAGTGCGCCGGTAGAAGCCGACCCAGTTGACGTAGTCGAAGGCATGGTCATCTGCCCTGCCTTCCTGTCAATCAAGCCGTATCGCCCTTTGTCCGGACTTGCCGGGGAGTGATGTTCAGAATACGCTTGAACGCCGTCGCAAAATACTGTGAAGAGGAAAAACCCAACTGATATGCAGCATCCGTTACCGAACTCCCTTTTTCCAGCAATTCTTTTGCATACGCCACCTTCTCCCGTAAAACATATTCTGCAGGCGCAATACCCATCTGTTCCCTGAACTTGGCCTTGAATCGTGAAGTCGAGAGCCCGGCAACAGTCGCCAGTAGATCAACACCCATCGGCTCTTCGATATTCCGGGCTATATAGTCGGTGACTTTTCTGGTGTCGGTTGTGTAGCGCCTGGCTGATTCTGCGGCGGAACATTGGACCACAAGTATCAGCCACTGCGTAACGCGAGTGGCCACCTCAACGCTGGCCAGAGGTTCATCTCGGAAGTCACGGTAGATGATGGCGATTTCCTCGAACAACAGCTTCAGCCTCCTGTCTCCCAGGAACCTTCGGTGCGGCAGATGCATCAACTCCCTGACCAGCGGCCAGCTATGGTTTGCCTGGAGACCTAGGAACGGGGCAGGTTTCGCGGGAAGACGCACCTGCATCCAGTAAAGCAAACCCTTCCCGTGCGGATGGTCTCCGCTGCCGTGCCGCTCATCGGGATATGTTACAAACAGTTCGTTGCCGCGAAACGCGTAATCCCTGCAGTCAACATTATAAACACGCTCGCCTCTAGCCAAGTAGCAGATCTCCATAACCCCCGGATGTATATGCGGCTTGAGCCCTGATTTTGACCTACGCAGGTTATGAATGCCTACAAGCGGAACATCCGGAAGTCCGATTTCAGCGAGGTCATACATGACCATTTCCAAGCCTTCATGCATTATTAGCGCTTTTTTCATGTATGTTTTTATACTTCAATATGAGATTGAAAGCAATCCTATATTAAATATTCTAAGATGATCCCTGTTATTTATTGAAAGAGGAGGAAATTATGAACGACCGTTACAAAGCCATGCTGTTCCAGAATCCCGAATACGTTCCGATAACCATGGGAATTCTTCCTTCCGCCTGGAAAAAGTACAGGGAACAGCTCACCGCCATCACGAGCAAGCACCCTATTCTTTTCGGCAGTAATCAGTCGCAGCGCGACTATGACGCCATCAAGGGTACCTATGTTGAAGGCAGCCACACCGACGCCTGGGGATGCGTCTGGGAAAACATTCATTCTGGTCGAGAAGCAATCGTCAAACACCACCCCTACCCGACACGCGAATCCGTCCGCGGCATCAAACAGCCGGAAAAGGACATGGGGTTCCCTCATGGCTTCATGTACCTGCGGCTCGCTGATCTTCGCGGCTTCGAGGAATTGATGATTGATTTCGCCGAGGAGCCGCCCGAGCTCCAGCTCCTGATAGACACGGTTCTTAAGTACAACATCCGACAGGTCAAACTCTGGCTGGATAATCCCAGAGAAGAGAAACGCATCGTCTACTTCGGCGACGACCTCGGTATGCAGACATCGCTCCCGATGAGCCCCGCGAAATGGCGGCAATACCTGAAGCCATGCTACAAGCACCTGTACAAGCTGATGCACGACGCCGGGTATTACGTATATATGCATACCGACGGGGACCTGGTCGAATGCGGAGTCAACATCATCAACCCGCAGATCCGCGCCAACGGCCTCGACAATCTCGCAAGGGTATGCAAGGGCAAGGTGTGCGTCGCACTCGATCTCGACCGCCAGATGTTCCCGTTCTGTAGTCCTGCTGATATGGACCCGCATGTTCGGGAAGCCGTCGAAAAACTCGGCAGTCCCGAAGGCGGTCTCATTCTGGTTGCAGAGGTTGACGACGGGGTGCCGCTGGAAAACATCGACGCGCTCGCCACGGCACTGGAGAAATACAGAAGCTATTTCAGAACCTGATCAGGGGATAAGCAGCAGGCCGACGACAAGCCGTATCTTTGGCCTTCATTTATCGAATCCGCTTGGTTTTTCTTTTGCTATGCGTTAGATTTGGAGCCCGTCGATAGACATCGCGGATTGTGAACGTTTGTCCAAATCAACCTCGGGAGGTCATGATGAAAAGAAAACTGTTGGCCGCCATCGTGGCGGTCGCCTTTACGGCGGGGGCGGTTATCGCCGCCCGTCAGAAACAGATGAGCGTCGAAGTGCAGAACGCCAAGCTAAAAGCGGCACCAACGCCGATCAGTCGTGTATTGGCGACCGTCGGCTATACCGAGAAGGTATCGATCCTGGAGGAGAAGGGGGATTGGTACCGCGTTCAATTTGGCTCCGTCGAGGGCTGGATGAGCAAGGGTTCCTTAACCACCAAGACACTCAAACTGGAGGCGGGGGGGCCGGATGCCCAGTTAGCCGCGACCAGTGACGAGCAGGGGTTGGCGGGCAAGGGGTTCAATTCGGATGTGGAAAAACAGTTCAAGGATCGCAATCGCACGGCTGATTTTTCCTCGGTTGATCGTATGGAGAAGATGGTTATTCCGGAGGGTGTGATCCAGCAGTTCCTGAAGGATGGCGCATTGTTGCTCGAAGGAGGTGCGCAATGAAGGCATGGGTGATGATGTCGGGATGCGTGTTGGGCGTGGTTGCCGTTCTTGCAGGGTGCAAGGCCCTGGATGTGGCCACGCAGGTGGGCACGAGCGCGGCGGTGGCGGCGGGAGCGATCAATCCGCAGCAGGCGCAATCGATCCAGCGCAGTACCAGCGCCCTTGGCAAAGCGTTCGAGAATATGACGCCTGAGCACGAGTATTACATCGGTCGTTCGGTGGCTGCCACGATCCTGTCAACCTACAAGGTTTTCGACCAGGCCGCCGCCACGCAATATCTCAATACTCTGGGTGCAGCGCTGGCGATGGTGTCGGAAAAGCCCGAGACCTTCGGTGGATGGCATTTCGTGATCATGGATACCGACGAAATCAATGCCTTTGCCGCGCCGGGTGGTTTCATCCTCATCTCGCGCGGGATGCTGCGCTGCTGCCGAAACGAGGACGAGCTGGCCGCCGTGCTGGCTCACGAGATCGGGCATGTCCAGCGTGAGCATGGCTTGAAGGCCATCAAAAAGAGCCGATGGACATCGGCCTTCACGATCATGGCGTCCGAGGCTGGGAAGAGCCTGGGCGGGCAGCAACTGGCGGAGCTGACGACGCTGTTCGAGGGCAGTATTTCCGACGTGACCCAGACGCTTGTCAACGGCGGCTACGGAAGATCCTCTGAACGGGAGGCGGATGCCGACGCCATCGTGATCTTGCGCCGGATCGGCTACAACCCGGAAGGGTTGTTCAATCTGCTGGCGGAAATGGACAAGCGGCTTGAGAAGGATACGCGTGGTTTTGGCAAGACGCACCCGGATCGGAAAGATCGCCTCAAGGATAACCGCAAGGCCATCGGCGCTCAGGCCCCGATTGCCCCGCATCCTGCACGCGATGCCCGGTTCAAGACCGCGCTCTCCGGCATTTGACTTGTGTTCTCCGGCATTTGACTTGTGCTCGGGGATGTTCACCACGAAGGATGATGAAAACGGCGAAATCATTGCATGCTTGGGGACAGGGGGCTGGAATTGGCGTGGCGGCGGCCTTGGTCGCCGGCATTCTGTTCAGTGCGGGGTGGCTCGAATGGCTTGAGCGTCCGCTCTGGGATTTGCGGGTACGCCAGATGGCGTCCAAGGGCCGTGCCACGGACAGTATCTGTTCGGTCATGATCGATCAGTCCAGCCTTGAACAGGCGAAGGACCTTTTCGGTATCGCCTGGCCTTGGGAGCGTCAGTCCTACGCCTATATCCTTGATTTCTGCCGCCGCGCGGAGGCTCGGGCCGTCATTTTCGATATGCTGTATACCGAGCACAGCACCTACAGCGTTTCCGATGATGAAGCGTTTGGCGAGGCGATTGATCGAGGTATCCCGTTTGTGATTGCGCTGCAGGTGGGCAAGGGGGGGATGGCGACGAACTGGCCGGCATCGGCGGCCTACCGGTTGCCGCTGGCGTCCGATATTTCGGGGTTGGGTGCTGATGCCCTTGCTGAATCCAGGGGGGCGAAGGCTTCGTTTCCCATTCCGCCGGTAGCGAGCAATGCCACCGTGCTGGCCAATGTGATATCGGAACCGGACGGGGATGCCATCTTCCGGCGTCTGCCACCATTCCGGATTTTCGACAACCGCCTGGTCCCTAATCTTGGGTTGGGCGCCGTGCTTGCCTCCGCCCCCGGCACCCCGATCCGCATGGTCTCGGGGCGGCTAAAGGTCGGGGATCAAGAGATTCCGCTTGACAGGCAAGGCCATGCCATCCTGCGGTTCCGTGGAAAAACCCAGTCCCATGAGGCGTTCACCGCGACCTCCATCCTGCAAGCTGAGGCGAATCTGCAAGGCGGTGAACCTTCGCAGATTGATCCTACACGGCTCAAGGGGAAGTATGTCTTTGTCGGTGCCACCGCACCGGCATTGATGGATCTGAAGCCGACACCAGTCGGGAAAACCTATCCCGGGATGGAAATCCATGCCACGTTCCTCGATAATTTCCTGTCGGGCGATTTCATTCGCGAATGCCCGATGCCCTGGGTATGGCTGGGGCTGGTGGCCATTGCCATACTGGCCGGTATCGCGGTCCGCTGTTCTCGTCGTTCGTCCTCCATCGTGCTGGCGTTCGTGCTCCTGATCGCCTTGCCTGTGGGTGCAGGTTTCGTTGCGTATCACGTGCTGCTGGCGATGATCGCCGCCGTGATCGTTAATTACGCGGTCGAGGGCCGTCAAAAAAGGTTCCTGAAAGGGGCTTTCAAACAGTATCTAAGTCCGCTGGTCATCGAGAAGTTGCTGGAACATCCTGATCGGCTAAAGCTTGGGGGCGAGGAAAAAATCCTGTCGATTTTCTTCTCGGATGTGCAGGGGTTCACCTCCATCTCCGAGAAACTCTCGCCGACCGAACTGACAGGCTTGCTGAACGAATACCTGACGGCCATGACGGACATCATCCACCAGACGGGGGGGACGATCGACAAATACGAGGGCGATGCCATCATCGCCTTCTGGAATGCGCCGCTGGAACAGGAGAACCATGCCGAGCGGGCGGTCCAGGCGGCGTTGCAATGCCAGGCCCGCCTGGCGGCGATGCGCGAGGATCTGTTCCAGCGTTATCGCAGCAGGCTGTATGTGCGGATCGGCATCAACACCGGTCCCGTGGTGGTGGGTAACATGGGTTCGAACCAGCGCTTCGACTACACCTTCCTTGGCGATGCCGGCAATCTGGCCGCGCGTCTGGAAGGGATCAACAAGCAGTTCGGATCCTACCTCATGATCTCCCAGAACACGCGGCGAGCCATGGGGGAGGGGATTGCCGTGCGCGAACTTTCCCGCGTCCGCGTGGTGGGCAAATCCGAGCCCATCACTGTCTTCGAACCGCTGGCGAGCGACTATGTCGAACAACAGTGCGACTTGCTGGCAATCTTCGACACCGCACGCAATGCCTACTATGCGGGTGACTTCGCCACGGCAACGCAGATGTTCGCATCCATCGCCGATTGCGACCCCGTCTCCGCCATCTACGCCAAGCGGTGCGCCGCTCTCGTGGTAAATACTCCAGCCTCCTGGGATGGAATCTGGAATATCACCGAGAAATGAGGATGTGTTGATGACGGTACGCGCTGCGGATAAAACCAAAGGTGAAGGATTCAATTCCACCTCGTAGAAGGCATTTGGGGCTGGCGGTCTCCGCCGGATGTGTGGCAAAGGCCATTGCACTGAACGTGCCCTGAGCATCTTTCTCTGGATGGGAAAGCCAAAGATAAATCGTACACATTCAGGTGGCCGAGACCACCTTACAGACGATAAACTACGATCCGCGATGGCTACCATGAACCGCGAGCGACGGCTACGCCGAGATCTCTGCTCGCATCCGGAGACTGGCCGGGGAGACGCTGAAACTCCCCTATCTGCGCATCGAAACCGATTATTCACGGGCCGATGCAGCGCGGTTGGCATTACGGATTGAAGCCCTTTTTGAAACGGTACAAACGCGCACCTCCGTGGCGCGGCTACAGGGCTTTCATTCTCCCCCTCAATCGGTTTTTCAAAAACGCGTTTTTCCTAAGGAAGCACTAGCGTTATAGGCTGAAGCGTTTCGGGGCACGCCCGGTCAGTGGTATCATCGCATACCGTAGGCGATACGATCCCGGCAGGATCCGATACTTTTCCAGCGTATCCGGTCCGCAGCTCGCCGTCCCCAGTCCACGCTGCCGGGCATCCAGAAGCACGGTGGTTTCCGGACGTTGAGGCACATCATACGTGTGGTACGCCCCCGTCAGGTCGGCCGGTGTGAAGTGCTGTGCACTGACGTTGAAAAGGCTGCCACGCGACTGGAACTGAATGCCCTGTTTTGCTGCATTCCGCAGGCTGAACCAGGTGACATCCTCCTTGTTCCCGTTCTCCTGCGGGACGATGTACGGGAAATACTGATCCGCGACCGTACCGCCATACCGTCCGAAATCCGCTGCGTATTTGCGGTCCGCATAGCTCTCGAACGGTCCGCGCCCGAACCAGTCCAACTGCTCATATCCTTCCGCTACCGTCAGCATCACGCCCAGCCGTGGTACATCCGGCATTCCGTCCGCGAACTGGAACGAGTGATCGCACAGGATCAG
>JFJP01038593.1_pt1 | contig 16698 bp, 18 predicted proteins | sample 431651 | NCBI WGS metagenome assembly JFJP01 (sample SAMN02602958, study PRJNA72255) | Microbial mat metagenome, whole genome shotgun sequencing project. | biome: fresh water; feature: sink hole; material: water; isolation source: purple microbial (photo- and chemosynthetic) mats found in... | reverse complement strand
GAAGGCCGCATGCGCGCAATGAGTTCCGCAGTCGATAACGTAGGAGACGCACAAAGCGTGTACGGCGTAGCAGAAGGAGGGTATCAATCGATCGCAGACGTACTCGTCACGATCAAAGAGAAACAAGCACGTGCAGCAAACGGAGCAATGGGAGCAAATGAACTTGATGCTATTGCATCAGAGATCAATTCGCTTGCAAGTGAAATTGATGATATGATTTCACAGACCAAGTTCAACGGAGTTGCGTTATTAGACTCAGCATACAATAAGGTATTTCAAGTTGGCGAAAGTTCTTCTGAAACTTTGACGGTAGCATTTGGAACAACAGCAACCTCCAATGGTTTGCTCGGAGTAGCGGCAGGTGCAGTAACATCAGCTAATATTTCTACCTTAACAGCCGATGCCGGATTGACCACAGTCAGTACCGAAATCGGAAAAATCGGTGCCGCGGTGAACAGATTGTCAATCAAAGAGACCAATCTGACCACTGCAATCACGAACACTGAAGCTGCCAAGAGTAGAATTATGGATGCGGATGTTGCCAAGGAACAGGTTCAAGTATCGAAGCTCCAGATATTACAACAGACATCAACGGCTCAACTTGCGCAGGCCAATTCGGCTCCGCAAAACTTCTTGTCACTTTTCCGGTAAGAATGAGTTGATTACAGAGGACTCTTGTACTACAGGGTCCTCTTTTTTTTCTTCAACTGAACAATATTGGCCATTCGATTAATTGCTTTCCTTTAAATCTCATCGATTTCCTCTCAAAATAACCACAAAATAGCCCATTAATCAGTTTCTCCTGTGGCATAGCCTTTGCACAATAGCATTATGTAAAAAGGAGAATTATGTATGGCAAAAGAAACCACCGGAACAACAACAACTCCCGCACCAGCGGAAGCACCTAAATCAGAACCACTAAACATTAAAAAGATATTGATCATCAGCATTCCAATCATATTGGTGCAAATCGTGCTGCTATACTTTCTCTTTGCAAAGTTTATAGCTCCGGGTATGTCAGCTCAACCGCATGCAAAAGAAGAAGTTACGGCAGAAAATGCAGTACCTGAACAGACACAGGTAATGGTTATCAAAGACATCATTGTTAATCCTGCAGGCACGAATGGCACAAGGTTTTTATTGACGACCGTTGGAATGGAAATCCCATCGCCGGAATTGAAATTGGAATTGGAAGCGAAAGAAATTCAAACGCGTGACATTCTTAATACAATTCTCACAAGCAAAGGTTTGGAAGAGCTAACGGTGCCTCAGTACAAAGAATTATTACGAAAAGAGATATTAGAAAAATTGAATTCAACACTTACCAAAGGTAAGATCAAAAATATTTATTTCAGCAAGTTTATTATTCAATAAGACCATGGCCGAAATACTTTCTCAACAGGAAATTGACAATCTACTTGCAGGAATCAACAGCGGTTCTGTTGATGTCTCTGTGCAGGAACAGCCGCATGTCGATTCAAAATCGACCAAAGATGTTCTGTCGTTTGATTTTCGGCTGCCGAACAGATTATCAAAGAATCAACTTCGCACGCTTCAAGCAATTCATGAAAGTTTTGCTGAAACATTCAGTTCTTTTCTGATATCCAAATTACAGACAACAGTAAGTATTTCAGTTGCATCAATCGATCAGATATTTTATTCGGAATATGTTCTTTCGATCGGCAGTCCAAGCTGTTTGTATGTGTTCAAGATACTGGAATCTGATACGTTGGCAGTAATGGAGATGAATTCTCAGTTAGTGCTTTCTATGATTTCGCGTATGCTTGGCGGAACAATTGGTGAAGAAAAAAGAACACGGTTGTTGACGAAAATTGAACAAACCATTATCAAGGGAATTGTTACAAGAAATATTGCTGAATTACAAAAGGCTTGGAAAACGATCGCACCGTTAACGTTTCAGATCGATCGGTTTGAAACGGAAGGTGAGTTCGTTCAAGTTGCTCCGGCAAATGAAATTGTTCTGCTTGTCTCTTTCGAAGTTACGTTGGGTGAACAAAAATTCATGATGAGTGTCTGTTTTCCGACCTTTGCATTGGAAGACGAACTGGCAAAGCTCAACACACAATCGGTATCAACAAGTTTACAAGTTTCAAAATCTAAACGAGAATGGTCCAACACGTTAATGACGAAGATCACGCAAACATCCATTCCAGTCTCAGTTATCCTTGGTCAAACAAAACTTACCGTTGAAGAATTCATCCGATTAGAAATTGGAGATGTGCTGCGTACGAATATCCAGGCGAATGGGAATGTGCAGATTGAGATCGGGGGCATAACTCGTTTCCACGGTAAACCCGGTGTTTCCAACGGACATCTTGCTATTCAGATTGAAAGTGACAATAAATTACATCATTAAACAAAGTATACAAAATAGGGGATATTATGGAGACTCAAGATATGATAGAACAGCCTGCAACCGGAGAAAAAAAAGAGATTAAAATGGATATGTTGATGGATCTCAATCTACAAGTTTCTATTGAACTCGGACGGACCAAAATGTTGATCAAAGATATTCTGGAACTTAACCGCGGAGCAGTTATCGAACTGGAAAAACTGGCAAGTGAACCGGTGGATATTCTGGTGAATGGAAAGAAAGTTGCCGAAGGAGAAGTAGTGGTCATTGAAAAACACTTTGGTATCAGAATCACAAATTTGATCGATAATATGGAACGTTTAAAGAGTATCGGAGGATAATATGGAATCAGTGATTCTTCAGATGGTGCTTTCATTGAGTGCGGTATTAGTGATCATGGTTGCAATCAGTGCAGTGGTTAAAAAATATGTTGGGATCGCTCCCGGAAAACGCAACAACAGCGTACCCATCGAAATTCTTGGTCAAAAATTTATCCAACCAAAACGGGCGATCTATGTTGTAAAGATATCAAAAAAGGTCTTTGTGATGTCGTCTCACGAACAAGGGATGCATTTGCTTGGCGAACTTGACGATCAAGATATGCAGGATCTTACTGAAGAAAATGTTCCGGTCTCTTCGTTGAAACAATCGATCATGGATAGCACTAAAAGTTTTGTCACGCAGTTTCCAAAACTGAATGATGTGTTCCACGGCTCTGGATCAAATAATTATATCATTAAAAAGCAGAGCCGCACTTCTCGAAAAAAGGATTTAGAGTAGTGCCATTTTAAAAACGCATGGATGCGGGATATACTATGTTTACATGAATAAAAAAATATTACTTCTCCTTTCTCTGTCAATTGTATTTTGTACCATTGTTGCAGCACAATCGTCGCCGATAGCACTTCCCAAAATTAGTATTGAAGTAGGGAAGGCTACAAAACCTGATGATGTTTCGATGACACTTCAGATTTTGTTCTTAATGACGATTCTCTCACTGGCTCCGGCATTACTCATTCTGACAACCGCGTTTACAAGAATTATTGTTGTTCTTCATTTCCTAAAACAAGCAATGGGAACTCCACAAATGCCTCCACCGCAGATACTGCTAGGGCTTGCAATGTTCCTTACATTTTTTGTGATGGCCCCTGTTTGGGATAAAGTGAATGAAAGTGCGCTGCAGCCATATATGAAAAATAAAATTACCGTTACTGAGGCGTACGAAAAAGCGATCATTCCGATAAAAGAGTTTATGTTTAAACAAACGCGTGAAGAAGATCTTGCGTTGTTTGTGAAACTCAACAAAATGGACAAACCAAATAATCGCAATGATATTCCAATTCACGTTCTTATTCCATCGTTTGCGATCAGTGAACTACGCATGGGTTTTCAAATGGGTTTTGTTCTTTTTGTTCCGTTCCTGATTATCGATATGGTTGTTGCAAGTATTCTCATGGCAATGGGAATGATGATGTTACCTCCGGCTATGGTCTCATTACCGTTTAAGATTCTATTGTTCATTCTTGTCGACGGTTGGCATTTAGTTATTGGCTCAATTGTCTCCAGTTTTCACTAAGGGAAAAATATGACAGAAGATTTTGTTGTTAATTTGATACGGGAAACAATGTATACGATGCTATTGATCTCTGCTCCGGTATTATTGGTTTCGCTGATCGTTGGATTGATTATTTCAATACTGCAGGCGGCAACCTCAATCCAAGAAGTGACTCTCACATTCGTTCCAAAGGTGATCGTCATAGCGATAGTTCTAGTATTGACACTTCCGTGGATGATGGATGTTCTAGTATCGTTTACAATCAATCTTTTTTCTCAACTGCCGACACTGAGGTAGTGAGTGGAGATCTACATTGGACAATTCATACTTTTTATAATGCTCTTTCTCCGTATATCGGCAGTTCTTGTAACTGCTCCGATGTTTGGTCATCAATCAATTCCGCTGCAGGTGAAAGTTGTTCTGGCGATGTTCTTATCATATGTTCTTTTTGCGTTTAATATCGCTCAAGGTGTAGTTCTTGATGTAAAACTTCTTCCATTATTTATTATTGCAATGAAAGAAATGATCGCTGGTGCTTCACTCGGATTTGCAGTGGGGATCATCTTTGGCGGTGTTCGATATGCCGGAGATTTAATCAGCTATGATATGGGATTTTCGATGGCAACAATGTACGATCCGGAGAACAATGCATCATTCCCGGTTATAAGTGAGATTCTTTATCTGTTTTTGTTAATGATTTTCATCCTTATGAACGGCCATCATTTTATCATTGAAGCGTTGGTCAGCAGTTACAAGATAATTCCTATCGGAATGTGGAGTATATCGGAAGGTGCAATTCAAAAATTGATATTACTGACCGGCCAGATGTTTGTGATTGCTGTGAAAATATCTGCACCGGTATTGATCTCGTTGTTTATCGCAAATCTCTCGCTTGGTATTCTGAACAAAGCAATGCCGCAAATGAACATTTTCAGCGTGATTTTTTCTTTGAAGATCGGACTTGGTGCTATAGTAATGATCGCAACAATTCCGGTTATTGCTTTTGTTTTCAAAAAAATCTTAAGTGCATTTGAATCTTCAATCATTGAATTAATGAGACTACTGTAATGGCCGCAGATAAACCAGATAGTGATGAACGGACTGAACCTGCGTCGGATAAGAAGCGGCAGGAATCGCGCAGTAAAGGTTCTGTTTCAAAAAGTATGGACCTGAATTCGGCGGTGATGCTGTTGTTCGGATTTTTGGCGTTGTATACGCTTGGTGCAAAGATGGTATCGCAAATGAGCGCAATGTTCAAACAGGTGCTTGGACATCTTTCGTCTATTGAAGTGACAATCACTTCCATTACCGAATTGATCTATACGGTGTTTGCTTTTTTGGCAGTGTCACTGCTTCCCGTAATGGGATCAATGATGCTCATTGGTATCATTTCAAATTTCGCGCAGGTTGGATTTATGTTCTCTCCCAAAGCATTGGAACTGAAATGGGAGAAGTTGAATCCATTGACAGGAATAAAACGCATAATGTTCTCAATGCATTCAGCGGTTGAAATCGGAAAGGGATTGCTCAAAATTACCGTTGTTGGTTTCATCACATATCTCATCGTTGATGAAGTGATCATCGACTCAATTTCTTTAGTAGATTCCGACGTTATGAGCATTGCCCAGTTTATGATCTCTGCAATGACGGAAATTGTCATCAAAGTTGGTTTCATTTTCTTTGCTCTTGCCGGTTTCGATTATATGTATCAGCGTTTTGAATTTGAGAAGAACCTTCGAATGACAAAACAAGAGGTCAAAGATGAGTATAAGATGTCTGAAGGTGATCCGCAGATCAAAGGACGGATTAAAACGATACAACGACAGATCGCTTATAAAAGAATGATGACCGATGTGCCGAAAGCGGATGTGGTAGTAACAAACCCAACCCACTTTGCGGTAGCATTGAAATATGACACAAAAAAAATGTCCGCTCCAAATGTTGTCGCAAAAGGAGCAGATTTGATTGCATTGAAAATAAAAGAGATTGCCAAGGCAAATGGAGTTCCAATCGTAGAAGATAAACCGTTAGCTCAGGCGTTATTTAAATCGGTAAAGATAGGTGATCAAATTCCGGAAAAATTATTCCAGGCCGTTGCACAAATTCTGGCGTACATTTACAAACTTAAGCAAGCACGTTAATCATTATGAAAACAAATCAGTCAATGTCAGTTTCATTTATGAAAAGTCCTATTCTCCGTGCTATTGGAAATAACAGTGATATCGTACTGGCAGTTGCGGTTATCTTCATTATTGGATTAATGATCATTCCGTTACCGCCAATCATTTTAGATGTGTTGCTTGCAACGAATATTGCAATTGCAATACTGATTTTAATGGTGTCTCTCTATATCACAAATCCGCTGGAAATATCAGTGTTTCCGGCGTTGTTGTTGGTTTTAACAATATTTCGTTTATCGCTCAATGTTGCATCCACACGTTTGATCCTTGGTGAAGGGTATGCCGGGGAAGTGATCACATCGTTCGGTTCGTTTGTTGTTGCCGGGAATTACGTTGTCGGTTTTATCATCTTCATCATTCTTGTAGTGATACAATTCATTGTGATCGTCAAAGGTTCCGGTAGAATTTCTGAAGTTGCCGCACGGTTTACATTGGATGCACTGCCCGGAAAACAAATGGCAATCGATGCCGACATGAATGCCGGGCTGATCAGCGAGACCGAAGCACGTAACCGCCGCCTGCAAATATCCCGTGAAGCAGAATTTTACGGCGCAATGGACGGCGCAAGTAAATTTGTCCGCGGTGATGCTGTCGCAGGACTCATTATCAATTTCGTAAATATTCTCGGTGGTTTTATTATCGGCATGGCACAGCGCAATATGTCGTTTACTGAAGCACTGAAGAATTACACGTTACTCACCGTTGGCGATGGTCTGGTAACGCAGATTCCCGCACTGATTATTGCAACTGCTGCCGGTATGGTTGTTACGCGAAGTGCATCAGGCAATAAACTTGATCAAGAAGTTCAAGGGCAGATATTCGGCAATCATAAAGCGCTCATGATCGCTTCGGGTGCGATGATGGTTTTTGCCGTCATCCCCGGATTGCCGATGATACCATTCCTCTTTCTTTCAGGAATTACCGGTGTGATTGGTTTTGTGAATATGAAGAACAAAGAAGAGGCGAAAAATAATATTGTTCAGGAAAAACCAAAGGAAGTTAAAAAACAGGAAGAGAACATTGAAGATTATTTGCAGGTTGACGCGCTTGAATTGGAAATTGGATATGGTTTGATCTCGTTGGTTGATGAAACGCAGGGAGGCGATCTCTTTAATCGTATAACGAATTTACGGAAACAGCTTGCAATTGAACTCGGAGTAATCATTCCGCCGGTACGCGTGCGTGATAATCTTCAACTTGATCCTAATCAATACGTGTTCAAGATCCGTGGTAATGTTGTCATTAGTGATCGATTGATGGTTGACCGGTATTTAGCAATGAGCCCCGGAAATATTGAGAAAGATATTGAAGGCATAATGGTTAAAGAGCCGGCGTTTGGAATGCCTGCAGTTTGGATCACTGAACAACATCGAACCGAAGCTGAAGTGCTTGGATACACAGTAGTTGAACCGGCATCCGTGCTGTCAACCCATATGCAGGAAGTATTACGAACGAATGCTGATAAGATTCTTTCCCGGCAGGATACAAAAAAATTAGTTGAGAATTTAAAGAAAGAATACCCTGCGGTCGTTGAAGATCTTAGTCCGGAAAATCTTCCGATAGGATCCATACAAAAGGTTCTTCAGAATCTTTTAAAAGAAGGAATTCCTATTCGTGATCTAGTGACGATCCTTGAAGCGTTGATCGATTACGCCCGAGTGACAAAAAATGTGGATGTTCTTACAGAATATGTGCGTCATTCTCTTTCAGAAACAATTTCACGATTGTACACCACTTCCGGCGGAATTATTCATGCCATTGCAATGGATCCGCGGCTGGAGCATTTGATGACGAATGCGTTACAAAATAATCGCGAAAGCAGCGCAAGTATGGGAATCTCACCGACATTGATCAATGATATACAATCATCATTGCAGCGATGTCTTGATATCACGATCGCACTGGGACATCATCCTATTGTGTTGTGCGCAGCAACGGTTCGACCGTATTTCTATCGGTTGATTCATACAGCGTTTCCAACAATTACAGTTCTTTCATTTACCGAATTACCGCCGGAAACAGACATTGAATTCATAGCCAAATTGGAGGTTCCAGATGCAAATTAAAAAATTTGTTGCACCAAATATTAAAGAAGCTACAGAGCAAATGAAGAATGAACTCGGCAGTAATGCCATTATTCTGCATACGCGAAAGATTCCAAAGAACAGTATGCTTAAATCATTTGGCGGTGAGAGCATTGAAATTACCGCCGGTATTGACGACCAACCACTTCCGGCAGCAGAAAATCGTCCTCCGCAGACATATTCTAAAAGAAGTGTTCAACAGAACTTTGTACCACAACGGAACGAATCTATAGGTTCTTCATCTGAAAATGTTTTGGAAGATTTAAAAAATATTTCAGGTGAATTTGAACAGCGGTTTCTGGAAGCAAAGAACCAAAAGAGTCTGCCCGTTAAAGCGCGGGAAGTATCGGATATTGTTCAGCTAAAATCCGATGTTGAAGAAGTAAAAATGATGCTGCAATCAATTACCAATCAATTGCAGTTCAAACATTTTGGTGAAATGCCCGAAGCGGTGAAAGAAGTTTATCTCTCACTACTTCAACAGGATATAGATGAGAAGATCGTTCTTGAGATTACCAATAAGATCGTAAAGAAATTCAATGCTGAAAAATCATTGAGTCAAAATAATATCGAACATCTTGTAATGAGATCGATTGCTGATAGTATTGTTACTGAACCTTCGCAAAAGAGTACAACAAAAAAAACAAAAATTGTCGTACTGGTCGGACCAACCGGAGTTGGGAAAACAACAACCATTGCAAAGCTGGCTGCAACGGAAAAGTTGGTTAATGGAAAAAATGTCGCGCTGATCTCTTGTGATACCTATAGAATTGGAGCGATCGAACAATTAAAGACGTTTGCAGTTATCGCAGATATTCCAATGAATGTCGTATACCGTGCGTCCGATCTTGCTGCGGCAATCAAAAAATTTCAAAAATATGATGTGATCTTTATTGATACCGTAGGAAGAAGCCAGCGAGCAAAAAAAGATCTGCTTGACTTGAAAAAGATCGTCCAATCTTCACATGCAGATGAAGTACATCTTGTATTAAGTGCACAGACCAATACCGCGACATTAAATGACATCGTTGAACGGTATGAATTATTGTCACCGACACATTTATTGTTCTCAAAACTCGATGAGGCGGCTATTTTTGGTCCACTGTACAATATTACGCAGAAGACAAAGCTCCCCGTTTCTTTTTTCACTACAGGACAGGCAGTTCCCGATGATATTAGCGCTGCAGATGGCACAAAGTTTGCCGCTATGTTATTCGAAGGATCTATAGCACATGCATGAAGCAACTCAAAATATTGATCAGGCTGCACATTTAAGGACATTAGCCTTGAACCGAAAAACGTTCAACACGAATGCTGCACCATATACGTGGACGATAACAAGCGGCAAGGGGGGCGTAGGTAAAAGCGTTGTAGCATTAAACCTTGCGTTGTTAATGGCTGAACAAGGGAAGAAAGTGCTACTCGTTGATGCTGATGAAAATCTTGGAAAATTGGATGTCTTGTGCAGCGTTGCTCCTCAATTTAGAACTTCGGATATCGTATTAGGAAAAGTTGATGTTCACGAATCTGCAATGACGATTTCCAAGAATGTGATGTTACTAGCGGGTAGTTCCGGTTTGGTCTTGAATTCGGAAACCTCTAATTCCGACAGACAATATTTGATTGAAAGAATAATCCATACCCAACTTGATGTCACCGACATCGTTTTCGATACGGGAGCAGGGATCAACCATGCAGTCTTGCAATATGCTTCCGCTGCAAACGATGCGATTATCGTTTCACACCATGAACCGACAGCAGTTATGGATGCATATGCCACTATAAAATTAATTGTTGCGCATCAAGACTCTGTTTCTTCCGTGCCATCATTTAGATTGATCATGAACAACAGTAACTCACCTACGGAAAGCGATGAGGCAGCGGTAAAACTTCAAACTGCAGTGAAACATTTTCTTCACTTGCATGTTGAATTCCTTGGAAGTATTCCGGCAGATGACCATGTCTCGCGTTCTGTTCGAGAACAAATACCGTTAATCAATCTTTTTCCGTATTCAGCATTTGGTCTATCGCTTCGAGCAATCAGTCACCGTTTATTACAAACACGAAACATATTTCAACATCAATCAAATGAAATGGTAATCGCATGAACAAAATAATATTTCAAATAGGATTATTAGCGTTTTGTGTATCCGCCGTGGTTTACGCGATACAGGAAATGTCTTTCCTTGATGTGCTTGCACGCTCTTTCATAATTTTTATGGTGACGATCGGTGCTTTGATCGGGATCGTATTCGTTACAACAACATTCACAGCAAGAGATAAAGAACTAGAGGATGTAAACACAAATCCCAAACCAACAATTTGATTGATGTACTGACACTATGAATACAACTATAAAAACATTGCCGGCTTCAGTATATGGTACAAATCTTTCCGCTGCTGCGTTACGCGAGCTGGTAAAAAAATATTCCGGATTGGTCCGGTCGGTTGCATTTTCAATATCGAAACGCAATACGCAAGCTTCAATTCTATCCGTCGATGATCTGTTCCAATATGGGATTTTTGGACTCATTGATGCAATTGAACGATATGATGCCCACAAAGGAGCAAAGTTTGAAACATTTGCAATGTACAGAATCAAAGGTGCAATTCTCGATGGATTGCGTTCTGCCGACGAACGTTCGCGTACATATCGGAAAAAGCAACGCGAGCTGAATGCGGGTCGTGATGAATATGAATACCAATCAATGATGAAACTGAAATTGAATGTTGAAGAATATCAATCGTTCATGCAAGAAACCGAAGGAGCAGCTATGAGTACCGTATACACCGATGTCGACACCAATGTTCTTGAATCTATTCCCGATGATGAAAAGAACAATCCGTTTGAAATTTTAAATGCTGAGCAAACACGGCTGCAATTGATCAAGGCTCTTGAACAATTGCCTGAACGTGAACGGCTGATTGTTACATTGTATTATTATGAAGGACTGACCTTCCGTGAGGTGGGAAAGATTCTGCGTCTTTCAGAGACGAGAGTATTTCAGATCCATTCAGAAGCAATCGTTGTACTGCGTTCAAAATTGGCCGGTGTTGAGGCAACTACATAATATTATATGAATGTGAAATAATGCTGACACCAGAACAAATAAAAGAACGCGTAAAAACGATTATTCAATTGCCGGCTCTGCCGACATTGGCTCTTGAAGTAGTTGAAATGGTTGATAATCCTAAAACCAGTGCGCAACAATTAGGGCGGCTCATTTCAGCTGACTCTGCATTGACCGGAAAAGTATTGAAGATCGCCAATTCTCCTTTCTACGGATTCCCTAAAAAGATTTCAACCGTCGATTTTGCAATCATTGTACTTGGTTTCGACGCTCTCAAAGAGATTGTCATTAGTATTGCCCTTGTTAGCACGTTACAACGCAAGACGGATACATTTTTTAATACACAATCATTCTGGGATCATTCCATTTCCACTGGTGTTATTGCACGGCGTCTTGCCCGCGATATCGGTTATAGAGTTACGGGAGAAGTATTTGTTGCAGGACTTCTACACGACATGGGTATATCCGTTCTCAATAAATATTTTTCCTCAGAATTTCATCGCATTGTTGATATCGTCCGTGAATCCGAATTATCGTTCTATGATGCAGAGGAAAGTGTGCTGGCAGTAACCCATGCGGAAATAGGCGGTTGGCTGGGTGAGCGTTGGAATCTTCCGGATCATTTGGTAGAAGCGATCACCTGTCATCACCAACCTTCAAAAGCGACCATCAATCCACAGTTAGTCTCCATCATTCATTGTGCCGATGTATTTGCAAATCAGATTCACACTGAAAATTTGGATTATGACAAGGGACTGGTTTTTGATGAAGCAGCGCTTGATCTATTGAACTTACGTGACGAGAATTTATTGCTGCAGTATAAAAATCAATATGCTGATTCGATTCAAAACGATTTAAAAGATGCATCGATACTATCACACTTAGTAACATTATAAAATGAGCAAACACGAAGAACATAATATCAACAGTTCTGAAAGACGGAAAAAATTGATAGAAGAAACAGTGCCGCAGTTTGAAAAATTCAGTGAAAGCCGCGAATCGTACATCCAAGCGCTGGAAAAAACAATTGATGTGTTGATGGGTGAGAATCAAAAATTATCGTTCAACCATAATGATATCCGATCATCAATCGACGAACTCGTTGCAATGCAGCGGCTTTCAAACACTGTTGGAACGGCATTGGAGCCAAATACGATTGTCAATACACTTATTGAATTGACCGAACAAGTGATACACGTTATCGAAGCAAGCATCTTTCTTTTTGACGGGACAGCACGAAAACTGCTTCCGCTTACGGCGCACGGTTCTGAAAAGCTTGAAGCAGAGGCGCAGCAGCAATTAGAATCAGGAATTGTTGATTGGCTTTTTACGGAGATGAAGACGATCATCATTCCCGATCTTTCACATTTGGTCACCAATGATTCTGCACGGAACTATGTTCTCGTTCCATTGATGCTGCGTGGCCAAGGTATTGGAATTTATCTGATCCATACAGAAAAGAAGCAGGAAAATTTTACTCATCAAGATATTCAACTGCTGACTGTGCTTGCAAATCAAGCAGCGATTGGAGTGGAAAATTGGAGAACGCATACACAATTGTTAAAGGCGAATAGCGAATTGAAAACGTTTCAGGCACAAATGCTCCAGGCGGCGAAACTTGCTGCGGTTGGTGAGATGGCGGCAAGTGTTGTTCACGAGATAAAGAATCCGGTGCAGATTTTAAGCATGCAAATGGAAATTGTCTTGCTGGGACGAGGACAAGGCGATTGGCTGGGGATGTTAAATACACAGATCAAACGCCTTTCGGAGATCACAAAACGGCTTATGAGCTTTTCTCGTTCAATGGATGAGGATTACGGCGACGAATTGGTGGAGGTGAACAAAGAAATAAAATTCATCCTCGATATTATCGGACATGATTTTAAGAATAACAACATCGCCAGTGAACTGAATCTCCATGAAAGTTTACCGACCATTGTTGGAAGTGTGAACCATCTTCAACAAGTGTTCCTTAATCTTTTGATCAACGCCCGCGATGCAATGCCGAAAGGCGGAAAAGTTCTGATCACAACCGAGGTGAAGGATTTCAATATTCATATTCATTTTACGGATACGGGCACGGGAATTTCACCGGAAAACATGTCCAAAATGTTCACGGCATTCTTTACAACAAAAGAAGTCGGAAAAGGTACCGGACTTGGATTGGCAATCTGCCAAAAGATCGTCAGTAATCATAAAGGAGAGATAAAGGTTAAAAGCGTTGTTGGAGAAGGAACTACATTCACCATTATTCTTCCTATGAAACGGAGTCTAAAATAACATGAAGAAAGTATTAATCGCTGTTGTCCTGCTGGTCGGAATATCATCTGTTTGTGTCTCCGGTGTATTACCGATCGAATATCAGATCGATCAGAATTATCATCGAATGAGACTTATGCTGCATGGTGATGTGCGTTGGAATGTTTCTCGGTCTGATAGTGCTTTTGATATCACCGTAATGGGAAGTGACTCCTGTTTTATTTATAAAAAAGAAGTCACTTGTAATTTTCGCAACGGCATTATCAAAAAATTCAATTACAAAACTTCACCTGAAGGAACAAAGAAGATAAGTATCGAACTTCGCAATGGAGTGAACGATTATAAGATATATCAAGATGAGGTTTCCAAAAATCTTTATATCGAGTTTTATCCGGAGCTCTTTGACGGGACGAACAGAATAAAAAATATCTCTGATAAGAAAACCATACCAGCAACAGAGAAACAATTACCGGCTCCGCAGCCAAAACAAAGTGTCGTCGATATTCCTCAAATCGTTCTGGATCAGGTAGAACAGCAGCCTAAAAAAGAATCTGAAGAACCAATTGTTCCAGTTGCTGCACCAATAACAAAGTCTGCAAATACTTCATCTGCAGCACTGTGGTTGATTTTAGTTTCGGTTTCAATATTGCTAACGGGCGGCGGATTTACTGTGTATGCATTCCTAAGAAGAAGAACTGCACATATTGCAAAGCTCCCTCGCAAAAACGAAACACCTGCTGCAATGCCGGAGCGCAGAACAAATGTCGAACACAGCGTTGAACCGATTATCCCATCAACATCTGCTCCCGGCATTGTTATTACTGGTGAAAATGAAAATAGCGTATCTCATTCAATGGAGTTCTCCGAACAATATCTGCGATCTCGGGGTGAGTTAGATCTTCAGCAGCGTTTAGAGAGTATGTCGGCTCGTTCAACACAAAAAAAGGTTGGTATTTCAATCACATCAACCAAGAAAAAAGATCCCGCAGCACTTGCTCAAAAACTCGGTCTCAGTGTCGGTGAATTGGAATTGGTATCAAGGCTGCAGAAGTTTCATAAACAACATTCAGAGGAAGTGTTATGATCAAAGGAATATATACAACCGGATCAGGAATGGGTCCGCGGTTGATGGGACTTGATGTTATTGCGAACAATATTGCGAATGCCGATACAACCGGCTTTAAGAAGAACAGTATTTTTGTCCAGGTATTAAAAGATGCCGGAGTGGCACAGTCGACAGGAAAAGGAGAGATGGCGGGATTGAATGTTCAAGAATTTACGGATTTCACGGAAGGTTCGCATCGTCCAACAAGCAATCCTCTTGACCTCGCAATTCTTGGTGAAGGTTTTTTTGTGTTAGACACTCCACAAGGAACACGGTATACCCGGAACGGTAATTTTAATCTTGCAGAGAACGGTGATCTGATAAATTCTAACGGTCAACATGTGATGGGTAATGACGGCCGTATCAATTTGCCTAATGCCGCGAAAACACAACTAACGGATCTGATGATCACTGCAAAAGGTGAAATGTATATGGGAAAAGATCTGGTTGGTAAATTGCGAATAGTAACGTTTGAAGATATGCAGCGGTTGCAAAAAGAAGCGGGATCAGTGTTTAAGACAGATCAGCAGTCTCAAGATGTTCTATCGAACGAAGCACAGTCGACGATTCGGCAAGGATATCTGGAGGAATCAAATGTTGAATCGTTGACGGAAATGGTGCAGCTGGTAGAATTCACAAGAAGTTTTGAGTCCGATCAACGCACCATGCGTTATCAGGATGCCACATTAGAAAAAGCATTAGAAGTAGGACGATTATAAGAAAGGTTTGAATTATGAACAGAGCATTACGCACAGCGGCAACAGGAATGTTTGCACAACAATTGAACATCGATCTCATTTCCAATAATCTGGCGAATGTGAACACGACCGGTTTTAAAAAGAGCAGACCTGAATTCCAGGATCTAATGTATCAAACAATTAAGACGAGTGGAATTGCAGAAGAAGGGAGATCGACAGATGTTGCCGAGATCCAAATTGGTAACGGGACTATTCCGGTTGCAACTTTGAAGAATTTTCGGCAGGGAGATGTGCAGCCGACAAATAATCCGTTAGATATTTCGATCCAAGGTGAAGGTTTTTTCCAAGTTCGCAGGACCGACGGAATGGTAGCGTATACAAGAGATGGTACATTCAGAATTTCTCCCGATGGTCAATTGGTGAACTCTCAGGGATATATCATAGAACCTGGAATCTCATTTTCATCATCGACATCGGACATTTCAATCTCTCGTGACGGAAGCATTGAAGTGATGGAAGCTGGTCAATCTTCTACGATAAAAGTTGGTCAGCTGGAACTTGCAAAGTTTATTAACTCTGCAGGACTGCATGCAATTGGAAATAATTTGTATTCAGAAACTTCTGCATCAGGAAAACCGATTGCCGGATCTCCTGGAAGCGAAGGTTTTGGAGAGTTAATGCAAGGTTCTCTCGAAGCATCAAATGTCGATGTTGTGGAAGAGATGATCAGTATGATCGTAGCACAACGCGCATACGAGATCAATTCAAAGACTGTGAAAACGGTAGAAGAAATGCTGCAAATGGCAAATAATCTTAAAGGATAGTGAAATGTTCAGTTGGTTCATCATAGGAATTATTTTTTTGCTGGGTGGTGAGAAATCGACCATCTCGCAAAATGAAATCCAACAGGTGATCACTCACTATGTTACTGATTATCTTGATACTGCATCGAATGAAATTGTCATTGAGTTTCGATCGGTACCTGAATCGGTGATAATTGAAAAATCGAACTATTCACTGAGTGTCTCTTCTTCAGTTAATATTCCGAGCAAAGGATATGCAGGAATTCCGGTTCAAATCTATACCAATGGAAAACTGATCCGAACGGTAATATGCTCTGCAATGATTCGTCGTTTTGAAGATGTTTGCGTAATTACTCGTGATCTCGAAAAAAATAATGTTATTCAACCGTTCGATATCAAAATCCAGAGAATGGAAACAACGAATTTCGACAATGATGTCATCATCTCTTTGATCTCTGCGGTGAACACAAGAACAAAACGGATGATTAAAGCAAATACAGTTTTAAAGAATTCAATGATCGAAGAAATTCCGGCTGTCAATTATAATGACAAAGTTGTCGTGGTTGTTA
>JFJP01005627.1_pt1 | contig 16698 bp, 15 predicted proteins | sample 431651 | NCBI WGS metagenome assembly JFJP01 (sample SAMN02602958, study PRJNA72255) | Microbial mat metagenome, whole genome shotgun sequencing project. | biome: fresh water; feature: sink hole; material: water; isolation source: purple microbial (photo- and chemosynthetic) mats found in... | reverse complement strand
GCGATGGCGATGTTTTCCTGCGTGTTGGATTTGCGCAGGGCTGCTACTTCTTCGCGCAATGCCCGTACTTCAGCCACCAGCGCGGCGATGTTTTGTTGCGGGTTTTGCAGGCGCTGCATCAGTTCCCGGTTATCTGCGGCGGGGATGATGCGCTCGCCCTCGTGGACTTGCGCGATCATGTCGGATGGCAGGTAGTTTGTACCTTGTGCGAATCTCGGAAGCGCCGCCGCCGCTTTAGCCGCATCTATGACTTTTTGGTAATCTGATGCTGATCCGTACTGAGGATACGCTGCAGCCCATTGTGTAGCGGTGAACCCGGAGTTCACAAATGCATTGTCGAGGTCGGCTTGGGTTGTGAGTGTGGGCGCCAAATCCTGAATTGAGGTCGGTGCCGTAACAGCAGGAGCTAATGCTGCTTTGGCTGCATCTATGGCCTTCTGATAATCCGATGCCGAGCCGTACTGCGGGAAAGCCGCCGCCCACTGTGCAGCCGTATAACCAGAGTTGACAAATGCGCTATTGAGGTCGCTTTGGGTTGGGGTAGTAGATGCCCGGGCCTGAAGCTTTTCCACAACCGCTGCATCTATGGCCTTTTGATAGTCGGCTGCTGTGCCGTACTGCGGAAGTGCCGCTGCCCATTGCGCGGCTGTATATCCTGAGTTGGCAAGCGCACTATCAAGCTCAGGTTGGGTTTTGGCCGTGGCTGCAAAATTTTGTATTGAGGCGATAACTGCAGACATATCCGCAGTAAAGACAATCGTTTTGTTGTATGTGCTTATGCCGTCAATCAGTTTGCGTTGATCCGCTGTCAGTACGCCACCACTTGCTTCGATTATCTTTCTGATTGTCTCGGAGTCTTCAAAGGCGAGTGCCAGCGCCTTGGTGTCACTCGCACCAAGCGCCGCCGCAACTGTTTTTGTTACAGCACTGGACGCTGAACTTACCAGCTTCGCATCTGCGCTACTGAAGTTTTTTGCGACAAGGTTTATGGTCTTCGTCGCGTTGGCTGTGGCTGCAAGTGCTGTCGCCTTGTACGTGTCGAGAGCATAGCTATCCGCTACGATTTTTATGTTACGCGTTGCGCCGGAGATTACGTCGAACGCCTGTTGTTTTGCCTCTTTACTCAATAATGAGGTTGCAATAACCCCTATTAATCTTGTGTCATCTTGCAATACATCGAACGCTTGCTTCTTTAAATCGGTCGTCATGTTGGATGATGCGACGATTCCTAGTTTGCGTGTATCGTCTTGCAGTACATCGAAGTAATACATCAAAAGCTTGTTTCTTTAAATCAGTCGTCATGTTGGACGATGCGACAATCCCCAAGATGCGTGTATCGTCTTGCAGTACATCGAACGCTTGCTTCTTTAAATCAGCCGACATATTCGAGGATGCGACGATTACGATTAATCGAGTATCGTCTTGCAATATATCGAACGCCTGCTTTTTCAGGTCAGTCGTCATGTTGGACGATGCGACGATTCCTAATTTGCGTGTGTCGTCCTGCAATACATCAAAAGCTTGCTTCTTTAAATCAGGTGACATATTCGAGGATGCGACGATTCCCAATATGCGTTTATCGTCAATGTAATACATCAAAAGCTTGTTTCTTTAAATCAGTCGTCATGTTGGACGATGCGACAATCCCCAAGATGCGTGTATCGTCTTGCAGTACATCAAAAGCTTGCTTCTTCAAAGCATCTGTCATATTCGATGATGCGACGATTCCTAGTTTGCGTGTGTCGTCCTGCAGTAAGGAGAATGCCTGATTCTTCAAATCAGCCGTCATGTTTGAAGATGCGACAACACCCAAGATGCGCGTATCATCCTGTAATACATCGAACGCCTGCTTTTTCAGGTCAGTCGTCATGTTGGACGATGCAACAATACCCAAGATGCGAGTGTCATCTTGTAATACATCAAAAGCTTGCTTCTTTAAATCCTCGGACATATTTGATGTACCGGCAATCTGGATTTTTCTTGAAATGTCTTTTGTCAGTCCAAATGCCTGAGTTGTCAGCTCTGGTGTCATGTTGGATGAGCCAATCACCTCGATGGTGCGGGTCAAACCATCGGACACGTCGAATGCGGCTTGCTTGAGTTCTGGCGTAAAGTTGCTCGTGGCGATAACGTCAATCATCCGAGTGGCGTCTTTGATCACGTCGAACGCCTGCTTTTTTTGGTCGTCCGTCAAAACTGCTTTGGCGATGATGTCTACTGACCTCTTAGCGTTGGTGAGTGCGCCGAACGCCTGCTGCGTCAACTCCGGTGACAAGTTCGTGTTTGACACGACGCTGATGGCACGTGCCCCGTCTTTAACGACTCCAAAGGCTTGCTGCTCAAGCTCTGCGCTCAGGCTGGCACCAGCTATGACGTTGATCGTCCGGTTAAACTTTTCCGCAAGGTCAAAGGCTTGTTTTTTTGCGTCTTCACTCAGGACTGACCCAGTGATGATGTTGAGCGTCCGGTCAAACTCTGTGGCGGCTGCAAAGGCCTGGCGCTTGGAGTCGTCGCTGAGCGTGCTGCGTGCCAGAAAATCGAACGTCCGCACAAAGCTGGTGGCGGTGGCCATGGCCAGGGTTTTGTTTTCTGCTGTGAGCGAGCTGCCTTCGATAAAGCTGACGGTCTTGGTAAATGCACTTCCTGCCGACAAGGCCAGGCTCTTGAGGTCGGCGGGTAGCTTGTCGGTGTTGGCGACGTACTGGATCATTTTTGTGATCTCGCTGCGGGCGGTCACGGTCAGCTCTGTCATGATTTTGTTTTTGAGCGCTGCAGATACAACATCGGCAGAATCGTCCACGGCTTTTGTTGTCCCGGCAACAGCCGCCAGCAGCAGCTCGTTGAAGGTTTCTACGGCTGGCAATTTGCCCAGCTCAACAGCCATGCGGGCGGTGATCAGGGCGGCATCGGCGCTCGATGACGCGCGCTCAAGGCGAGAGTCAAGGTACGCCTTGGCACTGTCTGGCAGGCGCTCGCTGGCCTGCACTGATCCGCCCTGGGCCAGTACAAGATCAGTTTGGTAGGTGGCGGCCAGGTCTTGCGGGCTGGCAATTGACTTGGTTAGGCTCCGGATAAATTCTGCAATGCCCCGGCCTGCATTGCCAAGGGACTCGCGCAGGGCGCTGGCGATTTCTGCGGCGGCTTCATTGGCGGCTTTCACGGCATCGTCGTAGGCGGCTTGGGCGCTGGCTTGGTTGTCAACAGACTGGGCCAATGCATCCTGGGCTGCAGTGGTGGCGGCTTCGCTGGCCGCTTGAATCTCTTTTTTGGCTTTTTCTGCGGCATCAGCCAACCCGTCAAAAGCGCCCGATACGCCCAGCAATGCGGCATACATGGCGCGGCCTGATTCGGTGGTCAGGTCTTGCGCTTCAACGATCTGGCGGAACTGCTCGCGCGTGGCGGTGGCGGCATCAAGTCTGCTGCCGGCAACGGCAGCATTGATGGTCTTGATGGTCTGCAGGCGCTGCTCTTCCTCGGTGTAAAAATTGGTGTAGTAAGTGCCAAGATTGGCGACAAGCTTCTCAACACCACCCGAGAACCTGATCAATCCGTGGGCCGCATCAAAACTGATTTCACTCAGTTTTTCAAACGGCAATGACTTAAGTGCAGTTTGAAACTGCGATATAACGCTCACATTGCTGATGGCTGTATTCAGTGCTTGGATTTGATCTGCTTCAGTAGCCAGCACGTCAAGGCCCGACTCAACAGCCACTAAGTAGTCGCGGGCCTGTTCCGCAATGTCGGATGCTTTAAGCGCACCAAACAATATCCTGGTCAACTCGTTGCTCATGGCCTGCTCAAGGTCTTTGTCCTCTCGGCCTACCTGAGCGGCCCGCATACTGCCCAGCCGCTCAAACCGATTCGACACAGACTGCCCATTTAGCGTTGCACTTGAATTAAAGTTTGTCCGATCGTCGCCAGCTACGTCGATGCTGTAGTAGGCGGCTGCAATGAGCTTGTCTGTGGCCCCCACGGTCTTGGCAAGTGACTCCCATGCGTCTTCGATTCTGGTGACGTAAGACCCAGCTCCGCCGGTTTTGCTGGTGTCTCCAATGGTTTGATTTGCCCCGTAGCTGGATTCAGCTTTTGGGCCGCCGCCGCCGCCAGCCATGCTATCAACAGCACCCCCGATTGCTTTTCCAATCACGGTGCCGATGCCTGGGAGGATGTAGGTGCCTATTGCAGCGCCTGCAGCAGCCCCCCACTTACCATCTTTTGCCGACATAAAGGCATCTACATAACCTAGCACCTGTCCAGTTGTTTCAAGCCCCGACGCCCAAGCTTGCCCTGACGATGTAAGTTGCGTCCCAGCAGGAGCGTAAGCACTAAAATTGTTGCCCGCAATAGCGGTTGAGTTTGACAGACCAAGGGCTTGTCCATAACTGGTGGTCGCGGCCCGGGTAAACATGCCAGTGATGCTTTGCGCGTTATACGCACTGTTGGCAGTGCTGCCCATGGATAGCAAATCCATAACGCCGCCGGAGTCGCCAGCGCTTGCTGTGCCTGTTGCGCCCAAGCCAGACGCGCCGAGGCTGCCACGCACCAGCACGGTGAGCACCTGGGTTTTTAGGGTGTTTTTGATGGTATCCCACAGCGATTCAAAAAAGCCTTTGCCGGACTCGAACGCGCGCATCAGGGCGTCTTTCCAGTATTTTTCGGAGGCCTCGGCGGCTTTCTTTTGTTCGGACTTCATGGCCGCCGCGGCATCGATGCCGGCCTGTTTTTGCGCGCCTGCAACTTTTGCAGCAGCGAGCTCGCGCAGGGCGCGCACCTCGGCCATGGTGCTGTCGTATTTTTGGTAGTCGAGGTTGCGATCAAGCTCTTTGATGGCATTGGCCTCGATGAGGCTGGCGGTGTCTTGCTCGCGCTGGGCGGTGAGCTGGGCTAAGGCTTCTTTGGTCAGGCCGATGGCGGCATTGTGTTCGAGCTGCTTTTCAAGTTCGGATTGCGCGGCCTGGGTGGCTTTTTCTTGCGCGGCCAAGCCTTCAGAGCGGGCTTTGAGGGTGGCATCAAGGGCTTCTTTTTCGTCTTTGAGGGCCTGCGCCATAAAAGGCTGGCTTTCAAGCACCTTTTGTGCGGCAAAGGCATATTGGTCGTAACTGATTGAGCCGGTTTTCAGGGCCAGTGCGAGTTTGTTCTGGTCTTCGGCATAGCTCTTGGTGTAGCCGGATGCCGCGTCCATCAGGTCGTTGTAATACTCCATTGCCTTGGCGGCTTCAGTGGCTTCTTTTTTGGCGGCTTTTACGCCCGCGTTTGCCCCGGCTTTTGACGGCGGATCGAGCATAAGGCGCATGCGGCGTTCAAGTTCTGGCGTAAATTCCGCGCCAAGAAGTTTGCGCTGCTCTTCGATTTTGCGGTTGACTTGTTCTATTTTTGGCGCTGTTTCATCCCACAGCTTGGCGGCTGCGGATTTTTGGCCGACATTGGCGATGTCAACGGTCAGTTTTTTGTTTTCTGCGAGCTTGCTGGTGGCTTTGTCGTATAGGCTGTTTAGCTCGATCAACTGGAATTTATCGTCTACCGTGAGTGCTGTGCCTTTGGCTTTGATGGTGTTGATCTTGGCCAGGGTTGAAGCTAGTTTTTCGGTTTCTGGACCGGTGCTTTGTGCTGCGTCCACATTACCTGCTTTGGCCAGGGCCAAGCGGTCGCGTAGTTTGGCGTTTTGCTTGTCAATGCTGGCAAGGATGTCGCGGCCGCTGTTTTCGATTTCGTCGGCGGCTTGTTTGCTGGCGTTTTTGGCCGAGCTTCCCCAGACGGTCCAGGCGGTAGCTCCCAGTCCGAGCAAGAAGGTGATGGCACCGATTGGGCCACCCAGGAAAGCCAGCGCGCCACGCAATACGCCCATGGCGCGGGCGCTCAATGTTGCGGCGGTGGTCTGGGCGGTGATGGCTGCGGTGTGCGCGGCTGATGCGGCGGCTGCAGCGGTGCCTGCGGCGGCGGCGGTGCCAGCGGCGGCGGCCTGGGCAGTCAGGGCCACGGTCAGGGCTTGCTCGGCCACAGTCAGGCGCGCCTGGGCCGGGATCAGGCCGTTGGTGGTGATGGCCAGGGCGACTTCGCCTTCAGCGGCCAGCACGGCGGATCTCAATTCTGCAACCCGGGCGCTGGCCAGGCCAGCGGCTGATGTGGCGGCGGCGACATTGGCGCGCGATTCGGCCAGTTTTGCAGCGGCTGAATAGGTGGCGGCGTTGGCGGTGGTGGAGGCGGCAGCGGCGGACGTGACCGCTGTTTGCAAGGTGGCTGCAGCCAGCGCCCGGCTGGCAATGATTTGGGTGTAGGTGCCGGTGGTCCAGGCGGCCAGGGTGGTGGCGATTTTGGACGCGGCCAGGGTCAGCATCACGCCAGCGAGGAGTTGCAGGTTCTTGGCCAGCGCGTCGATCAGTGTGGTGAGTGTCTGTACGGCGCTGCTGCTCTGGGCTTGCGTGCCGACAAACAGCATGACTTCGTTTTTTAGCCCTTGGAACGCACCGGCAATGGTTCCGACTTGCCTGGCCTCTACGCGCAGTACTTCCAGGGCGCGGGGAATGGCTTCGGCCATGACTTTTGCAGTGATCAAGCCCTCGGTGGCCATGTCTTTGAGGGCACCTTTGGGCACGCCCATTCCGTCTGCCAGGGCTTGCATGAGCCGGGGTGCGGCTTCGTTGACGGCATTGAATTCTTCGCCGCGCAAGGTTCCCGATGCAAAGGCCTGGGAGAGTTGCAGCATGGCCGAGGCGGACTCGGTGGCGGTGGCACCACCTGCCTTGAGTGCAAGCCCCACCGATTCCGTGATGGCGGCGACCTTGGCCTGGCCGAGGCCGAGTTCTTTGGTGCTGGTGCTGATGCGGGCGTAGAGTACACCGGTTTCGGCGATGCTGGCCTGGGCGGTTTTGGAGATGCGGTAAACATCGTCCATGCTTTTTTTGTACTCCGAGGCGCTGTCGGAGGCGAGCTTGAGCTGGGCGGTGAATTTGACAAAACTATCGGTCAGGGCAATGATTTGGGACAGGCCGATGCCACCTGCAAGCCCGGCCAGCGCGCCGGTCATGGAGCGCATGGCGCGGGCGGCATCCTGGGCGCGGCTGTCGAGTGCGCCCAGGCGGTTGCCAACACCGTCAAGCGTGGCACCGACCAGTTGTCCGCCTTCAATTGCCAGTCTGAGTCTGATTTCGTTTGCCATGGGTTAGCCTTTGTTTTTTGCTTGTCTGATCCACTCGACAAGGCTGGCCAATTCCATTGCCTGAATGCAGCCAAAAACCTCATTGAGTTTTTTGGGCTTGATGCGCGCCACGTCCTTGAGGTACGCCAGCACGCCGGTGTAGTCAAGGCCTTCGCGCTGGCCGGTCATGCCGGTGCGCCACAGGGTTTGCAGCTTGTGCCACAGCTTCCAGACCGGTTCGGATTCCGGCCACAGGTAGAAGGTGTCGGGTGGCGCATCGCCGGCTGGCTCTTCAAGGCACAAACCCAGGGCGGTTGCGGCTTTGTCGGTTTCGTCATCGTCGCCAACTGTGTTTTTAAATGTCAGTTGGTCGGATGCCAAAAGACGCGCCGCCTGCGCTAGTTTTTTTCTTTGCTCGAACACTCGCGCTGGTAGGCCTGCCAGACACCCAGCAGCAAGCCGGGCTGGGCCAGCAGGAAACTAAAGGCTTCTTGGTCAAACGCCGCAGGTTCATTGTTTTCGAGCAAGATAAAACGCTGGCCAGTCCAGTCGGTGATGTTTTCAAGCAGGCATTCCCGAATCGATTCAAGGGTTTTTTTGTGCTCTTTTTCGTCCTGGGATTCTTGCAGGCGGTCTTCGAATTCCTTGATTTCTTCTGGCGTGCGGCGTTTGCCGGTGAAGGTGAAAGAAAAGCGTTTTTCAAGCGCGCCTTCGCGCATGGTGAACTTGAAGGGGATTTGAACGATGTTGCCGATTGCGAGTTTGAAAGCCATGGTGGGTCTTTGTTTGGTTGTTTTTTGATAGCACCTTGCGCACGGTGCGCAAGGGCTGGAGGGTTAAAAGGCTTGAAATCTTGCGGGTTTACAGGCTGACGATGCGGATTTCGTCGTTGCCCGCCACGGGCAGCACGCGCATATCAAAACCGATCAGGCGCATGCCTTCAAACTCTTCTTTTTTCGGGTTGATGAGCTGTACGCTGGGCAGGTGCAGCATGATCTTGTTGCCGCTGGCAGTGCCAATGACAAAGCCAACGCTGGTCAGGGTGTTGGCTTTGACGGCGGCCATTTGGGTGACTTCTTGCGCTGCGCTGAGTTCGACACTCAAGCTGCCCGAGGGCTTGCGGTCTTTGAAGACCACTTGTTCGGTGGTGAGCATGGGCGCGAATGCGACTTCGTTGCCCCAGTCCAGACTCAGGCCGGTGCTGTTGTAGCTGGTGCCGCCACTGATGGCCCCTGCGGCGTAGGTGCCGCCGAGGTTGATGTCGGTGACGTTGGCTTTGGCAATGGCGACTGGCATTTTCCATGCGGTGAGCACGGCAGTGGCGTTGGCAGCATCGGAGACGCCGGCATCGAGGCCGACAAAATCAAAGGTCAGCTTGGGCGCTTCGCCTGATTTGGCCGACAGTTTGACGTTGCCAAAGCAGCCGACCAGTTTGTGCAGCAGGCCGTCGTCATACCAGTAGATGGTGGCGGTCTTGAGCGAGTCGGTGGCGGGCAGGTATTCAACCCGGTTCGGGGTGAGAAGCCCTGTGGTTTCGGCATTGCCGCAGGCCTGCAGCAGCGCGCCCCATGCCGGTGCCGTGGCGGCCAGCGCGGCGCCTGCCAGCAGCACGCTGAACGAGCATTTGACGCTGGCACTGCCTACCAGACTGGCGCTGGCACCAAACCACGGGTACATGATGTTGGTGTCAACGTTTTTCGCGTCGAGCGGGGTGATCGACATGTCCATCGCCTGAATGGCGTTGGCGGCCCCTGTGGGTGTGGCATCGGTGCCGGAGGTGGTCTCGATTTTGGCGAGAATGACGGTTTTTCGGATGAGGCGGGACATGGGTTACTCCTGGATGAGTTCGGTGGACAAGGCGGTTACATCGCCGGGCTGGAAGGTTTGGCAGGGCTGGTTTTCAACCCACGCGCAGGCGGCGTAGTCCCAGTGCCAACTGCCGCCACCGGGGATGGGGGTGTTGTCTGGCGTGGCGGCTGGGCTGGTTTTGGGGTGTTCGGTGGTCATGGTTCAGGCCTGTGGCAACAGGCTGGTGGTGGCGGTGTAGTGCTGGGCCGTCAGGCGAATGACGGCGCAGGCCATGGCGGTGTCGGTGGCGTCGTATTGCCAATCGATTTTTGGGCTGATGCTGAGGTCGGCGCCGAGCGTGGCGTTGTCAAGGGCGGCCAGGCGCTCCCAGGTGTCGACCAGCAGAGGGTCAACAGCAGCCACGGGGTCTTGGCCGGCGGTGGCGCGGGCGTAGCATTCGACAATGAAGGCGGTGCGCCAGGCGTGGGTGCCCAGCGGGAATTCGGTCGCCTCTGCGGCATCAAGGCGCAGCACGATGGCCGGTGTCAATCCGTCTTGCAGGGCGCGGCTGGGGTTGGTGTACACCCGGCCTGATGCCAGCGCCGGGATGGCGGTCAAGGTGGCCAGCAGGATGCTTTGGATGTCGGCAAATGCAGTCATGCGCGCTCCAGCAGCAAGCGGCTGATGCCGGTGCCGTCTGGCTCGTGTTCGGCAATCAGGTAGTTGATTGAATTGACGGTTACGGCCTTGCCTGTGGGGCTGGCAGGCACATCGGCAGTGGCCAGGGTGAGCATGGGCTGGGTGCTGCTCATGCCGTAGGCTCCGACCGTGGCCAGGGTGCTGGCGTTGGCAAAGATGGCCGGGGTTTCGACGCCATTGATGGTGGCGGTGACGTTGGCCAGCATGGTTGTGACGGCACCCACCATGTCGGCGATGGCCTGGGCGAACGGGAGTGCTGTGGTGGCCATGCTGGCTGGGGTGTGTTGTGCGAAAAGCGGCTTTAGGGCTTTAGGCGACGGTGGCGCACAGGGATGCGTTGACGCGATAGGGCACGATCAGCGGTGCGCTTTGCAGCAGCAGGTAGCGCACGGCGGGGTCTTGGTCAACCCAGCTTTTGCTGAAGTAGGGCATGGCCTGAAAGCCTGCGGCTTCGTCGCGGATGGCTCCATAAGCGCGGGTGCCTTCGATTTCGGCACCGAGCACCAACACGGTGTTGGCGGGCAGGTAGGGCGTGACGGCGGCGGTGTCGGGGTGCTCGTACCAGCCAGCATAGACCCAGATGTCGAAGTCGCCGATGTTGCCCATGTAGCGGCCACCTTCGCCTGTGACTGTGGGGTTGAGCTGGTCGCTGCCACGAAAGCGGTTTAGGAGCACCTGCACATCCGCATGGTCGCTGAAGGCGTTCCAGGCGTTGACATCCATCACCACGGTGTTGGCGGTGCTGCCGGATTTTTCAGTCACCTTCATCGACCAGGTTTGCAGGTTTTTGAGGGGCGTGGAGTCGGCATGGGTCCAGGCAGCAGTGCTGGTGAGCTGGGCGATTGTCAAAGCAGCGTCGCGGCCAAAATTGACCGAGACGGTGGGGTATTGGTCGCCACTGATGGTGATGGCACCGGTGCGCAGGGCTTCAACGGCCATGACTTCCTGGCGGCGCGTGAGCATGGCGATTTGGTCGGCCAGGTTGCTGGCCAGGGCGGCTTGCATGCGCTGCTGCGGGTTGTAGGTGCCGCCGATTTGTTCGCCAATGATGCGTTTGAATGGGCGGTTGGCATCGAAAACGCGCTTGTCTTTGATGTAGGCCGGGGTGAATGTTTTGGTGCTGTAGCCTTTGTCAAGCACAATCTTGCCGGCCACGATGGGCGAGACAAAGGGGCTGATGCGCCGGCGGCTGGTATCGACATCGAAGTGGATGTCTTCGCTGGTTTCGGTCTGGATGTTGCGAAAGAAGCTGTTGAGAATAAAGGGGGTCGGTTCGGGCAATTGGGCGACAACGGCGGCCAGGACGGCGGTGGTGAAAATATCCATGATGCGGGGGTGCTTTCGGTGGGGTTTATTGGGAGGGCGATGCGCGCGGGCGGGCGGGCGGCTGGCTTAGGCGATGACGGTCAAAAGGGTGATGCCTTTGGTGCGCAGGCCTTCCTGGATGCTGGCGATGGTGTGGCTGGCACCGATGGTCAGGGCCGAGGCGTTGAAGTCGCCTCGGGCGTAGGCCATGGCGGTGGTGTCGCCAGCACTGGCGTCAGCAGCTTCACCGAGGATCAGATCGGGGGTTTCGCTGCCGTCGGAGGCGGTGGACAAGGACAGGTTGTATTTGCCGCCGGTGGTGATCTTGCCCAGCACGCTGCCGCGCACCAGGTTCTGGCCGCTGATGATGGTGACCTTGCGGCCAATCAGCAAGTCGGCATTGCTGGCAATCAGCGAGTCGGGGGTGTAGGTGCCTTCAGTGGCGAAGGAAGCGCTGGTGTTCATGGCGTGGGCTTTCGGGTTTTTTGGGGTGTGGCTGGCTGGCAGTGGGCTGGCTGGCAGGCTTTAGGCTTTGGCGCGGTAGGTGCTCAGGATCGAGCTGGCCAGGGCTGCGGCCTGGGCTTGCGGGTCGAGGGCGGCTGTGCTGGCCGGGCCTTCGATGCCGCTGACTGCCGGGTTGGGGGTGGCGGCCATGGCGCTGGCAAAAGGGCTGGGGGCGGCAGAGGTGGGGCTGATGGCGGCTGCGAGCAGGGCGGTGGCCTGTTCGGCACTCAGGCCGGTGTCGATGCAGAGCTTGACCAGGCCGGGCTGGGCGCTGGCGTTGGGGTGGCTCTGGATGGCGCTCAGGCGCGTGCGCTCTTGGGTGGCGGCGCTGGCCGAGGCGGTGGCGACTGCCGAGGCGACTGCGGCGTCGAGTTCGGTTTGGGTAAAGGTTTGCATGGTGGGTTGGGGTTGGCTGGCGGTGGCCGCAGGGCTACCTTGGGGGGTGCTGGGGTGGGTCATTAGGGCTCCTTTGTCAGTGGTGAATAGGCGGGCGGACTGCCCAATGGAAAAAATACGGGCGCGCTGGGCGGCCAGCTCGGTAATCAGGGCGTCTGCTGTGCTGATGCGGTCGGCCAGGCCGGCATTGATGGCATCCTGGCCGCGATAGGTGGCGGCTTGGGTAGCGCGGATGGCCTCGGGGCTGAGTTTTCCGCTGCGGGCTTGGGCGATAGATGCGATGAAGGTGGTGTAGAGGCTGTCAATCTCGGCCTGAAAATCGGCTTTGACTGAGGCGGTAAGCGGCTCAAAGCTGTTGCCGTCGATCTTTTTTGATCCGGCAAAAATATGGGTGACGCGCACACCCTCGGCCATAAGGGCAGCGCTCATATCAACGTGGCGCATGACCACACCAATGGAGCCTGCATAGCCGGTGGCGGTGATGGCAAGCTCCTTGGCAGCGCTGGCACCAAGGTAGCCGGCACTGGCGGCCATGCCGTCGGCCAGGGCGATGAAGGGTTTTTTGTCGCGCAGGGCGCGCGCGGTGTCGGCATACTGGAATGCGCCCTGGGCTTCGCCGCCGGGGCTATCCCAGATTTGCAGCACGGCGTGAACGTCGGGGTGATCCATGGCGTCTTGCAGGTCGGCGGCGATGGAGTTGTAGCCCAGCAGGGTGCTGCTGTCGGCTTCAATGCGGGTTTTGTGGACCAGTGCGCCGCTGACGTTAAGGACGGCGACACCGTCAATGACCTGGTAGCCCCGGTCGGCGCGCGGGCCTTTGCGGGTGGTGAAGAGTTCGGGCGGCAGGATGGCGCTGTCGGCTGCGCTGTGGGCGATTTGGCACCCGAGCAGGCGCTGGCCCAGGCCGGCCACAATGGCGTCGAGCTTTTGCGGATGCACCAGCAGCGCCACGTTGAAGATGCGCGCGGCCAGGTGGGGATAGGTTGAAAGCAGGCTCATTCTTGCGGGTCTTGCTGGTCTTGTTGGTCTTTGGCCGGGTCTTGCGCCGGGTCTTCAAAGTCGTCGTCTGCTTCGGGGCCGGTTTTGTCCTGGCGGCTGGTGTCGGCTGGCTGTTGTTGCTGCTGTTGCTGCATTTGGACGATGGCACCGAGCGGGGGCAGGCCGCGCTCTTGGCGCATGGCTTGTTCGATGGCTTGCTGATCCAGAATTTCTTCGTAGTCTTCGCCTTGTTCGGCACATTCTTTTTCCAGCGTGCTCAAGCCCGATTGCATGCGGATCTCGGCAGCGGTGGCTTCCTTGACCGGGTCAACCCAGCCACGACCGCCAAAAATGAAGCGGGCGCGCTGGTAGGCGTAGCGGTTTTGGTAGTAGTCGGGGGCTTCGATGTGGCCGGTGTTGATGGCCTCTTCGAGCCAGAGTTCATAGACCGGCTTGAGCCAGGTGTCGGTGAGCCAGCGGCGGCGGCCATTGAAATAGCGCCAGGCTTCGAGCATGCTGGCCCGGGCGCTGCTGTAGCTGGTTTTGCTGAAGTCTTTGAGCAGCAGTTCGTAGGGCAGGTTCATGCCGGCGGCGATGTGGCGCAGGGTGGCGAGCATGAAGGCTTCAAAGGCGGGATTGGGCCGACCGGGGGCGATGGTGTTGATGCGGGTGCCGGGGGGCAGATTGGTGATGGCCCCGCTTTGGAGTTTTTTGGTCAGCAGGCCGGCGTTTTTGGCCTCTAAGCTGTTGCGCGCCCAGGTTTGGCGTGGGTCTTGGCCAAACAGGGCGGCAGCGCTTTCAGCGTCGAGGTCGGTTTCGAGAAAGGCGGCGACGAGGCTGTTGGTGACCGAGGCTTGCAGCTCGTTGTGGGCGTAGTCGCCGGCCATGCGGATCTCGCGCATGACGGCACTGACGACCGGCTTGCCACGGCTTTGGCCGGTGCGCTCTTTGTCGTGCAGGTGGATGACGCGGCGGCGACCGATGGGGTTGCGGGCAGGGATGCGTTCCCACTCTTGTGTGGCGGTGCTGGCACCAAAGGCGTAGATGTCTCCGGGGTGTTGCTTGAGGATGTAGTAGGCCAGGGGGGCGCCATATTGGTCAAATTCGATGCCGCCACGGATGTCGGAGCGGTGGGCCAAGTGCAGCGGGGTACTCAGGCGGTCGGCTTCGATCAGCATCAGGCGGGTGGCCCAGGCGCTGGTGGTGCGGGGCAGCCACAAGGGCAAGGCGATGGCGTCGCCGTTGAGCAGCGCGCCGCCGAGGGCTTGCAGGCTCAGGCCCAGCAGGGTGTGGGTGTCGGCGGCATCGCAGTCGGTGGTGTCGGCCCAGCTGCGAAATTTGGCCTCGGTGGTGTTGGACCATTCGCGGGCTTGCTCGCGGCTCCAGCCGAGCAGGCGGTAGTCGGGGCTGGCTGACAGGCGCAGGACGGCGCCGATGATGTTGTCGCGCAGGGTTTGCTGGGCGCTGGCCATGAGGCCGTTGTTGCGGCCCAGGTCGCGGCTGCGAGCGGTGAGCAAGCCCAGATCGGGCAGCAAGTCGGCATCGGCGCTGTAGGAGCCGGGTAGCCAGTCGCTTAAGTTGGGTTCGCTGAAGGAGGCGGCCTGGTAGCCGGCCATAACGGCGCTGGCCGGGCTGGCATGGCTGCTGGCGGCGCTGGCAGCGGTGACTGCTGCTGCGGCTTTGGCGGCTGAGCGGATTGGGCGGGTGGTGCTGCGGATGGGCATGGTGCGGCGAGTGCTTTTGCGTCTGGGCTAGATGACGTAAAAGGGGCGGTGTTGCGCGGGCTTGCCCTCGCGGCGGTCGAGTTCGCGGTCAATGTCGGCGAGTTCGCGCTTGATGGCGTCTGTGGCCTGGGCGTATTGGGCGCGGCTGCCGTTGTGCTCGATGCTGGTGGGTTGCGTCAGGCGCTTGTGCAGCGAATCAGCCAGCGCGGTGCGGCTGGCGGTGAGTTGTTCGGTGCTGTCGCGGCTGTAAATTGACATAAGCCCGGACTGTGCCTGGGAATGTGTGAAATGTCTTCCGGTAACGTTTCACTATTTTTTGGCAAGCTTTCTTGACATATTGTTTGTTATGCTGATTATTGTGCAATGGTTGCACTATAATGATGCTATGCCAACCCTTCACAAGCTGCCTAACAAGTCGATTCGGGTAAATATGCCAGACCACTTGCCACCACATGTGCATGTGGTGATGGCTGACCGGCGCGATGCGATGGTTGATTTGGCTACGCTGGCTGTGACCAGCCGAACGCTGCGGGTGTCAGACATTGCTGATGCGTTGGTGTGGATTGGTGCAAACCGCGCCTATTGCGAAAAGTTTTTTAAGGAGTGCAACCCATGATTCATGATTTACATCACACTGTTGTGGCGCTGACGGTGCGAGCACCTTGCGGGCTGACGCTGACTTTTGCCGACGGGGTGTCGCTGCCGGTTGATTTGGCTGGCGTGGCCCGCGCTTATCCGGCGCTGGCTGCACTGGCTGACCCAGCCCTGTTTGCCAAGGCCCGCATTGATGCGCAGGGCGGTTATGTGGTGTGGATTGAGGATGATCTGGAACTGGCTGTCGATAACTTGCGCAATCTGGCAGTTGAACAAGCTGGCGGCATTGGCCACGAGCGACTGATCAACTGGATGCATAAGCACAGCCTGACGCAAGAGCGTGCCGCCGAGGCAATTGGGGTGTCGCGGCGGATGTTGAATTATTACTTGTCTGGCGCGAAGGTTATCCCAAAGATGGTCTGGCTGGCCTGCCTGGGATGGGAGACTGTGGGGGAAATGGCTGGTTAGCGGTTTGAATTTTTACACCAGCGCTCCGAATAGGTGGCCCTGGGCGCTGGCGTATTCAAGGCGGGCGCAGGCGATGGCTAAGTAACCGGGGTCGCACTAAGGCTTTTGCGCGAGGATGTTGCGCACCTGGCGCGAGGTGAGGCGGTGAACGCGGGCCAGTTCGTGCAGGTTGTTGCCGACAAACTGGCTGCGGATCAGGGCGCTGCGTCGCCGGACCTGCGCGGCGGTCTGGGTGGGGATGTAGATTTCTTGTCCGCCGATGCGTTTGATGATGCGCTCGATCAGCGATTGGGCGATGTCGGCCGCGTAAGCGATGCCAAAGCTGGCAGCGGTGGCGCGGGCCTCCAGGGCGATGATGTCCAGCGGGGTGGTGTCGGTGGCAGCAAGCTGTGGTTTAGGCATAGAGTGAGGCGATCAGGGCGGGGTCGTCAAGGTTGAGGTAGGGTTCGTCGGCTGGTGCCGGCGCGGCAGCGGGGGTGTAGGCAATGGCGGGCGGCACGCCGGGGCTGAAGGTGGCGCTGTCGGGTGGCTGGCTGGGGGAGCTGGCTGGGCTTGCGGGTGTTTCTTGCAAGTTTTTTTCTGGCAGCGCAAGGACTGGCTCGGCCTGGGTGGCAAATAGGTTGATTTGCGTGGGGTTTAGGTCGTAAGCGAGTTTGTCCCAGTGGGCGGGGGTCAGTTTGTTGAGGCCAAGGTAGTACGCAGCGGCGACGTTGTAGACCATCATGTCAAGGACTTCGTTTCGGTCGGATTGCTTTTTATCCCAGATGCTGCGACGCTTTCCGTTTTTCCAGGTAGTGATGCGGTATTCGGCGGTGATCTGTTTGTAGAAGTCTTCTTTGAGCTGGTTGCTAAAGTGGATTTGACCTGGGCCGGATTTGATGCGCCAGCGGTTGGCGAGGTGGTCTTTGGTGGTGTCGGTGCCGACAAACCAGAGTTCTGCGCCAGTACGTTCGGTGCGGCCACTGATGCGGACTTCGACTTTACTGGGCTTGCTGCTGACAATGGGTCGGCCAGGCTTGCTGGCTCCTTTGATGGCGAAAATTTTGCGGTGGCGCTTGGTGCGGGTGTAGTTGTAGACCTCTTGTGTGGCGCGTCCGCCGGAGTCGA
>JFJP01005569.1_pt1 | contig 16700 bp, 15 predicted proteins | sample 431651 | NCBI WGS metagenome assembly JFJP01 (sample SAMN02602958, study PRJNA72255) | Microbial mat metagenome, whole genome shotgun sequencing project. | biome: fresh water; feature: sink hole; material: water; isolation source: purple microbial (photo- and chemosynthetic) mats found in... | reverse complement strand
GGCAGAGTTCTCGGTGGAGATCCGGAAAACCAGCGGCGTGGGCGGGTCAGCAGCCCCGGAAATGCCGGCCAAAAGGCTCAAAAGTGCGCCGACGACAAATTGGAGAGAATTCATGATTGCTATATTTTAGATAGCTGCTAGCGCAGTAATGACATGGGCTAGAGGCATTTTTGATGTATAAATGAGTGGATTCGACGCTAGCCCGGCAGGCTGGCATTTGGCGGCCAGCCGCTCAAGGCCTGCAGCGCCGCCACGGGCAGCGGTCGGCTAAACAGATAGCCCTGATAGGCGTGGCAACCCAGGTGCGCCAGCAAGTCGGCATGCGCCTGCAATTCCACGCCTTCGGCAATCACGGCCAGACCCAGACTCTCAGCCAGCGCAATCACCATCTTGGCAATGGCGGCGTCGTTGGAGTCGGTGACGATGTTGCGCACAAAGCCCTGGTCGATCTTGAGCTGGTCCAGCGGCAGGCGCTTGAGGTAGGTCAGCGATGAGTAGCCGGTGCCAAAGTCATCCAGCGAAAAACCCACGCAGTGGGCCTTGAGCACACCCATCTTGGCAATGATGGCTTCGACGTCGTCCACCAGCATGCTCTCGGTGAGCTCCAGCTTGAGTCGCTTCGGGTTGGCGCGCGTGCGGGTCAGCGTGGCCAGCACACTGTCGACAAAATTGACCTGTTTGAACTGACGCGCACTCACGTTCACCGCCATCGTCAGCTGTGCCAGCGACGGGTCAGATGCCCAGGCTGCCAATTGGGCGCAAGCGGTGTCGAGCACCCATTGGCCTATGGGAAGAATCAGGCTGCTCTCTTCGGCCAGCGGGATAAATTCGGCGGGCGACACCATGCCACGCAGCGGGTGCTGCCAGCGCACGAGTGCCTCCACCCCGGTGATGAGACCCTCACCCACCACCTGCGGCTGGTAGTGCAGCACGAGTTGCTGCTTGTGCACGGCCTCGCGCAAATCAGCTTCCAGGGCTGCGCGGGCGGACACTTCCGCCTGCATCCCTGCATCAAAAAAGCGCAGCAGGTTGTGCCCGGCGGCCTTGGCCTGGAACATGGCCAGTTCGGCCCGCTTGAGGGGTTCCTCGCTACTCTCCAGGTCCTTTGCGCCAAACAGGGTCACCCCGATGCTGGCCGTGCCGTGGTAGGGCCCTGCGCCGAGTGAGAACTCGGGCACAAAGGCAGCCAAAATCTTGTTGGCCACCGTTTCGGCCTGGGTAGCCGCTTCGATGTCGTCTTCGCTAAGGTCTTCCAGCAGCACCACAAACTCGTCACTGCCGAGGTGGGAGACGGTGTCGCCTTCACGGCTGCAGGTTTTCAGGCGCTGCGCCACTTGCACCAGCAGCGCGTCGCCCTGGGAATGTCCTTGCGTGTCGTTGAGGGTTTTGAAGTTGTCCAGATCCAAAAACAGCAAGGCGTTTTTGCGCGTGTGGCGGGTGCTGGCATGCAGGGCCTGCTCCAGCCGGTCAAGCAGCAGTCGGCGGTTGGGCAACTGGGTCAGCGGGTCATAAAAAGCCAGGGTGTCGAGCTGGGCTTGCACTGCGTCGCGCTCGCTGATGTCCGTGAAGATGGCCACATAGTGCGTGACCTGCCCGGCCATGTCTTTCACGGCGCTGATGCTGAGCCATTCGGGATAGATTTCGCCACTCTTGCGCCGGTTCCAGATTTCGCCAGCCCAGGTGCCCTCGGATTCCAGGCTTTGGGTCATGGCTGCATAGAACGCCCGGTCATGCCGCCCTGACGACAACATGCCGGGGTAGTGGCCCACCACTTCATCGGCGCTGTAGCCGGTGATCGCGGTGAACACTTTGTTGACCCGCAGAATCATGCGCTGGTCGTCAGTAATGACCATGCCCTGCTGAGACTCGAACGCGACTGCTGCGATGCGCAGTTCTTCTTCTGCTTGCTTGCGATCGGTGATGTCGATGCACGTACCTACCCATTCCCTGGCCGAACCATCGGCATTGAAAAGTAGAGTTCCGCGCACCAAAAAGTTCCGATACAACCCATTGGCATGTCGGAGACGGTATTCTGTTGAGTAGTCGCATTTTTGAGCGACGGCGATACTCACAGCCTTATTGGCGGATTCGCGGTCTTCAGGGTGTATGGCATCCAACCACTTCCATCCCTTTACCTCTTCCAGGCTTTGCCCGGTGTATTGCCTCCACATCGGCGCATCTTCCACTTGTCCATCAGGCAGACATGACCAACCTATCTGGCCGGTAACTTCCAACGCAAATCGATAGCGTTCTTCGCCTAACCTTAAACCTTCCTCCACCCGCTTGCGTTCGGCAATCGACGTGTTGGCACGCGACACGGCGGCGAAACCCAGGGTGGCAAGGGCCAGAAACGCCGTGGCCACGGACACCACAAAAGCCAGTCCGTTGGGCGTAAAGAATGAGGGGGCCGCAGCTGAGGCATCGCCGGCAACGAAGTAGGCCCCCGCCATGGCGGTGTAATGCGTTGCCGACACCGCACTGCCTAGGACCAATGCGACCTGAAAAGTGTGTTGTCTGCCCGCCCTGGCACGCGCTTTCAAGCGCAAGGCAAGGTAGGACAAGGCCACGGCGACCACCAGCGACAAGGCAAACAGGCTTGGGTTGTAGCGCACCCAGCCGTCGAGCTGCATGGCAGCCATGCCGGTGTAGTGCATGGTGCCAATGGAAGCGCCCAACAACACGCCACCCAAGGGCACGGGCAGCGATTTGATGTCTCGTCGCCCTACCACCCCAAAGGCAGCAGCACCGCCCAGACCGGCCGGTAGTATGGACACCAAGGTCAAGGGCAGATCGTAGTCAACCCGGCACGGCAAACTCAAGGCCAGCATGCCAATGAAATGCATGGACCAGGTGCCCACGCCAAACGCCAGACTGCTGAGGACGATCCAGCCCAGCCGTGTGAGCGCATCGGGCGCGGCGCGGGCGCGGCTGGCCGCCCCCAGCGCAGCATAGGCACCCAGCATGGCCAGCAGCACCGACACCACCACCCAGGCTGGCTGGTAGCGCACAGCGTAGAGCAGGCTGCTCTCTGGTACGGTGGGCAAGAATGTCAGGGTATCAAACATAGAGAACGCTTAAGCGGGTTAGCATTTTGTGCTATGAAGTTAGTAGCTGCTTGCGCAGTTTCTGCGGGGGCTGCGGGTGTTTTTGTTGCTGAAAAGCCTGCCAAGTTGATGGATATTGGCTAGATATCGGGTAGAATTAAAGTTCATCTTTAAATATGCTCGATATGTATACGCGTCTTTGTGCTGAGCGCCTCGCGCACCTTGCGCGCCAGTTTCCGGCCGTGCTGATCCTCGGGGCGCGCCAGGTTGGCAAGACCACCTTGGCCCGGCAGGCCTTCTCTACATTTTCTTATCTGGATCTGGAAGACTCCGCCACACACGCCCTGTTTGCCGAAGACCCGCGCTTTCAGTTGGATGCCCGCACTGGCACGGGGCTGATACTGGACGAAGCGCAGCGCTTGCCGGCGCTGTTTGACGCGCTGCGCGGTGCCATCGATGCTGACCGTCAGCGCATGGGGCGTTTCGTGATCTTGGGCTCGGCCCAGCCCACTCTGGTGCGGCAGGTGGCCGAGAGTTTGGCAGGCCGGGTCGGTATTTTGGAGCTCAGCGCCTTGACCGTGCAGGAGAGCGCCACGGGTGATAGCCCTATCGCGGACTACCGGCAGCTCTGGCTGTCGGGTGGTTTCCCGGATGCCCTGGGCGCGGCCGGGCGCGGCGGACACTTTAGGGACTGGTGGGAGGCCTACCTGCGCACCTATGTTGAACGCGATCTGCCCGCCATGGGTGTCAGCGCCGACCCGATCCTGCTGCGCAAACTGCTCACCATGCTGGCGCACGCGCAAGGCGGGCTGGCCAACCTCAGCCAATTCGCTGCCGCCCTGGGGCTGTCGCAGCCCACGGTAGCGCGCTACGTTGATATTTTGGAACAAAGCTTTTTGCTGCGCCGCCTGCCGCCCTACTTTCGCAATGTCGGCAAACGGCTCGTGAAGGCACCCAAGCTCTACCTGCGCGACACCGGGCTGCTGCACCACTTGCTCAACATTGACTCGCTCGACGCTCTGGACAGCCACCCCATCCGGGGCGCGAGTTGGGAGACTTTTGTGCTGGAGGACCTGCTGCGCCGTGAGGCCGTGGCTTACCCGCATGGCGTGGCCCACTTTTGGCGCACGGCGGGCGGAGCTGAGGTGGACTTGCTGATGGAACGTGGCGTCGCCCTGCACGCTCTGGAGATCAAAACCGCTCGCGCCAGCTCCCCGTACCTGGCGCGCAGTCTGCGCGCCATCATGGAAGACACCGGTGCCGTCAGTGCCACCATCATCGACCAGGGCACGGGCACCGACCCGCTGGCACCTGGCGTTACGCGCCGGGGCTTTGCAGAATCGACCAAATGGCTGCCAGATGCCTTGCCGGTGACATGAAACGGAACGCCAGTCCAGCGGTGTTGATATCATTTGGATAGCTTTCTGCGCAGTAAGGACGGGGGCTGGAGGCACTTTTGATGCTCTAAAAGGTTTCCCAGTCGTCAGCGCCTGAGGCAAGTTTGGCACTGGCCAGTGCTCTGGGCGCTGCGCGCCGCACGGCTGGCTTGAGTTCGTTTTTGAACTCTTTCTTAAGCTGCACAATGAGCCGCCCGACCTCATTGGAAGCGCGCAAAAAGGGCGTGCCGCTGTCCATCATGTGTGCCGCCTGGGCATCGCCCTGGTTGACCGCACGCGCCACTTTGCCGGCTTGTGCATGAAAATTTTTGTGCCCGGCAATCAGCTCAACAAAGGTCGGCTTCCCGCCGTATCTGGAACCCCCCGCGCCATGCAGCCACTTGCCCATCTCGCAGCAGTCATCCCGGCTGATGGTCTCGGCATCGAGCTGTTCGTGTCTGGCAGCGGCATTGCGCAATTTGTTGCGCCACTCTGCATGCGCCCGAATGGCGGTGTCGAGGTTAATGCCGATGCCGTCAGCCGCGCTGCCGGAAGGTTCTGGTGCGGTCAGCGCACGCTGGCTGGCCAAGCGCAAAGGCAGCGTTGCGGTATGTTTCGGGCCGGCCGCAAATGCTTGCGTTGTCATGGTGTGTGAAGCGCCATGATCTTCAAGCTTGAACACCGCCACCACCTGCACCAGTTCTTGCGCTTGCGACTTGAGGCTGCTGGCAGCGGCGGCCATTTGTTCGACCAGTGCGGCGTTTTGCTGGGTCACCTGGTCCATCTGGGTGATGGCTTCCCCCACTTGCGACACGCCCAGGCTTTGCTCGGCGCTGGCAGCGCTGATCTCGCCCATGATGTCGGTGACCCGCCGGATGGCATCGACCACCTCGGTCATGGTGCCGCCGGCCTGGTCCACCAGGGCTGTGCCTTGCTCCACCCGCGTGACACTGGCATTGATCAAGGTTTTGATTTCCTTGGCGGCTTCGGCGCTGCGACCGGCTAGCGCCCGCACTTCACTGGCCACCACGGCAAAGCCACGGCCCTGCTCGCCGGCGCGGGCGGCTTCCACGGCAGCGTTGAGCGCCAGGATATTGGTTTGAAAGGCAATGCCGTCGATGACGCTGATGATGTCGGCGATCTTGTGCGAGGCATCAACAATGCCCTTCATGGTGTCTACCACCTGGGCCACCACGTCGCCACCCTGGACGGCGACCGTACTGGCAGTTGCTGCCAACTGGTTGGCCTGCTGGGCACGTTCGGCGTTTTGCCTGACCGTGGCACTGAGCTGCTCCATCGAAGCTGCGGTTTGTTCCAACGCACTGGCCTGGCTCTCGGTGCGGGCGGACAAGTCTTGGTTGCCCTGGGCTATTTCTGCACTGGCAGTGGAGATGCCTTCTGCACCTTGGCGCACGTCGGACACCACCTTAGACAGACCGGCTTGCATGTCTTTGAGGGCCGACAGCAGGCGCGCCATCTCGTTGTCGCCCCGGGCATCAAAGGCTTGACTCAAGTCGCCATCGGCCACCGCGCGCGCCACGTCCACCGCCCGGTTGAGAGGTCGGGTGATGGCGCGAATGATCCACAGCCCCAACATCACCGCCGCCACCAGGGCCACGACCATGCCAGCGGTCATCATCAGCGACATACGCGCCACCACACCCCGTGTGTCTTTGGAAAGCGCATCGGTCTGGTCTTCCTGTCGTTTGAGCAAGTCTTCAAGCGCCGCAAAATAGTTTTTTTGCACAGCAGACATATCACTGAGCAGAAAGACCCGGGCATCATCGAGTTTGCTGGTGGTGACCAGATCGATGAATTTGACCTGTGCGGCCACGTATTGGTCGCGCGCCCCAATAATCCTGGCAAGCAAGGCTTTGCCTGAATCGGTCTTCACGCTGGGGGCGAGTTTGTCCAGCCGCTGACCAATCTGCTGGCGAGATGCCACAATGCCAGCCACTTCTTTTTGAATGTCTGCGGGGTCCGTCATGATGACCATGTTGCGGGAGGCGATGGCAATTTTGTTGATCTCGCCTTTGACCTCAAAGAGGAGGATGACCTTGGGGAACCGGTCATCGACCAGCTTGTCAATGCTGTCATTAATGGCACGGCTATTGAATTGGGAGGTGCCTCCCATAAGCGCAATGAATAGCGCCATCAGCCCGAAGGCAAGAATGAGCCGGGTAGAAATTTTCATGTCTTGGATGTTCATGGTGGACTCAACTCGGGTTGCGTTTGTCATAGGCCGCAGTCAACTTGTCGTACAAATCCTGCGCCTTGAAGGGTTTGGTGACGTAGGCATCCACCCCCAGCGCCATGAAGGCGTGAATGATGTCCTGGTTGTCGGTGTTGCTTGACACCATGATGAAAGGCACCCGGTTGAAGTTGGCGCGGGCGCGCATCCATTTGACCAGCGCATCACCGCCCTGGCCTGGCAGGTTCCAGTCGGACACCACCGCGTCAAAATGCCCGTCGCTCAGCTTTTCAATGGCCTCGGCCACGGTGGATGCCTGCTCAATCGTCATGAACGGGTTGATCTTGCTCAAAAAGGTGTTCATCATGACGCGGTGCACTGCCACGTCGTCAACGATGAGTACCCGGCGATTCTTGGTGTAGTTAACTTTTTTCATGTTCCGGTCCTTGGTTTTTGTTGTGCACCAGCCAGGCTTGCAAACAGGGCAGTAGTCGGTCAAGTTCCTGTTCCAGATGGGTCAAACCCATCGCATACGCGGCAGCGGCACCGCTGCGGGCCAGCGTGTTCAGGGCCGAGCAGGCTTGGTGGGCGGGCAGGGCGGCAATGGCACCCAGGCTGCCCTTGAGCCGGTGCGTCGAGGCGGCCAGCGCCGTGCTGTTGTTGGCGGCGACATCGCTGCGAATGTCCGCCATGTCAATGGCTGACTGGTCAAGAACCAGCTGCACCACGGTGTTGAGCAAGGGCAGATTGCCTTCCAGCGCGGCCAGTGCATCGTCCATGACGATGGGCGATGCCACTTGGCGGGGGGGTGTGTCCATTGTTGGTTTCAATCAGTGATGATGCGACTGGCTGCGCGCGATGCAGTCGGTGGCGAGCGCCGCTACGGCCTGGCGTTGTGACACTGCCACTTCGAACTTCAGGTCATTGAGCATGAGCGACAGGTGGGTCAGCGTGTCGCGCAGGGTCTCCAGCTGTTTCACCAGCCTGTGCTCCAGGGCCACCCGGAGCTGCCTTTGTTGCGGAGTTTCCATAGCTTGTGCTTCGGGTAGGTCGATTTCCATTCAGTACGGCCGGAAGTTGCCATTGGCCCGCTCGGACCGCACCGCCGCGGGCCTCACCGTGGAAGTCAGGCGCGCGGGGGTGGCGCGGCGCTTGCTCACACTTTCGATGCGGCTGGGTGCAATGGGCGTTCTCGCCGCTCCCGATCCCACGTTAAAGAAGGCAATGCTTTCCTGCAACTGTCTGGCCTGTCCAGAGAGCTCTTCGCTGGTGGCAGCAAGTTCTTCGGAGGCTGATGCGTTTTGCTGGGTGGCCTTGCTGAGCTGTCCCATGGCACTGCCGATTTCATTGGCCGAACAGATTTGTGCCATGCTTTCTGAGGCAATTTCCTGCACCAATTGGCTGGTTTTCTGGATGCTGGGCACGATGGCCTCCAACAACTTGCCGGCACGCTCGGAGGTGGCCACGCTGTTGCTGGCCAGTTCGCCAATTTCCTTGGCGGCGGCCTGGCTGCGCTCGGCGAGCTTGCGCACCTCGGCGGCCACCACCGCAAAGCCCTTGCCGTGCTCGCCGGCGCGTGCCGCCTCAATCGCGGCGTTCAGGGCCAGCAGGTTGGTCTGGTAGGCAATGTCATCGACGATGCCGATCTTGGCGGCGATCTGTTTCATGGCGATCACCGTTTGACTGACGGCGCTTCCACCCTCATTGGCCTCTTTGCTGGTGGTGGCGGCCAGGCCGTCGGTGAGTTTGGCGTTGTCGCTGTTTTGGTTGATGCTGGCCGAGATGACTTCAATCAACGACGAGGTTTCTTCGACACTGGCGGCCTGCTCGCCGGCGGCTTGCGACAGGGACTGCGCGGTGGCTGACACCTGGTTGGCCGCACCCAGCAGCGCATCGGCGGCACCATGCACTTCGCCAATCACCCGGGTCAGGTTGTCGGCAGTGGCGTTGACGCTGTCCTTGACCTTGCCAAACAGGCCCTGGTAGTCGCGCTCGATGCGTCTGGTGAGGTCGCCGTCGGCAAAGGCGGCCATCACGTCGGCCACTTCGCCCAGGCCCTGCTCGCTGGTCTCCATCAACTGGTTCATGACGGTGGAGAGGTTGGCAAAGAAACCGGTCTTGCCTTCGAGTGCCAGGCGCTCGCTGAAGTTGCCTTGCGATGCAGCGTTAACCATTGCAGCAACTTCCTGCTCCGCAGCAACCTGATCGGTTACATCCAACCACTGCCCCACGGTTCCCAAACGCGCCCCGCCTTCAACGATGACCGGCGTGGTGATAAGGTCGTACAGGCGCCCGCCCAACTCCAGCCGCGACTGTGCGGCACCCGTCAGTCCGCGAAGCCGGGACAATGCCGCTTGCGGGTCTGCATAAAACATCCCAAGGCTGCCGTTGACAACCCTCTCGGGGTCAAAGCCGGGAATCTGTTTGCGAAAACCATCCTCATACCGATGCAGTGTCTGGCGCAAGGCCTGGTTGATATAGATGATGGTGCCATCGTCATTGGCAATACGGACCGGCAGACTCACACTATCCAGTGCGGCTCTTACCCGGGCGTTGTACGAGGCAGAGCGTGACGCTTCTTGCAGTGAATGCTGTACCTTGTCCATGGCCTCGCTGATGCGGGCCTGCTGGCCCGGCAGGCGCTGCATGGCGGTGTCGAGCCTTCCTTCGGAATAGGAGGCGGCAAGGTCGATCACTTGCTTGTTGAGTGTGATGTGTGCCTTGACCAGCTCATTGGTAGAGCGCGCCATGGCGGCATAGTCGCCAGGCAGCTCTTGCGCGGGTATCTCAAAGTCGATCATGCCGGCCTGGTGCTGGCGTGCCATCTCGGTTTGAGCAGCCTGAAACTGGGCCAGAACGCCCTGCATTTTGGCGAAAGACTGGAGCAACTGGCCGGTCTCGTCGTTACCGGCTGCGGGCAGTTGGCCGTCCAATTTTCCCATCGCCACATCGTCGGCGGCTTGCACTGCCAGCTTCAAGGGCTTCACGATGGAGCGTGTCACCAGCCAGCCTGAGAGCGCCGCGAGTAGCACCAGCAACGCATTCGCTGTGATCAGGAGGAGGCGGGCGGTCTGGTATTGAGCCTCTGCGCCGGCGTACGCCACGGCGGTTTCTGCCTGCTGAAGGGCGATGTTATCTTTCAGCCCATCCAGCACTTTTTGGGTGGCCGGGCCGGCTTCATTGATCAGCAGGGCCACCGCCTCGGTTTCCTTGTCAGCCAGACTCAACTCGATCACCTTGTTGTTGAGGGCACCCGCGAAAGCGCGGATCTCAGCATTCATTTTGCGAAGTGTCTTGTCGGCTTCAGTGGCGGGCATTTTTTCCAACTCAGCCAACAGCTTGCCATAGCTTTCGCGTGCCACTGCAATGGTTTTGAGCCTTTGCTCCTTGAGCCCTTTGTCCTTCAGCAAAACGACCGTGCGCATGACCCGTGCAATGATGTGCGTCGCTTCAGACATTTCATTGCTCAGCCTGATCTTGACGTTGTTGTCCTGAACTATGTCGCGCAGGTTGTCCTGGATGTCGCTTACCTTGCTCAGGGTCAGGGCCGCCGTGAGGATGGCGACCAATAACACCAGTCCAAAGGCGAACAGGAGCCGGGTGCCGATTTTGAGATTTTTCATGGGTAGATAAGACCGTTCAGATAGACAGGCCAACGCGCCTGCGCGGAAGCATCTGATCGCCACTGTAGGCGCAGCGGGGGTTAAACACAATTCTCCATACAGGGTATAAAAATACCTTGTATGAGGTAATTTCTGTCAATTAGCGCGCCGGGCTTTAACCCACGACTAATTTGTGCGTGATGGCGTAACGGGTGAGTTCGGCGACGCTGTGCAGGTCAAGCTTGCGCATCAGGTTACGCCGGTGGGTGGCTGCCGTGGTCGAAGTAATGCCCATGTGTTCGCCGATTTCTGCAGAGGTGCAGCCGGCGGCGATCATCTGCAGCACCTGCTGCTCGCGAGAGCCGAGGTTGGTGGATTTGACCACTGCTGCCTGGGTCTGCGTGCCCACTTCCTTGCCAAACCCATGGATCAGCGACTCGATGCGCAACAGCAAGTCGGAGCCTTCCAGTTTGAGCTGCATTTCCCGGCTGATGTCTTGCAGGGTACCGACAACGCGCAAAGGGACTGAATTTTCGTCGCGCACCACCACCTTTGCGTGCGCGCGCACCCAGACCCAGTGGCCCGACCGGTGACGCAGGCGATGCTCGGACTGGAAGTCTGGCGAGTCGCCATTCAGGTGCGCGTTCAGGGCCGCTCGCCGGGCAGGTGCATCGGCAGGATGCACCAACTTCTCAAACTTGCTGAGATGCGGGCCAATGCCGCCCTCGGGGAAGCCGAGCATGCCGCAGACCTTGGCGCTGAGGTGCAAATCACCGCTGGGGAATTCCAAGTCCCAGAGGCCCAGGTCAGCACCGACCAGTGCCAACTCCAGCCGCTGCTCGATTTTTTTGCGCTCGGTGATGTCTTGCTTGATGGCGACAAAATGTTTGACCGTACCATCGCCGCCCAGCACGGGTGAGATGGCGAGCAATTCTTGGTAACTGCTGCCGTCCTTGCGCCGGTTGACGAGTTCGCCGCGCCAGATCTGCCCCGCCAGGATGGTTTGCCACATCTGCTGGTAAAAGCCTGGGTCTTGTGCGCCGGACTTCACCAACTGGCCGGGTTTCTGGCCCTTGACCTCGGCGATCGGGAAGCCGGTCATCTGGGCAAACGCCGGGTTGGCCCATTCAATGCAGCCGTCGATGTTGGTGATGACGATGCCGTTGGCGGCCGAATTCAGCGCCACTTCAAACAAGTGCAGCCGGCTCTCCAGCTCGCTGCGAGCCATGGCGTAGCGCAGCGCACGGCCCAGGCTGCGTTGGTCAAATTCCCCCTTGACCAGAAAGTCTTGCGCACCGGCACCGAGTGCGGCCATCGCCAGTTCATCGTCGTCGTGGCCGGTGAGCACCACCACTGGCGTACCTGGCAGCGCGGCGGTCATGGCCGAGACGGTCTGCAGGCCAGCCGAATCCGGCAAAGACAGATCCAGCAGCACCAGGTCAAAACGTGTGCCTTGCGCTGCAGCCAGTCCTTCACCCAGGGTTTTGGCCCAGACCAGACTGGGCACATCGGCACCGTGGCTAAAGCTCTTGTGGCCCAGGTAGTTCACGACCAGGGCATGGTCACCCGGCTCGTCTTCAACAATCAGGATCGACAGTGCCCGCGGTTCCACCTCGGATTGCGTGGCTGCGCGCGCGGGTTCCGGTGCGGGTGGCGGCATGGGGTAAGTGTGCAGGTGGGATTGACACGCCATTTTGCATGCAGCAGCGCTGGTTTGCGTCAGCAGACGCTCAACAGTCTATCTGGGGTTAGTTTTTTTAGGATTATCAATAAGATTTAATCTGCTTTTTCAGAATCAATTTCACCCCTATCGTTGAGCCTTCTTCAACCCAACGGAGCAAACCCCATGCAAATCATTTTTGAATCCCGCGATGCTGATGGCAGCCAGATGCGCGACCTGTCCACTGAGCGGGTGCGCTTTGCGCTGCGCCGCCTGACGGCCTGGGTGGCACGCGCTAAAGTGCAGTTTTCAGACATCAACGGTCCACGTGGCGGTGTCGACAAGCGCTGCCAGGTGGAGCTCAAGACTGACACCGCTGGCACGGTGGTCATCACCTCGCTAGCGCACGACTGGCGCACCGCACTTGACCGCTCCCTGACGCGGGCCACGCGGGTTTTGACGCGCAGTTTGCAGCGCAGTCAAAAGCCGGTGCGTCGCCGCACCGCCAAATTTGCTCTGGACAGCTAACACCTCAAGCAATTCTTTAGAAAGATCAATATGAACCACGCACATTCACCCCTGCCGTCTGGCAATTCCGAGCACGTTTCAGCACAGCTCCCCGTCCTGGGCAGCTCGTCTTTGGTCATCCATTCGGATCAGGTCAAGCGTGTGTTGCGCAACACCTATGCGCTCTTGGCCATGACACTGCTGTTCAGTGCCGGGGTGGCGGTAACCACGCTCACGCTACAACTGCCGGCACCCGGCCTGATACTGACGCTGGTGGGCTACTTTGGCTTGCTGTTTGCTGTGTTCAAGTTGCAAAACAGCGCCTGGGCCTTGCCGGCAGTCTTTGCCCTGACCGGCTTCATGGGTTACACGCTGGGGCCGCTGCTAACCCATTCGCTGGCCTTGCCCGGTGGTGCGCAGACCATCGCTCTGGCGCTGGGCGCCACAGGGGCCACCTTTTTGGCGTTGTCAAGCTACGTGCTGCTGACCCGGCGCGACTTCAGCTTTATGGGCGGTTTTCTGTTTGTTGGCATGGTGATTGCACTGATTGCGGGTATTGCCGCCATGGTGTTTCAGATGCCTGCATTGGGCTTGGCGGTGTCCGCCATGGTGGCGTTGCTGTCGGCCGGCTTGATCCTGTTTGAGACCAGTCGCATTGTCAATGGCGGCGAGACCAACTATGTGATGGCCACGGTGAGCCTGTATGTGTCGGTGTTCAACCTGTTCACCAGCCTGCTGAGCCTGTTTGGCTTGGGTGGTTCAAGTGATTGACCTGCGCCAAGCACGGAGAACAATATGAAATGCCCCACTTGTGCTGACTCAACCCTGGTGATGACCGACCGCCAGGGTGTTGAAATTGACTACTGCCCGGCTTGCCGTGGCATCTGGCTGGATCGGGGTGAGCTTGACAAGCTGCTGGATCGGGCGGCGACTGCCATCACACCCCATGCACCGCAGCAGCCTGCAGAGTCCATGCCACGCAGCCGTCGCCCGCCAGACTTTGAAGATTCTGACTACCGTGATGGACGCTCCCACCAACAGGGCCGAAAAAAATCTTGGCTCAACGAGATTTTTGACTAACTTACATGGCCAGTTTGGCCACTCTACAACATGAAAAATCTAAATGTGCCGATCAAAATGACACGAGAAATGCGCAAGTATGCCAAGAATAGCCCCCAGGCTGCGGCCAGAATTGTCGCCTTGACGCTGATCGCCGACGGCGACATTGGCCCGGCTGAATTGGCCATGCTGGATGAAAGCGCTGTGCACCAGGAGCTTGGGCTGACACGCGATGCCTTGCACGCGGTGATTGACACCTTTTGCGAAGACCTGCTGTCAAGCAAGCAACTCGCCTGGTCGGATTCCTGCCCGGTAGACGAGTACACCCTGTCCGATTTGATGAGCGAAGTTGATGACCCCACGCTGCGCCGCAAGGTGCTGGGACTTTGCGTCAAACTCGCCGAGGTCGACGACCATGTGGCCGAGGGTGAGTCAATGGTTCTGAGTGCGGCGGTCGCGCATTGGAACCTGCAATCCCAGATGTTGCAGTCACGGCCAGATGTCTGACGCCGGTGGGCTGAGCGCCACTATCTTGCCAGCCTATGGCGAGGCGTTTACTTCACCTTCAAATTGTTCTGCACGGACTTGACGCGTGCCACCGACTTGGCCACTTTGATGGCCGCGGCAATTTGCGCTTGGCTGTCAACAAAACCGGACAACTGCACCGTGCCTTCATAGGTCTCCACCGAGATGGCGGTGGACGGAATGCCTTTGGTGATCAGAAACTGACTCTTGATCTTGGTGGTGATGGCGGTGTCGGCCAGCACCCGTTTGTCGTTGTCCTGACCGGCCTTCAGGTATTCGGCCTCCTGCAGCTTGCCGTCCTTGTTGGCATCAAATTTGGCGAAACGTTTGGTGATCTCCTTGTCGGCCGACACCTCGGCTGTGCTTAGCGCACCATCCGAGTTTTTATCCAGCGTCGTAAAGGCACTGTTCTTGACATTGCCGTCTGAGTTGTTGCCAACTTGGGCATAGGCCGAGGTCATGGTCAAAGAAGCAATCAGGGCAAAAAGCAGGCGCATGCAAAACTCCAGGTTGTTCGCAAATAGAAGGGGAACGGATTGTAATCACGGCTAAGCACCGGGCCATGCGTCGTTGTTCGTCATGCCGCATCCGAGCGCTGGGCCGGTGCCACCGGATCGCGCTTCAGTGATAGCATCACTTCATGAACTCAACCACTATCGAACAATCTGTCCTGAGCTGGCCCAAGCCAGATCGTGCGCACTTGGTTCATTTGTTGCTCGATAGCCTGATCGACCCGACCTTCGCGGATCGCCGCGAACCTTAGCCCTTAGAGACGCCCATGGCACATTTTTTGGCAAAGTGGCTGCAGCGCCTGCGCCCAGAAGATCCACGGCGCATGCAGGCTTTCCGCTCGAAACTGGAAGGCCTCAGCTGGGACAAACAGAACGCGCTGAAATCTCTTTCGGTCGTCTTCGGTGCTGTCGATGACCTCGCAGATGCAGAAGTCCAGTACTACTACCGGCGCAGGGGAACTCGCGCTTGGATCTCAGGCATTTCTCGAACCGGAGCATGGATTCTTGGAACCATTGGGTTGCTGCTACCGCTACTGGCAGGAACTACCGAGCCAATGTTTAAGGTTTGGGGCCAGTATGGCTACGTATTTCTCGCCGGAGCAGGCAGTTGTCTTGCCGCCAACTCCCTTTTCGGCGGCACGCAGGGGCACATTGGGTTTGTCTCGACTCAGCTTGAAATCGAAAGAATCATCACCTCTTCGCGCGTCGGTTGGTGCAAGTACCTGGCCGGCCCGCACGACACTGATTCACATCTTGGTGAGGGCTTCACGTTCATTCTTGCCTATGCCAATGCGCTTCACGCAGCCACGCTGGCCGAGACAGGTCGGTGGGGAGAAACGCTACTGGCTGAGCTCGCGAATTATCAGAAGTCAACCCAAGCGAAGGAAAACGCCTCGTCGAGAAACAAATGACGGTACCCTCGCTGCACGGCTTGAGGCAGTCGGTTGCAAGACCGTTGGTGACGCTCGGGCACGTGGTCAGAAGCTCAGACCGGATCAACCACACACTGCAATAAGGCGATGAAACGTCGACGTCCACCCACGCAGAGTCTGTCCAACCTCCGGGCAAAGGCCAGGCGCGACGAAGCAGCAAATCTGAAACACAAGAAACGCCGCAGTGAGATCCGCGCTTCGTGGGCAGCAGGCATCCTGTCTGTTCTCTTGGGCGCCGGAAGTGTATGGTACTTCCTTACAGCCTCGGGCCCACCATTTGAAGGCCGTGGTGCCGCGCTTGCTGACGCAATGTACGGGATGTTCGGGCCCATTGGTCCAGCGCTGCTTTGGCTGGGCCTCTCAGTCATCCTGGCCATCGTCTGTATCGCAGCAGCACTAGGCTGGGGCAAAGAAGTCGATTGACGTTTGATGCCGGAAGGAATGCGGGCCAAATTTTTTAAGAAGCAAATATGCCCTCAGCCCTTTGCACACATGCGCCAATAGGTATGTTTAGTGTAGCGAAAGAAAACTTTGCAGCGTGTCAGCTATGCTACTTGCACCGGCCCACAACACCAACAGCTCACCCTGCCACCCCGGCGCGCTCCAGCATGGCATGCAGCAGCACGTTGCAGCCGGCGGTGATGTGCTCGGGCGTGGCCGACTCAATTTCATTGTGGCTGATGCCGTTCAGACAGGGGATGAAGATCATGCCCGTAGGCGCCAGCTTGGCCATGTAAACCGCGTCGTGCCCTGCACCGCTGACGACCGGCATATTGGAATAGCCCAATGTGGCCGCCGCGCGCGCCACCGCACCTTTGCAATCGTCATGAAAAGCTTGCGCCGGGTAGCTCGACACCAGATCGATCTGGCAAAGGCTTTGACCTCGTCAGCCATCTGATCGACCAGCACGTCGGTGGCGTTGCGCAGGTCGATGCTGAACTTGACCCGCCCCGGGATCACGTTGCGACTGTTGGGAAACACCTGCACCATGCCAACCGTACCACGCCCGTGCGGTGCGTGACGCAGCGCAGTGGCGACCACTTCTTGCATGATGTGCGTGGCGACCTGCATCGCGTCTTTGCGCAGCGCCATGGGCGTCGGGCCGGCGTGGGCTTCCATGCCGGTCACGGTGCAGTCAAACCAGCGGATGCCCAAAACGCCTTGCACCACGCCGATGGTCACATCGTTGTCTTCGAGCACCGGGCCTTGTTCGATGTGGGTCTCAAAAAACGCACCAATCGGGTGGTCGCCGGGTTCCTCGGTGCCGATGTAGCCGATGCGTTTAAGTTCGT
>JFJP01038592.1_pt1 | contig 16704 bp, 14 predicted proteins | sample 431651 | NCBI WGS metagenome assembly JFJP01 (sample SAMN02602958, study PRJNA72255) | Microbial mat metagenome, whole genome shotgun sequencing project. | biome: fresh water; feature: sink hole; material: water; isolation source: purple microbial (photo- and chemosynthetic) mats found in... | reverse complement strand
CGTTGCGGGAAAAGACCTGGGCTGCAGATTCGGCCGCCAGCAGGCCACCGGTTTTGCCAACGGTCTTCCCACGCATTTCCAGACTGGTGGCACCGTCAAAGACGCCGAAAAGATTGCCGGCCTGCAGCAGGATGTCCTCGTTGATATTCCCGCTGCCCTGTTCGAGCAGGGTCTCCACGGCACGGATTTTTATTTCTTTGATGGTGCCGTCGGCATATTCAGGAAAAAAAAGAGACATGTTGACTCCGGTTATTCTTTGAACCTTGGATGCCCAAGGCCTGTCCTTGATAGTGAATGGCAAGGAGTTCTTGATTTTTAACACCCATGGCCGAGGGATCAGGAGCTTCTGTCCTTCCGCTGATGGGAAGACACCCCTGTGACTCCAGGAACCAGGATGTGTCGGAGATTGAAGGGAAGGGTAATCGTCTCTTCGTTCCAACCAGAAGGGAATATATAACGTATAGAGGGTGAAAAGTGATCCATAAAATACTTTATCCGAAGAAAAACTGTATTCGGAAACGTTTCCCCAAAATATCCTCCGCCAATCCTCTCTTCCTCCCAAGTCCTTTGAGAAAATGACCAAACAAAAAGAACTTTTGTCCACACCGCCCGGTTAGTCAAATAGGAAATATCGATATGGGTGAGTGCCGCTATGGGTTTTTCTATGAATGTCTGGCGGGAGGGAAAATGGGGCAGGTTGGTTTGAGGTTTTGATTTCAGGAGGAATTGTAAGCAATTATAGTTTCTTACATGAGCTTAAAAGAAGTTGAGTGAAAGTGGCTTCTGGCAAAATCTGCGTAATAATCTGTCTCAATATTGGGGGCCACTATAGACAATGCAAGGCCGACCGTTGCGAAAAGCATATAATTTAGACTGAACGGACTTCAGAATGGATTACAAAGAGGTCGTCGTGATTTGGACGGATATGCTGCACCAGAAGGCATCTTTCCGGCAATTTAACCGGCATTAATTTTAATATTTCGGTTTGTAATATATTGATATATAATGCATAATGTTGATATAAATTCCGGCAAAAAGACAGGAGTTTTCGGATGGTAGATACAGAGAGCATAGCACAAATGGAACCGATGTTACCGCCGGATGGTGAGCGCAATCTCGAAGACCTGGCTTTTGATATGGCAACAAAAGCCAGTGGATTGGCGAGCAAGCTGCCGCTATCTGTAAAGCGAGGTGTGGGCGATCTTGTGCGGTCGATGAATTGCTATTACTCCAATCTTATAGAAGGTCATGACACACATCCCCGCGATATTGACCGAGCCCTGGCCCATGCCGACTATTCCGCTGATCCCCAAAAAAGGGCTTTGCAATACGAAGCCGTTGCTCATATAGAGGTCCAACGACTCATCGATAATGATGAAGATTTGCAGGTAGAGCCGACAACAGTTGACTACCTTGCCTGGCTGCATCGGGAGTTTTGCGGCCGACTGCCGGAAGAGTTTCTTTGGGTGCAAAACCCGGATACAAAGGAAAGTCTGCGTATGATTCCCGGTGAATTACGAAAAGGATGGGTACAGGTCGGGAGACATATCCCGCCTGGTGCCGAATCACTGCCTCGTTTTCTGAAAAGGTTTGACGAGGCTTATGACAGTCGAGACTTGTCGCGAGTGCGCCAGATCATAGCTCTTGGCGCGGCGCACCACCGAGTCCTTTGGATCCACCCTTTTTATGATGGCAATGGGCGAGTCGCACGTCTTATGTCACACGCAATGCTTCTACGCTGTGGAATTGGCAGCAGCCTTTGGTCGGTGGCAAGAGGACTGGCTCGGAACGTTCAAAAGTATAAAAACCTGCTCATGGCCGCCGATGAGCCACGACATGGGGACCTGGATGGAAGGGGAACTCTATCAACACAGAGTTTGATAGCCTTTTGTGAATTCTTTCTGACCATCTGCATTGATCAGATTGATTTTATGGACTCCCTTCTTCAGCCGGAAGACCTTTTGCGTCGAATGCGTCTTCATGTTGAAGATGAGGTGCAGGCGGGACACCTGCCTAAAGGCACATACGCTTTGCTGCGTGAAGCCTTGTTGGTAGGAGATGTGCCACGAGGCCGTGCGGGAGAGATCACCGGCTATGGTGAGCGTATGGCACGAAATGTCGTCTCTGAACTCCTTAAAAAAGGATACCTGAAATCTGAAAGCAGCCGCAGTCCGCTTGTGCTTTCATTCCCGATTGATGCCGTTGAACGATGGCTTCCAAGGTTGTATCCTGCTGCTTAGGGTTTCATCAGATAACTGTTTTTTGTCATACTGCTTCTGTGGGTGTGATATGAATACGGTCTAACTCCATTTGAAAAAACGTCAGCGCTTGTTGGCAAGCAACTGTGCTGCAGGTGTGCAGTCTTATGGCGATGTTGTCGCCATAAGAAATGAACAATGTGGACAAATTCGAATAAAAAAAGGGTTACAGAAGAAGCTCTGTAACCCTTGTATTTGTATGGCTGGGGGACGAGGGCTCGAACCTCGATAAGCGGAGTCAGAGTCCGACTTATATCATTGAAAGTCAATACGCTTTCACTCATAACTACAATAAAATCATTATATTATCCAGTGTTGCGTTGTTGTTGGCTGTTGTTCAATGGAGCCTATTCTTTGCACTAAGTGCACTGAAAATGCACTGATGTTCCTTAAGCTGCATCCTGTCCGTTTACGCTTGATCCAATTTGAGGGAGCACTCAACCCGACAAGGGATAGTCTGCACGCTTTCCGGTATTATCCGTCCCCTCACTCTTTGCATTTATATTGATTGATCCCGATGAGGTAAATACCATCAAGTCCACACTCTCAATGATACGGAACGCTCATGTAAAAATCACCGCGTCCCAGATTATGTGGAACCTTCTCTCTGCTCATGTGCGCCAATGTGTTATTATTCATAGGTAACAATAGATATGTCCGAGGATGAAAAGTCTTGAAACAAGTTCACCATGTTCACCAAGTTTACCTTGATCCCCTTTTATACTCAAACGAAGAGGCATGATGAACCAGGGCGGAGAAAAAGGAGCTTGATGTGCCCTAGATGGCGTATGCTGAGTATAGGGCAGGGCAGTTGAACAGATTTTGGCAGGGGGTCGTGCGGCAAGAAATTTCGGCCGAAGAGGAGGAGCACCTCTTTATGGTCTATGGGCTGCTTGCGGGGTAGCGCTCTGTCGGGGTACAAGCATGCGTGTAACACCGAGAGGTTGGGGGCTACAAAGATAAGATGGTCAGGGTCCCTTTAGATTACGTGCGCTCAAGATGAGTCACGATGCGGTAGTTTTCCCAAAGGACTGGCTCTACATTGCCGTGCAATTTTCCCTTTCGGGCGAGTTATTGCGGACTCATTTATAATCATCACAATAAATCCCCTGTATATTTTTTCAACTCTTTTTTTAGATGAACGTTCTCATTTTTCAAAGCGTTATTCTCTTGTTTTAATAGCTTGTTATTGAGTTTTGATTCTTCAAATTTTTTTTCAAGGGTTGCCGTTTTTTTTATCGCTAATTCATTGTTGGCAGCCTCCGTCTCGCGTGCTTGGAGTGCTATTTCCCTTGCCTTTAGAGCCTTTTTCTCTTTGAACAGCGGAGCAAGCCTTTCCTCTTGATTCTTCAGGATCGCCGCGTGCAACATCATGTTAGCATAATCAGCTATTTTCCCCTCCTCCATTTCGTGTTCAGCATTTACAAAGGAATCAACAGCTGAATTTAGCACTCCGAACAACGGTATTCCTGCCAACATCAACAACCAGCCTTGTTGGTGGCCAAAAAGAAAAATCCATACTGATTCGCAGCCATATTCGGTGAGGTTGATATAACCCCAAACAACGACAATAGTCGCGCCTGCAAATACTGCCACAAACGACATCCATACATATTTATTCATCTCAAATATGTCTCTGTGGTTTCTTTATTGAAGTGGCCTACTTCCTGGGCTACTGTTTCTTTGGCATCCTCATATGATTTGCCGCTCCTTTGAAGCTCCGCCATGCGTTCCTGGGCGTAACTGTGCCGAACTCCATGTGCCCCCCTGGACCAGCCAAGTGTTCGTTTTGAGGCCTCAGTGAAACTCGCGCTCCACCGGTTTCCCCCACTGATGTTATATTGCTGCTGATAATGTATGCCCCGATCTGTTACTCTTATGGGCTCAGATAGACGTCTATCTTCAAGTCGGTTTGCCAAATTTAGCGGGATCATCACTTCACGCACCAGTCCTCCTTTGCCATGGACGGTGTACCGTTCGCCATCACGGCCAGCGAATCTGTCAGCATTCCATCCTCGATGAATCGATGGTCCGCGCTCATCGACCCGTCGCAGGGTCAACAACTCATGCGCTCGTAATCCGGCGCTGTATGCAATCTCCGTTGCAAGTCCGTTGCGTTCGGTTTGCGCTGCGGCTACCAGAAACACTTGGTCGGAGGTGTAGCTCCGGCTGGTAAGGCGGTTTTCTTGGAGGCTTTTGACCACTTCCAATTTTTGCCCTAAGTGCATCTGGATTGCCTGCCGATCCAGGTCAAGTGTCTTCTGGCTCACTTTGCCGGCTCTATGTTGCAGATAGTCCATCGCCATTTCTGTTTTTGTGCCGGAACGGAAGAGAGAACCGCCGTTGCTCTCACGTATAAATTTAGCATAGCCAGTTAGGGCTTGTGTATATGACCGAGCTGTACCAATACTGTGGATTTTTCCGTCACCATTGTTGCCATGACGGGGCGTGTTGAGTGCCAGCTTTTGGGCGACAGCCCCCCTTGCTTGTGATCTCGGACTCTTGCCCATTTGCTCACTCTTTTGCTCGCAAAAAGCGACAGATTGACATACGAGTAATTTTGACGCGGTGACGAACAGATAGCCATTCGGCCAACACGGCAAAACTTGCTCCAGCTTGACGCATCGCTATGAGTTCGCCGGTATATTTGTCCAACTTGCTTTTTCCCTTAACATAATTCCCCCGTCTGGCTTTTCGCAGCTTGATTTTAATTGCTTCGACCTCCTTTACCGCATCAAAACAGGTACCATTTTTCACCATGCTGTGACCTCCGATTATATCGTTGAAGCAGTAACTCGATTGAGGAAAATGTGAATACTTTTGATAACTCGGACTTTGTAACGCGGATATCGTGGAATGCTTGATATTACGCCTTCCCCCGCTATGTTGGCACAGTTTAACATAGCGGGGGACGATTTCGACGCTACGCGCAACAAAACCGGTATCCATCTCACAGGGCAACGGCCTTGTTCCCTCTTGCGGACAAGCGCCACATTATGAGAGGCTGAAAACCGATCGCATCTTATGATTTTTTTTTTGGCGTTCCCAAAATTTGGTTGAAATCTTCCGGCGTTCGCCAGAGTAGGCTTAAGTCATCAAGTCCGATTTCTGAGTTGCTGGTTTCTGGATTGGTGGTAATCCTTTCTGGGATCAGTGTTGTTGCCGGTGACTGAGGAGTAGAGGCTGGTGACTTTGTTTTTTTACTAAAAAATGGAAATTTCATTATAAATTCTCCTTTTTTGGTTTCCCTTTTTTTTTGTTGAAGTTGAGCAAAACCTGGGCTTAGCTCAAATAACTACGGACTTTCTCAAATGTTATTTCCACGCGGTCGGGTAGAGGCACATTTTTTTATGCGGGCGTATGTGCTCCCCTGGTTTTCAAGAAACAGGTATACCCATACTTACCAGGACGGTCTGAAATCCGGGCGTTAATACCTATGAGCCGAAGTGCTGGGGCAATCCGCCTTAGTCCATCGGCAAAACCTTTTGGTGATCGGGGCCAGGATTCACCTTCCGGTCGGTGGGGGGTGACCGCCTCGAACAACCCTTTGACAGTTCCCTCGTAACCTGTAGTGAGGTCTCGGTCCAGGTACGCCAAGCAAGCTACTGCAACCGGCGAGGCATCAAGCGTTCTGTGAACCCCATCCCTCCTTTTTTCTTCATAATCAGATAGGAACTCCCCAGGCTTCCGACCGTATACTCGATAAACGGCTTCCCCTAGATGAGCAAAATCAGCCATCCGTGGTCTTTTGTTTTCCGGTATTTCGATTTTTGGGAGTTCCGCAAGTACCTTTACAAACAAATCCAACAGGCCTCCTATGATCTCACCTTTGAACTGCTCGAACGACTGTTTGATTTCCACTTCGGACAACCGTGCTTCAATGGACGGCAAGTCTATATGAACCGTTCGCCCAAGCAAATCTTGGGCCGTGACAATGGTGGCAATCCCATTGAGCATGACGGGCCGCTTAACATCCATGACCGTTTCTTCACCATTAGTATATAGCGTCCGGCTTGAGAACCCTCCACCAGTCGCCAATACGCAGAGTGCGTCTTGATATTCTGACTTTATGCACGACAAATTGTTGTAGGAAATGATGTGCGCGTTCTTAGCAGAAATGAAAACATCTTCAATGTTTTTCGGAGCTGCGCGCAGATTAACCCGATTGGGATCGATGATTTCTCTGAGGTATTGTTGGGTTGAACTTTTAGCGCTCCCTTCTTCACCAGTCAGCTCAAGAACTGCATAGGGAGTTTCGGTCCGCAGGCATTCCAGCACCCAAGTTAAAACAATAAGCCGCTCTTCTGGTGGGATATTTACAATCCTCCATAAATGAGCTAAGTTGCCGCCTAGGACAGGTTCCGGCAAGGCGCGCATTGCTGCCGTTCGTATAAACATTACTGGTGGGGCAGGGTCGATCCGCCAACCAGTAGATTTGATTTCTACTGCTCGCCACAAATCATCACACAAGTCGAGCCAGACTGCACCGTCATAATTAGTAACTCGCAATGGGACAGGCCGTGCCTCCCCTTCAAACCTTGCAATCCCGGCTAAAGTTGAGATTGCGGATTTGAGGGATTTTTCTCCTGGAACCCGCCTACGCTCAATGTAGTACTGAAACGTCAGCCACTCTCGAAAGCCCTCGCTAGTGATTCTCCAACATTCCCGATGTCCCGACTTTACAAATACAGCGTAAGGGTCATTGTCCAGGCAATGAAACAAGGTGCAGCGATTCTTCGCCATTTCCATCAATATATCAGCGGATTCCTTTTCGGCTTCATTGTCTTCACCATCGCGAATAGCTGCGTCTAAATCTGAAATTCGTATATCAGTTGAGGCCTTTTTGATTTTTAGCCGCATTCGCTGGAATTCTGCGGGGCTTGATTGCCTTATCAGTCGCAGAGCATCTAGGACGGAAGCTTCAAACACTGCGCCAACATCAGGATTATCACCATTGACTTGATCGACCGCAGCCCTAATCGTAGCTTTCGCAGCTTCAAAACTACTCGTTTGATTGGATGGAAAATCATCCTTGTTGTTGGTATCAGGCTTAGATTCCTTTGCTGTAACAGCTGTCCGGTGATGGTCATTAGAATTATTGACGAGATTGTTGCAACGGAACTCGCTCATAAATTCAAATTCGCGGTGTATCTTCGGCAGAATTTGAAGAGGGCGAGCCAGCGGCTCGTGATTATTTGTTCCCACGCCTACCATAGGTGTATCACCCATCCATTCGGGCCGAATCGATCTGCGAAAAAAAAGCAGCCTCATCTATCAAGACCCGTTTCCCGACCTTTCGAAAACATGAGTTAAACCCATTGGTTACACGATTGAAAATTAACCACCGGAGTGAATTCTCGGTGAATGCGCTATATTTCCGGGAAAAATCTTTTATCGTTAGATAGTTTTTTATTTTCGCCTCGCTTTCGTGATCCTGGCATTCCATTATTGCTCCTGGCTGGGTTGTTTCCATTTCTGCTCCTTTTGGGGATTGCGTTTTTTTTAAATTTAACTTAAAATGATACTAAACAAATCAAAACTAATATCATAAATAAACTACCCTAAACTAAACCATACAGCAAGTAAAATGCTCACTTTATCAGAATTTTTACAAAAAAAAGAAAATCGGGAAATTATAGTAAACAAAATAATCGAGAAGTTTAGGGCGAATGGAGAGTGGGGAAAACATGGGTTATTCGCTGAAATAGGAAGAAAAGCAGGGTTTTCTCCCGCCTATGTGGGGCAAGTATTTAATGGAAACAAGCCGATCAGAGAGAGTTTTGTTGAAAAAATGGCGGACTACTTAGGAGTGTCTGTTGAGTGGCTTCGAGGAGGAACTGACACCATCGACGGCGAGGCAGGGGATAATGTTGATTCGTTACTTCATGACGAAATAGTTGAAATAGTGAATGAGATTTTTGAAAAAACCTCATTGTCTTTACCGTTAGAGAAGAAAAATGAATTAACAGGATTACTTTATGAAATTTTTAACGAAAAAAAGACCGATAAGTTATCATTACAAAAACAAATTGAACGTTTGTTAAAAATTATGTGAAACAATATGAAAATAATAAGTAATATTAAAAAAATACATAAGGTCAAGATGTTGTCCTTTAGTGCTCATTCGCCCTTTATAAAAAAAATATTCTGGTGCGGGGTGTTTTGTTCTGTTGCTACAGCTATTTTGATAATAATTTTTACAAATAATTTGCCGACCGATACCAATAGAATGTTGTGCGTTATGTCTCTTGTCGCTTACTTTCTTTTTTTCTTTTTTGGGAGTTGGTATAACATTGCGTGGCGGCATGGGAAAAAAATATCGTCATTTGTTGAACGGATACTCACAAAACAGCTGTGATCACCCAAATATTTTTTCGTTCATGGAGGCCACAACACTTCCGACATGCGTTTCTGATAAATGGCTGTACCGCTTGACCATTGACAGGGTTTTATGACCGAGAATAGCTGCGATGTCTAATAGTGGTGCTCCATTCATCGCCAAGTAAGACGCTGCGCTGTGGCGAAGATCGTGGAAGTGAAAGTTTGTCACCTCAGCTTTTTTCAGGGCAGCCATCCAGGCTGTTCTGATGGACGCAGGACCACGGTTCAAGGCAAGTGTGCCTGGAAATACAAGATTGCTGTCTCCTCGGAGGTTCTTCCCTTTCAACTCCTGAAGTAAACCAAGCGCTTTCCCCGCCAAATGAACCGTTCTTCTCTCGCCGTTTTTAGTGTCGTGCAGGATTATCCGTTGATTGGCGAAATCGATATCATCCCAATTGAGATTCAGTATTTCCCCCTGTCGCATGCCCGTGCTGAGAGCCAAAACGACAATGGTGAAAAGCAAAGAATTGGAACTACTCTGACATGCAGTCAGCAAGCGCTCTCTTTCGTCATCAGATAGGAATCTAACGCGACCCTGTGGCTCAGCCTGTTTCTGAACATTCTTCATAGGATTAAGTTCTAGCCACTCCCATTGAGTCGAAGCAATAGAGAGGCAACCACCGAGCGCAGCCAAGTATCGGTTGACTGTGGCCTTGCTGCGGAACCTCTCTGTTGTGATGATGGAGTCACCAACCTTCCGGGTTGTAAAATATGGTTCCTTAAGCAAACGATCTCGAATGCTGACAATTAAGGGTGTGGTGACATCCGACAGGAGCTTGGCGCCAATCTGCTCTTTCCAGTACAATAAGTGTCTCGTTGTATTACGGACATCTTTTTTCCCAGGCACAACGTCTTCGATAAATCTCTCGATCATTTCAGCGACAGTATGCCGCTTCGACTCCACCGTTTTGAAATGACGGCCATCGCGTATGGCACTTTCTGTATCTTGAGCCCATTTCTTTGCGTCGGTCTTCCTGGCAAAGGTGGCAGATTGAGCGGAGAACCCTTTCAATCTAATGAGAACACGATATTTTATCCCGTTCTTGCCTTTGACTTCCTGAATATTTGCCATGGTTGTACCTCATCAAAGTGTCCCGGCCTTCGCCGGTCGGAAACAACACAAAAGGACGCCAAGAGGGGAGAAACAGTATGGCCTCTCCAGCCGAACACCTTGGCTTATTCATCTCTTTTCCTATTTCCTATACCGGTTGTAACTGCCCTACGCTACCTTCGGTACGCTATCTGGGGAATACAGCCCCCCAGCCCCCCTATTTTTAGGCCTCAACTTACTATAGACCACCTGTTGCGAATATTCGGAGGAGATAAAGATGAACCTGGTGAACTTGGTGAACTTGTTTTAAGACTTCTACCTTATGGAGAAATGTACCCTTGGTGGATTTGTCTAAAACTATCCTTCTTACTAGGAAGCGGATTCCAAATCCGGTGTCTTTGAGATTTAACTACCTGTATTCATAGTGTTATTGTCATGATATTAGATATTTTGTACATTTTAAGTGCATTTAATATTTTTTAGCCAAATTTAACGTCCTGCTCCTCAAGCCCAGAACCTTGGAATTTCACAAATTGGCACTATCAAGCTATCTTCCTTTTTTCTTAGATGTAGCCTGAGCCAAAGCACTGGCGGCTGCAGATTTTGATTCTGCGCTAGTTCTTCCGTCTCTCATAACTGATGATGCTTTTGTCGCTACTGTCGGTGAGGTTGTTTTGTTCGGAGCCTTTGTCTGGCTCAGTGTGCTTGCTGCTGCTGATTTTGATTTAGCCCCCGTGCTTGGATTATTAAGTACTTTGGATGCGCTCGTAGCTGCTGCCGGTCTCGTTATTTTCGATTTCGCCATTTTTTTCCTCATGTTTTCGGTGTTTGATGGGGATTGTTTGTGTATTAATCGTAATATAAACGCGAATATTTAATATGTCAACTTGTGGCATGTATGGTATATCTATAGTTTGCTATGGTAGGCCATTGAGAATATCTACTTTATGTGTTATGCACGCACTTTAAGGGTATAATCATGTAACATGGTGTGAAAATGATAAAAATGAGATGGAGCACAAGGAAGCGACTTGAGTTTATCGAGTCGCGTTTGTTTTGGGATGGGAAAATCAGTAGGAAGGATTTGACGGATTTTTTTGATGTTTCTGTTCCCCAGGCAACAAAAGATTTGAAAATGTATTCAGAGCTTGCACCGGAAAACATTCGTTACAATAACCGTGCAAAGCACTACGAAGCAGGTCAAAATTTCAAACCGGAATTTTCACCTCTTGATAGTGAAACCTATTTTTCTCATCTTGCAGTATCAAACACCGAGAAAAAAGATGTGTTTTTCTGCGGAACGATACCCGAGTCGTACCAAATGCCATTACTAGCGAGACCTGTAAGCCCTGCAATATTGAAGAGCATCCTCGGATGTATGCATGATGGATACTCAATTGAGATCGAGTATCAGTCCATGAATTCACCAGACCCGACAAAAAGGTGGATGTCGCCCCATGCAATCAGTACCGATGGATTGAGATGGCATGTCCGGGCTTTATGTCACAACGATAAAAAATATAAAGATTTTGTTATTGGAAGGATAATATCTACTGGAGACAAGAAGAAATTTCCGTATAGTCATGAAAATGATTTTCTTTGGCACAATAACATTACATTCAGAATTGCTCCTCATCATGACCTGTCTGTAAATCAAAGAAAAATAATCGAGTGCGATTACAACATGACTGATGGTGAAGTATCGATTCAAATCAAGGCCGCTTTACATTTTTACCTGAAAAACCGGTTAGGCCTTAATAAAAACAACGAGGATTATCCTGGGAAGGAGCATCATATACTCCTGTTAAACAGGGATGAAGTGCAAACAAAAATTTCTTTACTTGAAGAAATTGAAAAATCTAAAATTTCAGAAATTTTCCAAAAATCGAGATAAGAGAAAGCAGTGGAAAAATATAAGATGTCATTCTCGACAGGGGGATTATTCAGCCGCGAATCGGTGACACTATCGATGATTTTTTTAGAGATAGGTGACTGGGATACAGTCCGTGACAAAGTCCTAACTGAAAATCTATTACAGACAAGAACGCTTACAAGCGCACAGCGTGTCTGCCGCGAGGTTATTTCCAGACTGAAAACTCTCAATCCGAGTGAGCTGGATTTGCTGGTTAGGGGTACGTCTCAGGAGCAAGGCTATCTCCTCTGGATCGCGGTTTGCCGTTGCTACAAATTTGTTGCCGATTTTGCCGTAGAAATTCTGCGAGAACGCTACCTCGGCCTGAAGATCGATCTTCATCACGAAGATTTTGATTCTTTCTTTAATAAAAAGTCAGAATGGCATATAGAACTTGATAACATCCGATTAGTGACCCGAAATAAGCTTCGGCAGGTGTTGTTCAGAATTCTGCGAGAAGCCGAACTCCTGACAGTCAATAACACAATTAATGCGGCCATGTTGAGTCCCCGGCTCTTGGAGGCAATTCCTCGAGGCAGCCGTCAGGACGTTTTGTTTTTTCCTATGTTTGAGTCAGAGTTGGAGGGGAGGAAAGAATGACATCCTCTATTACTAAATCAAATATACAAGAGAGCTTCGGGCATCTACTGTCTGTCCTCTCCGGGCAGCGGTTTATCCAGAAGCAAGGGCTTGGCAATGAGGTTCCATTCTTTATTTGTCCATACGATGCGGATGTCTCAACTGATGTGGACAGGCTTCAACGGCAACTCGTAAATCAGCTGGCACAAACCGGTATAAGGGTATTGGCAATTAACCTCTATGATCTCTCCATTGAGATTCTCAAAGACCGGGGCATCTGGGAACAAATTCTTGAAATAGAAACATCCGTGTCCAAGGAGGAGTTTAAGGAATTGCTGCAGGGCCCCCTAGATCCAGAAGCGCACTTGGTGCCAGCCATTGCCGCCAAGCTCGCTGCCAACGAATTTGATGTGCTTTTTCTGTCAGGCGTCGGTGAAGTCTTCCCCTATATCCGATCTCATAACGTGCTGAACAATCTCCAAAGTACGGCAAAAGAAAAACCAACCGTTATGTTCTTTCCGGGGGCTTACACACACTCACTGGAATCCGGCGCGTCGCTCGATCTTTTTGATAAACTGCACGACGACAAGTATTACCGGGCCTTCAATATCTTTCACTGCGAAGCATAAACAAGGATACACGATGACTCTCAAGAGCATTTTCAAGAAGCCAATTGATCGCCCGATTGAGGGAGTCATCAAAGCCGATGATGAGGCAAGCTTGCGCCTTGAACTTGAGGAGTATGTTCTGACCAACGAGGTGGAAAAACGCCTCGAGTCCTTTCTCGATGCCTACAACAACTACGAAAACGCTAATGGTGTCTGGATCTCCGGTTTCTTCGGGTCTGGTAAATCGCATCTTCTAAAGATCCTGGCCCTCCTGCTTGAAAATCGTGAGATTGACGGGACTTTGGCCCTTGACCTGTTCCTGACCAAGTGTAGCGACAATGAAATCTTACGAGCTGACCTTAAGCGAGCCGTTGTCATCCCTTCCAAGAGTATCCTGTTCAACATCGATCAGAAGGCCGATGTCATCAGCAAGGCTCAAGTTGATGCGCTGCTCGCTGTCTTCGTCAAAGTATTTGATGAGATGTGCGGCTACTATGGTAAGCAGGGCCACATTGCCCACTTTGAGCGTGATCTCGACAGCCGAGGCATCTACGGCCAATTTCAGGCCGCTTTTCAGGTCCTATCCGGGTGTGAGTGGCACAAAGGCAGAGAGCAGGCTCTGCTGGAATCACAAAATATTGCCAAGGCCTACGCCCAGGTGACCAACAATACCGAATCCTCTGCACTGGGAATTCTCGATAAATACCGAAGTCAATACAAGGTTTCCATCGAAGATTTTGCCGAGCAGGTCATGGCCTACATTGATAGGCAATCATCTACTTTTCGTTTGAATTTCTTTGTAGACGAAGTAGGGCAGTATATTGCCGAGAATGTGAAGCTGATGACCAATCTGCAGACTATCGCCGAAAGCCTGGCTACCAAATGTCGTGGTCGGGCCTGGGTGATTGTGACTTCGCAGAATGATATGTCCTCCGTCCTTGGAGAGATGAACAACAAGCAGAGCAATGATTTCTCAAAGATCATGGCTCGTTTTGCCAACAAAATGCTGCTGACCGGGAACAATGTAGCGGAAGTAATCCAGAAGAGGCTCCTGGCCAAGACAGACGATGGGGCAGAAATGGTTTCCGATCTCTACCATCGCGAGGCGAACAACTTCGGGACACTGTTCAGCTTTACCGATGGCTCCCGTGAGTACAAGGTCTTCCGGGATCGGGACGAATTTATCCGCAATTATCCTTTTGTCCCTTATCAGTTTGATCTGTTCCAGTCAGCCATTGAAAATTTGTCCCGGCACAACGCCTTTGAGGGCAAGCATTACTCGGTTGGTGAACGCTCCATGTTGGGTGTTTTTCAGCAGGTTGCAATTCAAATCAGTGATTATGAACTCGGTCAATTGGCGACATTTGACCTGATGTTTGAAGGGATTCAGACAGCCTTGAAGGCACAGACCCAAAAGGCTGTCCTGGCTGCTGATCGACAGTTGAATGATCCCTTTGCCAAAAAACTGCTCAAGGCCCTTTTTCTCGTCAAGTATGTCAAGGAATTCAAGCCGACGGTCCGCAATCTTTGTGTTCTCATGCTTGAGAGCTTCGGCCAGGATCTGCCGGGGTTGAAGAAGAAGATTGAAGAGGCATTGAATCTTCTCGAGCAGCAGACCTTCATTCAGCGTAATGGGGATCTGTACGAATATCTGACCGATGAAGAAAAGGATGTCGAGCAGGAGATCAAAAATACCGAGGTCGAGTCAACCGAGGTGGCAAGTGAGCTTGAAAAAATCATTTTTGATCATGTCATCAAGAATAAAAAGATTCGTTATGACGAGACCGGTCAGGACTATCCTTTCTCACGGAAAATCGATGATCGGCTCCATGGCCGCGAGTATGAACTGACGATCCAAGTGGTCACTCCATTTCATGAGTTTGTCGATAATCAGGCCTCACTCCTCATGCATTCGTTTGGGCGGGATGAGATGCTGGTGGTGATGCCCCCGGACGATCGACTCGTCCGTGACATTCTGATGTACAAGCGAACAGAAAAATACATCCGCCAGAACATCTCCACGGCCCAGCAAGAGGCCATCAAACGGATACTGACCGACAAAGGATTTCAAAACCGGGAGCGTTACGCCGAGCTGCAACTGCTTATCCAGCGTTTGTTGGGTAAGGCAAGGCTTTTTGTCGCAGGTACCGAAATCGAGATCAGTGGTGAAGATCCCCAAAGCCGTATCAATCGAGGCTTCTCTGAGTTGGTCATGCGGGCCTACCCCAATCTGCGGATGCTACGGAATGTTACTTACCGTGAAGAGCAGATCAAGACGATCCTGAGCGACCGTCAGGGGACTCTTGAGGGCATGGATGTCACCTCCCTCTTGGAGTCCGAGCAGGAAATGCTTGCTTTCATCCAAAGCAACAACCGTGGGGGCGTGCGAACCACTCTGAAGACGCTGCTCGAAAAGATGGAGTGCAAACCATACGGCTGGTACTATGCCGCTATTCTCTGCATTCTCGCCAAGCTCTGCGCCCGTGGAAAAGTGGAGGTGCGGACAGACAGCAACCCCCTGGAAGATGACGATCTCGACCGCGCCTTGCGCAATACCCATGGCCATGCCAATGTCGTCCTCGAACCGCAGGTCGATTTCACCGCCTCGCAGGTGCGCAGCCTCAAGGAGTTTTATCAGGACTTTTTTGATTCCCCTCCCTTCTCCAATGAAGCCAAGGCCCTTGGCAAAGAGACCGGTGCCGCCCTGCAGGAATTACTTCATCAGCTTACCCCTCTTGCCGCCCAAGTAACACAATATCCCTTTTTGACTGCCTTGCACCCAGTGATGGATAGACTGAAAGATATTATCGGTAAACCCTACACCTGGTACCTAACCGAGTTGCTGCGCCAGGAGGATGAGCTTCTCGACCTGAAAGAAAAGGTTATTGATCCTATCCGCAAGTTCATGGGCGGCCCATTGAAAGATATCTTCAATGAAGCCCGGAATTTTATCCAGGGACAAGAGTCTAACTTCTCGTACCTCGCAGGAGACGAAAGTGCGCAGGTCATCTCAGCCTTAACCGATCCGGAGTGCTTCATGGGCAACCGGATGCAGCAGGTGAAGACCAATGTCAGTACTCTGCAGGGGAGGGTCGAGGTTCACGTTGCAGAGGAGATTGCCAAGGCCAATAAGGTTTTGGCTGGGCTTCAAAAGAGCCTGTGCACCATGCCTGAATTCACTGTTCTTTCCCCTTCGCAGCAGAGTCAGATAACTAAACCATTTGCTGATATTGAGGAGCAGGTGAGAAAGCAAACCCTGATAGCTGTGATTCGAGATACTCCGCGCCGCTTTGAAGAAACGGAGTACCCACAGTTATTGTCCCGGGTAACCGCTTGGTCGCAGGTGGATGTCAAGCCCCCCGTGACCGGTTCTGTAAATTATAAATCCTCACTCACTCCCGTTGCTGCAACAACCATGACGGAACCTCCCATTAAGTATGTCAGCAGCCGGTTGGTTCAAGTCTCTTTCGATAAGCCTTGGCTTGCCGATGAATCGGATGTGGAGCGGTATCTGGATTCCATGAGGGAAGCGCTCCTCACTGAAATTCGTAGCGGGAAGAGGATTCAGATTTAAGGACCGCACATGGACACGAATACACAACAGATAAAGGCATTGATTGCCAAAGGTGAAGGGGTTGATCTTGAGTTCAAGACCTGTCGTAATCAACTGAACCGCGATGTGTATGAAACCGTTTGCGCCTTCCTCAACCGGCACGGGGGAACAATGTTTCTGGGGGTTCAGGATGATGGTGCTGTTCAGGGCATTGATCCTGATGTCATTGATCAGATACGCAAGGATTTTGTAACCGCCATTAACAACCCACAGAAGCTGACACCACCAACTTACCTCTCTATAGATGAAGTTGAAACTGATGGCGTTAAGCTACTCCACATCTATGTCCCCGAAAGCTCACA
>JFJP01027217.1_pt1 | contig 16705 bp, 10 predicted proteins | sample 431651 | NCBI WGS metagenome assembly JFJP01 (sample SAMN02602958, study PRJNA72255) | Microbial mat metagenome, whole genome shotgun sequencing project. | biome: fresh water; feature: sink hole; material: water; isolation source: purple microbial (photo- and chemosynthetic) mats found in... | reverse complement strand
ATTGAAATAAAATGTTATTTGACCTCTTTTTTTAAGAAATAAAATAAAAATTAAATAAATTTTATATATAAAGAAAACATTGAATTATCATAAGTAACTATCACATGATTCCATCCTCTCTTCAGAGTTTTTAAATCGAAAGAAAGCTTCAGGAAATTCCCATTTTTTTCATCAAATAACCCAACTGTTTCCACTTAAAATCTTCTATAAATTTTAATTAATTTTCTCTTTAAAACTTTGATCATCTATCACAAAATGTCCTCCAATTCCTTCATTTCCTTGTAAAAGTGTATGAAAACTTTCTTAAATAAATATGAATAATGAGATCAATCAATAAAAAAAATAGTACTTTTATCAGGCAGAGGATAACTGAACCAAAAACAAAGCGAAAATTTATTCTCGATATGAATTCCCTCTCCTGGAACCTCAAAAACATCTCCTTCATTTATCCAGCATCCCCAGTTTTGATATAGCCCCTAATTTTAAAGATATAAAAACTAATTTAATTTTATTCATTTTTTTCTCTATTTTTTAAAAAAACATTTATAAATAAATAAGAAAAAACCTTATCAGGGAATAAAGGTTTTGGTTTTCCTTGTAATAAAAGAACATAATTTGATGCCGCATCTATTTGTAATCTGCTTGAATCAAACTTTAACCATAATATCATATCTTATTTAAAACAAAAACTCTATAAAATATTAATAAAAAAATAATGAACCATCTGGAAATTGCAGAATATTCGCTAAGCCTGATGCTCCTTCTCTCACAACAGAATTTTCTTTCACTGAAAGTAAATAAACCATATGCTATAAATAATTATTCTTTGATAAGAATTTTCATTTGTTACGTCGATTATATGTTTTTCAATCAAAATCCCTCTTTTTTCAGATTCCAAAGCCATGTGCGCACAAATGCTTGCAGCTTTACATGAGATATGTGGATTTTCGCTTCTTACGCTTTTTAAAGAGAATCTTATTTTATTGATTTCCTCTTCAGGAATTACTTTTTATAAATAAAAAAATGTTCAATTTTTTTTTTAAAATATACAATTATGAGTAAATTGCATAGCTTCAACCAAACATAAATCTTCATTAATATCATTGATTTGTGGATATTCAATTTTGTTTTTGAGATTTTTTAAAACCCACATTTTTAGAGTTTTTAATAAAGTTAGATAGTTTTCATTTAGAGAGAGGAATTTGTTATTGGTATTGATGAAAATATTCGAAAGAACTCTCGAATAATTCAGCAGGATTTCAAATTCAATATCCTGTTTGAATTTCAAGATCGTTGTGATCAAATTGTTTCCATAATCCACGAATTTCTCAAATATTTCACTCGTTGCAATATATAGCTGAAAATCTCTTCTTAAAGATAAATTCCCGAGACAATTCATCGCTAAATTTATGTTTTCAAGCTGTTTATGCTCTCTTCTTAGATATAACCATAAGGGATTCACAAGAATCTACCATAAAAATTCATTATTTATAAAATTTAGAGATTCCACCTATTTAATTTTACCAGAAATAACTCAGAAAGATTGGATTCTGTTGCTCTTTTCGCGAAGATATTGATACCATATAGCAAAGCATTCAGATCTTCAGGTTCTTTTATTTGTGAAAACGAGATGTTCTCAAGCATTCCTATGAACTTACTCTTTAATAATGTTTTATAAATATCAGGATCTTTCGAAAATATCAAGAAAGCCATTGCGAAATGATAAAGCAAGGTTTTATTCCGACAATCTTTCACTCCTTCATAAAAGATGTTAATAACGCCTAACCTCTTGATTTTCGAGAGCCCGAGCTCATTCTCTCCAGATTTCGCTATCACACGTACAAAGAGAATCTTCATATCATCATTATCAAGCTTTCGATAGATTCGAATACATTCTTCTATACAAGAATTCATTATGAGATCTTCACGACATTCTGGACTTTGTACCAATAAACTAAGAATTGATGTTAATATTTTCAAGAATTCCTGATTTGTTGTTTTTACTAGAGTCTGTATCAAAATATTACTTATTTTTAAATTCATGAGGAAAAGCTAAAATTTTATCATTAATATAAAAGAAAATTTAAGGAAAAAGTTTCATTAGAAAATTAAATTAGAACCTTTATTTTGTCTTCTTTTTCGTTTTTTAGAAGGTTCAAAATAGATTGTAAGCAGGATTTCTTAAGAAAATTTAAATTAAAATGTGTGTTTTCTTTATCTGAAGGATCTGAATCTTTGATTGCTGATATAATGGAGGCCACTGTTCCTGAACTCAGAATAGCTTCTTTAAATTCGTTGTGTAGACATATGTCTTCTATCACTCTGGCTTTTTTTTTTAAATGAATAAATTTAGTTGTTATTTTTGTTTTTCTGATAAAAAATCAGATTTTTACAGGCTTCCAATTGAATTTCATCGTCGTCATTAAGAAATAAGCGGGATAAAAGCTGAATAATCCTTTGAAATAATTCGGGTGGGGTTTTTTTATCAAGGAAAAAATTTAATGTTTCATGAAAAACAAAGGCATAATTCATTATTTGAAGCACTTTTATTAGAATTTTCTGATTTTTATGGTTTAAAAGCTTGTTTAGTGTTTCCCAATGCTTAATAATTTATGTATTTATCCGGTTTTTTTGAAAAAAGAAGGGTTTTTTAATTACTCTTGATTTTCTATTCAAAGAATTTATAAGAGAATGATCATTATTTCTGATTTGAGTTAATATGGCATCAAGTTTATTTACTATTGAGTCTCCTGAATCATTTTCGTTGTAATCTTCAGAGAGATGATATAACTCACTCCAATAATTAAGTGATTCAATTTGCTGCTGTTGATTACCCATTTGATTGAAAATTTAGCGAAAAACAAACGAAAATATTATTGAATATATTTTTAATTTTTTAAATAAACTTAAAAAAAATATTTTTTTTCAGAAAATTTGCATCCTTTTGAATTTTTTAAAACCTCTGAAAAAATAACAGCAAAATCAATAAATTTCAAAATTTTTTAAGAACAATTTTTCACAATTAAATGTCCTTTTTCGACTTTTTCTTTTGTATTGGATGTAAGAATTCAAATAAAATCGATATAACAGCAGATGTTGATATCTCCTCCTTGGAGATCCTCTCCATAAATCGAGATATCATCGCAATTTTACTTGAAACCAAGGTCAGTCTCAATTGCACGAATTACCGAACTAATGACTGTCTTTATCTTTATGCAAATCCCAGAAAAATTCCCATAAACTTCACAACCATCTCAAATAGTGATTTTCTCATTCAAAACAAGTGAATTTTTTTTGAATTTTTCTTGAAAACTCGATAAAAAATGCATTTAATTTTCAAATAGAATCAAATTGGAGTCAGAATCAGGCTACACAATAGTGAATAAAGCTGAATTGAACATCAAGCCCGGGATTTACAATATATTTTATTTGCGAAATAATGCATATTTAGAAGAAGAAGAAAAAAACAAAGCATTTGAATGGAAAATACTAGGAAATAGTCCAGCATTTAAACTAGATATATTATCTGAAGAAATTAATAAGGAAAATTCATTAAAATCAACAAAATCTTCTGAAGAACATTTAAAAAAACAAAAAAATTCAAAGAAAAACCTATTAGATGACTCTGAGAATTATTCGAAATTAAAAACTGAATTATTAGAAAATCAGTCTTTAAATGAGACTTTTCTTCCTCTTAACCCAAAACCTTTGAATCTCAATGATTATTACATGAACCCTACAGTGTCAAAATATCGCAAGGTCAAAAAACAAATTAATAAAGAGAATAAAAACCCGAATTTCTCGACAAATTCTTAGAAAAACAAGTTATTTTTATTAATGATGTTATAAAATATTAAAAAAAACTTTAATAAATTTAAAGATAAACCATTTTCTTTATATTTTATAAAATAATACTGCTTTCTCAAAAAGCCATTTTCTTAATATTTCTCTCAATTTTTTTTCTTTTGCAATTTTAAAAATTTAAAAAAAAAATCATTTAAACTTTTATAAATGTTAAAAAACCAACTTCCCAATCAAAACAATCTCTTAGGTTTCGTCCCAGCTATCGTTGTGGACAATCTCATCGAAAAGATCCGCAAGAAAGAAATCCGTAAAATCCCAGAGCGGCAAACCTTTAACTCAGTCGTAATGTTCGCAGATATTAGTGGTTTCACGAATTTATCAGAAAAACTCTCAACAAAAGGTTTTGAAGGAGCAGAGCTTTTGGCTTTTGCTTTGACACGTTACATGGAATTCCTTGTGAAATCAATAGGGAAATCAGGTGGGGATATTTTTAAATTTGCAGGAGATGCGATGATAATTATATGGCCTCCTCCTCAGCATAATTCTGATGAGGAATTAACCACGCTTTGTCGTCAAGCAATACAAAGTTCTTTAGATATTCAGTCAAAATTACATGAAATTAAGCTCGTTGAAGATATAAAACTTAGTGTTAAAATAGGCTTTGGTGTAGGACAAGTGACGATACTTCATGTCGGAGGAGTCTTTAGTAGAGCGGAATATCTTGCTGCAGGAGACCCTTTGAAAGAAGCCTTTGAATGTGAACATTTAGCACCTGGAGGAGGGTATATCATAATATCAGAGAATTTCTATAAAAGAGTGATGCAGTATTTTGAAGTAGAACTTATTGATAATAAAGGTCATGGTTCAGAGAATTTCTATTATATAAAGAAAGTGAAGAAAGATCAGAAAGTGAAGATGAAGGCTGATGCTTTATTGTTAAATACTCGTGTAAAGCCATCAGATATAGAAGCTATTCGTTCATCTTTAGTTTCTTATATCCCAGCAGCAGTCTTACCTTTTATTGAAATAGATGAAGAGAAATGGTCACATGAATTACGTAGATTATCGATAATGTTCTGTAATTTAGGCATTGATTTATCAGACGCTCAATCAATAAAAGGCCTTGATCGTATACAAATAGTGATAGAAACTGTTCAGAAATGTGTATATAAACATCAAGGATCATTAAATAAGCTTTTAATGGATGATAAAGGTAGTACTCTTATGATAATCTTCGGATTATACCCTATGGCTCATCAAGATGACCCAGTAAGAGCAGTGCTCTCTGGTATACAACTTATCAAAGAATTAAAGAAAATAAATTGCTCTTGCTCTATAGGAGTGGCTACTGGTGTGGTCTTTGCTGGTGTGGTAGGTACTAGTGGTAGTAGAAGAGAATTTTCAGTACTTGGTGATAAAGTGAACCTTTCTGCGAGATTTATGCAGGCCGCTTGTAAAGAAAAAGATAATAAAATACTGGTGGATGAGACCACAAAAACATTGGCTGAAAATAAAATAGCGTTTAAATTCGTGATGAAGCAGCCAGTAAAAGGAAAAACTGGAGAAATTCCGTTTTTTCAACCAATTGACCCTGAAGATGACCCGGAATTGAACAGTTTTCCTTATAATATAAGAACTCATATGTTCACTCCACAGAAAAATGAAGGAATTATTGGATCTCAAAGTTTTGAAATGGTCGGGAAACAAAGAGATGAATGTTTGAAAATATCACAGAATTTAATTGAGAAATTCCTTAAAAAACCTGATCATAATGTCTTGATTTCAATCACTGGAAGCTATGGGATCGGAAAAAGCCTTTTTATCAGGAATTTACTGAATAAAATTTATAAAATGAATGACAATCTCACATGGAAATATGGAGAATCTGCTGTTGTTTTGACAAATACACTGAATTCTTCAACAAAAGATGTGAGTTTTAATGGTTGGAGGTCTATTTCTCAACAGATTTTATTGATTTTAGCTTTAAGGACCAAAACTGTTGCTGAGACTCTTTTGATAAAAATACTAGAAAATGAAACAGAATTACTAAATAACATACATTTAACAGCAGAAATCCTTAATTTAAAGCTTCCTCAAGTAAAAAATAACTCCAATAATTCCTTTGAAAACCTGCGAATGCAGGAAAAAGATCATAAAATCAGAAAAAAGATACTTTTAAAACTTTTTCAGAGCTTTCTTGAAGAACAAGGATCTCTAGAAAATTCACGTTTTTCTTCAAATTCTCACAATAAATCAATAAATACAGAAAATATTTCTCTCATAACACCTCCTTTGATCATTATTCTCGAAGATATGCAAGATTACGATACAGTTTCATGGTCTTTCACAAAGATGCTCCTTCGAAATCTGAAGAAAATTGTGATAATTACTTCAATTCGTGATAAATACTGTGAAATCCCTCCATCTTTTATCAAAAGAACGTTAGATTCGAATTCTAAAGCCAGAAATAGTGGTTCAAATGAGGATTCTTCACCGAAAAAATCGCATTTTGATCTAGAAAATCTATCAATAGAAGAAAGACTAAAGAAATGGGCTTCGGAATTAGAAGAAAACTGCGATCCTTCAGGTTTTTATCATGTAGAATTATCCGGTTTTTCTCATGAAGAAACATGGTTTTTCGTGAAAAAACTACTAAATACTTCAGAAGTTATGATCGAAAACGAGCCAATTAAAGAGATTTCTCATGAAATTTCCACTTTTCAAGAAAATAAAATGAATTCGAAACTAAAAGAGGAGAATTCACAAGAAGAAACACAGAAAATTATCAGGAAATTCATGATTGGATTAACGATGAGAACTGAAGGAAAACCTTTAGATATTCTTCAGGTTATTAGTAATTTACAGAAATCTGAATATTTAAAAATCGAGGGTTCTAAGTTGATAATATCTCAGAAACTAAAAAAATTATCAGAAATGAGTCAATTTCTTACAATAGAACCTCCTTTATCGCGAATTTCAGTCAATGGGGAGATTCTAGATCGTTTAGAGACTCATGCGTATTTACTGATGAAAGCAGCTGCGATAATCGGTGAGGAATTCGATTTACAAACACTGATGAAAGTGAATCCTTTTCAATTGAGCATTTCTAATGAAAAACTGCGAAGAGTTTTAAATTATTTAGGAAAAGCCGAATTTATTGAAATTCTTGATGAAACTGAGCATAATGTGATATATCGTTTCGTGAACCCTCTTATGCGAGAAATCATCTATAATCGTATGCTTTTCTCACAAAGAAGACAATTACATCGCTTTGTTGCTGAAGCCATGCAAGGAAACCCTTTACAAAACGAATCTGATGAAAAATCTGAATGCCAGAAACTGATATATCATTGGTGTTTAGCCGAAAATCTGGATCAAATGTCTTGGCAATTCGAGAATTCTCAATTTTCAAATAAAGCAAAAAGATCATTAATCGTGAAGAAAATCTCATCTTTATTATCAAAAAACCAACATTCTTTGAGTATTATCTTAAAGAGTGGTTCATTAGATAAGCGAAGTGATCATGGAATGTCTTGGTCCTCTAGGTTTCTCGTGTTGAATTGCAAGGATTTAAAGTATTATTATTCAGAAGCTGATTTCAAGAAAAATACAGATTTTGCTTTAGGAGTGATAAGTCTGAAACATATTTTCAAGATTTTCTATTTAGATGAGAAAGAAACAAAGAACAAATTCGCTTTTGTGATATATACAGGCTCTTGGCAAAAAAAAAATAAGGAGATGGGAGTTAGAGAGTTCTATTTCTCTTCAACCGATTATGCGATACTAGAGACATGGACCACTTATTTAGAATTCCTCAGAGCTAAAGCAATTTATGATGATTTTGTATCGTCCTTTGGTAAAATCAGCTTTCCTTTAAGTAATAATAATGATAGACAGGAAGCTGATGGGTCAATTAGTAAAGAAAATCGCATGAATTTAAGTCGAATGACCAACTTTGCTTTAGAAAATAATAGGAATACTAATAAATCCACGAATATGCAAAAGAAAAACACTCTCTCTGCTAAACTGTCAGTTATGAAAGGAATTAATAAACAAATACAGCTAAATACCATACAAGAAGTAATGGCTAGTAATGCCAATCAAGAGAATGCGAAGAAATTAAAGGAAAGAACGAGTAAATTCATGTTCGCTGCCATAAAATTATTGATTAGTCATATCTCTGAAGCAGCTTCCAACAATTCCTCATCAATAATATTAGGACAAAACACACAAATTCTCAGGAAAATACCTTTAAATATTGAAGAAAATTTAATAGAAGATGAGAAAAACATGAATTTTAAAACAAATTTAACAGATTCTCAGGATTTAACCATAGCTAGTCCTTTAAAAAAATCAATAGATTCACAAGAAAATGAAGGAAATAGTATTAATAATATTAATAATAATAGCAGTATTAAGATTGAAAAGAAGAAATCTGGCACTAATGAAGACTTTGTTCTGATGAATGCTTTAGATAAAGGAAATATGATGGATTTAAGCTCGGTTCTTAAGATAAAAAGCAATTTAGAAATGATTAAAGAGGTAGAAGAACACTCATTAAAAGTATCTATTTCTCAAGAATTACTCAATAAAGCCAATAATCCGATGAATAAAATGAATAATTCGAAAAATAACACTAATAATAGTAATAATCCCAATAATTTTGAAAAAAATAGTCATTTTGGAATCAGTATTGAAGAAAAGCAGAAAAATGACCTTTTTTTTCAAGGAAAACATAGGTCAACTCTTGATAATTTCGAAGACTGTGATTTATCTCCTCCTTTTAAAGGAGATTCCGCGAAACCATCAACTATTCTTACTAGACAAGAACTTGATAATCTTCAGTTAATTCCTCAAATGTTTAAAGATAGCAATGAAGAGATTATTGAACAAATTGAGCCTTTTTTAAAAAATGAAACAATACAAGTGAAATTTGGAGGAAATTCAAGATTAAATGAAATTAATGAGGGAAAATCATGTGATTTATTGATCAGTGAAACGGTAATGGTCAGTAAAAAACCACATAAAAACAAATGGAAAGGAGAAGAATCCAATGATTTTAACATAAAATACAAAGAATTTGAAGAATTTGAGCCAGTAAAAGAAGTAAAAGAAAAAGAAATAGAACAATTTCAAAAGAAAAGTCTTATTATTAATATTGATACCTTTAAAGAAACTAGTCCAAATCATAGTAAAAAGTCTTTAAATAATGCTGAAAAAAGAGAAGAAAAAGTGAAGAAAGATATATTTGAAGAAAAAAATGAAGATATTGAAGATGAAGAAGACGATATTGAGGAAAGAAAAGAAAAATTAAATAGAATTCCCAAGGTTTTAATGAGACAACAAAGGAAAAAAAATGAAGAAAAAAAGAAGAAAAACGAAGACTTTTTGCAGCATTTGCCATTCAGTGTTTTCCCTCAGAATAAACCCAAAGCTAATCTTGAAGAAAAGGTCAATCCGAACTATGGACATATCAATTTCTACAGAAAACTCTGAGAGGATGAGGAAATTACAATGATTAATTTTATTTTTCCTTGTATATATTATTTTTTTATGTTAAAATTATGAAAAATCAAGATATTTTGCTTTTTAATGTAGAAAAAAATTTAAAAAATAGTTTTTATTTAAAAAAAATTAAAAATTTTCTGATCAAAAAAAAAAAAAATTTACCAAATTGAAAAAAAAATAATATTTAACATATTTCTTCAACAAATTTATCAACCAAAAAATAAATGAATTTTCCTCCAGATAATTCTGCAAATTTCGAGCATTTCAATGATATTAACACAATTTCCTCTGAAAAAAATTCTTTTTCAAGATTCAAATCTGTTTCCGATATAATATACCCTGAATCAGAAACATTTTATGAGTCATTATTCTTCGCTTTTTTAGATAATGTGAAAAGAACCAAAAATTCTTCAAAATATAAGCAATTTATGATGAATTTCAAACTTTGCATCAAGACTGTCAAAGCATCAAAAGAAACCCTCGATAAAATAGGATTCTCTCAGCAATATTTGAATTTCAAAGAAATGAAGAAAAAGCTAAAGAAAGTTTTGAGCAAAATTGAGCTTTTTTTATTTGCTGAGCATTACCAAGATGAAAAAAATGAGATTTTAGGTAGAAAACGTCAGAAATATCAAAAAGATTTCATTTATATCATGAAAATCTTGATTTCATGCAGAAAAACTGAGAAATCCCCTGAAAAGATTACAAAAAACAACAAAACAACAGATGAAATTGATAAAAATGTATGTGAATTTATAACAAAAGACATGGGTATTAATCTAGAAATTTATGAAGAAAACACTTATATTTCACAAAAACTTGTTATTATTAACAATTATCCAGAATCAGACACAGTGCATTTATTCGGAACTGCAACAGGAAATTATCGCATTTTATATATAGATTCAAATTCTTTCATTGAAGGAAAAAAAGAAATAGAAAACGAGAAGAAAAAACTTGAAAAAGAGAAGAAAAAACTTGAAAAAGAGAAGAAAATACTTGAAGAAGACAAGGAAAAAAATCAAGAAGTTCAAGAAAAATACATAGAAAAAAAAATCAAGGAATTTAAAAAGAAAAATTTAGTAGAATTCAATGAACGAATTCAACATTTAACAGAAATAATCGAACAATTGAATGAACAAAATAAAACAAATTTAAAAAAATTAAAGAGTGAAGAAAAAAAAAACAAGTTAACAGATCTTTTCATAACATTTAATAATGAGTTGGCGATATTTCTATCAGCGATAGATCAAAAGAATAATTTCAATCCCATAGAAAGACTAGAGCCTATTGAAATGGCTATTAAACAATTCGAGGAAAGAATCGATAAATTTTCATCATTTGAATTCCAAAGGACAGGTGGAAATTTTAGGAGGATTCACAGTTTTTTAAATGAATACAAAAGAAACAAACATAGATGTGTGGATTGCAATAGAGAAATTGATGAGAAATTACAAATTCAATTGCAAAATACAAAAAAAAATGAAAAATTCTTCGAAAAAAATTTTAATTTGTCAGGAATCAAACAAGAAAATTTAAATTTTATTGAATCTTTCAATAATAAAAATTCGCAACAACAACCAGAAAAACAGCTTTTATTCACCAGTTCCAAAAAAGAAGAAAATGACCCTTACAATTGTCCTCCTAAAAGAGATCCATCTGAAACAAATCAAGAAAATTTTGTTCTTCTTTACTCTGAATCATCAAAAAACCAAGGAAATTTACAAGACCCTTTCAATTGTCCAGTGAAAGGAAGTCAATTTGATGCAAACCAAGATAATTTTGTCTTGATTCATTCTGAAGCCAAAACTGAAAGAGATCTACATGATGATGATCCATTCAATTGCCATCTTTATGAAAAAATGCAAAATGAAGAAATATCAGAAAAACCCCAAGAAATTGGGCTTAAATTAATGATGAGAATTTGTCCAAATCCGCTTTGTTTGAGCCCAAGGATAAAAGAAGATGATGGTAATGATCAAGTGAAATGTCCTTCTTGTAATGTTGAGTATTGTTTCTTTTGTTCAGCGATGAGATCTCCATATTTAACTCATGGTAACCATTATCATCGACAAGATTGCCGATATTTTCAATTTGATCAAAAAGGGAATGCTTTTTTTGCCGATAAATTTATGTTAGAATGTGGTGAATGCAAAAGACTTGGGAAACTATGTGAAAGACCTGACCAAACGATATGGGAATTTTATAGAGAGAAAGGAGTTTTGTATTATTTAGATAAGAGGATTACAGAGAATTCTGAAGAATGGAATCAATATTTTAAATAATTTTCAATATTTTTCATAATAAAGTTAAGAAAATTCAAATGAAATATTTTTTTAAAACTCTGAAAACTTTTATTTTTGTTTGGTAAAAAATTGTGAAAAAAATAAATAAATTTAAATAGAAATCATAAATTTCAAAACAAAATTTAAAATTTAAGTTTTTTTTTGGTTTATTTTCACAAAAATTCTGACTTTAATTTTAAGGCTATAGCTTTTTTTTCTAAAATTAGAAATAAAAAATCATCGTTTAATTGAACATAAAAAAATTCAAAAACAAGAGAATGAATTTTGATTTCGAACATTTCAACACAATCAGCACCTTTTTCAATAAAAAAAACATTGAAGCTCCTCCTTTCAATTCAATCTCCGACCCAATCTATAAACAAGGCTATTTAGAATCCATATTTTTCGCTTATTTAGACTATATCCTCCGAACGCAAAATTCTCAACATTATAAGAGATTTATCAAAGATTTTGAAAAACGTCTCAATGGTCTCAAAGCTTTTTTTAAACAAAATGAAAGAATTTTTTCAAGGATATCTGATAAAAAATTCGATTTTCTGAAAGAAAAACTTTTAGAAGTTATAAATAGTTATCGTGCTGTTTTTTTTTCAAAAGAATATGTAATAGTCCTTTTTTCAAATAGTCGTCAAAAATCACAAGTTTATTTCAAAGTGATCATGCAAATCCTTTTAATTAGTGAATTGGATGAAGAATTAGACATAGACATGATAAAGAAAATCTCAAAATATGATATTGATGAAAAAAGAAAAGAGATTAATAATTTAATTGTCAAGGCTTTGAAAATTAATTTGAGAGTTTATGATGAAGATCTTAGTAAAAGTGTGAAAACTTATTTTTATTTAAAAGATGAAGAAATCGATGATAATATCTCAAATTTTTTGAATTTGTTAAGAGATTCTAAAGAAAATTATAGGATTTTATATGAAGAAACACGATTTTCTCATGAAAATAAACAAACGATTATAAAAAGATATGAACATGAAAAGAAAATAATTGAGAAAAACCATAAAAAAGAGATTAAAAAATTGGCAAAACTTTATAATCTCGCTTATGAATATATCAATGCGATTTCTCAAGGGATGAATGATTACATGGTTAGTTTAATGAAAAAAGAAAATAAAGAGAATCATGATAATCAATTTAAAAAGGAAAGACAAGAAATTGAGAAGAAAATACTGAAAAAAGAAAAAAAAATCAAGAAAACTTTCGGGTTGAAAATCAATTCAAAATCGACTTTTATCATGGTTCATAAATGTTTTGAATCAGTGATAAGAGAAATAAATGATGTTTCAAGCCAATGTTCTGAAGATTTTTTTAATATTAAAGAACAAAATCAACATATAGACTTTCAGATAAAACAAAAGCCTTGCGATTTCTGCAATAAAATCTCAAGTAATTTAACCAGTTTGGACTGTTCCTGCAAAAGATGTGAAGACTGTTTAGTAATTTATTTGAACGAAATATATGAAAAAAAGCTTGGATCTATGGAATTTCTTTGTTACAATCCAAATTGCAAAGAAATTAATACGAAAAATAAAGGACTTAAACCCCCATATTCAAATGATTTGATTGAGAAATATTTAGGAAAGAAAAAATTAAATGAAATGCTGAAGCTTTATCAAGAAAAAGAGATTGGTAGCAATAATCTTGTTTTTAGCACGATATTATTTGATTGTCCAGTTTGTTGCGAAAAAAAGAAAATCGAAGAATTCATTACTTTTGATTGTGATTGCAAATTATGCGAAGATTGCTGCAAAGGCTATTTGCGACTAAAGGCTGATGAAAACATTGGATTTGATATCCCTTGTTTTAACGTCCAATGCAAAGCTTTACCCAACATAAAAGGTTTGAAAGTTCCTACATCAATCGTAGTAATGAGCAGGCTATTAGGCCAAGAAAGAGTTGATCAAATAAGTTTCACATTAGCAAATAAGCAAGCCAAATACTGTTGTGCTAATCCAGAATGTCGTTTCCCTTTCGATTTAAATGAAAATAATAAGATCAATTTTTTTTTTTGTAACATTTGCAGAAAGGAAACATGCTTGCTATGTATGAATTATCGTCATAAAGAAAAAAACTGTGATAAAATTGATGAGGAATTGAAAAAATATTTGAAGGATAACAAGCAAATAACAAGAATTTGTCCAAATCCAGAGTGTTTGCAACCCACAACAAAAGATGATGAGTGTGATCATGTGGAATGTCCTTATTGCAAAGTGTCTTTTTGTTTCCGTTGCAGCGTTATTAGATCACCCACATTAGCACATGGTAATCATTATCATAGAAAAGATTGCAAATGGTATCAGGCTTGGGTTGATAAAAATGAAAACGATGTATATGGTGATAGGTTTATGAAGAATTGCGAGGAATGCAAAAAAATTGGTAAATTGTGCAAAAGGCCTAACCAAACGATTAGGGAGTTTTATAAAGAGAAAAATGCTGAAGAATATTTGGATATGGTTGAAGAAGATAATGAAGAGCATAGAAAAATGAAAAAAAAAAGTCAAATGTTTAGGAAGTGAGATAAAAAAGAGAAAAATTGATTTGATGAAAAAAAAAATTGATTTGTTACAAAAAAAATAAAATTCATTTGATTTTTAAATTTTTTTATCATTTCTGAAAAAGTTTCCAAAATCTCAAATTCTCATTTTTTAAAAAAATACATTTATTACTCAGAACGAAAAAAAAATAAACCCTTTGAAATTTTAATTTTTTTCTTTAAATCCCCTCCTATGGAAAGGTCATCAGATATCAAAAGCCTAAACAACTCTCGTTTCCATAATCAAAAGGATGAATCCTTCGAGTTTTCTTTCACAAAATGTTCTATCCTTCTTTTCGTCCCTCGCGAAAAATGGAAATCAGATTCCATGGTAACCCATTGTTTCAATTGCAACAATGAATTCTTCTTTCTCATACGAAGAAAACATCATTGTCGTAAATGTGGCAATATTTTCTGTGGAAAGTACTTATAATAAATAACTAAAAAAATCTTTTATAATAAAAAAAATCCATTGAAAAACTTCATTAAAAAAAAAAAGCTGCTCGAATTTTTTCTTAAATACTGAAAAAATTGGGTTGAAAAACCTAGAAAAAATAACGAGATTATGCCAATATTGCTTCCAAGGCACCCAAAATTACTTGAATTTAATGAGAAAAGAGAATTCGCTGAGGAAATCATTACTTCATAAGAACTCTATAGAAGAAGTTGGACAAGCTGAGTATTCTTCAGGTGATTTTGACGAAAGGCAGAAGATTCTAATGGGGAAAATCAGCACTTTAATTGATTTTCAAGCCGGGCAAAACCCACGTTTTCTTGATTTAGAGTTCAAATCTCGATTAATGAAGATTTTATCGTCTTCTTTAGAAATAGTTCATCTTGATACAGTGAATAAAAACGATTATATGGACATTAATCGTTATATAAAGATAAAAAAGATAAGGGTTTTAGGTATAGAAAAGCCAGAAATCGAGTATATTGAAGGTATTATTTGCAGTAAAAACGTTAGTGATAGAAAAATGAAGAGTTGTTTTGATTATCCGAATATATTGATAATTTCTCCTAGTATAGATTTACCAAATTTAAATGAAAAGAAAGAATATGATGGACCTGTTCAATTAGAAATTCTTTTACAAAACGAGAGGAAAATGATGAAGAAAACAGTCGAAACTCTATTAAAACTTCAGCCAAATGTCATATTTGTTGAGAATTCGGTGAATAGAATCGCATCAGATATGTTAAAATCACAAGGAATTACCTTATTTGTAAAGGTGAAAAGCCAGTTATTAAAGAGAATCGCAAGACTTACCAAAGCAAAGATCTTGATTTCATTGCAACATTTACATAAAATTGGGAGAAATGTGATAGGAAATTGTGATAAATTATCTACAAAAAAGTTCTATACAGAAGATCAGAAAAAAGACCCTACTCTTTTATATTTAGAAGGTTGTAATGCAGAAAGTGGAGGAACTATTGCTTTAAAAGGGGAAAATCTTGAAGAATTGATCAAAATAAAAAATGCGATAAAGGTCCTGTTAAGATTGGGAAGACATATTATTTTAGAACATGAGATTGTCTATATTGAAAGAAAAATGCAAGAAGAAATGAGAAAAACATATTCTCAAGAATTTAGTGCGAAATTCGTTCAGAAAACTGTGACGGAATGTAATATAAATGGGATTAAAAAGCCTGAAGAAACTTTGAACGCTGGAGATGATTTAAATTTATTACTACAATCTGCAGATTTCCTGCCTTTTTCAATTTTTTCAAATTTCCCAAATCAACTCGAGTTTAAAGAAGGTGATTTCTCTAATTTTCTTGATAACAAGTTGGGAATGCTTCGTTTCTTTAAACGTGACTTTATCCAATACACTAAGATACATCTGGTGAAAGCCATTGTTGAGAATCACATAGATATAATCCAAAATCCTCAGGCTTTACAAGAACTAAATAATAAGAAATATTGTCCGAATGAATGTTTTTCTGAATTATGTGGATCGCCTTCTGTGAACAGAATCTGTTATTATTCATCTGACGATATAACATTAGGGAAATTCATAATAAATAAGGTAAAGAACTTATTCACTAGATGTGAAAGAGAAAACTGTAATAGACCTCGTAATAATCATTTAGCGATATATTATCAAGGAGAAAAATTCGTGAAGATTTCTGTGGAAATCACTGGATTTATTAGAGCAACGACTTTGAATTCCGATGGGAAATATATGATTATTGAAGACAATAAAGGATTTGAAAGTATGAGTAATTCAGAAAATTCGCAAACAAAGATCAATAATTTGAATTTCAAGACTTATTTAGCTTGTGAAAAATGCGGTTTTAAGCTTGTAGAGGAAAAAACACTAGAAAAACCTTATTTAGAGTACTCTTTTACTCGTTTTTTAAGCCATTTTTTCGTAAATGATAAGAAAAACGGGAAAAATGAAGAAAGTCTTATAGGAAATGCAAAGAAATGTAGTCATTTATCAAGGAAAAGAGTGTTTAGATATGGGGAATTCCTGATAAATTTCTCATCAGGTTGTTTGAAAATTTATGATTTACAGTTTAAAAAAATGAAATTTAAAAAAAATAT
>JFJP01000309.1_pt1 | contig 16705 bp, 13 predicted proteins | sample 431651 | NCBI WGS metagenome assembly JFJP01 (sample SAMN02602958, study PRJNA72255) | Microbial mat metagenome, whole genome shotgun sequencing project. | biome: fresh water; feature: sink hole; material: water; isolation source: purple microbial (photo- and chemosynthetic) mats found in... | reverse complement strand
GATGAACCACAACACCAGATCGTAGGTTTTCTGGATGACGGAAAGCTCAGGGTTCATGGCTCGCATTCAAAATCTGTCGCGACCAGGGCTTTGCCCTGGACAAAAGCGCAAGAGCGCAAAGGGCAATCACGTCCTCGCGGCACACACGACACGGAACCCGATGCTGCCGCCCCGGAAGTCGGGCGAGCCGTCGAGGCGGGACGCCGAGCGCGTGCCGGTGGCGAAGGGGAAGAGGAAACTGCCGCCACGGATCACACGGTCCGCCGAAGTTCCATTAATAACCCATGCTGCGCCATCGCTTGGCGCCCCGGCATAGCTGACGTGCCAAGTATCCTCGCACCATTCCCACACGTTACCGTGCATGTCGTGAAGCCCGAACGCATTGGCCTGCTTGGTGCCCACGAGATGGGCATACTTCTCACCGATAGCCCAGGCGTTCTTGTCAAACCAGGCGTAGGTGCCCAGGCTGCCTTCGTCGTTGCCGAAGCACCACTTACCCTGCCCACCGGCCCGAGCGGCATTCTCCCACTCCGCTTCGCTGGGCAGGCGATAGGGTTTGCCTTCCTGCGCCGAAAGCTTCCGGCAGAAGTCCTGGGCATCCTCCCAGCTCACATACACCGCCGGATAGTTTGCCCCGCTCTGGACAAATTCACGGCCCGCCCAGGGGCGGGTGCCCATCACGGCCTCCCATTGGCCCTGGGTCACCTCTGTGCTGGCCATATGGAAAGCCTTGGGGATCTGGACAGTGTGCACAGGCTGTTCATCGCCACTCTCCGTCGAGCCCATGGCGAAGCTCCCGCCGGGGATTGCCACCATGGACATGCCAATCGTGTTGGTGAAGGTTCCGCCCGAGTTGCCACCCATCAGGGTGGCGATGATTAGCCCGCCCACCACCACGGCCCCCGCCACGGCGGCCCATCGCCACCTGGGGCGCTTGGGTGCGGGGGCATTGGGTTCGGCCACCGGCCTCGCCGCTGCCGTGGGCGTGGACACCACCATGCCCTTCTGCGGCGCGGCGCCCAGGGCCGCTTCCAGCGCTGTGGCGAAGGCGGCGCAGCCAAGGAAACGGTGGGCTGGATCCTTGGCCAGAGCCTTTAGCAGGGTGGCTTCCACGGCCACGGGCAGCCGGGGATTGAGGCTTCTCGGCGTGGGCGGGGCCGACTGGAGATGGGCTGTCTTCACGAGCAGATCGGTATCGCCGTCCTCCTCCGTGGCATCGAAGGGTGGTCGGCCCGTGAGCATCTCGAACAGCACGCACCCAAAGCTGTAGACATCGCTGCGGTGATCCATCGTCTTGGGCCGCATGATTTGCTCGGGGCTCATGTAGTGGGGTGTGCCGATGGCCGTGCCGGTCTTGGTCTTGCGGTCTTCGCCCATCAATAGCGCAATGCCGAAATCCGCCAGGAAGGCCTGGCCCGTTTGATCCAGCAGGATATTGCTGGGCTTCACATCCCGGTGGATGATCCCGTTTTGGTGGGCGTGATCCAGGGCCGAGAGAATCTGCACGGCGATGCTAAGCGCCTGGGCTATCTCCAGAGGAAGCCGTGAATCCAAAAGATCGGCCAGGGAACCGCCACCCAGGTAGGGCATCACCAAGCAGTAGGCGCCCTGCTCGATGAAAAAATCCGTGGCGCCTACGATATGCGGATGCTGCAGCCGCGCCATGGCTTTGGCTTCCTGCAGAAAACGCGCCTCGAACTTGGCATCGCCCACTAGGTGCTTCGCCATGATCTTGATGGCCACATCCTTGTCCAGATGCACGTGCCGCGCCCGCCACACTTCGGCCATGCCGCCTTCGCCAATCATGGTTTCCAAGAGGTAGTCGCGGAGTTGGGTATCGGCTTGCATGAACGGTCCTTGGGGGGATTGGGTGCGACAAGAGTCTCATGGATCGAAGCGGCGGCGTCCACGGGTGACTGACGCCCTGGCCGCTTTTGGCCAGATTCACGCCCTATTTCAGTTTGTAGGGAATGCTCATCTTGAAGGTGGCCGCCGTGGGCTTGCCGTTTTGCAGGGCGGGTTGGAATTTCCACTTCATGGCGTAAGATTCAGCGGCTTCCCGGAGCTGGGGTGGGCCTTCCAGGCTGCGGGTGCTCTTGGGATTGCCATCGGTGTCCATGGTGATTTCCACCACGACGGTTCCCTGAATCCGAGCGATTTTGGCCAGCGGGGGATAGGGTGGCATCGGTGGCCAATACTTCACCTTCATCTGCGAAAAATCGAATTCCGCTGCCCGTGAGGGTGGGGCAGAGGGTGGCGGTGGCGGCGGGGCACTTTCGCCTTCGGCCGCCGGTGGGGCCTCGGGCTGGGTGGCCGAAGTGGGTTCCCCGTTCCAGCCCAACTTGGTTTTGATGGCCACGTTGTTCTGGGAAATGCGTTCCTCCAACTGGCTGATCTCCCGGTAGGTTTGGCCCTTCTGGCCATAGAGACCGATGAGTTCACGTTCAGCCAATTCCTTTTGAGTGATCTCTCCGTACGACACTTCCTCGAAGGTCGGGAGTTCCATGCTGCCGCCGTAATTCTGGGTGAAGGATTTCATGCCGGTGGGCCTGACGGTCATGGTGAACCGGCCCTTGGTGTTGAAGGTGGTTCCATTGCAGGTGAGGATTGCGGTTTCTTTGCGCTGCAGGGAATAGCCTGTCCAGGAGAAGGTGGCGATTTCGTAGACGTTGTTGCCGATCTTGGGGAGCCGATCCACCAGGAAGGCCGTCAGGGTGACGAAGTTGAATCGGGCAATCACTTTTTGCTGGTCCGCGATATCGGAGTCCAGGCTGCGGATCTTTTCGTGCCGTGAGGGAAGGCGGGACTCTGCTTCCTTGTATGAGGTGAGCAGACTCACCAGATCAGCCGCCTCGGGCGCAGGAGGAGTGGCGGCAAAGCGGCGGGAGGCGTTGATGGCGCCTTCTTTGTCGCCGGCTGCATATCTCCGGCCTATTTCAGCCAGGAAGGCCCCGTGGATGTGCCGGGCGGGCATGCGCCCAAGCATGGCGCGCATGGGGATTTCAGAGGGTCCGGGGCCTCCGGGTGGGTCGATCCACCATGTCACGGCCTTGTCTGCATCGCGGAAGGCCTGGTTTTGGCGCTGAAAGATCCGCAAGATCCCTAGGGTTATCTCGTCACGAGAGGTGAGGCGATAAAACAGGGCTTCCAAGGCGGCGGAATCCCTTTCTCCCGCGAGGGGCTCCAATTGCTGGAAGGCGAAGGCAACCTCGGCCTGCGCTTCGGACTTGGGAGAATGTTCCCGGACGAAACTCACCAGGGCTGCGCTGTTCCGGTCTCGACTCCATTGCTGGATTTGTCGATGGGTTTCTCCCGCTTTCCACCAGGCGAAGACAACGAGGGTGGCCACGAGACCACCGCTGATGATGAGCGTGGTCTTGAACCAGGGCGGTTTTGGGGATGGCTCCCTTGGGGGTTGTTCCTCTTCTGGGGTTCCGTGGGTTTGGAAATCCATCCCAAAACTCCTTTCCTTTTGGCGGATCAGTTCAATCGGTGGCCGCAGGCATCGCAGAAGATGCTTTCGGGTTCGACCTTTGCGGCGCACTTGGGGCATGCGGTGGGCCGGGGTGACAGTGCCGCCGCGGGGTTGGCACTGGGCGTTTTGGCTGGCCGTCCTTGTTGGATGAGTAGCAGGTGGTTGATGATGTCCACCACCTTGCTGGCATCAGCCTCTTCCACTTTTACGCCTTCGATGACACTGCGTTTGAAGGCGATGGCTACTGTGCCTCCGCTGTTGGATTGAACCGAAATGAGCAAGGCTTTGTGCAGAAAGAAGAATATGAAAAACAGAATGGGTACGATGGCGCCGATGATCGTGAGGATCATGGGGAGCGTGAGGACGCCTAGAACGAGGTAGAGCACGGGCTTGAAGTAGCCGGAAGAGGTTTCACAGATTGAAGCCAGTGGAAGGGTGGTGGTGAGAGAGCCGCTCAGATTGGAATTTCGAAACACGATACGGTTTTCGAAGACCTCAAAGACCGTGGTGGCATCTACACCAATAAGGTTCAGGAACCAGGCGAAGAATCCGGCCTTGCGCCCAACGATTCGAACGTAGAGCCCCTGCCGCCCTTCGGGATAGACCTTGAATTCCTTGGTGGCGAGGGCCGCAGGGCCGAGCATGGCTGCCAACTGAAACATGACACCTCCGAATTACACAACCTGCTTGGGTGTGTGGGGGGGAAATGAAAGTGGTGAACGATGGAATTGAACTATCATGCCCAAGACTTCTGCCGCCGGTAACCTTGAATTATGTAAGGCTCGGAAAATGATGATCGGGTGTGCTGTGGGTGAATGGGATAAAATTTTCAGATAGCTGGATGAAGGGCGCTTGGGTTTAACCAGGTCGTACCACCGACCCTGGTTGCTGTTTTTTCGGGGTATATCTTTGTTTCCAGGTTTTGCGTGACGGGGATAACCGTTTTGAATTTTACCAATCCTCTGCACCCATCGGTGGGGTGCCTGGAATTGCGATTGCCAGGATTGTCTGATTGTAAAACAATGAGGAACTTCATTCTGTGTTCAGGCTCCTATGTTATGCGGGGGGATGTGTGTTTAATGTAAATTGGCCGACGGTCTCGTTGCTGGTTGGCGTTGTCATGTCCGCCTCCGCCCAGGACCTGCGTGTCTCTCCTGCTTATGCTGTTGCCTCCAAGAAGATCGAGATCCTGATCGAGGGAAGCAGCGGATCGGGTGTTTCCGGGGACCCTGTGCACGCCCAGGATGGTCCACGTCTGACTCTGATGGAGGACGGAAAGCCATCATCCAAAGCTTCGGAATTCAAAACCTTTCGGGCTACAGACCGGGGCATGGCTTTGGTGTTTGCACTGGATTTGAGTGGGAGCATGAAAGGGAGGCCGCTGGAGGCCATGAAGACCGGGTTGATAGCGTTCATTCAGGAGGCATCGCCCCGCGATCGGATGGCCTTGGTTACATTTGCGGATGATATTCGGGTGGACGTGCCCTTTGACGCTACCTCTGGTGAGTTGGAGCGGGGCATCCAGAATCTGACCACCCGGGGGAGGATCACCGAACTTTACAAGGGGTTGTATAAGTGTCTGGAGCTGCTCAGGGCCCCAGACTTGCCGGAGCGCCGCCGCCTAGTAGTGATCACCGATGGCAAGGATGAAGGGGTCGCCTATGCCCTGGAGGATGTGCTCAACCAGGCCAAGCGGCAGGGGGTACAGGTAGACACCATCGGGGTGACCCAGATCGACCCCAAGTATCTGAGCATCTGCAATCGGCTCTCGGATCTCACGGCTGGGAACTATGTCAATGCCACGGATCTGGGAGAGTTGGAGGGCATTCTCCGGTCGGCATCCCAGAAGCTGCAGAACAGCCCGGTGGCTATCTTTGTGCCGATGTTCACCAAACCGGATGGTGTGGAACATCGGATTGGTGTGCGTTTCGATAGGCATGGTGTGGAGCTGGAAGGGGAAGCCAAGATCCGCTTTCCGCGCCTGCCGGAGGGGAAGGGCTCCCCTGCCAGGTACCGGGTGCTTGGGAACCCCTATTTTTTGGGAGGCGGGGCTTTGGTCATCCTGCTCGCTGGGGTGGGCGGTTTCCTGATGGTTCGCCGCCGGAAAACGCGTCTGGCGGCGGAGTTGGTTGCAGTCACGGCCGAGGGTCTGGCTCGACTTCGCAAAGAACAGGAAGCGTGCGAGGCCCTGCGCATGGCCGAATCCTTGGTGCCAGCGACTGGCGAGCCGGCCCCGCCCGTGTCTCGGAAAGCCCAGGGGGCTCCCGTGGTGCGTGGGAACAGAAAAACGGTGTTCCAGTCAGAATTCCGCTGCGAGGCTCCGTCCATCGGGCAGCCATCCATCCAGCTCAGGGTGGATTCGGGCGATGCCCCAGGGCAGTTGTTCAGTGTGGACTGCGATCCATGCTGGATTGGTTCCGAGGAGGGCGTTGCGGTCCGGATTCCTGAGGATGCATTCGTTTCAGGGTTCCATGCCTACATTCGCTGGCAGGGAGGCCTGCTTTACCTCTTCGATAACCAGTCCACTAACGGGACGTTCAAGAACGACCAGAGAGTTGGAGACACCTCTGTGGTCATCTGTCCTGGGGACCGCCTGCGGACGGGACAGACCGTTTTTACTGTGTTATCGGCCTGATGCGAGTGCCACCCATATCGGGGGCGGAGGCTCTTGATTCAAACCAACTCACTGCTCCTTGTCGAGGTAATGAATGAAACTCTTCCAGCGGAAGACCCCCGCCATCCGTGTTGGTGCAATGACCAGCACCGGCCATGTTCGGGAAGAGAACCAGGACAACATGTCCCGGTTCTTCTCTCCTCTAGGCGAAGTGTTTGTGGTTGCCGATGGCATGGGTGGTCACAAGGGAGGTGCTCTCGCTGCCGAGATGGTCACCCATGGCATGGAAAAAGAGCTATCCCGGATTGCTGGTGGCATTCAGATCCCCGTTGCACTCCAAACGGCCACTCAGAATGTCAATGAGGCCATTCACCAGGAAGCCACCTCGGGCAATCCTGAAACGGAAGGGATGGGCTCCACGGTAGTGCTCGCCGTGCTGGCCGAGGGACTCATGTTTGTGGGAAACGTGGGTGACAGTCGTGCCTACCTGTTTCGGAAGGGACGGTTGTCACGTCTGACCCGGGACCATACCCGGATCCAAAAGATGGTGGATAGTGGGATCTTGACGGAGGCCGAGGGGCGAGAGCACCCGGACGCCAGCATCCTGAACCGGAATATGGGTGGCAAGCCGCAGGTGGAAATGGAAGTTTATCCGCCTGTACAGATCCAGGACGGGGATGTTTTCATCCTTTGCACCGACGGCCTCTGCGGCTACGTTGTGGACGATGCCATCGGCAGGATAATTGCTCCTCTGACTGAGGCTCAAGTCACTGCGGAAGCCTTGGTGAACATCAGCCTCCAGGCGGGGGGAGAGGACAACGTTACGGTCCAAGTCATTCAGTGTGGCCAGCGCAAGCCAGGTGCATTTGTGCCGGCACCACTCGTGTCTCCAAGGCGCAGTCCGGTGGTCGGCGGGCCCAGAAAGCCGAAGTGGGGCTGGATTGTGGGCCTAGTGGTCTTGCTCTTGGGCGTGCTCGGCGGAGGAATTGTCCTGGGTGTATATGCTCCCTGGCAGAAGGATCTACTTCCGGAGAAAACCAAGACGGAGAAGCCGGCATCGGTCCGTCCGAAGGCGACTTCAAGAGAGCCAAAGCCTGCGGGGCGACTTGAAAACGCCAAGGCCGAGAGTGAAGCCAGGGATGGAAACACGGAGGGGAATGATGCGACTGAACTCCAAGAGCTGAAGGTGCTTGGTCATGTGTCTGCGGAGGATCTTTCCAAACTGACGGGAGTTGTTCAGGCCACGATCAAGAGCAGTGCTGTCAGTCATGAGAAGGGAGATGATGCCTTCCAGTCGGATGGCCCGGTCGTTTGGTTTGTCAAAGGGCGGGGGAATATTGCCCTGAAACTGCGGGAGAGCCTGGGATACCCAGAGTCCCGAGCCAAACAGATGCCTGATAAGGTTCACCAGCGATACCCGCGGGCTTCCTATGTGATCGTGCCTGCGCCGCAAGGGGCGAACACTGTGGGGCGAGGTGCGCAGCCTCCCGAGCCCGAACGCAAGCCAAAAATCAGGAAGTGAAAGACTGACCTTTCGGTCCGCCTCGATACGGAACCCCTGCTTCACCTTCACCTTTCGAGCACGAGGAAATCAGCATGAGCATCTGCACTCAATGTCAGACAGAAAACCGCGAAGGAGCTATCGTCTGCAGAATTTGCGGGACTCCTCTTGGCGGATCCCGGGGCGGCGCGAAGATGTGTCCTTCGGGGCGCCACCCGATGGATCCCAGTTGGAGTGAATGCCCCTATTGCAAAAATGCTGGGGCGACTAGCGTGCCGGCCAGCGCCCGCCCGCGGACGATGATGGAATCCGATTCTGCGGTTCCTCTGCGCCGCGATGAGGTCCCAGCAGGTGGACCGGCGCCCGTCCTTCCCCCGATGGTCCGTGCCAAGCGGAGCGGCACCAAGTTCATGACTGAGGGTCAAGAAACGCCGACTTTGGATGGTTTGGCTAGGCCGCATCCGGTCGCCGTTCGCAAAATTGTGGCCCTCTTAGCCACCTATTCTTGGAAGCCCGAAGGGGAAATTTTCCCTGTCTTTGAGGGCCGCAATCTGATCGGGAGCGCTCCGGAATGCGAAGTCTCCATCGGCAGCGATCCGCAGATGTCGGGGAAGCACGCCACCCTCATCTTTCGCAGCGGCACTTATCTCTTGGATGATGCGAGCAGTATGAACGGAACATTCCTTGAGGAGGAAGACGTGGTGGAGAAGGTGCGCCTTTCCAACTATGCGCATATCAGAACGGGTGCAACGCAGTGGATTTTTATCCTCATTAATCCAGAAGAAAACGCGTTGTCCCGCTAGCGCCTGGCGAGTCTTGGACCACCTAACTTTCCTAAAGGAGCAGGCGTGAATCCCGGCGAACAGATCCGCGAATATATTCTCCAAGAAAAGGTCGGCGAGGGCGGTATGGCCGAGGTCTGGCTGGCTCACCACGTCCATCTGGACAAGGCCGTGGCTCTCAAGGTCATGACGGCCAGCATGATGGGAGGAGAATTCAGCGAACGATTCCTCAACGAAGCCCGAGCCATGGCTCGGCTTCAGCATCCAAATATCCTTAGTGCGACCGAATTTTTTGTTGAGCAGGGAATCTACTACTTGGTTATGCCCTACATTGATGCGGGTTCTCTGGAGGATCAGATCATTGCAGCCAATGGGCCCATCTCCGTTGAGTTGGCTCTCGGAGTTTCACAGCAGATCCTGGCTGCCCTGGATTTTGCCCACCAGAAGGGTGTCATCCACCGGGATGTGAAACCCAGCAATATCCTCCTGGACAAGGATGGAAGAGCCTATCTGGCGGATTTTGGCATAGCCCTCATGGTTGGAGAGGATCGCAAGACCCGCACTGGGACCAGTATCGGAACGCCGCACTACATGAGCCCAGAACAGATCATGCGCCCTAAGACTATGGATCACAGGGCTGACGTTTACAGTTTTGGTTGCGTACTATTTGAGATGTTGTGCGGTCGGCCCCCCTTTGAGGCACCAGAGGAGGAAGGGGATACGGATTATGCGATCAAATCCGGTCATCTTCAGGAGGAGGTGCCCTCGCCTCGCGTGCTTAACCCGAATTTGCCGGTGCGGCTGGAAACCATTCTCAGGAAGGTTCTAGAAAAGAACCCAGATGATCGCTACCAAGGCTGCGGGGAGCTGTCTCGGGCCCTGGCGGATTTTAAGCAGAAATCGGTGCCCAAGGTTGCTGTTGCGTCCGTGGACCGTACGGACCAGGGCCCCACACGGTCGGCCTCAGCCTATCCGGAGCCGCCTGCTATGTGCGAGTCGGCGGTTGCCAGTCCTGGGAAAAAGAGTCCGGTGATCGGCATTATCTTGGCGGCCGTCGCCGCTGTGGCGGTGGCGTTGGGCACTTGGTATTGGATGTCCCAAGCACTGATGCGGGAATTCGATTCAGCGATCGCCCAAAACAATCTCGTAACCGGCCCCACCAATGCCTATGGTGCGTACCAGAAGGCCCGCCAGGAGAAGGGGGAAGGATCATCCATGGTGGTGGCTATGGGGGCAAAGGTCCGTCCCGTGCTTGAGCAGAAACGCCAACAACTCTTGGATTTGTGGTACCGAGAGAGCGAAACGGGCGATCTTACTTGGGAAGATTATCTAAAAGTATCAGAATGGATACAAAAGATTTCACCCGACCCAGAAAACGCTGCTCAGTACGAATACGCATGGGGAAATGTTGCCATCGCCAAACGGAATTATAGGGAAGCACTCATCCATTTCCAGAACGCTCTAAACGGCAAACCCAATTGGGTGTTGGCGGTGAATGGACTTGGAAAAGCATCGCGGGGTCTCGAGGATAAGGCCTCGGCACTTCATTTTTATGAACAAGCATACAGTATTGACCCTGGCTGGCATTTCTGTGTGATTAATTTGGCTGATATTGTAACTGATTATGTGAAGGACTATCCAAGGGCTGAATACTTGTACCGTGAGGCCCTTCGTCTTGCGCCTGACCGTCCGACCTTCCACTGGCGAGTCGCCAATTTCTATTTTGGCCAAGGGAATGCCTTTTACCCGCAGGCATGCGAGGCCTACAAACGCGCATTGAGTCTGCCAGCCACGGGGAACCGCAGTCTTTCCCCCCAGGCCGAAAACATTGCCCGTGTCCGAATCTCCAAAATCTGCGGCGCATAAGCCAGGAGAACGGTCTAATGCAAACGTGGACGCACCTTCCGCCGACTCAACCAGCTTCCCCGCGCCAACGGTGGGGCTGGGTCCTGCTCGTTTCCACCGTCCTCTTTTTTCTCGGAGTCGGCATCGGTTCTTGGCTAAGGGAGTCTGAGCCCTACGACATGATCATTGAGGGGGGGCGGGTTTTCACTGGAGACGGATGGCTGGGGAAATGGCAGCGGATCGGTGTTCGTGGTGGCAAGATCGCCAAGATCGGGTACTTGATCGGGGGACGTGCCCGAGTTCGCCTTGATGCATCCGGCAAAGTGGTCGCGCCGGGATTTATCGATACCCACGTTCATATCGAAGGCAGCATGGGATCCCATCGCTCTTTGCGGGCGGAGAACTTTGTTCGAATGGGGGCCACAACCCTCATTACTGGGAATTGCGGAACTTCTCATGTGAACCTGGCTGAAGTCTTGGATGGGCTCACGAAAAACGGAGGACAAGTAAACGTGGCCACCCTGGTTGGTCACAAGACCCTCCGAGAAGCTGTCATGAAGCAGGATCCCAAGGCTGAACCCGACTCAGCCCAAATGCAAAAGATGAAGGTAATGCTCGATGAGCAGATGCGTCAGGGCGCCCTGGGGCTCTCCACTGGTCTGGAATACTCGCCCGGCGTTTTCTCTAAGCAGGCCGAGATCGTGGCTCTCGCCAAGGTCGTGGCAAGGTGGAAGGGCATCTACGCCACCCACCTCCGCAACGAGGGCATCGGGCTAGAAAAGTCCCTGGATGAAGCCATCGACACGTCTCTGGCCGCTGGGGTGCACCTGCACGTTTCCCATTTGAAGATCGCCTGCCAAAGAGACTGGGGCAACATGCCTGCCATCCTCCAAAAACTTTCGGATGCGCGGAAGCAACTACCCCTTACCGGCGACGCTTATGCATATACGGCTTCCTCCAGCGGATTGGACCTCATCCTTCCTGAGGAGTACCGGGGCTTTACCCAGAACAGAAAAGAACTGACCAATAACCCCGAGCAGTGCGAAAGATTCGTCACCAGAACCTTGGATCAGTTGAAGACCCAGGGGTTCCCCGACTTTTCCTTCGCCAGGGTCGCCTGGAGTCGGGACCCTGCGTTGCGTGGGCTAACCATCGACCAGTTTCCTGAGTCCTCGCGCAAGGGCGTCATTGCTGATGAACGGCTGGCCAAGACGGTCCCCGATGCGAGTCTGCGCACCCAGGTCCGCTCGCTTCTGGGTCTTTTCCTGCAAGGGGGCGGGCAGATGGTCTATCACGTCATGGATGACAAGGACATGATCGAGGCCTTGAGGAACTCTGACATCGTCATTGGTTCGGATAGTTCGGTGCGCAGCGAGGATAACCAGACCAGCCATCCTCGAGGGTGTGGGAACTTTCCGAAGATCTTTCGGGAACTGGTTCGTGAACGCCATGCCCTGAGTCTGGAGGAAGCTCTTCACAAGATGACCGTTCGGGCCGCCGAGATCTTCCAGTTGTCAGGGCGAGGCCGGATTGCCCCCGGGTACGCCGCAGACATCGTAATTTTCGACCCCGATACAATTTCGGACAAGGCCACCTATGACTCTCCCTTGGAGGCCCCCGAGGGCATTGACTACGTGGTCGTCAATGGGACTGTGGTGGTGGATCACGGAAGGGTCCTTCTTCGCAACCCTGGGATGGTGCTGAGAAATGCTTTGGTGGACCCGGGGCGCTTGGTAATCGAAGCTCCTGTAGAGGTTCCCCCCATGACGGCCTCAGAAGTGACAGCGCCTGGGGAGCCTGCGGCGAGCCCAGTCCCAGAGAAAAAGGCTCATCCACGGAAGAAGCCGATGAAGAAATCGAAGGCGAAACCATCACCCAAAAAGCACAGGTGACCATGCACGCGATCCTACTCCGGTTCCAGAAGGCGATTCTGGTCGCCTCAGTGGCGCTATCTGGGGCCTTCCATGTCCAGGCGCAGGTCTCAGGAGTTCCGGCCCGGGGAAACGCTTCTGATCCTCTCGACCTTCTGGAATCCTGCATCATTTCCGTGATTCCTGTGGGCAAGCAGGTGGTGGATGAAGCGGTTAGGCCCATCTACGATCAAATCAAAGTTAGTCCATCCGATGAGATGGCGGTGGGTCTTAAAATTTCCAAGGAAGTAATCCGACAACACCGTGGTCTCGTCGATGTGAATCCTCGTGATCTTGCTTACGTCCGGGCCGTTGGTCAGCGGGTTGCCCTGGGTGTCCGGAACAAGGGCATTCGCTACACTTTCCACCTGATCGAGAAGGAGACCGTGAATGCCTTCGCCCATTGCGGTGGCCATATATACATCTTTCGCGGCCTCCTGAAGAGGCTGAAAAACGAGGCGCAACTGGGATCGGTCCTGGGCCATGAGATCGCTCATGTGGACCTTGGGCATACCAGCGAGGTTATCAAGGCGTTCGTCTTGGCCGGGCAGGTACAAAGTTTCCTGCCCTTCGTCTCGGTGGATACGGCCCGCTTCCTGGCCATGACTGCACAGAGGGTGGTGGGGGCCTTGTACGGGGAGCCTCAGGAGATTGAGGCGGACGAAGCCGGTCTAAAACTGGCATTCCATGCGGGCTACGATCCCGCAGAAGGAGCCCAGTATTGGAAGGACAATCCCGACATCAATCGCGGCCAAGGTCGGCTGGGGAATGTGGGCCAGGCGGTTCTGAGGAGCCACCCCAGTGCCCTTCAGCGGGCGCAACTCACCGAGAAAGTTTCCCGCGACCTTAAACAATTGGCCGATGGGAAAACACTCATGATCGGGGTAGAGAACTTCAACCACCGAATTCCACCGGTGACCCGATGAATCCGGCGACCCCAAAGGCCTTCCTCGGAGGGGCAGGGTGGCTAAAGGTCCTGGCCGGCATCTTGTTCCTGCCTTTCCTCTTTACCTGCAGACCATCTGTTAATAGCGTCCAGATCGTCGGAATCCGAAATGTCCAGACCCGGTCCCTAGACGCCTCCGGGACAGTGGTGGACATTCGGGTGGCCATACAGAATCCCAACTTCGCAGCGGTGAGGATTACAGCGATTGATCTCCTGCTGGCCTTAGACGGGACCTGGATCGCCAAGGGCACTTCCCGTGCTCCGGCAGACCTTCCCGGCCATGGCGTCGGCGAGGTGGACGTGCGGCTTGAAGTCTCTTGGAGCAGGCTGTCCCGCTCGGACATGATGGCCATCCTATCCGCCGAGATTCCCTACAAAGTGGAAGGGACGATCTCCCTAGACAAGCCCCTCGCAATTTCGGATATCAGGATCAGTGCGACCGGACGCTATGCGGTGCAGGGCCCTTTCAATGTCTCAATCCAGCCCGATCTGGCCGCTTCGAGCCTGATCTCCTTGCACGGAGTAAAGGTGAGTTCCGTTGGATTAGCGCGACAAGATGGTTTTGTAGAGGTCATTTTGGACAATCCCCTGACGTTCGAGGTTCCCCTCTCACGTATGGACTACCAGATCGATGCGGGGGGTATGACGGTGGCCAGAGGTTCAATGCCGCACCTCACGGTCAAGCAGGGCAAGAATAAGTTTCAGGTCCCAATTTCAGTCTCGACTATCGAGGCGGGTCTAGGTGCCCTTGGAAGTTTGCTAAGGGGAAGCTTGCCGGAACTGACTGCCAGGGGAGCCCTGGTTCTAGGCGAACCAGGCAGGGAACGGACGCTGGAATGGGAGTGCAAACCAGAATGAGAAACGCGACTTCCTCTGCTGAAAGGCATTGCCCTCGCTGCGGTGTGGCGAATCTTCCAGGAAGCCGGTTCTGCGATCAATGCGGATCCGGATTCTCCTCTGATGACTCCGAGAAGGTGGTTCGAATCGGCCGGAACCCAGACAGCGATATTTTTCTGGATTACCCGATGGTGTCGTGGGACCACGCTCGGATCATCAGGAGGGGCAGCCAGGCCATCTTGGAGGATCTTGGCTCATCCAACGGGACCGCCATCGGGCACCCCGACAACCGGATCCAGGCTATCCCGCTGGAGCCGGATATGGGCGTCTACTTCGGCTCGTTCCACATTCCTGCCCGCCAACTGTTGCAGGGGCATCTTTCCCGAGGAATGAAGGCCCACACGACCCTGGCTTTCCGAGGTGACACCATGGTGTTGGGGCGGGCGCCTAACTGCGACCAGGTCCTGGATTACCCCATGGTCTCTTGGAATCACGCCCGACTCTCCCGTACCCAGGGTGGTTATGTCGTGGAGGACCTTGGATCCAGCAACGGCACGTTCTTGAACGGAAGGCGAATCCAAAAAATCACTCCGGTGCTGCCGGGGGATGTCGTTGGTCTAGGGAGCTTCTCCTTCACGCTCAACTCGGCAGGAAAGCTAGAGAAGAGGAATTATCAGGGCAACCTAACAATCGAGGCCAGGCAAGTCTGCATCGATGTCCCGGGGAAACGTCTAGTGGAGGATGTGTCCATTACGGTGTTCTCATCTGAGATGGTGGCCTTGATGGGCACTTCCGGAGCAGGGAAGACCACCCTCCTAAATGCCCTTTGTGGTTATTCCAAGCCAAGCCAGGGGGTCGTCTACTACAACGGCCAAGACTTGTATTCGAATTACGACCAATTTCGCAATCTGATCGGATATGCGCCCCAGGACGACATCATGCACCGGGAACTGACGGTGTACGAGGCTCTGTATTTCACTGCCAAGTTGCGATTGCCGGATGATTTTTCTCCGGTCGAACTGGACGGCCGAGTCCGAAAGGCAATCGCCCAGGTCAACCTTACTGGGACCGAGAATGTTCTGATTGGTTCTCCAGAGAAAAAGGGGATCAGCGGCGGTCAGCGCAAGCGGGTCAACATCGCTATGGAGCTTTTGACGGAGCCCGAGGTGTTGTTCCTGGATGAACCCACCTCCGGGTTGTCCTCCAAGGACAGCCTTGAACTGCTCGAAGTACTGAGGAAACTTGCCGACAGCGGAAAGATGATCTTGATGATCATTCATCAGCCCAGCCCTGATATCTTCCGGAAAATGGACAACCTGATTCAATTGGCCAAGGACAAGCAGTCCGATGAGCCAGGCCGACTGGTCTATTACGGACCCGCCTACCCCGACGCCATCGCTTTCTTCAGTCCCAGTTCATCCGAGGGAAGTGAGCCCCGGCCGGAAGCCATCGAGATGGGTCTGGAACGCAAGTCCGTGGGGGAATGGGTGCGGAAATTCAGCACCTCGCCCTACCGGAAGCAGTTCGTGGACAACCGCCAGGGCAGCGTACCCACCTCCTCTGCCCCTGAATTGGGTGGGGCCTCGGGTCGGCGCGCCGGTATGGGGCAGTGGGCAACTCTTTTCAAGCGGATGCTGGTCGTGAAACGTCGAGATACATGGAACACCATCATCCTTCTGGGCCAGGCACCTCTGATCGCCTTCCTTTTAGTGTTGGGTTTCGGAGAATCCTCTAGCACTCCCGGGGACACCCGGAATATTCCAACTGTGCTTTTCCTAGAGGCGGTTGCGGCACTCTGGTTCGGTTGTTCCAATTCAGCCCGAGAAATCATCGGGGAATGGGCCGTTTACCGCCGAGAGCGTATGGCCACCCTGAAGATTCCTTCGTACGTGTCAAGCAAGTTCGCAGTGCTAGGCATGCTCTGTCTCATCCAGTGCCTGACCCTCTCGGCAATCGTGCACCTCGGGTGCGGCATCAAGGCTCCGTGGTTCCCCATGTTTGGAACGCTCCTACTGGCCTCCTTTGTCGGGCTTGCTGTGGGCTTAACCATCTCAGCCCTTGCCAAGACCACCGAGACGGCCGTGGCCATTGTCCCCCTCGTCCTGCTCCCCATGGTGATCCTTGGGGGAACCATGAAACCGGTTCACAAGCTACCAGGCTCCGTGAAACCAATTTCCGCCATCATGCCATCTCGATGGGCCTTCGAAGCCCTCCTTGTGCAGGAGTCCGAAAAACACAACATCCTAACGGACCTTGCCAGCGGCATCCCGAACCTAGAAATGGACCTAGCGGCACCTTTCTTCCCGGTAAATGACCGACGCCCTCCCCAGGAATCGATACTCATCCTCGGATCGATGTTCCTAGTGCTTTCCCTAGGTACCTGCGCCATTCTCCGCCGGAAGGATACGCTTTAGCTAACCCTAAAGAGAAACTCCCAACACCCCGGAAGCCCTTGATCCGTCAGGGAACCGGGGCGATGATGACTTCGAATCCGAGGTCCTGGAGGCGCCTGGATGCGAGCGAGATCGTTCTCCACCCAGTCGCAGCCCTGGGACTGGGTGGATGCAACCAATGCGGGGATCGCTGGGGGTTGCGGGGATTTCGGAGCCCTTGATGGCTACGAACCCTCCTGGGATCCATTTCTGGATGCCCTGGATACCGGATTCCACACCTCGCTGATCCGGGCCTGTTCAAGCGAGTGAAGGCGGTGTGGGACGCTCGTGGAACGGCCAAGCTGGACACCGCACAGACCCGACTTCTGGAACACACCTACAAGGGCTTCGTCCGAAGCGGCG
>JFJP01038591.1_pt1 | contig 16707 bp, 13 predicted proteins | sample 431651 | NCBI WGS metagenome assembly JFJP01 (sample SAMN02602958, study PRJNA72255) | Microbial mat metagenome, whole genome shotgun sequencing project. | biome: fresh water; feature: sink hole; material: water; isolation source: purple microbial (photo- and chemosynthetic) mats found in... | reverse complement strand
GGCTGCTTTACCAACACCTTCGGTTCCATTTTCTGAGTAATATCCTTTGTAGCAGCCGATAATACCAATAGCAAATCCAAAAAAGAATGTTTTTATAGTTGCTGGGATTAAATCATAATAGTGCAATGGATCGAATGCAAGGTTTACAAATAAAGGCATCGAGACAAATCCCTTTAAATTAACAGCAACATATGATCCATAAAATGAAATTAAATCAGCATAAAGTACTAAAACAGGAATCATAAAAGTAGTGGCAAGAACTCTGGTTACAACAAGATATTTAATTGGATTAGTTCCCGAAACCTCCATTGCATCTATTTGTTCTGTAACTCTCATAGAACCAAGTTCGGCCCCAATACCCGATCCGATTTTTCCAGCACAAATTAGTGCAGTAATAACCGGGCCTATTTCACGAACAATAGATACAGCAACCATGCCCGGCAACCAGGATTCGGCACCAAACTCAGCCATGATTGGTTTGGATTGAAGTGTTAGCACTAATCCCATTATAAAAGCAGTTATTCCAATTAGAGGGAGTGTACTTAGTCCTATTTTTGATGCTTGTCGAAGTAATTCTTTATGTTCATAGGGCTTTCTGAAAAGTTCTCTAAAAAATTCGATGGTAAAGCGCGATAATCCTCCTAATTCGATTAGCAAATTGTTTAGCCAGCCATAGTCTTCATTCTCATCAAATTCTTGTGAATGTTTTTTTCTTCTAAATATGGTTAAAATATTTAGGTTCATTATTAGTAAATGGTGGTTAGAATAAAAATGAAAGGTACAAAATTATACGCTAACTCGTGGTTAAATTATTGTAAAATTTACCAAAAAGCAATATTTATTAATTGGTAAACATCAGTAAGTAAGGTCGTTCTATTTCTTTTTGAAGTTCTCCTATTCCAATACTCCTACTTTTTCTAATAAATTCTTTATGATCAAAGAAAATTAAAATAGTTGGAACTGTAAATACGGAATTTTGAGCTGCTATTTCAGGCCTTTCAGATGTATCGCAAAAATACATTGGCATTAACGGAAAATAGGTAGTAAGCAATTCGTGGATTTTTGGTTTTAATACTTTACAAACATTGCAGGTATTATTTGAAAAATAAATAAGTACGGCTTTCTCTTTAAAAATTATGCTTTTAAATTCATTAAAACTATTAATTTCTTGTATCATTAATAATTATTGGTATTGAGCATTATAAGAGTGCAGGCAACACAAACTTCTATTCCTTTTTCCATGGCAAGTTGAATCAATTCCTGATTTTCGGATCCGGGATTAAAAATTATTCGTTTTGGAGATAACCCGATAATATAATCATAGTATTCTTTTTGATTATCAGGATTAAGATACATTGTAACTGTATGAATGTCAGTTAGATTTGGCTTGCCGATAAGAATATCCTGCCACATCACTTGTCCTTCGCGTTTGCCGATAAGAACTGCCTCATGTCCATGGCGAACAAGACTTTTTACAGCTTTGTATGAGAACCTTATTGGATTTGGGCTTGCTCCTAATACCAGCGTTTTTTTCATAGAGTTATAAGTGCTAAGTTTTAAAACTTAAAAATACAATTTTTCTCTTGATGTGCAATGGTTTATCGATAAGTAATTGTTTGTTGAAGATTTGGTAAGATTTTTTATTGTCATTTTATTGTTTTCTGAATCAAAACAACGGCATGAGCTGAAATGCCTTCTTCGTTGCCGACAAATCCTAGTTTTTCTGTTGTAGTAGCTTTTATTGAGATTTTTTCAGAATCTTCGTGTAGGGTTTCTGAAAGAATCTGAATCATTTGAGGAATATATTGCTGAATTTTTGGTCTTTGTAAACAGATTGTAGAATCAATATTAACTATTTTGTAATTTTTGGTTTTAATTAATTCGTAAGTTCTTTTGAGCAGAATTTTACTATCTATATTTTTGAATTCATTACTTGTGTCGGGAAAATGAAATCCAATATCACGCATAGCTGCTGCTCCCAGCAAGGCATCGCAAATTGCATGTATTAGAACATCACCATCAGAGTGTGCAAAGCAGCCTTTTGTGTGAGGAACAATAATGCCCCCCAACGTAAGTTTTAAACCATCTTCGAGGCGATGAACATCAAATCCATGTCCTATTCTTAGATCCATGTTATATATCTTTTTTTCGCTGTTGCAAACGCAATTCTTCAAAATCAAGACCAAGAGTAAAACGCATTGTTTTATCTAATGGATGGTTCTGACTTGTTGATATAAGGTATGAAAAATCAAATGTAAATACATTGAATTTTATTCCTACACCTGCAGTAAAGTACTTTCGATTTCCTTTTTCCTGATGTTCATTAAAATAACCACCTCGCACTGCAAATTGTTTTGCATACCAGTATTCTGCACCTATTGAATACTTTATCTCGTGAAGTTCTTCGGTTAATCCTCCTGGTGCATCATAAAATGATTGTATCATTCCTTGTGGTACTGATACATCAGAGTCGTAACCGGAAACTATTTCTCCATCTTGGACATCAGGAGGCGTAGGAACCAAAAATTTATTCAGATCGAAAGCCAATGTTAACGAATTAAAATCATCAAGATTATAAAGGTATGCGAGTCCTAATTTTAAGTTAGTTGGTAAAAAATCTTTTTCAATTTCGGTATATGAAACCTTGGATCCTATATTTGAAATATTTAAACCAAAAGATAAGGTTGAATATCTTTCACCTAGTTTTATTTTTTCATTTACATAGTACATCGAAATGTCTGCTGCAACAGCATTTCCAGCTTTTGTTTCGGTGCTTTCAACAAAAGCACCTCCTGTAATATCTGAACGGATATATCTAAATGCAATACCTCCGGATATATTATTTGAGAAACTGCGGGCATAAGCAATATCTATAGCAAATTCATTTGGATTATGTACGCCTAGTTCTTCGTTATTTTCATTAGTAAACTGAATATCTCCTAGGCTAAAATATAGAAGTGATACTGCAACGGCCTGGCGTTCATCAATGCGTCCAAATCCTGAAACATGGTACAGATCAATATCTCCAATAAGATTTCTAAGCCATGGAGTGTATGAAATAGCAACACCCATATCGCTTTTAATAAAGGCATATTTTGCTGGATTCCAATGCATAGAGCTGTAATCTGGTGAAGTAGCCGCACCAACATCTCCCATACCTCCGGCACGTGAATCGGGTGCAATTATTAAAAAAGGTACAGCATATTCAATGGCATTTTCTGTTCCTGCTAAATCATTTGGATCAACTTGTGCAATACCTGTTATTCCACAAAAAAGAAGGATTGATGTTAGTGTGAGTTTAAACGTATTCATTCTTATTTCCATAATGTAAGATTGCAAATATAAAATTATTTCGCGTTGGTTATTCATTATTTTAAAATAACCAGTTTTTCGATTTTTTCTGCTTTTTTCCCATCCGTAGAGCGTACGCTTAACTTGTAAATATATACTCCACGGCCTATTTTATCCCCAAAATCATCGAGGCCATCCCAAGGTATAGCATCAGAACGAAAAGCATTTGAATTTATTATCTGCTGAATCGTTTTTACCAGTTTACCACTTATGGTAAATATTTGGATTAATATTTCCAGATCTTCATTTGGGCGGTTATGATCAAAAAAGAAACTTGTATTTTCTGTAAATGGATTAGGGTAATTAAAAATGTTTTTTATTGCCAGTTCGGCTGTTTCAGCAACTATAAAATCGAGATATTCTTCAGTTGAATTATTATAAACATCCCATACCTTCAGTTTCAGATTATGATTTCCTTCGTTGAGTTGCGAAAACAGATATTCAATCTTCCCTTTTTGATAATCATCAATGTTCGATTCGTAATAATTATTTAAGACTATAGTATTACTTGTGTTATTATCGAGGATAGCTGTAATATCATGCCCAATTCCATTTCCTGTAGTATTTATTCCACTGCTATCAACAATTAAAACATATAACCTTGGGTTTTCATTCGTTACACCACCCGAAACAAAATTTTCGTCATTCATGTATAGGTTTACTAATGGGCCAGTATTATCAGCAATAAACGAATCGGATGAACCTCCAATAGTAAAATTATTAAAGAATCCCTTTGCCTGGCTATTATTTCCTGTGGCATAATAACTTATTTTGCCATTTCCGATACTATATGAAATATCCTTTGGAACAATAAAACTATATGCAAAACGTCCATTTGTAATACTGGCCTTACCTTTATAAATAATATTATCCTGAAGTGAAAATTCCATTGGAATTTCACCACCATTGCCTAGGGTAGTAATATTTCTTGATTTATCTAAAATTGTTGGATACACAATTCCATTAAAATCGGATATGAAATTATTATTTTGATCTGTTATGTGACCCGAAATAGTAACTTTAGTAAGCGCCTTTAATGTATCTGTATATTCTAAAACGTTTTTCCCATTAATTGAATCTGTAATGATAATATACTCTGGTAATGGTAATTTTAAAGCGGGATCACCGAGTAAAGTAAAATTGCGTTTATTATTTCCTGTACCGGAGGCATTTTTAGCAAGCCTTATAATATCTCCTAAAGCATAGTATTGCCCTTGGTAATCTCTTTCGAATACATAATTTAAAAATTTATTATTTAAAGTATAATTTGCATTTGAGTATACCAATCTTGTAGTAGTAAGTAATGCTATGCCTCCTCCATATGGATTAAGAAGTACCAATTCACCTGCAGATGTGATTGCATGGTCATCAAAACGACTAAACTCACAGGTAGCTGTCATAAAAATTGCTAATCTGTTAATGTTTTTCCACGAGTTTATGTTGTCAATTGTTAATATTCGCTCATGTGCAAGATATCTTTCCCCTCCATGCCCTGTGTAGTTAAATAATAAGATGCCATTATTAATAAACTCATTTATTAACCGGTTTACTTCAGGATAACTCTCGTCGATTGCCGATGAAACCTGAGGAAAAGCGTCGAGATATATTTTTTTTATGAAAAAATGTTGATAGGTAGTATCTACAAAAGTAGCGAGTTTGTCTGCATCGATCATATGCAAGTTATTATCTTCATCGTCCCCAACGAAACACAATGTATTTACCCAGTTTCCTAGGTTTGATGGATTTGAATATACATTTATTTTATTTACAATAGCTTGTGCTTCGGCAGAGGATTGTACAGGAAATCGACCAATGCCAATATCTACTAAACCAGAATTCGATGCTTCAACGTTATCCGTAGGATCGAGTAAACCAAAAAAATCGTCAGTAACGAATGATGAAGTTGGATCTATCGAATTTATTGATTGATATGTTGGTATATAATTGGTTCGTGAGGTAGTTATTGATTTATGGTCATACGATCCATCACCAATTAATAAAAGGTATTTTAACGTATCAACGGCTGATGGTCGATTGTATATCATTCGGGCAAAATTCCGAATGGCCGAAACATCAGGACTTCCTGATGAGAACTCATTATAAATTTCTTCGGGAGTTACAACTGTAACAGAAAGATTGTCTTTGTTTTGATGAAAATCAGCAACCTCATTTGCTTGTGATATAAAGTCGGGATGGGTAACGATAATCATGTCGCGATGATCAATAGCATGCAGGTTTTGATTATTTACATTGCCCACATTCGATACATTTAAATAATCAGAGTTATTAAATGCAATAAATTCATTTAATCCGGGCTGAACAGTAAGCTTGCATTTGATTGAATTATCAGTTTGTAATGTCGAAATTGCATGGTTAACAGGTTGAACAGGATTTGTGACATTCCATATTCTTGTTGTCGACGTTGCATTCTGAAGTGTAAATTCAATGGTTTTTGCTGAGACATTTGTATTGTAATATCTGAAAATTAATTGATTGCTACTCATTCGTAACTGTCTCACTCCATTAATAGTAATATAATCTAGCCAGCCTTCAGATGATGCACTGGGTTTGTTATAAATGACCTGAATTGGAATTAGATCTGTTGTACTAGTAAATGTTGCATTTGAGGTAACCAAATTTGCGTAATTTGTGGTATAGGAACTTAAGTTAACTAATGGAATAGTTGCAGTTAAAACATCCGTAGTTCCTGATTTTATGTTAAAAGTTGAGTTAACTCCCGAACGTGCTGCCAAACTTGTTTTAATTTTTACCGGTGTTGTTTTAATCAGATTTGGGAAACTGAATTCAAAATTATGTGAAGTTATAATATCAAAATTCTCGCCTAGCCAGAGCTGACCAGATTTTAAAAGGTTTTCTTTTTCCTTTTCATAATGAGCAAAATCAGTAAACTGAGTTACATATTCAGTAATAGCATCAGAGGGCGAAGGTAAATCTGATACAATATTCAAAGAACCAACGTCAGTGGTTAAGAAATAGTAATTATCATCTGAATACTTATGAAGGTTATAATTAAAAAAAATGCTAGTTGTATCATATGTCCATTGATTGGGGCTTTTTCCATAAAAAAGAATATAGTCATCAGAATTGAATATTCCATCACTTCCTTTCTCAATAAAAATATCGTTTTGTACTAAATCATCGTCAGTAGGATCCATATTTGAAACCGTTAAAATTCCTGATGAGTTTCCATAAATCATTATGTTTTCAGGATTAGTAAATCCCATCCCAATTAATTCAGAATAAGATATCTTGTAAATCCCATTCTTATTTAGTTTTATTTTATACCATTTTCCACTTTTTAATACTGATTCGGATTGAAAAGAGGTTTTATATTTCGGAGTCGATAAATGTTGTTGTCCTTGATTTATTTTTAGATTAAAAGAAACTATTTTTTCTGCAATCCCTGACGAGCTTATAATTATAGGTAGAAAACTAACAGACAGATAAGGTTGTTGTCGTTTGTATTGAACTGAATAATTTAATTTAACATTTTTTTGAATAAGAATACTTTTTTCAATAAGCTTTAATTCATCATTGCTTAATGGTTCTGTTCTGATTATATCAATATCAACCATAGTATTCGGTGAGCTTATTTTTATTAACTCAAAATAATAAGGTAAATAATTCAAATCGTCCAAATATGTTGCATCCTTAAAGTACAGAAAACTCTTTTTATCGATGTTTCGATCCTGAAAATCAAAATAATAAGATGTTGATTTAGGTTTTTCCCACTTTATATGTCGTTCAAGAACATTTTGTGAGTTAGTCATAAAGGCTGAAAACACACAAAGGATAAAAATAATCGTAGATTTCATTAAAAAAAGTTTTTACAAAGTAACAAATTTTTAAAAAAGTAATATAAGTATTCTGTGAATCGTTTGTTTATAATTAATTAGTTTGAGAACGTTCAAATTTAGTTCCTTATTGTAATTTTGATGTTTTGCAGGTAAAGATATTTTAAATGAAGAAAACTCTTTTCTTAATATTATTGATATATAGTCAACAATTATTTTCTCAAGATGTTGAGTTTTCGCAATATTATGCAAATCCGCTATATTTAAATCCTGCCTTTGCTGGCTCTGATGAAATGTCGAGAATAAATTTAAATTACAGAACAATACTTCCCTCATCTTTTGGAGATTATTCGACATATAGTGCCTCGTATGATCAGTATCTTGATGGAATAGGAGGAGGTCTGGGATTTCAGATTATGAATGACAGACAAGCACAAGGCACAATAAATGCCCTTAGCTTTAATATTTTATATGCATATCATTTTCAATTACGAAGAAGATGGTCGTTTAGTTTAGGACTTCAAGCTGGGTATGATATTCACAGTTTTAATACTCAAGAATTGGTTTTTCCTGATATGATTGATCCGTCAACAGGAGCAACAGGCAACAATACAGAAACATTAACAGACCAAAAGGCTATGTTTTTTGATTTTGCAGTCGGATTTTTAACCTGGTACGAAAATTATTATCTTGGATTATCCGTTGATCATCTTACAAAACCAATTTCATCTCTAGGTACACAATATAATGGAATAATCGGGCGAAAATATACCTTGCATGGTGGTGTTGATATACCTTTGTATAATAGCAGAGGGAGAGTTGATATGACATTTTCTCCAAATCTTATTTTTCAATTACAAGATGATGCAACAAAAATAAATTTGGGCTTATATCTAACAAAAAATTTATTAACAGGAGGTATTTGGTTAAAGACAAATACACAATTTAATTTAACTGGCGCCGTTCTTATGTTAGGTGTTACCGGCGATTATTCTTCGTTTGCTTATAGTTACGATGTGCCATTTTATTTGGGCGGAATAAGCGGAATAATTTCCGGGTCACATGAGGTAACTTTTTTATATAAATTCAAGTATAAAAGCAAGAGAAAAAAAATGCAGGCAATAAAATGTCCTAAAATTTAGTTATATTTGTAACTTATAGTTATGTATAGTATAAAAAATTATTATATTTGAAATAAAAATACAAAACCATGAATATGAAAATTAACATTTCTTCCTTATTGATAATTGGCTTATTTGCATTCTCTGGTTGTGGTGGCGGTCCCAAAGTTGATGAAAGTAATTCATCTACAACTGGTTGGGCCTACAATGATCCGGAAAATGGAGGTTTCGAAGTTATACACGATTATTATGATCAGCCTGGTCCAGGGTTAGTAATGATCGAAGGTGGTTCATATACCATGGGCCGAACTGAACAAGATGTTATGTATGATTGGAATGCAGTACCACGTAGAGTTACTGTTTCGTCATTTTATCTTGATCAAACAGAAGTTAGAAACGTTGATTATAGAGAATATTTGCATTGGATTCGTCGTGTTTTTGTTGATTACCCTGATGTATACAAAAAAGCATTACCCGATACATTAGTTTGGAGAAGTCCTTTAGCATACAACGAGCCCTATGTTGAGTATTATTTGCGTCACCCTGCATATAATCAGTATCCTGTTGTTGGCGTTAACTGGTTGCAAGCAAATGATTATTGCCTATGGAGAACTGACAGGGTTAACGAGATGAGAATGATTGAAGAAGGAATTCTCGAACTTGATCCAAATCAGGTTGGTCGTGAAAATTTTAATACTGAAGCTTATTTGGCCGGACAATATGAAGGATTGGTAAAAGAAAACCGACCATCATTGGATCCTAATGTTGAAAGCCGCAGAGTTACTTTAGAAGATGGTATATTATTACCTAAATACAGACTTCCAACAGAAGCAGAATGGGAATTTGCAGCATATGCTCTTATTGGAAATACTTACGATGAAAGAATTTACGAACGTCGATTATATCCATGGGATGGTCACTGGGTTAGAAACCCTATTGGTAAAGACCGTGGTGTTATGATGGCTAACTTTAAACGTGGTCGTGGTGATATGATGGGTACTGCTGGTGATCTTAATGATAATGGATCAATTACTGTTCCAGTTACATCTTATTGGCCAAATGATTATGGATTATATTGTATGGCTGGTAATGTTAACGAATGGGTAGCTGATGTTTATCGACCTCTATCTCTTGAAGACATTAGTGATTTCCGTCCTTTCCGTGGTAATGTATTCGAAACACTTGAAACCAATGAAGATGGAAGTATCATGGCAAAAGATAGTTTAGGTAGATTGAAAAAACGTCTTGTTACCGAAGAAGAAGCTGCAGCGCGATATAATTATCAGAAAGCAGACTATAGAAACCATTTAGATGGTGACTTAATGTCGAGAGTTGATTTTGAACAGCAGGAAGCAGTTAAAGGAGCCGGATCTACTGGTGAAATGTATTCCAGAGAAGAAAATGATTGGTCTTCATTAGTAACAGATAAAGTTAGAGTTTACAAAGGAGGATCATGGAGAGACAGAGTATATTGGTTAAATCCTGCAACACGCCGTTTCCTTGATCAGGAAGAAGCTCGAGACGATCTGGGATTTCGTTGTGCTATGACCGAGGTAAGTAGTCCTGGTGGTAAAGGATTTGGTAAATAATATTACCTAATATAAATATAAAGAGGCTGTATCATAAGCCTCTTTTTTGGTATTTTCACTTCGACAAGCTCAGTGTGACATATTGATTATTAGATTATTGTCATTTCGAGCCTGTCGAAAAACAGACAACTATCTTGCTTTTGGGACAACCTCTTTTTTATACCCATTTTCATGAAAATTGAAGATTTATATAATATTTATAGAAAAAATCCGAAAATTTCTATTGATAGCAGAATAATAAGCAAAGATTGCTTGTTCTTTGCATTAAAAGGTGATCGATTCAATGGTAATCAATTTGCTCTTAAGGCACTTGAAGATGGAGCTGCTTATGCTGTGATTGATGAAAAAGAATATGGAACAGATCCAAGGTGTTTATTCGTTGATGATACATTAAAAACGCTGCAGTTACTTGCAAATTATCACCGAAAATTTTTAAAATTTCCTATTCTTGCGATTACCGGTACAAATGGGAAAACTACGACTAAGGAACTAATTTCAGCAGTTTTAAAACAAAAATATAATCTTGTTTATACTCAGGGAAACCTGAATAATCATATTGGTGTTCCGTTAACATTACTTTCAATGAAGACCGAGACTGAGTTTGGTGTTGTTGAGATGGGAGCTAATCATCAATTTGAGATTAAATCACTTTGCGAAATTGCTGAACCTGATTACGGATTAATAACTAATGTAGGTAAAGCCCATCTTGAAGGATTTGTGACATTTGAGAATATTATTAAAACAAAAACTGAATTATACGATTTCTTAAACAAAAATAATGGTGTAATATTTTATAATGCATCAAATCCATTTCTAACTGATTGTCTCAAAAAGGTTAATTGCAAACTAGTTTCTTATGGAAATATAACAGGGTCAAAGGTAAATGGGGCGGTGAAAACGTTGAATCCATTTGTTAGTGTTGATGTTCATGAAAGAAATGATCAATATATAATTGATACTAATTTAATCGGTAAGTATAATCTTGAGAATATTCTAGCCGCAGTTTGCATTGGTAACTATTTTGGTATAGATAGTTCAAAAATTAAAAATGCAATTGAAAACTATGTTCCATCAAACAATAGATCCCAATTAATAAGGACAGCAAAGAATACTATTTATATGGATGCTTATAACGCGAATCCCACAAGCATAGCCGCTTCCTTATCAAATTTTATTGAATTGGACGTTAAAAGTAAGTGCGTTATTTTGGGTGATATGCTTGAACTAGGCTCAGATGCATTTAAAGAACATGAAAATGTTATTAAAATGCTGCAGAAGAATGATTTTAAAACGGTAATTCTTGTTGGTGAAATCTATTCAAAGCTAATGACACCTGATCATTATCTAAGATTTGTTAATGTTAGCCAGGCAATTTTGTGGTTAGAGAAGAACAAAATCCATAATTCTAATGTTTTAGTTAAAGGTTCGAGAGGAATTCAGCTCGAACGAATTGTAGATTACTTATAATTAATAGAAAATGGGAAATAGAATAATGGACCCTATTGTAGGGAAATTGATGGGACTAAGATATAAATCGCATCCATGGCATGGTGTTGATATTGGTAAAGAAGCTCCAGAAATAATAACCTCTTATATTGAGATGGTACCAACGGATACGGTAAAATATGAAGTTGATAAAACGAGTGGTTATTTGCGACTTGATCGACCTCAGAAATACTCAAATGTGGTTCCTGCTTTGTACGGATTTATCCCCCAAACATATAGTGGTGACAGAGTTGCTCGATTAAGTGCTGAGAAAACAGGAATGAAAGATATTAAGGGCGATGGTGATCCTATTGATATTTGTATTCTTACTGAAAAAGATATTACACATGGTGATATTTTAGTTAGAGCCAGACCTATTGGTGGATTTCGAATGATTGACGGAAATGAGGCAGACGACAAGATAATTGCTGTTTTGGATAATGATGCCGTTTATGGTGGGTATCGCGATATTACAGATTGTCCTGCACTTGTTATAGACAGATTGATGCATTATTTTCTGACTTATAAAGATTTGCCTGGAAATAAAGCAAATACTGAGATAACACATACCTATAATATTGTTGAAGCACAGGAAGTAATTAAACGATCAATTGAAGATTATAAGGATCGTTTTATTGATTTGAATAATCTCCTTTCAATTTAATTAGAACGAAAGTTTATAAAAGACTTTCTTCTTCTTTACAAAATAACTAAAAACAATACTACCCTGAAACATTTCAGGATGTGTTGTTTTTATTGTTTGTTCAAGTATGCTTTTCCTTTTTAATTGTAGTTGTTTTAGAGATTTATAAAAGTGAAGATGAGCTTTTAATACAGCCATAAAACTTGGAATAGAAAGATTTGCTAAGAAAAGGCTTGCAGAAACTCCATCAAGGAACATTCGTGCAAAAAGAGTTCGTAAGAATTTTTTCTCAGGAAGGTTTTTATATAACAGGAATAGATTATTACGGTAATTCAAATATAGTTTGAACGGATTATTATTTGGTAATGTTCCCCCACCGACATGAAAAACCGAAGAATCGGGGCAATACACAATTCTATGACCAGCATTTTTTAAACGCCAACAAAGATCTATTTCTTCCATATGAGCAAAAAAGTCGTCATCAAAACCATTCTGTTTTTTATACAATTGAGAACGAACAACCATGCAAGCTCCTGTAGCCCAAAAAATATCTTTAACATCATTATATTGCCCTGTATCATTTTCAACTGTACCTATAATTCTTCCTCTGCAGAACGGATAACCATATTTATCAATAAATCCGCCAGCTGCCCCGGCGTATTCAAATTCGTTCTTATTTTTTACTGAAAGAATTTTGGGCATAACTGCGGCAATCGAAATGTCAGAATCGAGCAAATCGATTAATGGATTTAGCCAATTTGGAGTAACCTCAACATCAGAATTTAATAATACAAAATATTGAGCTTCAATCTGATTTAATGCTCTGTTATAGCCACCGGCAAATCCATAATTTTGGTCAAGAACTATTTGCCTTAATTGTGGATAATTTGAGTTTAAAAAGGTTATAGAATCATCTTTTGAGTTGTTATCAGCAATTATAATCTCAGCGTTGGTGTTTTGAGTATTCTGCATTAAAATGGGTAAATATTTGGATAAAAAACCTTTCCCATTCCAGTTAAGAATTACGATTGCTGTTTTTACCATTACATTTCAGGTTTTCGTTTGTTTTTCCAGCGATTATGCGACCAGAGATAATATTCGGGTTTATCCTTTATAATTTTTTCAACCCAACGAATATACTTTTCAGTAATTTCAAATTCATTATATTGCGATGGATTTTCAATTATGTGATCAAAAATCATCTTGTATTTTCCTCTTTTTACTTTTTCGAGATATGTAAAAACAAGAGTTGCCTTAATTTTTTTTGCAATCTTCTCAGGTCCGAGGAAAATAGAAGCATCCTGATTTAAAAATATAGTCCAGTAATTACTGCTTGTTCTTGGTGGCCTTTGATCTGCAATAAGTCCAATTGTTGTATAAACCTTGTTCTTATCGTATTGTAAAATTGTTCTGAATGAATCGTTCATAGATACCGGAAGTGCACCAAATTTGGTACGCATATTGAAAAACTCTTTGTCGTAATTTTTATTATTTAGAGGTTTATAAATGCCCAATGTTTTGTGTGGTGATAACAATGGCAATACCAAATAATACTCCCAGTTATTATAGTGAGCTGTAACAATAATAATATGTTTATCCTGATTAAATATATCAGTTGCAATCTGAATACATGATTCAAAATCAATCATCTTTTTCACCTTTTCGGGTTTCATCCTTATTAATGCTATATTTTCCATAAAAATATCGCTCAAATGGTGATAGAATCTAATTGCAATCTTTTTTATTTCATTTTCTGATTTTTCGGGAAAAGAGTTTCTGAGGTTTTTAAAAACTACTTTTTTCCTATATCTGATTATATAATAAAGGAGAAAATACACCAAATCAGCAATGACATATAAAACTGAAAGGGGAATTCTGCTTAATACCCAGCTTAATATCCGAAAAAAGAAAAAACTTATTTGTTCCATTACCTAAATTTATCTTCCCATAAATTGTTTAACTATATCTAAAAACTCATTGAAAACAAAATTATTACATGCTATAATTTCTTTACCAAATATATAATTTTTTTCACCCACAAAATCTGAAACTTTTCCACCAGCTTGTTGAACAATAAATGCACCGGCAGCAACATCCCAAGGACTAAGACTGTATTCGTAAAACGCTTCGAATCGACCGCAGGCAACATAAACAAGGTCGGTTGCTGCCGAACCCAATCGGCGAACACCATGCGAATTCACCATGAAAAATTCCAACGACTCAAGAAATGGTTTTATTCTTTTATAATCATAGTAAGGAAAACCTGTGGCAATAAGACTGCTTTTCAAATCTTTTTTATCGGATACTTTTATTATTTCACCATTTAAAAAAGCAGAACCATCTTCCCAAGCATAAAAACATTCATCAAGGCTGATTTCATAAACAACACCCAAAATAATTTGATTGTTTTTCATCAACGCGATGCTAATCGCAAAAGGTGTTAGACCATGAATGAAATTGGTTGTTCCATCTAATGGATCGATAATCCAATTGTATATTTCGCCTTTTTTTATTGATGTACCTTCTTCTGCAATAAATCCTGCTTCAGGTAGAATTTTACTTAACCCATCAACAAGTTTTTGCTCAGATGTTTTATCAACGTAAGTCACAAAATCGTGAATGCCTTTTACTTCGACATTAATATTTTTATTCGATGTACGTTCGGATTTAATAAATAATCCTACCTCTTTTGAGAGGTCGCAAACCTGAGTGCAAATGTGTTCTAAATTCATTCTAATTATTGTTTAATTATTTTGTGCCTAAAGGCATATTTTGTAAATTAAATAAAAACAATTCCCATATTCCCGGATGGAGCTAATGAAATTAATTTTACCTGTTTTATTTGTCCAATAAGCGATTTATCATAACTGGTTTCTACTTTAATGTAGTTTTCAGTAAACCCATATATTTTTCCATCTTTTTGTGATGACTCAAATAAAACCTTTGCGGTTTTACCAATATGAATTATATAAAAATCTTCATGTTTCTTATTAGCCAACTGATGAACCTCTTTACTTCTAATTGAGATAATACTTTTTGAAACTTTATTTTCCATTACTGCAGATTTCGTATTTTGTCTTTCAGAATAGGAGAAAACATGATAAAATGATGTGGGCAATTTTTCGAGAAATGTATATGTTTCTGAAAATAGCTTATCAGTTTCACCAGGAAATCCTACAATTACATCAACTCCGATGAATGCATCGGGCATTAGTTTTTTTATTTTTACAACTCTTGATTGGAAAAGTTCTCGGTTGTAACGACGTTGCATCTTAGCCAAGATATCATTACAACCCGATTGCAGTGGTATATGAAAATGATTTAAAATTTTATTGGATTTGGCAACGTGTTCTATAATTTCATCTGTCAACAAATTTGGTTCGATAGATGAAATCCGGATTCTTTCTATACCATCAACTTTTTCAAGGTTCTTTATTAGTTCGAAAAACGATTCGTTGGTTGATTTTCCAAAATCGCCAATATTAACTCCTGTCAAAATAATTTCTTTAATCCCCGAAGCAGCTATTCTTTTTGTTTCAACTACAAGTTCTTGGATGCTTTTATTTCTGCTTTTGCCTCGTGCTAAAGGAATAGTACAATATGAACACGAATAATCGCAACCATCCTGCACTTTTAAAAACGATCTGGTACGATCGGCTTCTGAATGAGATGAATCAAACCTGTCAACCTTTTCAATTTCGCATGAATAAACAACTGGAGCGCTGTTTTTATCTAATTCATTAAGATGCTCAAGGATGTTAAATTTTTCTTGTGTTCCCAAAACCAAATCGACACTAAGGTTCGAGGCGATTTCTTCTGGATTCAACTGTGCATAGCAACCAACTACTGCAATCAAAGCATCTGGTGATTGATTTTTAATTTTATGAACAGCTTGTCTACATTTCTTATCTGCCTGATCGGTTACCGAGCAGGTATTAATTACATATAAATCAGCATTCGAATTAAAACTAACTATTTCGAACCCTTCTTCTTTAAATTTTCTTGAGATGGTTGATGTTTCTGAAAAGTTGAGTTTACAACCTAAGGTATGAAAAGCAACACGTTTTATCTTCTTATTGGATTTACTCATTTGCAGCAATTAGTAAAACTGCAAATTTATGTTATTTTCTTAATCAATTACCATTTCGGCTATAGTCAAAATAGATTTGTTTTACAATGCCATCGGCAATACCCATTTTGGGAACAATGATTTCTTTCGCCCCCGACCATTTAATAATCTTAAAAAGTAAATCGGATGCATGTACAATAACATCGGCTCTATCAGGATTCAATCCTAAAATTTTAATTCTATCATCATATGAAAATGATTTAATATGATCAGAAACAGTTTTAAGAGTCTTAACAGGTAATGGGCTTCCTTCTTTTTTCCCAGATAGTTTCAGAAGTTTATTAATATTACCTCCTGATCCAATAAGTTCAATGTTTTTATAGTTTTTCTTAATTTCAGTTAAGAATTTTTTCATCGTTCCTAACTCATTCATACTATATGTTTTGTTCAATAATCTTATTGTACCTATATTAAATGAATGGGATGCAACTATCGCTGAATTTGAGAATAAGGTGATTTCGGTACTTCCACCACCAATATCAACATACATATATGAATGTTTCGTATCTAATAATTCATCAATTCTATTATTAAAAATGATGTTCGCTTCGGTTTTTCCATCAATTATTTCGAT
>JFJP01005600.1_pt1 | contig 16709 bp, 8 predicted proteins | sample 431651 | NCBI WGS metagenome assembly JFJP01 (sample SAMN02602958, study PRJNA72255) | Microbial mat metagenome, whole genome shotgun sequencing project. | biome: fresh water; feature: sink hole; material: water; isolation source: purple microbial (photo- and chemosynthetic) mats found in... | reverse complement strand
CTGACGGTGCTGAACCTGGCGCAGATGGGTGTGAAAGACATCTGGGCCAAGGCCAACAGCCCGCAACACGGCCGCATTGCCGAGCGGGTGGGCGCGCACCATGTGATCTACCCTGAGGCCGACATGGGCGAGCGGGTGGCCCACCTGGTGACCGGCAAGATGATGGACTTCATCGAGTTCGACGACGGTTTTGCGATCGCCAAGACCCGAGCGCCCATGGAGACGCACAACAAGACGCTGGCGGTCTCGAACGTGCGCAAGAAGCACGGCGTGACGGTGGTGGGCATCAAGCGCCGCCACCAGGACTTCATTTACGCCAAGCCCGAGACCGAGATCAAACCCGGCGACCACCTGATCCTGGCCGGGCCAACGCCCCTGGTTGAAAAGTTCGCGGCGCTGTATTGAGACCGCCAGCGCAAACCCGCGCCGTTCAGCTGGCCTGTGCCCCGCGCAGATAGGTCACAAAGCGCTGGGCGGGGGCGGCCAGCGGCGCGTCGCTGCGCCAGACAATCGACCACTGTCGCTGAATCGGGAAGTCTTCCACCGCCAGTTGAACCCAGGGCGCGCCGGTGTCGCCCGGCGTGGTCGACAGCGCGCTGCTCTGCACCGTGAGCGCAGAAATCACCGCCAGCCCCAGACCGGCGCCCACCGCGTGTTTGAGGGCTTCGTTGCTGCCCAGGCTCATGGCGATGCGTGGGCTGAAGCCGTGGTCGGCAAAGTGTTTTTCGGCCACCAGCCGGGTGCCGCTGCCGGCTTCGCGCATCAGCCAGCGCTCGCCCGCCAGCTCGGCCAGCGGCACCGGCTGCGCGCTGGCCGCGCGCGGGTGCCCGCGCGGCGCGATCACCACCAGCGGGTTGTCCAGAAACGGCTGGCTGTGCAGCGGCAGCGCCTGGGGCGGCAGCATCATGACGGCGAGGTCGTCGGCCTGGTTACGCAGCCGGGCGATCACGCGGTCGCGGTTTTCCACCGCCAGATCGATCTCCACCCCGGGGTGCAGCGCGGCGAACGGCCCCAGCAGGTCGGGCACGAAATACTCGGCCGTGGTCACCGCGGCGATGCGCAGACGCCCCCGCAGCAGGCCGCTGAGGTCGCCCAGCCGGTCTTCAAAGCGCTGCCAGCAGCCGGCGATGTCGGCCACCGTGGCTTGTAGCGCCTCGCCCGCGGGGGTGAGCCGGATGCCGCGCCCCAGCGGCTCCAGCAGCGGCTCGCCCACCAGCGCGGCCAGCTCGCGCAGCTGCACGCTCACCGTGGGCTGGCTCACATGCAGCTCCCGCGCGGCCTGCGTGACCGACATCAGGCGGGCGGTGGCCTCGAAGGCGCGCAGTTGCTGGGGCGAGGTGCGCAGCAGGCGCTGGATGGGGGTGGGCATGGCGGGGCGTGATGGAGCAGGCAAGAACTCGCCAAATCATAGTTCCAGGACTATGTGTTCAATGAAAACAAAGTATTTTTCTTTATGGGTTGGTTTCCCTACAGTGCGGACATCTTCAACGCCCCAACAGGAAACACCATGAAAAACGACACCCCGAACCCGCTGCTTGCCGCTGCCGCCCCCGCCGGCGATCGCGCCGCCGACACGCTGGTGCCGATCACCGTGGCCCACGGCGACGGCATTGGCCCGGAGATCATGGAAGCCACGCTCAAGGTGCTCATGGCCGCTGGCGCGCGCATCGCGCCCGAAACCATCGAGATTGGCGAAAAGCTCTACCACGCGGGCCACAGCAGCGGCATTGCGCCCGAGTCGTGGGACAGTCTGCGGCGCACCAAGGTGTTCCTGAAAAGCCCGATCACCACGCCCAGCGGCGGCGGCTACAAGAGCCTGAACGTGACCATCCGCAAGACGCTGGGCCTGTATGCCAACGTGCGCCCCTGCGTGAGCTACAGCCCGTTCGTGGCCACCAAGCACCCCAAGCTCGATCTGGTGATCGTGCGGGAAAACGAGGAAGACCTGTACGCCGGCATCGAGCACCGCCAGACCGACGAGGTGTTCCAGTGCCTGAAGCTGATCACGCGCCCGGGCTGCGAAAAGATCGTGCGCTACGCGTTTGAATACGCGCGGGCCAACGGCCGGCGCAAGGTCACTTGCATGAGCAAGGACAACATCATGAAGATGACCGACGGCCTGTTCCACCAGGTGTTCGACGAGATCCGGGTGGACTACCCCGAGATCGCCACCGACCACATGATCATTGACATCGGCGCAGCCCGGCTGGCCACGCGGCCGGAGCAGTTTGATGTGATCGTCACGCCCAACCTGTATGGCGACATCATCAGCGACATCGCCGCCGAGATGACCGGCAGCGTGGGCCTGGCGGGCAGCGCCAACATTGGCGAACACGTGGCGATGTTCGAGGCCATCCACGGCAGCGCGCCCGACATCGCGGGCAAGGGCATTGCCAACCCCAGCGGCCTGCTGCTGGGCGCGGTGATGATGCTGGTGCACATTCGCCAGCCGGAAGTGGCGGCCAAGATTCACAACGCCTGGCTGTGCACCCTGGAAGACGGTGTGTTTACCGCCGACCTGCAGAGCCAGGGCAAGCCGCAGACCCAGCGCGGCATTCCGATGCCGTTTGGCAGCATGGACTTTGCCGACGCCATCATCGAGCGCCTGGGCCGGCTGCCAGCGCAGTTCAAGCCGGTGAGCTACCAGAACGCGCCGCTGCCCAAGACGCCAGCGGCCGCCAAACCGCTGTATGTGCGCGCGCCCGCCGCCAAAAAGGCGCTGGTGGGGGTGGATGTGTTTGTGCACCAGTCGGCCCTGAGCGCCGACGATCTGGCGGTGCAGCTCAAGGCCAGCAACACCGCCGCACTCCAGCTGCAGATGATCACCAACCGCGGCGTGAAGGTGTGGCCGGGTGGCTTCCCTGAAACCTTCTGCACCGACCACTGGCGCTGCCGCTTCGTGGCCGCCACGCCCGCCGGCGAGATCGCGCAGCGCGACATCGTGGCGCTGCTGGGCACACTCACCGAAGCCGGTGTGGACGTGATCAAGACCGAAAACCTCTGCACCTTTGACGGCGTGAAGGGTTTTGCGCTGGGGCAGGGGCAGTGAAACCGCGGCCGCCCCGTGATTGCAGACGGGGTGCGCCTAGGAGCCCGTCAGGCTTGGGGCGTTTAAAGCGAGGATCGGCCCCAGGGTGCACAGCTTTCGACAATTGGGGGGCAGATTTCAGTTAAGCAGCAAGACCGGCGCTCGGGTAGCGAATTGAGCGCTGTTTGAGGCCGTGAGGCGTGTCGTCAGCACAATCTCAGGCGTTGACGATCGTCCGCACTTCGTCGAGGCTGGTTAGGCCTTGCAACACCTTCTCGACGCCGTCCTGGCGCAGCGTGCGCATACCCTCGCGCATGGCTTGTTCCTGCAGTTCTTCGGCGCGAGCGCCACGCTGCACCAGCCGGCGCAGGTCGCGTGACACGGTCAGCAGCTCGTGGAAACCCAGCCGTCCTTTGTAGCCCGTGCCATCACAGGCCTTGCAGCCGGGGCTGTGGTGGTGGACCAGGCGGCCGTTGGTGCCGAAACGCTGTACCCAGTCGGCGAGAAGACCCGCGGGGTCGCGACGCAGTTCTTCTGGCATGGCATGCAGATAGTCTTGCAACCATTCGTCCACCAGCTCAGCGGGCGCTGGCGTGGCGGTGCGGCACTGCGTGCACAACCGCCGCCCCAGCCGCTGCGCCAGCACCGCCAGCAACGAGTCAGCGAAGTTGAACGGGTCCATGCCCATGTCCAGCAGGCGGGTGATGGTCTCAGGCGCGCTGTTGGTGTGCAGCGTTGAAAACACCAGGTGGCCGGTGAGCGAGGCCTCGATTGCCATGCGGGCGGTTTCGGTGTCGCGTATTTCGCCCACCATGATCACGTCAGGGTCGGCGCGCAAAAAGGCGCGCAGCGCCTTGGCAAAGGTCCAATCGATCTTGGGATTGACCTGCACCTGGCGCAGCCCGGGCTGGGTGATCTCCACGGGGTCTTCGGCCGTCCAAATTTTAGTCTCGGGCTGGTTGATGTGGCCCAGCGCCGAATGCAAGGTGGTGGTTTTGCCCGAACCGGTGGGGCCAACACACAACACCATGCCGTAAGGGCGGGTGATGGCGGCGCGCAGGCCGTTGTAGTTGGCCGACGACAGGCCAATGCCCTCCAACGGCAACGGCTTGGAAGACGCCAGCAGCCGCATCACCACATCCTCGAATCCCTGCATGGTCGGAATGGTGGCTACCCGCAGCTCCAAGCTGTGCTGGGGCGAGAAACGGCTGAAGACGATCTTGCCGTCTTGCGCGCGGCGGCGCTCGGCGATGTCAAGCTCGCACATGATCTTGATGCGCGAAACCACAGCGGCACGGTAGGTGTGGGGCAGCTCCATGTGCAGGTGCAAATGGCCATCGCGCCGAAAGCGGATTCGGATTTTCTCCCGCTCAGGCGGACATTCGATGTGGATGTCCGAGGCGCCCTGTTGTGCGGCATCGATGATGAGGGTGTTGATCAGGCGTACCAGGGAGTTGTCGGACTGCTCTGGGACGCGCTCGTCTAAGTTGTCCTCGTCTTTGGCCGAGTGCTCCAGGCTTTGCAGCAGCGCGCCGCTGGTGAGCGGTTCATCGTCGCCATCTCGAAGCGGGCTGTGGGTGGCATCGGTGTCCAGGCCGTGCTTGTGATAGGACTGCGCCAGGCCGCTGCCCAGGGCACCGATCTGGGGCAGCGCAGGCACCACGCGGAGCTGGGTCAAGAACTCCAGCTCGGTGATGAGGTTGCGCCGTGACGGATCGTCCATGGCCACGACCAGGCGACCCTGGCGCAGCAGCAGCGGCAGCACTTGCAGCCGCAAAGCCACTGCGTGTGGCACCACCTTGAGTGCCTCGACGTCGATCGGAAAGGTCAGTACATCGACCATCGGGTAACCCATTTTGTGGGCCAATGCGGTGCGCAGCTTCTCGCGCGTGATCACTCCGTTGCGCACCAGCAGTTCACCCAGCGGAATACCTTTGTCTTCTGCCTGCAAGCGCAGCGCGTTGTCGAGTTCGGTGGCGGTGATCAGGTCCAGCGCAATCAGGGCCTCGCCCAAACGCATCACCGGCAAATTGCGCTGCACTTCTATGGCTTCAAGCAACTGCTCTGGCGTGATGATCTGGTGGTTGACCAGAACATCACCGATCCGCTGTTGCCGCAACTCGGTTTGCGTTTGCACCGCCATCGATACCTGTAAGTCGGTCACATGCGCCTGATCCACCAGAATCTCGCCCATGCGCGCGCCCACGGTGAAGTTTTGGTAGGCGTGCCTGGGGATGAACATTCGAGAAGTCACGCCGGTCTGGTCTTGCGGTGGAAACAGAAACAGGCCCTGCTGAACTTCGACATGCCCCACGGTGAGCCCCTGCAAATCAGCGCCGTCGGTCATCTTGATCAGGTAGGCGGCTTCGGGCCGATGGGCCAACAGGGCCTCGTGAGGGTCGCCGCTAGCCGTCTGCTCCGGCCGTATGGGTTCGTCCAGCGTCAGTTGCCCCAGCTGCGAGAACTTCAGCGCGATCGGGCGCCCCACGCCGGGCACATGAACGCTCACCTCTTCGCGCTCAAGATCAAACTCCAGCAGTTGGACACGGTTGCGTTTGCCGCCCATGCCTTGGACCTCGCATGCCACAGGTCCCTGGGTGTGCTGCACACGGGGGTAGGCAGCAAATGGCGGCGTGGGCCAATCAAACGCGTTGGCCCGCAGGTTGAGCGCGCTCACAGCTTGGGTGTCGTTGAGAGGCATGGTGGTGGTCGAGATAGGCGGCGTGGACGGGTTTGTCGGAAACGGATCTTGGTTTAGACCGTTTTAAAAGCATCCCGTTATACACAAGCTTCAATACTGAACCAACCCTGGATCTCGCTAATTGGAGGGGAGAGGCCAGCGAAGTTTGCTAGAGAACAGCCCTGAGTTCCCAAGATGGGAGCGGGCCTACGTAGCCCTTTTGGCAAAGCAAAATTCAGCCCCCAGGTGGCAGACGTACCAGCAAGCCAGCCCATGCTTACAAAGCGGTGGCATGGCGCACCGCCGCACGATCGGCAACGCTCTGGGGCGGTCGGTCATGAACGTTTGCAAGATCACAAACGCGGCCCAGGCCCACAGCGTGCCAGCGGTGCAAGGTGCCCCATGCGGGAGTTCTGAGCCAGCGCCCAGCGAGATGAAATGGGCCAGATGTTTCATCAGGAAGCGCCAGCTCGGGTGCGTGAGCGGGGCGAGCGCGGGAGCGGCATCGCTGGGGTTGGCGGTGATGGCCTGCAGCTCTCAGACATGCGGTCATGGCCTTGACTTGCAGGCGATGCACAGCGTTCAGCGCAACGGCGGCTCGTATCGGATGCGACAAGCAAAACGCTCATCGCCATTTCAGAACGCCGGCCACTGTGCCGATATGCGAGCAAACCCAGCTGGAGTCCATTGCCAGGCCCTGCCTGCATCGCACAAAGACAGCATGAACAAAAACTCTCTTCAAATATCGGGACGCGATTGCGCCCGGCGCCCATGAATAGCCGACTCGCGGTACTTTTGCCGGCTGCCGTGCTGCTCGCGGGGCTGGCTGCAACAGCTCTGGGGACAACATGGCTGCACCTGCGCACCCAGGCGGAAGCGCAGATGGCGTTTAAGCGGATCGTGGCTCAGGGCTCGAACGAGATCAGCGAGCGTTTTCGCAAGCCCGTTTACGGCCTGAACGGCGCCCGCGGGGTCTATGCCACCCACTCGGAAGTGCGACGCGACACCTTTCGGCGATATGTCAATTCCAGAAACCTGCCGGTGGAGTTTCCCGGCGTGCGCGGCTTTGGCTTCATTGAGCAGGTGGAGCGCGCCGATCTCGCGGCCTTCATCGCCGCCGAGCGCGCAGACGATGCCCCTGACTTTGCGCTGCGCCAACTGGAGCTGAAGAACGAGCCCGATCTTTTTGTCATCAAGTTCATCGAGCCGGCAGCGAACAACCAAGGCGCGGCCGGGCTGGACATTGGCTCGGAAGCGGTACGGCGACAAGGTGCGCTGCTGGCGCTGGAGACCGGGGAGGCGACGACCACCGGCATGGTGACGCTGGTTCAGGACCAGCGAAGCAGCGCGGGTGTTCTGCTTTATGTGCCGCTGTTCGCGGACCCCGCCCCAAACGCAGCGCCCGGCACACGCGGCGAGCTTCGGGGGCTGCTTTACGCGCCCATCGTGATCCACGAGTTGCTGGCGGGCCTGAACGACGTCACGGCAGGCCGTGTGCACATCGAGATCTTCGACACCGCCAGTGGCACGACGAGCGGCCAAAAGATGTTCGACGCAGCCGAGAACTTGGCGCCGCAGACCACCGGCACCCTAGCGCCAGCTGCGCGCTTCAACGCAGCGCCTGCTGCGCGCTTTGAGATCGTGCGCGTCATCGACGTACCGGGTCGTTTGCTGACAATGCGGGTGCGCAGCACTCCCGCTTTCGAGGCAGCCCACTCGAGCAGCAATGCCTGGCTGCTTGGTTTGGTGGGCCTGTTCGCCAGTGGCCTGCTGGCCGCGCTGCTGCGCCAGCAGATCACCGGCCGCAGCCGCGCCGAACGCCAGGCGCAGTTGATGACGGCCGATTTGAGCCGGCTGGCGCTGGTGGCACGCCACACCAGCAACGCCGTGGTCATCACCGACGCGCAACGCCGCATCACCTGGGTCAACGAGGGCTTTGAGCGCATCACGGGCTATGAGGCGGCCGAGGTCATGGGACGTTCACCGGGCGCCTTCTTGCAGTACGAGGCCACCGATGCTGGCACCGTGCAGGCGCTGCGCATGGCGCTGAACGCCGGCGAGGGCTTTCGGGGTGAGTTGCTGAACCGCGGAAAGCTTGGGCAGACCTACTGGCTGGACATCGACATTCAGCCACTGCGTGACGAACAAGGCACGCTCACCGGGTTCATGGCCATCGAAAGTGACATCACCGAACGCAAGGCGGCAGAGAACGTTTTGGCGCGTGAACGCCAGAGTTTGCAAAACATCATTGAGGGCACGCAGGTTGGCACCTGGGAATGGAACGTTGAGACGGGGCAAACGGTGCTCAACGAACGCTGGGCGCAGATTGTTGGCCGCACCCTGGCCGAGCTGGGCCCGACCTCGATCCAGACCTTGGCCGATCTGACGCACCCAGACGACCTGAAGCGATCAGCACTGGCCCAGGAGCAGCACTTCGATGAGCTCACCGATGCGTACGAGTGCGAGGCACGGGTGCGTCACCGCGACGGCCACTGGGTGTGGGTGTTGGACCGAGGCAAGCTGTTTACCCGCTCTGAAGACGGGCGCCCGCGCTGGATGGCGGGTACCCGTATGGACATCACCGAGCGCAAGCAGGCCGAAACCGCACTGCGCGCCAGCCAGGCGCTGCTGGGCCAGACCGGGCGCATTGGGGGCGTTGGCGGCTGGGAGCTTGATGTTGCCACCCAGGCCTTGTCGTGGACCGAAGAGACCTGCCGTATCCACGGTCTTGCGCCCGGTCACCAGCCGACCCTGGAGGAAGCAGTGGGCTACTACACGCCCGAGTCTCGGCAGCTGATTGAGCAGGCCGTGGCGCAGGCAATCGCTCACGGTCAGCACTGGGATCTGGAACTGCGCTTGGTCACCGCCAAGGGCCGCTCCATCTGGGTGCGGTCTGTGGGCGAACCCGAATTTTCTGAAGGCAAGCCTGTGCGCCTGCTCGGCGCCTTCCAGGACATCACGGTCCGGCGGATGCTGGAAACCGAACTGCGGGCCAAGAACGAGCTGGTCAACAGCGTGATTGAAAACCTGCCCTGTGGCCTGAGCGTGTTCGATGGGGACCTCAACCTGGTGGCGGCCAACCGTGAGTTCCGCCGCCTGCTGGATTTTCCCGACTGGCTGTTCGAGACGCCGATTGCGAGTTTTGAGAGCGTCATCCGTTTCAATGCCGAACGCGGCGAGTATGGCGACGGTGACATCGAAACCACCGTGCGGCAGATCGTTGAAAAGGCACGCCAGCCGATGCAACCGCACCAGTTCGAGCGCGTGCGCCCAGACGGCACGCCGCTGGAGGTTCGCGGCGCGCCCATGCCGGGTGGCGGCTTCGTCACCACCTACACCGACGTCAGTGCGCGCAAGGCCGCCGAGGCCGAGGTGCAGCGCAGCGCCAGCCTGCTGCGGGGCGCCATCGACGTCATCGACGAGGCGTTCGTGCTCTACGACCCCGACGACCGCCTGGTGCTGTGCAACGAAAAATACCGCCAAATCTATCCCAGTGTGGCGCACCTGATGGTGCCCGGCGTCCGCTTCGAGGACCTCGTCCGCACAGGAGCGGAGGCCGGTGATTACGTGGACGCCGTCGGCCGCGTCGACGCCTGGGTGGCCGAACGCGTGGCTGCGCACCAAGCGGGCAACACCACCCTGGTGCAAAAACACAGCAACGGCCGCACGCTGCGCATCGTCGAGCGCAAGATGGCCGATGGCCACATCGTCGGCTTTCGCATCGACGTCACGGAACTGACCCGCGCCACCGAAGCGGCCGAGAAGGCCTCGCTGGCCAAGAGCCAGTTTCTGGCCAACATGAGCCACGAGATCCGCACGCCAATGAATGCCATTCTGGGCATGCTGGCGCTGCTGCGCCGCACCGAGCTGAACACGCGCCAGGCCGACTACGCCGTCAAGACCGAGGGCGCGGCCCGTTCGCTGCTGGGGCTGCTGAACGACATTCTGGACTTCAGCAAGGTCGAGGCCGGCAAGATGGCGCTGGATCCGCACCCCTTCCGCGTTGACGAGTTGTTGCGCGACCTGGGCGTGGTGTTGTCTGCCAATGTGGGGGACAAGCCAGTGGAACTGCTGTTCGACATCGACCCCACGCTGCCGCGCATGCTGGTGGGTGACGCGATGCGACTGCAGCAGGTGCTCATCAACCTGTGCGGCAATGCCGTCAAGTTCACGGCCGAGGGCGAGGTGGTGTTGTCAATGCGGGTGCTGCAGCACCACGCTGATGCGGTGACGCTGCACGTGGCCGTGCGCGACACTGGTATCGGCATCGCACCGGAGAACCAGGCCCACATCTTCAGCGGCTTCACGCAGGCCGAGGCCAGCACCACCCGGCGCTTTGGCGGCACAGGTCTGGGTGTGGTCATCTGCCAGCGGCTGGTGGCGATGATGGGTGGCGAACTCACGCTGGACAGCGCGCTGGGCCGGGGCAGCACCTTCCAATTCACGCTGACCCTGCCTGTGGGTGAAAGCGTTGATTCGCCAGCGCAGTTGCCGCCCACGGGACTGCGCGCGCTGGTGGTCGACGACAACCCGACCGCTCGCGAACTGTTGGGTCTCATGACCAAGAGCCTGGGTTGGCATGTCGATCTCGCTGCCAGCGGCGAAGAGGCGCTGGCGCAGCTGGCGGCTCACAAGGCCGTTGGTGAGCAATACGACGTTGTTTTTATGGACTGGCAGATGCCGGGTCTGGACGGCTGGGAAACCACGAGCCGCATCCGAGACGGGGACCTTGTCGAGGGCGCGCCGGTGGTGGTGATGGTGACGGCCCACGGCCGCGAGAAGCTGGAGCAGCGCAACAGCGACGAGCAGACCAAGCTGGATGCGTACCTTGTCAAGCCAGTGACGGCGTCAATGCTGCTCGATGCCGTGGTGGACGCACGCCAGCGGCGAGACCTGCCGCATCTCTCACGGGGGCAAGTATCTGCAGCCACCAGCGGAGGACCACGCCTGCTCGGCCTTCGCCTGCTGCTGGTCGAAGACAACCTGAACAACCAGCAGGTGGCGCGTGAGCTGCTGGAAGACGAAGGCGCTACGGTGCAGATTGCCAACAACGGGCTGGAGGGCGTTGAAGCCGTGGCAGCCGCAGACCCGCCCTTCGACATCGTGCTGATGGACCTGCAGATGCCGGTGATGGACGGCTTCACCGCCACCGCCCGCATCCGGCAAGACCTGGGCCGCACCCTTCTACCCATCGTGGCCATGACCGCCAACGCGATGGCCAGCGACCGCGAAGCCTGCCTGGCTGCGGGCATGAACGAACACATCGGCAAGCCCTTTGATATCGACCGGCTGGTGGCCCTGCTGCACCGACTGGCAGGGCGCGCAGAACTGGTGCTGCCTGGCGAGGGGGCGCCTTCAGCGGCGAAAGCCAACACGCTACCACCAGCAGTGCAGGCGGCGGCCGTTGCGGCGGGCGTTGAGCTGATGCCCGCACTGCAGCGAATGGGTGGAAAGCCCGCCTTTTATGCACGCGTGCTGCGCATGACCCTGCAAGACTTCGGCAGCCTGGCGCACACGCTGCAGCAGCCCATGACCGATGCCGATGTGGTCACGGCCGCGCGCACGTTGCACACCGTCAAGGGCCTGGCAGCCACGCTGGGCATCACGGCCCTGGCCCAGGAAGCCGCGGCGGCCGAGACAAAGCTGTCGGTGGGCCCGTCAGCCGCGCTGGCCATGCCGATCTGCGCAGCCGTCGGCGCTGCAATGGCAGCTGCCTTGCCAGCGCTGAGCGCACTGATCGAGCGACTGCGCGAGAGCGAGGCCGAAGGGGCTGCTCCACCGACCGCCGTCGCCAGCGGTAAGTCAGGCGACCCCGCAGCCTTTCACCAGCGGCTGACCGAACTGGCCGCACTGCTGGAGCAATCCGACATGCAAGCCACCGAACTTACATTGGCCATGCGGCCGCTGGTTGGCCAATCGCTCGGCCCGTTGTGGAATCAGCTCGACGACGCTGTCGGCTCGCTCGACTTCGAGGGTGCCTCCTCGCTGTGTCAGCAGCTGCTTCAGGAAACGAAATCACCATGACGCAACACCTGCCCGCGCTAGACATCGAGCAACGCCCGCCCCGCCTGCTGGTGGTGGACGACCAGCCCGCCAACATCCAGGCCGTCTACCAGGCCTTCAGTGCCGACCACCAGGTGCTGATGGCCACTGGCGGCGAACAGGCGCTGAAGGTGGCCGTGGCCAAGCAGCCTGACCTCATCTTGCTGGACGTGGTGATGCCGGGCATGGACGGCCACGAGGTGTGCCAACGCCTGAAGGCCGACCCGGCCACGCGGGACATCCCGGTGATCTTTGTCACTGGGCACAGTGACGAGGCGGCCGAGACCATGGGACTGTCGCTCGGTGCGGTGGACTTCATCAGCAAGCCGATCAACCCGACCATCGTTCGGGCGCGTGTAAAGACCCATCTCACGCTGAAGGCGCAGGCCGACCTGCTTCGCCAGTACGTGTACATCGATGGGCTCACAGGCGTGCGCAACCGGCGAAGCTTCGACGAGCAGCTGGCCAGCGAATGGGGCCGCGCCATGCGCGACAACACCGCACTGAGCGTTGTCATGGTCGATGTCGATTTTTTCAAACGCTACAACGACCATTACGGCCATCTGGCCGGCGATGCCTGCCTGCGCAGCGTGGCCAGCTCCTTGCGCCAGGCCACGAAGCGGCCGGGCGACCTGGTGGCGCGCTACGGTGGCGAGGAGTTTGCGTGTCTGTTGCCCGGAACGCCCCTGGAGGGCGCACTCTTCTTCGCGCAGCAAATGGGTGCGGGGATCGAGGCCTTGGGCCTGGTGCACGAAGACTCACCCGTGGGTCCGAACGTGACGGTGAGCCTGGGTGTGTGTGCGATTCACGGTCGCGCGCCGGGCAGCGCAGACGCTTTGCTGCTCGCGGCCGACGCACAGCTCTACCGCGCGAAGGAATCGGGGCGTAATCGAGCCTGCGGCGGCTTGATGCCGTCCTTGCCAGACCGAGCAGCTGTCAGCAGCTGAAGCAACCCGGCAGTCCCAACCAAGGGGTGGGCATGCACGGTCCTTCTTACGTGCTTCTGTTTGGCGTCAGATTCCAATTGAATGTGCCCACAACGCAGTGTTTGATGGTGTGTAGGCAGTCCGACCAAGCCAACCCAGGCGTTGGCTGCACTTTTCCGATTTCAGGGCAGCGGCCGGGGCGCGAAGGTGTGGCTGGGTGGCTTCCCTGAAACCTTCTGCACCGACCACTGGCGCTGCCGCTTCGTGGCCACCGCGGCAGACGGCGAGATCGCGCAGCGCGACATCGTGGCGCTGCTGGGTGCCCTGACCGAGGCCGGTGTGGACGTGATCAAGACCGAAAACCTCTGCACCTTTGACGGCGTGAAGGGTTTTGCGCTGGGTCAGGGGCAGTAAGCAGCGGCCCTGGCGCTGGACGCCCGCGCCGGGTGGCTCAGGTGGTGCGGCGCAGAAAGTCGAGCACCGCCTGCTCGGCCTGGGCTTGGTCGGCAAAGCCTTCGTGACCGCCGTCGAGTTCGAGCAGCGTGGCGCGGGCCGCGCCGCGCCGCTGCATGAGGGCGCGCGCGTCGGCCAGGGGCACCGTGTCGTCTTGCCGGCCGTGCACCAGCAGCACCGGGCAGCGCGCCTGGGCCAGCGTGGCCTGCGGCGCGATGCGGTCGAAGCGGGCGCCGATCACGGCCTCGATGTAGCGGTTCACCAGCCAGCCCAGCGGCCAGAAAGGCACGCGGTAGGCCGCCAGCCAGCGGCGCATGACCTGCTCGGGATGGGCAAAGGCTGAAACGCTGACCGCGGCCGCCAGACCCGGGCGGCGCGAGGCCACCAGCAGCACCGCGGCGGCGCCCACCGAATGGCCCAGCGCGGCCAGGCGCTGCGGGTCGACGCCGGGTTGTTGGGCCAGCCAGTCGAGTGCTGCGTCGAGATCGTCGGCAAAAGTGGGCAGCGAGCTGTGGCCGCCGCGTGTGCTGCGGCCGTGGTTGCGCGCTTCAGGCAGCAGCACCGAGTAGCCGGCGGTGTGCAGGGCCTGGGCGGCGGGCAGCAGGGTGCTGGCGTTGCCGCTCCAGCCGTGCAGCAACACGGCGGCAGGTGCGCTGGCCGCGGCGCTGCCGGGCGCGGGCAGGTACCAGGCAAACAGGCGCTGGCCCGCGCGGCCGGGTATCTGGACCTCCTGTGCCGGCAGGCCAAGATCTGCGGGGGTGGCGCCTTCGGTGCTGGCGGCGGGCGCGAGCCCCCGGTGCAGCAGCTGGCGCGCGCCGAGCAGCGCGGCGGCCACGCCTCCAGCGAGTGCGATCCAGAACCAGGGCAGGGCAAGCGTCATGGGCGGTAACCGGGCTTTTCAGGCCATCAGCTCGGTGGGCAGGGTGAAGGTGGAGCGCTGGCCGAGATGCTGGCTGTGTTCGGCCAGCCAGGTGTCGGCGGCCTGGCGTCCAATGTCATGCAGCTGCTGCAGGAAAGCGCGATTGGTCTGGGTTTTGCTGGACGCGCCGAACTGTGACAGCCCGGCACCGGCGTCGAGCCGATGCAGGCGCAGGTCGTCGATGCGGCGAAACAGCGGGCGGCGGTAGGCGCCGTCGGGGCGGCCGGCGTCGGCCAGCACTTCCTTGATGAGGCCAATGGTGCGCAGCTCTTTGATGAGGCTGGCGTTGAAGGTGACTTCGCTGGCGCGGTCCAGGATGTCCTCGGCGCTGGTGGGCAGGGTGTCGCGCCGGCTGGGGTTGATCTGCACCAGCAGCAGGTCGTCGGCGTCGGTCTCGGCGATCAGCGGCAGCAGCGCGGGGTTGCCGGCGTAGCCACCGTCCCAGTAGCCCTCGCCGTCGATTTCCACCGCCTGGAACAGCAGCGGCAGGCAGGCCGAGGCGAGCACCATGTCGGCGGTGAGTTCGCCCTGGCGGAAGATGCGCAGTTCGCCGGTGGACACCCGCGTGGCGGCGATGAAGAGCTGGGTGCGGTCGCAGGCGCGCACGGCCTCGAAGTCCACCGTGTCGGCCAGGATGTCGCGCAGCGGGTTCAGGTTGAGCGGGTTGAGCTGGTAGGGCGAGAGCTGGCTACCCATGTACTGCGCGGCCTGTTGCAGCGGCGCGATCCAGGGCTTGAGCCAGGGACTGTCGGGGCCAAAGAGGGCGCCCAGCGGCGATTCGTGCAGCTGGCTGAAGGGTGAGGCGTCGGACACCCGGGTCCAGAAGCGGCGCAGCGCGGCGCGCGCGCCTTCGCGCCCGTCGTCCATCAGGCCGGCGGCGAGCGCCACCGCGTTCATGGCGCCGGCACTGGTGCCGCTGACGCCGGCGATCTCCAGCCGCTCGTCTTCCAGCAGCCGGTCGAGCACGCCCCAGGTGAAGGCGCCGTGGGAGCCGCCGCCTTGCAGGGCGAGGTCGATGCGCAGCCGCGGCCGGCGTGTTGCCGCTCGGGCCGGTTTTTTCAGGGCGGGGGCTGACGGGGTGCGTGGCATGGCGGTTCTCCAAACACCGTGGGTCGGTGGGGTTGCTCATTGTGCAGCGCAGCAGAGGCGGCAACCGGCTCTGGGACAATCGCCGCCTTCATGAGCGAACACACCACCCCCGCCGCCGAGCCCGCTACCCCACCGCGCGGTCCGCTGGCGCGCGAGGCGCTGGCGCTGGCCGCGTTCGACCACCTGGTGGCGCATTCTTCGGGGTTTCGCGCGCGCGCGGGCCAGCGCGACATGGCGGCCCACATCGCCGAAACGCTGAGCCTGGTGGACTGGCCCAACACCGACGACGCCGCGTCCCCTGCCGCGGCCGACGCGCCGCCGGGCGAGCGCGCGATTGCCGTGGTGCAGGCGGGCACCGGCGTGGGCAAGTCGGCGGCCTACGCGGCCACCGTGATCCCGCTGGCGCTGGCGCACCAGAAGCGGGTGATTCTTTCCACCGCCACCGTGGCGCTGCAGGAGCAGCTGATGGCCAAGGACTTGCCGGCGCTCTCGGCTGCGCTACCGCAGCCGTTCAGCTTTGCGCTGGCCAAGGGGCGCGGGCGCTATGTGTGCCGCCTTCAAGCTGGACCAGCTCAGCGGCGGCGATGCGGCCAGCGCCGACCTGTTCGAGAGCGACGACGCGCCCGAGAGCGCCAGCCAGAGCCCCGAGGCGCTGGCCGCGCACACGCTGGCCAGCGCCGCCACCAGCGCGCGCGCCGCCGAGCGCTGGACCGAGCGCGCCCGGCAGTACGCCCAGTGGTCTGAGAGGCTGGACGCAGGCGACTGGGACGGCGACCGCGACCAGCTGGCCGACCCGCCCGAGGCCGATCTGTGGAGCCCGGTGGCGGCCGAGCGCCACACCTGCACCGCGCGCCACTGCCCAAGCTACCAGAGCTGCAGCTATTACCGCGCCCGCGCCCGGCTGGCGCAGGCGCAGGTGATCGTGGTCAACCACGACCTGCTGCTCGCCACGCTGGGACTGCACGCCCTGCCCGCGCCGTCCGACTGTTACCTCGTGCTCGACGAGGCGCACCACCTCGGCGCGGTGGCGCAGGGCCAGTTCACCGAAAGCATGGACCTCATGCGCAGCCAGTGGCTCGACCGCCTGCCGCGCGCGGTGGAAGAGGTGGCCGGCGCGCTGCAGCACACGCCGGGCATCGACGTGCCCGAATTCGCCCGCGAGCTCAAGCGCGCGCAGGGCGAGCTGGCCCGGCTGTCCATGGCGCGCATCACCGCGCTGCCGGCCTGGGACCAGCTCACCGGCCGCACCGCCCGCGCACCCACCGCCCGCGGCGGTTTCGACCCGGCCCACGCGCCGGTGGTGGAGCGCTTCGAGGGCGGCGCGCTGCCACCCGAGTGGATGGAAACCGTGGCCCAGCTCGCCACCCGCTCGGCCGCTCTACTGAAGGTGATGGAAGCGCTGGCGACCCAGCTCAAGGCCAACGCCCGCGACAACCCGGGCGACGCCGCCCGCTGCGCCAAGCTCTACAGCCGCCTGGGCGTGCTCGCGCCCCGCCTGCAGCATGTGCAGGCCACGGCCGACCTCTGGCTGCAAGAACCCAACGCGGGCCAGCCGCCGCTGGCCAAGTGGCT
>JFJP01002723.1_pt1 | contig 16709 bp, 14 predicted proteins | sample 431651 | NCBI WGS metagenome assembly JFJP01 (sample SAMN02602958, study PRJNA72255) | Microbial mat metagenome, whole genome shotgun sequencing project. | biome: fresh water; feature: sink hole; material: water; isolation source: purple microbial (photo- and chemosynthetic) mats found in... | reverse complement strand
TGCTACGGCATGGCCGGCGTCGGTGCGGCAGCCTACAGCCCGGCCAAGTACGGCATCCTCAGCCAGTTGTTCGGCGCGGACAAACTGGTCAAGGCCAACGGCATGCTGGAAGGCTCCACCATCGTCGCCATCCTGCTCGGCGTGCTGGTCGGTGGCTGGCTGGCGGATCAATCGCTGGCCTGGGCGTTCACCGGGGTGATCGGCGTCTATGCGCTGGCGGCGTTGATCAACCTGCTGATCCCGCGCCTGCCGCCGGAACACGCACTCGACCGGTTCGATTTCAGCGGCTTGCTGCGTCAATTCATGGATTCGCTGCGCACACTCTGGCAGAACACCGACACCCGCTTCAGCCTGCTCGGCACCAGCCTGTTCTGGGGTACCGGCTCCACGCTGCGCCTGATTCTGTTCGCCTGGGTGCCGGTGGCGCTCGGCATTGCCAGCAACCAGATGCCGGCCAACCTGATGGGCGTGGTGTCGATCGGCATCGTCGTCGGCGCTGGCCTGGCCGGCATGTTGATCAAGCTGGAAAACGTCAATCGCGCATTGATCGGCGGGCTGTTGCTGGGCCCGCTGGTATTGCTGTTCGCCCAGCAGACCTCGCTGATTCCCACCGCCTTGTTGCTCGCCGCCATCGGAGCTGCGGGTGGCCTGTTCGTCGTCCCGCTCAACGCCTTGCTGCAGGAACGCGGCCATCGCAGCGTCGGTGCCGGCCATGCGCTGGCGGTGCAGAACCTGTGGGAAAACCTGGTCATGCTCGCCTTCGTCGGCGCTTATGCGCTGATGGAACAAGTGCCGGTGGTGAATGTGGCGATGGGCTTTGGCTGTGTGGTGTTCGTCGGCATGCTGGCATTAGCCTGGGGCAGACGCCACCGGCACAGCTAACGGCAAGCCGAAATAATCATGCGATGATCCGCGCACCTTCAAATGCCATGTCGCCAAAATGCCCTTTGCCCTGCTGCTGTTGATTGCGTTGACCGCCGGTTTGGCGATCGGCGCGACCGTCATGTCCCGGCGCCACCGAACCCTGCGGCGCGAGCAATTCATCCGCAGCCATGTGTTTTCACACGGACTGCTGGATGGCTTGCGCAAGGTCCACCCGACATTGACGGAAAAGGACGAATTCCTCGTCGCCCGTGCGTTGCGCAGTTTCTTCCTGATCCACCTGCGCACAGCGCCGGCCGGCATCGGCATGCCTTCGCGGGTGGTCGACGACCTGTGGCACGAATTCATCCTGGATACGCGCGAATACAGCACCTTTTGCGAACAGGCATTCGGCGCCTATTTCCACCACATCCCGGCGGCAAAGATGGCGCCCGGCATCTCCCGCGATGCCGGCATGCGCCGAACCTGGCGACATGCCTGCCTGGAAGAGAACATCAACCCCAAGCACCCCACCCGGCTGCCACTGCTGTTCGCGATCGATCAGAAACTGGCCATCACCAACGGCAATATCTACAGCCTGGAAAAACCGCTGCAAACATCGACATCGTGCGGCGGCAGCGCCTGTGGTGGTTTTGCCTGCTCCGGCGGCGGACTCGCTGAATGCGATGCCAGCAGTGGCGATTCCGGCAGTGACAGCAGTTGTGGCGGCGGCGGTTGCGGCGGCGACTGAAGCTGGCTGCTGCGGCTGGCGGCCTTGATCTCAGCGTGGAAATGCGTCGGCCACAATTTCCGGCGGCTTAAATCCGAAGAAATTTGGCGGCAGATTTTGTCGGCGTGATCTGCCTGCCAGACTTTAAAGGGCTGCGGCGGTCATTGGGTATAGGCGCCCGAAAGCAGCCATTTTGCTATCCAGCATAAATTTCCACCGTCGGCTTACCAGTACTACGTCGATTTCACACAATCGGCCAGCAACGGCCAAGCAGGACGCTTTTCAACGTGCCTGAACATGTCAAGGGCACGCGGGGCGCTGGCGCCAAGCAATGCCCCAATCCAGGCAGACCGCGTGTGTTTTTGCACCATTGCTGGTCCACCTATGCGAAGCTAAAACATCTGCAGGGTTACGATCTTTTGCTTTGGGCGTTAACGCCTAATGAAGGTGGAGAAGCATGGAAACGACTGCCTACACAGGAAGCACCCGCTGGGACGAGCTTGAAGTCAACCGCATTCCCCTTGGCCAGCCGTTTAAATGGCTGGCCAAGGGCTGGCGCGATATGGGCTCGGCAGGAATCTATAGCCTGCGTTACGGGGCGGCCATCGTGGTGATCAGTGGTCTGATTACCTGGTTGGTGTGGAGCACGGACAACCTCTTCCTGCTTCCCTTTCTGGTTGCCGGCTTTTTTATCGTCGCGCCACCGCTGGGCATCGGCCTTTACCTGATGAGTGCCCATTTGGAACGGGGTGAACCCCTCTCGGGCTGCAGCGCCTATCAAGCATGGAAGCTCAACCAGAGTCAGGTCTCCATGGTCAGTACCGGATTCACCATTCTGATGAACATTTGGCTGGTGGCCAACGTCGCACTGTTCGCACTCCTCTATGAAGGCAGTTCGCCTTCGCTCGACAATTTCTTCACTAAAGTATTTCTGTCCGAAGCGGGATTGAAATTTGCCCTCGCCAGCCTGGTGGTCGGTTTTCTGATCGCCTGGTGCGCCTTCGCCATCAGTGTCATCACCGTGCCCATGCTGATTGATCGCAAAGTGGATGGCTTTACCGCAATTCGCTTCAGCATCAAGTCGGTGCTTGGCAACATGCCCGCCATGATGCTGTGGGCCGGCCTGATCGTCGTCATCGTCGGGCTGGGTTTGGCTACCTTCTATCTGGGGCTGGTCATCGCACTGCCACTCATCGGGCACGCCAGTTGGCATGCCTACCGCGACTTGGTGCCGGCCGGCGTGTAAGGCAAGTACGGCTGTTTGGGCGGGAAGAAATTCTGGTGCGCCAATACGCTGCGGGCCCGCTGGCTGTCCTCTGAAGCGCTCAGTCCGTCGCCCATGCCGGGTGCGGACATGGCCGGATTGCCGCTGTTGTGACGCCCGATCGGTTGGCGGGGCACTGCACCAGTGTGGCCTGGCCTTTCAGCGCACTGGGTGCGCCGGCCAATGCGACCAGCTGCTGAATTGCAGTTGTCCTGTCGGACTGGATTTCGCTGCTGCTTACGACTCCAGAAACGGACTTGACCGAGACTGGAACTGAGGCAAACAGCCCCTCCAGAGGCATTTACTGGGGCAAGGAAAAAATCTCTACCTGACTAAGCGAGTTGCTTGCTCCTGTCCCGTCGAGCACTCGCAGCATCTGCCATACAAAATGATCTCGTGGTCTTCGAGCGTGAATCCAGAGGGAACCAGATTGTCCAGATTGCCTGGACAAGTCCCTACATCAAATACGCGCTCACACTGACGGCACTGGAAGTAATGGTGATGTGAATGGTCAGCAGGCTCGTAGCGCGGGTTCTGTCCGGGAAGCAGAACGGCTTTGATCGTACAGGTCTCCTGCAACGCCTTGATGGTTCGGTAAACCGTTGCGATGGACAGTTGCGGGACAGCACCTGCGGCCAGGGTCAAGATTTCCTGAGCGAGCAACGGGCGGTCGGCAGCGACGATCACATCGTAGATGGCTTGGTGTTGGCGAGTTCTTCGTTTCATACGCGGTAAATCTCCCATGTCGCTGGAGATCCTTGTTTGTGTTTATCGGCAAGATAGGTGATTGTGCCGAACCGCTATTGCGAATGCGATATCATTTGTAGCTGATTGGTGCCTGCAAATAATCTCAATACGGCAGTTTCCACTCAACTTCAAGGAGCAACAGCGATGAGACTTACCCTGCTAACCATGCTAGCAGCCTGTCGATTCAAGACATGTTGACCAGTTTCATGAAAGACGGTGGTGGCGTCGTCATGTGCCAGGCGTACTCGGCCGCCACCGGCCTGAAGCTCACCGAATACATTGACGCTGACAAGATGGGCGATTGGCCTGCCGTCTGGGGGCATTTGTTCGCCTCCATGATCAAGTCGTCGTGGTGGTAACGCATCACTACTCATGGAACAAGGGACATGAAAACTGGACTTCTACTGCAACGCATTACCTTCTTTTTATTCGGATTGGCAGTTGTATCGGCCTCAGTCTGGGCATCGGAGCCGCTCGGGATATTCGTAAGCATCCTGCCGCAGAAGCAGATCGTCGAGCGCATTGGCGGCGATGCGGTCAAGGTTGATGTGCTGGTATTGCCCGGCCAGAGCCCGGCCACTTACGACCCTACGCCACAGCAGATGGTCGCCCTGGCGAAATCGCAGGTCTATTTCCGCATCGGGGCGCCGTTCGAGAAAACCTGGATACCCAAGATCCAGCAGGCGCACCCAAACTTGAAGATGGTCGATACACGGCAAGGCATCACCTTGCAGCCCATCACGCGTCATGATCACAGCCATGCCGGACCACTCAAAATGGGTGCGCCAGCGACAGCAGCAGTCCAACTGGACCCCCACATCTGGACCAGTCCGCCGCTGGCCAAACAGCAGGCGGCCACGATACGCGATGCGCTGGTGGCGAAACGCCCAGCCCTGCGCGCGCGTTTCGAGGCCGGCTATGCACGCTACGCCGCAGAGCTTGATGCCCTCGACGCTGAACTGCGCCAACGTCTGTCGGGCAAGGCACAGCGTCGCTTCATGGTGTTCCACCCGGCATGGGGTTACTTTGCGGACGCCTACGGCTTGCAACAGATCCCCATCGAAAGCGAGGGCAAGGAACCCAGTCCAAAGGCGTTGGCCCGAATCATCGACCGCGCCAAGGCTGAGGGCATCCGAGTGATCTTTGTACAAAAGCAGTTCAGCCGCACCGCCGCCGAACAGGTGGCGCGCGCGATTGGTGGCGAAGTCGTCGCCATCGACCCTCTGGCGGAGGACTTTATTGGCAATATGCGCGATGTCGGCAAGGTTCTGGTGCGCGGGCTGCGATGATTGACTCAGCTTCCGCACTGGTCTTTGACCATGTCGATTTTTCATTCGGCCAACGTTCTGTGCTCAGCGATGTCAGCCTGCAGGTGGCGCACGGCGAGTTCCTGGCACTGATCGGCCCGAATGGCGGCGGCAAGAGCACCCTGGTCAAACTCTCACTCGGGCTCTTGAAGCCCGATCGGGGCGAAGTGCGAGTGCTTGGCCTGACACCTGACCAAGCGCGCCCGCGTCTGGGTTACGTGCCCCAGTTTGCAACTTTCAGGCGCGATTTCCCGCTCAGTGTGCGCGAGACCGTGCTGCACGGACGGCTGGGGCTTCGCGCCTGGTGGCGGCCGTTAACCCCGCAAGACCATGAAGCCGCCACCCAGGCCATGGCTGCCACCGACGTGCAAGACTTGGCGACGCGCCCCATCGCCAACCTGTCGGGCGGCCAGTTGCAGCGGGTATTGATCGCGCGGGCGCTGGCCACCGAGCCGGAGTTGTTGTTGCTGGACGAACCCACCGCTCACGTCGACACGCGCGCCGAGCATGACTTGTTCGGGCTGCTCGCCCGTCTGCGTGAGCGCATGGCGATAGTGATGGTGTCGCACGACGTAGGTCTGGTTTCGCGGCATGTCGACCGGATTGCATGCTTGAACCTCACACTCACCTGTCACACGGCGATGCCACTGGCGCCGGGTGTGCTCGAGAATCTGTACGGGATGCCGGTACGCCTGATTGACCATGGCGACAGGGCTGCATTGGAGGGCGTCCTTTGAATTTCATAGAAGCGCTGTGGGCACACGAGTTCCTGCGTGTCGCGTTGGCCGCCGGATTGTTGGCCGCCCTCGCCTCCGGCGTCATCGGAACGCTGGTGGTGGTCAAGCGCATCACCTTCATGGCCGGTGGCATTGCGCATGCAGTCTTGGGAGGCATGGGGGTTGCCCATTGGCTGGGCAGTTCACCGCTGACTGGCGCGAGCGTTGCCGCCGTGCTGGCGGCTTTGCTGCTGGGCTGGATCACGCGTCGTGGCGGCGAACGCGAGGACATGCTGATTGGCGCACTGTGGGCAGTGGGCATGTCCGTCGGTATCGTGGCCATCGCACACACCCCCGGCTACAGCACCGACTTGATGAGTTACCTGCTGGGCAACTTGTTGATGGTGTCTCACGAGCATGTGACGGCCATGGCATGGCTTGTCGGTTTGATGCTGCTGGCCGTGTTCGTATTCTGGCGCCCGTTGGTGGCGACGACTTTCGACGAAGAATTCGCGCGCCTGCGCGGCCTGCCGACACTAGCGATTGAACTCGGACTCCTCGTAACGGTGGCACTGGCCGTGGTCATGCTGGTGCAAGCCGTAGGCCTGGTGCTGGTGATGGCGCTGTTGACGCTGCCGGCAGCCACCGCCCTGCTGTTGTCCGGATCAATTGGTTGGGTCATGGTGCTGGCGGCAACCATCGCTGCAGGGGAGATCGTGCTCGGTCTGGGCGTCGCATTCGAGACCAACACCCCCGCCGGCGCCGTCATCGTTCTTTGCAGTGCAGTGGTTTATCTACTGGCTTTGACAGGACAGCGCATGCGGCGACGGCGTGTGACATAGCCTGACACCAAGTGGCAGCCAATAATCCTTGAAACAGCAGTTGAACCCGCCCGAGGGCTAAGGAGCGGTCAACTGCTATTCAAGGATCATTGGCGCCGATTGAATGGCCGCGATAGAGAAGTGACAAAAGGCCGACTGTCGGTGTCCTTGCGGTCTCCGTCAGCCGCTCAACGCCAGATTTCTCCGGAATGCTACCGCCGTTAACTGCAGCAGCACGAAGGACGCAAGTCTGATGTCAGCCCCGGGCGGCTTCAATCTCGCCGTGGCACGGCGCCAGCAACAGATGCGCCAGTTGTTCGAGATCGTGCACATGCGTGTGTTCGACGAACTCGGCCAGCCTTGCATCTTTCGCCTCGGCGAGGGCGTGGATCAGCGTTCTGGCGGCTTCGCCCGGGTGCGGACCGTCAGGCTGGTAACCGGGCCAGTCGGTGTAGTGCGACAGCAATTGTTCACGATGATCCTGATAAAGCGCGCTGTTGCGGGTGAAATCGATCTCGGCCTGTTTCGCGGCGATCTCGGCGTCGATTTCGGCATCGCTGCTTTTGTAGTGGGCTTTCTCGGCTTCTGTCCAATGCGGCTTGTCACCCTGTTTTTCGCGTAGCGTGGCGAAGGTGTTTTTCAGCGCGATTTGCGAATGTGTGCCGACATCGCGAAAGACATGCACCACGTCCTTGCCGTGCCCTTCCTTGCCGACATAACGCATGCCGGCGCTGATGCGGCGGGGGTTGAAGCCAAACTGGCGGGCGCAGGCGGCGCGCAGGATGTCGAACAGTTCAGGGGTTTTTGCGTTGCTCATGGGCGTTTCCTTGGAAGTTTCTTTATTGACGGCGGGCGGGAGCATACGCCCGGCAGGGAGCGCTGCGGCCGCACGACCTTTTTTACTCGGCGGGCTGCGTTTCTTCCCGTTGCTGCAGCCGCCACATCGCGGCGTATCTGCCATCCTCGGCGAGCAGTGCGGCGTGATTGCCGCGTTCAACAATCCGGCCACTTTCCAGCACCAGGATTTCATCGGCGTCGACCACGGTGGACAGGCGATGCGCGATCACCAGCGTGGTGCGGTTTTCCGAGATGCGGGCGAGTTCATGCTGGATCGATTGTTCAGTGCCGCTGTCGAGCGATGAGGTGGCTTCGTCGAACACCAGGATGGGCGGATTCTTCAGGATGGCGCGGGCGATGGCGACGCGCTGTTTTTCGCCACCGGAGAGCTTCAGGCCGCGCTCGCCGACCACCGTTTCGTAGCCGTCCGGCAGGCCTTCGATGAAGCGATCCAGATGCGCCGCGCGCGCCGCTTCGAGGACTTCTTCCCGGCTGGCTTCCGGCCGCCCATAAGCGATGTTGTGATACAGGCTGTCGTTGAACAGGACGGTGTCCTGCGGCACGATGCCGATGCGTTTGCGCAGGCTGGCCTGGGTGACCAGGCGAATGTCCTGACCATCGACCCGGATCACACCGCCAGTCACATCAAAGAAACGGAACAGCAGGCGTGACAGCGTCGATTTTCCTGCCCCGCTGGCGCCGACGACAGCCAGCTTGCGGCCAGCCGGAATGGTGAAACTGACGTCATACAGGATCGGCCGGCGCGGGTCGTAGGCAAAGCTGACGCCTTCAAACTGAACCTCGCCACGACTCGCCAGCAGTGGTTCGGTCGGTCAACGCGTTGCGAATCTCGCGGTAGACGGTGCCAAGGAAGTTGAGCGGGATGAACAACTGGATCAGATACGCGTTGACCAGCACCAAGTCGCCCAACGTCATTGTCTTGTTCGCCACGCCCTGCGCCGCCAGCCCCATCATCGCGGTGACGCCGAGGGCGATGATGAAAGACTGGCCGCCATTCAGCCAGGCGAGCGAAATTTCGCTTTGTACCGAAGCATCCTCGGCGCGGCGCAGGTCGTCTTTGAGGCGGTCGGCTTCGTATTTTTCATTGTTGAAATACTTCACCGTTTCGTAATTCAGCAGGCTGTCGACGGCGCGCGCATTGGCGGCAGCATCGGTTTCGTTCATCGCGCGGCGATACTTCATCCGCCAGTTGGTAATCAGCACGGTGAAAGCGATATAGACCACCAGGGTCAGCAGCGTGATGCCGCCAAACCAGGGGTCGTATTTGACGAACAACACGCCGGCCACCATCAGGATTTCGAGCAGCGTTGGCCCAATGTTGAACAGCGTGAAATTGATCAGGAAGCGGATCGAGCGGGCGCCGCGTTCGATATCAACGGCCAGCCCTCCGGTGCGGCGTTCCAGGTGAAAGCGCAACGATTGCGCGTGCAGATGCTGGAATACGTCGTGGATGACGCCGCGCATGGCGCGTTGCAGCACGCGCGCGAACAGCGCATCGCGCAATTCGGTGAACGCGGTATTGCCGAAGCGCAGCAGGCCGTACAGCACGATCAGGATCAACGGCACGGCCAGGCTCAATGCATCCGGATTTTCCAGATGATCGACAATTTCCTTCAGCACCAGCGGCACCGAGACGTTAGCGATCTTGGCGCAGAACAAGAGGCCAAAAGCGAGCAGTACGCGGTTCTTGTATTGCCAGACGTAAGGAAACAATGACCAGGCGGCGCGCCATTGGCTGGCCGTGGTGTGCGGGGTCATGATGTCGGCGCTGAGGCGGTGGTGGGACATGGGCTACGCAATTGAACCTTGAAAATTCAGAGCGCTATTGTCCCGGAAACAGCGGCCTTACTCACGGGCCACCCGAAAAACCACCACAAACGGGTTCAGTTCACCGTCCGGCCAAGAATCTCGGTAGCGGCATCGGCATTCACCGCACGGCTGAAGAAAAAGCCTTGATAGGTGTCGCAGCCCAGGGTTTGCAGATAGTCAAGTTGCTCCTGCGTCTCGACACCCTCGGCGACCACCTTCAATTTGAGGCCTTTCGCCATCGCGGCGATGCCGGCGACGATGGTGCTGCCGTTGTTCATGTGTCCGGTCAGATCGTGAATGAAACTGCGATCGATCTTGATCGTGTTGATCGGCAGTTTCTTCAGGTAGGACAGTGAGGAATAGCCGGTGCCGAAGTCGTCGATGGAAATTTCGATACCCATATCGGCCAGCTTGCGTAGCTTGCTGACCGCACCATCCATGTCGCGCATCAATGTACTTTCAGTGATCTCGATTTCGATGCCGTTGCCATCCGGCATGTGCTTGTGCAGGCACTGGATAAATTTATCAACGAATTGCGGATGCTCGATCTGCCGTGCCGACAGGTTGATCGCCATCGTGATCGGCGGCATATCGGCATCACGCCAGAGACGGGCCTGGCGGCAAGCGGCGCCCATCACCCACTCGCTGATCGGCGTGATGAGGCCGGATTCTTCCGCGATGGGGATGAATTCGGACGGCGATACCAAGCCGCGCGCCGGATGATTCCATCGAATCAACGCTTCCATGCCACGCACACGCTGGCTCTGCACGGCCACTTGCGGCTGATAGAACACCTCGAACTCTCGCCTCTCCAGCGCATGCCGCATTTCATTTTCTATCGCCAGACGGCCGGTAAAGGACTTGTGAAGATCCTGGGTGAAGAACTTGAAGTCGTTACGGCCATGATCCTTGGCGTGATACATCGCAATGTCGGCGTGCTTGATCAGGGTTTCGATGCTGTCGCCGTCTTCCGGGTAAATCGCGATGCCGATACTCAGGCCGACATACAGTTCATGCCCCTCGATGTTGAACGGCTGCTTCAGCGAGAGAAGAATCTTCTGCGCGATATAAGCCGCGTTGTCGCGCGTGCGGATGTGCGGCAGGAGCAGCATGAATTCATCGCCGCCGATGCGCGAGAGGGTATCGCCTTCGCGCAGACACTCACGCAGTCGCTGCGACAGCGCTTGCAGCAGACCGTCACCGACAAGATGGCCGAGGGTGTCGTTGACCACTTTGAAGTGATCCATATCGAGGAACAGCGTCGCCATGGTCTGGCCGTGCCGCTTCGCGTAGACCATCGCTTGACCGAGTCGGTCCTTGAACAGCGCTCGGTTGGGCAAACCGGTCAACAGATCGTGATAAGCCTGGAAGGTAATCGTCGCCTCGGCTTGCTTGCGCGCGCTGATGTCGCGCGCGACACCGTAAGAGCCGAGAAACTCGCCCATGCCGAGGCTGGTCGGGCGGTACATCCCCATTGAGGACAGTTCGACCACAACGCGCTGATCGGAAGTGCGTTCAGTCAGGCTGCTGAGCAGATCGTCTTTGCGCCGCAACATCAGTTCGAGATTTCGGGTGGCGCGTTCGCCGGTGCGGCGCTCATTGAAGCGGTAGAGGGCAGATTCGAGCTGGTCCGAAGCGACGATGGTGGTGTAGTGGCGGCCGATCAACTCACCCGGCATATAGCCCAGGGTACGTTCGATACTGTCGTTCAGGTAGCTGAAACGGGCGTCCGCATCGAGCGTATAGATCACGTCCGGCGAAGTATTCACCAGCAAGCGATGCCATTGTTCGGACTGCTCGATCTGATGCGTCATACGCGCGTTTTCGCGTTCCAGCTCAAGCTTGCGCACTGCGTTGCGCACCGTATTGATCAGGTCTTCAGGTTCATAAGGCTTGCGCAGATAGTCGGTGGCGCCGAGACGTAAAGACTGGATGGCAGAATCGATTTCGCTGTCACCACTGGCAACGATGATCCGACAGTCGGGCAGATGGGTGCGAATGTAAGCCATGATTTCATGGCCGTTGCCATCCGGCAGGCGCAGATCAAGCAACGCCAGGTCATAGTGTTTTGTTGTAAGCAACGCAAAAGCGTCTTTGACGGTGAGCGCCGCGTCGATGCTGTGCACATGCTGTGCAAGCAGGAGGCGGGTGCTTTCCAGATAACGCGGCTCGTCCTCGACGATCAGCAGGCTGACCAGCGTCTGACTTGAGTTGGATAGCGCATTACCAAACATCAGCGATCCTTTTGTTAGGTCTGTTGAACAGCCCGGTCATGCCTTCAGCAATCCCGCGGTCATTCAATTCGTTGGCAATAATATCTGGAATGTCGTACCGGTTGCACTCGTCTTGAAGATGATGCTGCCCTGCATCGATTCAGTCAGCGATTTCACGATCGACAGCCCCAGACCGGCATGGCCGTCGCCTTTCGCGGTATCGAGCGGATCGAATATCTGCTTGGCGATATCCGGCGCAATACCCGAGCCGGAATCGGAAACCAGCACCTCGATGAAATGTTCGTGGCGTTGATTCAGCAACGCCGCCGTTTCAATCCGCACCACGCCGCCCGGTGGTGTCGCTTCAATCGCGTTGAGCATCAGGTTAAGCACAATCTGTTTCAGCTTGTCGCGATCTTTTGTCAGATGGGCCAGTCCCGGCGACAGAACGGTGGATACCTCGATGCCTTTGTTCATCCAGGTCGGCTGCGTGACTTTCACCAGATCCTGAATCAATGCATTCAGATCAGCCGCCTCTCGAACCGTGGCAGATTCCACTGGCGCGCGTGACAGGCCGCGCACGATACGAACAATGCGGTCGAGTTCTTCATAAATAATGCGCAACTCATCTGAAATCGGGGCGTCATCACCCAACTTCACCTTCAGGATGGCCAGATAATTCTTGATGATGCCGAGCGGATTGTTGATTTCATGGGCCGCCCGGCGGACCAGCGACGGTAAAGCGGTAGCCGGCTCGTCGATGCTATTTTCGCTGCCGATGACCCCGCTTGTCGGCGGCAAGCGTCCGGCCAGTTCGCCCATGCGGGCGAAGTGCTTGGGTAACGCGGCGACCGAAGCCAGCGCAACCGCATTGCCGCAGACCAGCAATACACCCTGGCTATCCGCTTCGCCTACCGGGATGGCGACCAGACCATCGGCATCCGCCTGTCGAATCAATTGCAGATCTAGCACGGCCGCATCCATGCCGGCGTCTTCCAGCACGATCATCGCAGTCCGCGTCAGCATCGCGCGCACCGCCGCCGTGTTGCTGCCTTCGACACGAATCGAAAGCGGAGCGAATGGATGCTCGCCAAGCGGTTGCGCTTCGAGAAATCCGCTGCGTGCGTTAAGTTTGAGGTAGATCGGATCGGCCAGTCCTTCATGGCTGGCGAGCAGCCGCGCCAGCGTCAGGATGGCGGCGGACTGATTTTCCTGCATCGCGCTGGCCGCCAACTCAAGCTGGTTGTAGCGGATCAGTTCGAGTCCGAGATCGGCAATGGCCTTATCGGAAATCGTCTTTTCGGTAATCGAATTTTCACTGCTCTGTTCAAGTCGATATTTCGCAGCCAGCGCGTTCACCTGCTGATCCGCCAAGGTCAGGAGGTCGCGCAGCGTTTCCTGATCAACTCGGGATACCATGAAGAGGACGTTCAACAGCGGGTTGTCCGTTTTTCTGGCGACTTCAGACAAGCTCATTTGGGCGAGTCGATAAGCCGAAACCACCATTTGCACCAGCGGCGCGGCATCGAGCAGCCGTTCCGGCTGCAGGTCGCGGTAACGCAAGACGTCAGGCATAAAAGTCCGCAATGGCAGTTGATCCAGCGCTGCCTGCGCAGCCTGACGTGGCAGATCGGGAGCCAGATCCGAGGCGGCGGCAAAGCCAGGCAGCCAGATCAACAAGCCTGCCAGCCAGGCCTCATCCGGGCTCGGATAATGCAATTTTTCCGCCAGCATGCGGCTCAGCACGGCACAGCGCAGCGCCGGCAGCCAGGTCGCATGCCGGTTGGCGTAGGCAAGATGGGTGAAGCGATCAGTGGCGCCGGTGGTGGCGATGCTTTTCAATGTGCTGGCATCGAGGCCTTGCAACAAATCGGCCTGGCGAAAAAACTGCAAGGACTGTCCGGAATGCGATTGGGCATAGGCTTCCAGCGCGCGCAAAGCCAGGACCGGATCAAGCATCAGCAATGGGGCGATCGACTCGTCCAGGATTTTGCGTCCACCAAGATCCTTCAGCAGTTGTGCCAGAACTACCGAATGGATCAGAAACGGCGGCGCCAGGCATGGCTTGGGACCGGCGGGCTGATTAATGAAGGGAAATAAGTAAGGCACAGTCGATTCGAGAAAGAGGCATTTGCAAAGGCGTAATGCAGTGACGTAATCCAGAGGCGCATTTGAAAAAAGCAAGCCGCATGCCATTAACCAGGTTTTGCTTAGGCAAACTCCGCCAGCTTAATGAATACGCTAATCTTTTTTTAACAGGCTTGGTCAGCGGGCATGCCATGCAAGAGTCCCGAGGCACATCTGTAAAATTTTCCGACAAAATTTGAATGGGCTGATGGTTTTTCAGCCCACGTGATGAAATTCAAAAAGATCGGCTGCAACGAGTCTGGTTCGCGACTCAGGTTCGTGACTGTTCGAGATCACGTATCAGTTTGAACAATGCGCGGCTCGATTTGGGCGGCTTGGCTTCCCCTGCTTCCTTGCGTGCATTGCGGATCAACTGGCGGAATTGCTGGACGTCGGTTTCCGGATGCACCGCCAACCAGGCTTGCAGCGCGGTATCGTCCTCGATCAAGCGCGTGCGCCAGCTTTCCAGCGCATGAAACTGCGCCTTGGCAATATTCGATTCGCCGCGAATCACCGCCAACTGTTGCAGGATGGGGTCGGTTTCAATATCGCGCATCACCTTGCCGATGAACTGCATCTGCCGCCGCATGGCGCCGTGGCTGGTCAGCCGCTTGGCTTCCAGCAATGCGCCGAGCAAAGATTCGGGCAGGTCCATCTTCTTCAATTGGTCACGAGAAAGCTCGAACAACTCCTTGCCCAGATCCTGCAACGCGGTGCTTTCGCGCTTGCGCTGGCTTTTGCTGACGATGTTGTCGCTTTCATTTTCGTCATCGTCGTCTTGGTTCAGGTCTTCGAAATCTTGATCGCGCATAGCTACGTAGGGGGCGGGTGTGTTGGCGGGTTAACGCAAATGGGTTGCCATCAATTGGGTTGCTATCATAACGACTTTGTCGATCTTCTCAGGCCCAGACGTGTCCACTACCCAACAGTCCAACAGTCCGTTCAGTTTTTCCCGCCAGACCCTGCAAGGCCTTGCGGCTCAGGTGCTCGACCTGGCCAAAGCCGGTGGCGCCAGCGCCGCCGAAGCCGAAGTTTCCGAAGGCAGCGGCCTGTCGCTGTCGGTGCGGCATGGCGAGATTGAAACCATCGAACACAACCGCGACAAGGGCATCGGCATCAGCGTTTATCTTGGACAACGGCGCGGCCATGCCTCCACCTCCGATTTTTCCGCCGACGCATTGGCGCGCACCGTCGAGAAGGCGCTCAGCATCGCGCGCTTCACCGCCGAGGATGAATGCGCCGGTCTCGCCGAACCTGATTTGTTGGCGCGCGCCGATGCGCTGGACAGCCTGATTCCGCAACTCGATCTTTACCACCCGTGGCACATCAGCGTCGAGGAAGCCGCCGAACTGGCGCGCGAGTGCGAGGCGAACGCGCTGGATGTCGATCCGCGCATCACCAATTCCGAAGGCGGCTCGCTTTCGAGCCAGGTATCGCAATTCATCTATGCCAATTCGCTCGGTTTTTCCGGCGGCTATCCGACCACCCGGCAAAGTCTGTCCTGCGCGGTAATCGCCGAAGAGAACGACGCGATGCAGCGCGACTACTGGTACACCACGGCGCGCGCGGCGGCTGATATGGACAACGCCGCCAGCATCGGCCAGCGCGCCGGCGAACGCACGGTGCGCCGCCTCAACGGCCGCAAACTGAGCACCCGCCAGTGCCCGGTGCTGTTCGAAGCGCCGATCGCCACCGGCCTGATCGCCAGCTTCGTTTCCGCCGTTTCCGGCGGCCATCTGTATCGTAAATCGTCGTTCCTGCTCGACAGCCTGGGCAGCCAGGTGTTTCCCGATTTCCTGCAAATCCAGGAACGGCCCTTCCTCCCGCGCGGCCTGTCATCGTCGCCATTCGACTCCGAGGGCGTCGCGCTACACGACCGCGATGTGGTCAAGGACGGCGTCGTGCAGGGCTATTTCCTGGGCAGCTACAGCGCCCGCAAACTGGGTATGCACAGCACCGGCAATGCCGGTGGCAATCACAACCTGATCGTGCCTTCCACCGGTGAAGATTTCGCCGCGCTGCTAAAGCAGATGGGCAACGGCCTGCTGGTCACCGAACTGCTCGGCCACGGCCTCAACATGGTCACCGGTGATTACTCGCGCGGCGCTGCCGGCTTCTGGGTGGAAAACGGCGTCATCGCCTACCCGGTGGAAGAAATCACCATCGCCGGCAATCTGCGCGACATGTTCAAGGGCATCGTCGCGATCGGCACAGATGTGGAGACGCGCGGATCGCGCCGGGTCGGCTCTATCTTGATCGACCAGATGACCCTCGCGGGCGAGTGACATGCGCGGTCTGCTGGCCTTGGGGTTGCAATTCGCGCGTGGCATCGATGCGCTGAACGAGGCCGTCGGGCGTGGCGTCAAGTGGCTGGTGCTGATCGCCACCCTGGTCTCCGCCGTCAACGCCAGCCTGCGCTACGGCTTCGATCTGAGCTCGAATGCCTGGCTGGAATTGCAGTGGTATCTGTTCGCGCTGATCTTCCTGCTCGGCGCCGGCTACACCCTGAAACACAACGGTCACGTCCGCATCGACGTGATTTACGGCCGCCTGTCGCCGCGTGCGCAAGCCTGGATCGACCTGTTCGGCAGCCTGCTGTTCCTGCTGCCGGTGGCCGGCCTGATGGCCTGGTTCAGCTGGTCGATGTTCATTGAAGCCTGGTCGATCCAGGAAGTTTCCGCCGACTCCGGCGGCCTGCTGCGCTGGCCGATCAAGCTGGCGATACCGCTCGGCTTCGGTTTGCTGTTCCTGCAGGGGCTGGCGGAAATCATCAAACGCATCGGCATGTTGAGTGGACATCTTCCATTCGCGCGCGAGCAGGCCGAGGAGATCGCCTGATGTTCGAACTGATGGCGCCGCTGATGTTCGCCGGCCTGATAGTGTTCCTGCTGATCGGCTATCCGGTCGCCTTCGCGCTGGGCGCCAACGGCCTGCTGTTCGGCTTGATCGGCATGCAACTGGGCTATGTCGAATTTGCCCAACTGCAAGCCTTGCCGGAGCGCGTGTTCGGCATCATGTCGAATGCCACCTTGCTGGCGATTCCGTTCTTCACCTTCATGGGCCTGATTCTTGAGCGCAGCGGTCTGGCCGAAGAGTTGCTCGATACCATGGGCCAACTGTTCGGCGCCTTGCGCGGCGGCCTCGCCTATGCCGTGGTTTTCGTCGGCGCGCTGCTGGCGGCGACCACCGGCGTGGTGGCGGCAACGGTGATCGCGATGGGCCTGATCTCGCTGCCGATCATGCTGCGCTACGGCTA
>JFJP01029745.1_pt1 | contig 16710 bp, 12 predicted proteins | sample 431651 | NCBI WGS metagenome assembly JFJP01 (sample SAMN02602958, study PRJNA72255) | Microbial mat metagenome, whole genome shotgun sequencing project. | biome: fresh water; feature: sink hole; material: water; isolation source: purple microbial (photo- and chemosynthetic) mats found in... | reverse complement strand
CATACAGCGGCTTTTGCCGCTGTATGCATGCAAGTTGCATTCTGCAACTTGCATGAAAAAGTCGAAAATCGACTTTTTGCACCAGAATCAAAGGTTCATGCGGCGCAACTGCGCTTTACACGGACGATTTGTGGGAATACCATGGATGAAGGCTGAACCCGGTCCTGACAGCAGGGATGAAGCCGCTTTGACCGGAACATGATCCAATCACGACAAGCGATTTGATTCCCATCATCGGCTTTTGGGAGGATGGACTATGGAACGGATGAATCTGACCATGTTGACGGACTTCTACGAATTGACCATGGCGAACGGGTATCTGGCACAAGGCCTGCAAGACAGGATAGCTGTTTTCGACATGTTTTTCAGGCGGATTCCCGATGGCGGCGGTTTTGCCATCACGGCAGGTCTTGCCCAGCTGATCGATTACCTGGAAGGCCTCCACTTTGAAGAGGAAGACCTGGTCTATCTGCGGGGCAAGGGAATTTTCAGTGAAGATTTCCTGGAATACCTGCGGAATTTCCAGTTTCATTGCGATGTATGGGCTGTTCCGGAAGGGACACCGGTATTTCCGAACGAACCCATCGTCATGGTGCGCGGGCCGGTGATCGAAGCGCAATTCATCGAAACGATGGTGCTTCTTTCGATCAATCACCAGAGTCTGATCGCCACAAAGGCGAACCGAATCGTACGGGCGGCGGAAGGCCGTTCCATCATGGAATTCGGCTCCCGCCGTGCGCAAGGTGGGGACGGCGCGATTCTGGGTGCGCGGGCAGCCTATGTCGGTGGATGCGTTGGAACCGCATGCACGCTTGCGGAAAGGGATTACGGCATTCCTGCCATTGGAACCATGGCACACAGCTGGATTCAGATGTTCCCGAGCGAACTTGAGGCGTTTCGTGCCTACGCACGCATTTATCCGGCCAGCTGCACGCTGCTGGTCGATACGTACAATGTGCTCAAATCCGGTGTGCCAAACGCTATCCGTGCTTTTCAGGAAGAAGTTGTTTCCCGTGGTTTCCGGCCCAGGGGCATCCGGATCGACAGCGGAGACATTGCCTGGCTTTCCAAGGAAGCGCGCATCATGCTGGACGATGCGGGTTTCCCCGATTGTCTGATTGTCGCATCCAATTCCCTGGATGAATTCATCATTCGCGACCTGCTGGGTCAAGGCGCACGCGTGGACTTGTTCGGCGTCGGGGAAAGGCTCATCACATCCCGCTCGGAGCCTGTGTTCGGTGGCGTCTACAAGCTTTCGGCCGTGGAAGAAAACGGGGTAATGACCCCGAAAATCAAACTGAGCGAAAATGTGGGAAAAATCACCAATCCTGGATTCAAGCAGGTCTGGCGCCTGTTTGATCGGGACACCGGGAAGGCATTGGCAGATGTTGTCACTGCATTTGAGGAAGAGATTCCCGAGGATCAGCCATATGAACTGTTTGATCCGGAGTATACATGGAAAAGAAAGACGGTGACGAATTTTTCGGCACGCAAACTGCTTGTACCCATATTCGCGGGAGGGAAGTGTGTCTGTCAGGAAAAGCCCCTTTCTGAAATCCGCACGTACTGCGCCGAACAGGTGGAAACCCTGTGGGATGCGGTGAAGCGCTTTGAAAATCCGCACAAGTATTATGTGGATCTTTCCCCTTCAGTCTGGGAAACGAAGAACAGGCTTCTGAAGCAATATGGTTGAGCTGCTGCGATCATCCTGCAGCAGCAACGTGCCTGCAGCAGACTAGGTCGGCTGTTGGCAAGGTCGGCTGTTGGCAAGGTTGGCTGCGGGGGAAACCTCATTCCTTCATGAATGACATGTCATACGCGCAGTCGAAGGTCTTGCCGGCATCCAGCCAGATGAGGCCTTCCTTTTTTTCGAAAGCGGGATCGTCACCTTGTGTGGAATCCACACCGAACCACGGTTCGATACAGACAAAAGGAGCGTCATTCGCTGCCGACCAGATGCCAAGGTCCGTGAAACCGGACAGACCGACCCGGATGACATGGGAATTGCAGGCATTTCGAATTTTCAGCCAGTTGGAACGGACTCCTTTGAGGATGGCTGCATCCTGTTTGAACAAGGCATGATCAAGCGGCATTGTGCAGGCATTTTCCAGAAACGGAGCCACTTCCCCTGTCAGAAGACCATTCCTCTTGTTCCGTCTTGTCAGGGTTTCATTCAACTCGAAATCCATGCGATAATCCGACATTTTTTCGCCGGGCAGCAGCGGGCAATTGAAACCGGGATGTGCACCCAGGGAAAAGGGAAGGGTGACATCACTGCGGTTCACCACGCGCATGCCGTGCCGGAGCGAGATGCCGTCCAGTTCGTAGGAAACGAAAAGATCAAAAGCAAATGGATACTGGGCCAGTGTGATGGCACTTTGTCCCAGATGAAGAACCAGTCGCGTCTCCGACTGTTCGGCCACTTCGAATTCAAGTGTGCGGGCAAAGCCATGCGCTTTCATTTCGAAAGATTTTCCGTCGATGGTATATCGTCCGTCCACCAGACCACCGATGATGGGGAAGAGGATGTAGGATTGTCCGGCCCACCATTTCGGGTCCCCCTGCCACAGGTATTCCAGGAATTCCCGGTTGGAACGGATGCCGGTCAGTTCCGCTCCAAGTGATTTGATGCGTACGGTCAGGTCGGCATTTGATATCTGATGGATCATCGAAACCCTCCTGCTGGCGAGTGCTGACAACATGAGACCATTTTTTCATGAATGTTTTCGAAGGTCAAGCGGGAAACGCGGCATCAATCGGCCATATGCCCGAAAGACGCGGAAACACCCGCAGCGCGTTTCGGAAGAACACGTCACCATGATAGGGTTCCGGAATCATTTTCCGGATGAAGGAAAGATAGGCGTCCATGGGTGCAAGCGGCCAATCCGACCCATACAGGAACCGGTCGTACCGTTCCTCAAAAATCATCGGCTGACGCCAGCGCATCATTTCTTCCGGTTCGGACGATTTTCTGGCAATGGTTCCCGCATCCGTCACCAGCAGACCGGAAAGGTCCGTCACCACATTCGGGCACTTGGCGATCAGGGCGGCTGTGTCCATCACCCAGGGCTCGCCCATGTGACAGATGACAAAACTCAGGTTCCGATGGGCGACAATCGCCTCATCAAAGGACAGTGGATGGGAATACTTCAGAAGTCCCCGGTCGGAGTATGTGACACCGCCGTGGATGACAACCGGCAGCCCGAATTCGGAGGCGAGTGCATAGACCGGATCATAGACCTCATCGGACACGAAGACCGGGTAGTAGCCTGCATAGAGTTTGATGCCGACGATGCGGGGATTCTCCAGGGCAAGCCGCAGCGCGTCGACGGCTTCTTTGCCGCGGATGCGCATGTCGATCGGGTTGATGCCGGCACAACCGAACAGACGGTCCGGCCATGGATCCGCCAAATCCAGCAGCATCGGGGAGCGGGCGCCGATATCGGGAAAACTGCCGGGTGAGGTTTCCGTCAATCCCATCCCGATGGCGGCTACGACCCGGTTCTCCTCGCAGGTTCGGGTGAACCCTGCCGCAGAATAATCCACATGGGAGATTTCCGATGCGGCCCGGGCGAAACTGTCTATTCTTGAAAAATGCATGTGGGCGTCAATGATATCCATCTGCTTCGGTCCCCCTGAATGGTGAAGGTGAGTGTGCGCCGGGCAGGCCGTTTTCTTCCGGTGCCTCAGCGTTTCGGCACCGTACGTTCAAAACCGGATGCGCAGCAAATCCGCCAGTTCGGAAGATGGAATCGGCTTATCTCCCGCGAGTAGGAAAACCGGATCCGTGAACGCCTCATCGCCATCTGCCACCGTGACGCAAAGTGTCTTCATGTAGCTGGTGACGGCTACATTCGCCATGCCTGTGTGCGGTCCGTGCCGGTTGTCCGCAGCCGGCTGCAGAATGCCGGCCGCTTCGTCCGAACCGAAGTACAACCTGTCCGGAACTTCGATTTCATGGCGTACCAGGCCTGACCGATAGCGCCTTTCATTCCCGGAGAAGTCGTTTCCGGCGAACCAGTCTGCGAGGATGTTTCCGGAACCTTTCAGAAAACACTCGCAGCCAAGGGCCTCCATGTTGAAAAATGTGCCTGTTCCGTTTCCGACTTTTGTGACGTGCGCCAGGACGGGAATGCCGGGCAGCAGGAGGAAGTACTGCGTCAGGGTGAGGTTCTTGAATTTCGGGTGGTCCCCGACGGTCACAGTCGTTGACAAACCGGACCATGCATTTCCGCGATTGTCCGTCAAATCGGCGAATGCAGCGCTTCTTGCACCCTCATGGAGGGTGGAATGCTGAAGATCCCATGGCTTCGTGGCGATGCCGCCCGGCCAGGAACCCCACCAGGAACGTGGCGCGGGTGTGGGGAAGGAAGAGTCCATCCATTCCCGGTCATCCACTTTCATCGAAGACAGCGCATGGGAAAAGTCTGGAGCGACTTCGACCGTCATGCGGCCATTTCCGGCACGCAGCACGGAAAGACCTTCCCGGACTGTTTCCGTTTTTGTCACGGGTGCACTGCCGAACAGAAAGATATGCTTCCGGAAGACGGCGGACCAGTCCGGGCGGTTCACTGTGATGCAAACAGATGCGGGGCCAGTGAGGTCCGGCGTCGGCAGGCACATTGCCACATGTCGGACCGGGATTGCTTCAACGGGCTGAACATGGGAAGTCTGCCCACCGGATGGTGTATCGAACCGGGCCTCGAACACACCGGTCAATTCTGCATTCTTGTGCTCCTGCAGGATGATTTCGAGGTCCATTTTTGTGACAAGGAAAGGGTTCCCGCCATTGACGCCGATTTCGAGCGTATCCACCGCATCGGGGGTGACTGGCGACGGACGAGAGTCGAAAAGGCGAAGCGCGTGACGCCTGAAGTCCTTCCAATCCGAATACAGGCCGCAAAGCAGATGCGTTGCAGGCGTCACCTGTTCTCCACCGGGTTCGGGCAAGCTAATCTCATATTCGAAGGCAATCCCTCCGGCGAAGGCTGCCCTGGCGTCCGGATGCCAGGACAATCCCCGGGTGAATCGGTCACCCCGTGTGAAGATCCAGTTTTCCGTAACACGGGCGAAGTCGAACCACTCGGGGGACTGTTCATCCGAGTCCGAAATTTGAAGATACGTGCCGTCATACGGGATGACCGCCTGCCGGATGTCATGCATGACACCGTCCTGAACCCACAGCGGGCGCATCAGGCTCACACCGGAGCGGTTTGCGACTTTCAGGTTCCGGCTGAACTCTCCATTCGCGCGCAGATGCACGACAGCGGCAACCTCAAGGCCGGGCCAGTCGTTCGAGACAAACCAGGCGCGCTGCACGGCCACCTCGCCATGGAATTCCTGTTCCACCCGACTCGCCCGCTGCACGGTGAACTCATTGGACCAGGGTTTTCCCAGGGAAGGGGGCCGGAAGCGGGTGAGGGATTCATCATGCCCCAATCCGTTCAAGGTACCGGTTCCACCATTTTTTTGCAGATGATAGGAATACGGACCGTTTGCGATGAACCAGGATTCCTCATCCTCTCCGGAGAAGTGACCGCGAACGCCCTTGAACACATGCGTGACACGGGTGGTGAACCGGACTTCCCCCTTTGAGGCGAGCAGGGCGGTTCCTTCTGCCTGCACATCAAAAAAACCGCAGCGCAGAAGTGTGTGCCGGAACGGGAGCAGCTTCCTTTCATGAGGGGCCAGTGAGAGGGATACTGTCTCCTGACCGAGATCCAGAATGGGAGACTTCGGGAAGACAAAGCAAAAATCCGCCGGTTCCGGGAAAAAATTCTCAACTTCCAGCCAACTGACTGCAGAAACACCAGGAAGCGGTTCACCCTGGGGAACATGCAGCCGAACCCTGGCAGGCGGCTTGCTTTCGATGCCCATCCTGAATATGGCAGTCTGTCCATTCACGCTGATTTCCGCCTTGACGGCCGGGTGCGTGCGCATTTTATCCTGGGGATCCGCCAGCGGACCGACGGAAAAGGTGCCTTCCAGCACCGTCGTATCGGTGACGACTGCCTCGAGCCGGCTTTCGAAATCAATGATGCCATCTCCCGACCCCGTCACGGATACACGCAGGGGGGACCCGGTCTTGCTGACGAACCGATATCGGACCGGATAACTGCATCCAGCCACGAGATCATGCGCATCAATTTCCGCGACAGCCAGAAAATCATCCGTTTCGATGGCACGGAGTCCGCGGGCAGTCCGTTCAAATTCTGCGCGGACACACCGGCCATCCTGTTCCCAGACATATTCGTAAAAATGGAAGCCGTTCTCTTCACGGCCATCCGGACAGACTTCCAGGGAACGGACCGAGTCGGCGTACCAGTCCGCCTTTTCGAAGAAAGGTTTCAGCAGGTCTGTGGCAAGAACCGTTGGAATGAAGTTCATCAAATGTGTCGTATCGTCACGGCGTTCCCAGAAGAAGCCGCATTTCTTGTAAGTCGGAACCGCCTTTGTGTTTCCCGGCCAGGTGAAGAGATCCAGCCGCGGCCAACCCATTTCAATCGTCCGCTTCACTGCGGCCAGCACGAGTGCCTTTCCGACCTTGCAACCGTGCCAGTCGGGCCGGACATTCAGCAGGGGGATATAGAGGGCGCCTTCATCCTTGAAGTATTTCGAGAAACTGCAGAAGCCGACAGCCTCATCAGCCTCATTCAGCGCAATGAATTCTTCCAGATTCGCGGAGGCGTCATGTTCCGCCTGAACATGCTCCGCTGTTTCCACAATGCTGTTTCCACCCCAGCTCGCATGGCTGAGGTTCCACATTTCCGCCAGGGAAGGCGCATGCTCCGACTGATACGGGACAATGCGGAAGGGCTGTTTTCGGGCGGACGGTTCCTGATTTGGCTGGGGTGTCCCGTTCGCATTCGCGTTCGAAATCTCGTTTGCGTTCGAAATCGCATTCACGTTTGCATTCATATCCATATCCATATGCGTAAGCATCCTCCGTCACATAGAAGCAGAACTGGGTCATCATGGAGACAGGATGGCAGTTGCCATCAGAACGCGACCCCGGCCGCACTCTCTGGCAGGTGCTACCATCATATCATCCCCTGACAGGCAGGCAAGGGAGAAATCATTTCACAGATGAATCAGGATTTGCATGATTGCCGAGGAGATCCTGCATAACAGTCCAATCGCCTGTTGAAGGGTTGAACTGGGAATGTCCCCTGTTTTGCATGTATACATTGGACATTCGGTCTGAATTGTTGAATTTTTCACATTGCTGTGGTAGGATTTTAATGGGGTATCGGCGTGTTTCGAACAGCATACTGTTTGAAAATGCCGGACCTTGCAGCGACAGACGGCATTTGTACGGACAGCTGTGTTGAAATGAAAATAGTTGAAAGGAGATTTTACATGACAACAAACAAGAAATTGCTGGCCTGGGTGGACGAAATCGCCGCCATGTGCCAACCGGATCAGATTCACTGGTGTGACGGTTCCGATGAGGAAAACGAGCGTCTGCTCAAGGAAATGGTGGATTCAGGTGCCTGTACGCCATTGAATCCCGTGAAGCGTCCCGGCTGCTACTTGTTCCGCAGCGATGCTTCCGATGTCGCCCGTGTTGAAAACCGTACCTATATCGCATCAAAATCACAGGATGATGCCGGACCGACCAACAACTGGGTTGATCCCGATGAGTTGAAAGCCACCATGAAAAGCCTGTATGCAGGTTCCATGAAGGGCCGCACCCTGTATGTCATTCCCTTTTCCATGGGTCCCATCGGTTCCCCCATCTCCAAGATTGGCGTGGAAATCACCGACAGCCCTTACGTTGTCGCGAACATGCGCATCATGACCCGCATGGGCCAGAAGGTGCTGGATTCACTCGGTGCGGACGGAGAGTTCGTGGAATGTCTTCATTCCAACGGCGCTCCGCTGGAACCCGGCCAGAAGGATGTTCCGTGGCCTTGCGCCCCCATCGAGAAGAAATACATCTCCCACTTCCCGGAAGATCGCATGATCTGGTCCTTCGGTTCCGGCTACGGCGGAAATGCCCTGCTCGGCAAGAAGTGCTTTGCTCTTCGCATCGCTTCCGTCCAGGCGCGTGACGAAGGCTGGATGGCCGAGCACATGCTCATCCTGAAGCTGACCAGCCCGGAAGGCATTGTCAAGTTTGTCGCCGCCGCGTTCCCGAGTGCCTGCGGCAAGACCAATCTCGCCATGCTCGTTCCCACCATCGAAGGGTGGACGGTCGAAACCATCGGCGACGACATTGCCTGGATGAAGTTCGGAGCGGACGGCCGCCTGTATGCCATCAATCCGGAAGCCGGATTCTTCGGCGTCGCACCCGGCACTTCGATGGATTCCAACCCCAATGCCATGTACAGCATCGAGAAGAACACCATCTTCACCAATGTCGGCCTTACGGACGACGGTGACATCTGGTGGGAAGGCATCGGCTACGACGCGCCGGAGCACCAGATCGACTGGAAGGGCAACGATTGGAACAAGGGAACCAAGGAATTGGCCGCGCATGCGAATGCCCGTTTCACCGCTCCCGCCACCCAGTGCCCGGTTATCGCACCCGAGTGGGAAGATCCGGCCGGTGTGCCGATTTCCGCCATCCTCATCGGCGGACGTCGTCCCAGCACCATCCCGCTCGTGCATGAATCCTTCGATTGGAATCATGGCGTGTTCCTCGGTTCCATCATGGGTTCCGAGCTCACCGCCGCCGCCATCTCCGACAAAATCGGCCAGGTCCGCCGCGACCCCTTCGCCATGCTGCCGTTCATCGGCTACCATGTCTGCGATTACCTCCAGCACTGGCTCGACATCGGCGGCATGACCGATGCCGACAAGCTGCCCAAAATCTTCTACGTCAACTGGTTCCGCAAGGATGACAGCGGCAAATGGCTGTGGCCCGGTTACGGTGAGAACAGCCGCGTGCTGAAATGGGTCGTGGAGCGCGTTGCCGGCAAGGTTGACGCCGTGAAGACCGAGATCGGCTACATGCCGACCCTGGATGGCATTGACCGTACTGGTCTCGTCGGTGTCACCGACGCCGACATGGCTGAACTGCTCAAGGTTGAAAAAAGCAATTGGCTGGCTGAAGTGGAGTCTGTCAAAGCCCATTATGCCACTTATGGAGACAAACTGCCGAAGGAGCTTTCCAAGCAGCTCGCAGCGCTGGAAGCCCGCCTCCAGGCATAAGGCGCCGGAAGAAGATTACCTGCTCTTTTTCCGAAAAGAATGGCAGGTTTGGCCATTGTTTTCGGAAATTCATCGAGCAGGTTATTTTCTTCCAAGCCCTAAGTTTCTGTAGACAGCAACGCAGAACCTGAACCTTGATCAGACCGGCAGACATTTCGTCTGCCGGTCTGTTGCCTTTCTTCACACTGTGAGGTTTGATGTGAAACGTGTCATATTTCTTGTGGACATGAATGCTTTCTTCATCTCCTGCGAGACAACACGCCGTCCGGAACTGGCGGGCGTGCCTGCAGCGGTTGCCGGAGATCCGGCTCATCGATCCGGCATCATTCTGGCCGCGAATTATGAAGCGCGGAAATTTGGCGTCCGTACAACCATGGTGCTGCACGAAGCGCGCAGGCTGTGCCCGAATCTTGTCCTTGTTCCACCGGATCACGCATTTTATGAGGAGAAGTCCAAAGAGGTCATGGACCTGCTGTCCAGGTTCTCCCCCTTGGTGGAACCGAACAGCATCGACGAGGCCTGGCTGGACATGACCGGCTGCGGGCATCTCTCCGGAACGCCGCTTCAGGCGGCTGAATCCATCATGGCAGGGATTCGCGGCGAATTGGGCCTGTGGTGCTCCATTGGAATATCAGAAAACAAATACCTTGCCAAGATGGCTTCGGACATGAAAAAACCGATGGGCATCACGGAACTGTGGCTATCGGATCTTGCAGACAAAATGTGGCCGAAACCAGTCGGAGATCTGCTGGGTGCGGGGAAAAAGACCGTTGCAAAATTGAATCTGCTCGGCATCAGGACCATCGGGGACCTGGCACGAATGGACCCGGCACTCTTGTTCAAACGGTTCGGAAGAGGAGGAATCGATCTTCAGCAGCATGCATGGGGGAATGATGATTCTCCTGTACAACTGCCCGATGCGGACGAAATGAAATCCATCGGCAAGTCGACCACCCTGAACAGCGACGCGGAGTCTCTGGAAGAAATCAGGCCGGTTCTGATGCAGTTGACGGAGGAAGTGGCCGCTTCTGCGCGTCAACATGGGAAAAAAGGTCATGTTGTTCAGATTTCCATCAAATATGCCGATTTTGTTTCGGTTACACGCCAGACAACTCTCTCTGCCACCAATGCCACCGACGAAATCCTGCGGGCGGGACTGTCCTTGCTGGAGAAACACTGGGAATCCGGACGGCCTGTTCGCCTCATCGGCATTTCGCTGTCGGGATTTGATGAGGAAGCAGGCCAGGTTTCCCTGTTCGATTTGCAGGAACTGAAAGAGTTCGGAGCGGGAAAGACAATCCGTTCCTTGGCCGGTGACGGGGTCAAGTCCGGTGACGTCACTGCCGGACAGCGTGTCATCCTGCGCAGGCAGCGTGCGGAAGCACTCGACTCCGCACTGGATGCCCTGCGGGAGCGATATGGGGATCAATCCGTTCAGCGGGCAAGCCTGATTGGCGTGGAAAAGCCGAAACGTCATGGCGGACCCGGACACAAGGAGACGGATTCCTGAGAAGGGCTTCATCTTCGAGAATCACAATTTCAACCCCCTCATTTCTTCATGCAAGAAAAACGGCTGACAAAAGAGGCCGGACAAGGTAAACTGTTCTGGTCGGCTCTGTATGGATCCGGACAGTCACGCCATGACATTTCAGCCTTTCCGGCGCCAGGAGGGAGCTTCAATGGGAGACAATCTGCTGTTGTTCATCAAAGCCGTCATCATCGGGATTGTGGAAGGCATCACGGAATTTCTTCCCATATCATCCACAGGGCATATGATAGTCGTTGGCCATTTCATCGATTTCACCGGCCCTTTTGCAACCTTGTTTGAAATCGTCATACAGCTCGGGGCCATTCTGGCCATTGTTGTGCTGTATCGTGGAAAAATTCTGGATTCCCTGAAGCACCTCAAACCTGGAGATTCAGGCTTTCAGTTCTGGGGCGCCGTCGCCATCGGGTTCATCCCTTTTGGCTTGGCCGGCTTCTTTTTTCATGACATCATCGAAACATACATGATGTTTCCCGTTCCGGTCGCCATGGCCCTTGTGACCGGGGGAATCTGGATGATTTTTGCGGAAAACCGTTTCCGCGAAAAATCGGTTCCGACGGATAGTTTGAAAGTCACCTGGAAACAGGCAGCCGTCATCGGTCTGTTTCAATGTCTGGCTCTGGTCTGGCCAGGGTTTTCCCGCTCCGCCTCCACCATCATCGGGGGATGGATTGTGGGACTCACAACGGTTGCCGCCGCTGAATTCTCCTTTTTCCTTGCGCTGCCCACCATGGTCATCGCAACCGGGTACTCGCTGATCAAGATGGACATGTCACTCACCGGTTTCGAGTGGCTGACCCTCTCTGTCGGGTTCCTCACCGCCTTTCTTGTCGCGCTGGTTGTCGTGGAACGTTTCGTCAGATATCTCAAGCAGAAACCGATGAAGGGGTTTGCCATTTACAGAATCTGCTTTGGCGTTTTCCTTCTGGTCCTGGCATTGTTCAAACTGCTGTGACGCGGAAGGTGTCGGAAGAACCAGGAGGTGCATGTGTACAAGGAATTCAGAATAGAGACCCATCTGCATACCCGGGAGGCAAGTGCCTGCGCCGGCGCTTCCGGCGCGGAGATGGTCCGGGCCCACAAAGCTGCCGGCTATGACGCACTCATCGTGACGGATCATTTTTTCAACGGGAACACGGCGATCTCTGCCGATCTGCCTTGGGAAGAGCGTGTCGCACGTTTCTGCAAAGGGTATGAAAATGCGCTGGATGAGGCCGGAAACAGTGGGTTCAAAGTCTTTTTCGGGTGGGAATACGGGTATCATGCAACGGAATTTCTTACATATGGGCTGGACAAGGCATTTCTTCTGGCTCACCCCGATCTGCTCGACTGGCCGCTGGAAACCTATTTTGCGCAGGTTCGCGCTGCGGGAGGCATGATTTCCCACGCCCACCCGTTCAGGGAAGCCCCATATATTATGGAAATCCGCCTGTATCCCGCAGGGGTGGATGCGGTGGAGGTGGCGAACGCAAGCCACACGGAGCCCCGCTACGACAGAAGGGCCCTGGAATATGCCCGTGCGAACCACCTCGCCATGACGGCGGGTTCGGATACTCACCATGCCGATCAGCTTTACGGGGGTGGCATGGTGTTCAAGCATCCGCTGCAGGATGTGCAGGAATTCATCTGCGCGGTGATGGGCAAAGAATGGCTGCCATAAAAGGAGGATGCAATGGCAACAACATTTGAACGGGCTGGGTCGGAAGATTTCAACGAGATCGTGGATTTGGCAAATTATGTATTTTCTCACAATGGTGGCCGTGTGGATTTCCCATCCCTGCTGCCCAAACTGTACAAAGAGCAATACGGGACATCACGCCATCATTGCATTGCAAGGGAGGATGGCCGCATCAGGGCGATTGTCGGAGCCTTTCCGATTCCCATGGAAGTGGCTGGCGAAAAACTGCTTGTATGCGGCATCGGAACGGTCTGCGTCCATCCGTACCGAAGAAGCACGGGGTACATGAAGGCGCTCATGCAGATGGCTCATGACGACATGAAGGCATCCGGGGCCGATTTCGGCTGTCTGGGCGGACAACGGCAGCGATATCAGTATTTTGGATATGATCTCTGTGGCCAGATGTTCCACTTCAATCTGAACAAGACGAATGTTCGGCATTGTCATGGCCGGGATTTCGCATCGCCATTCGATTTTCGACTGATGGACGCGGCTGATCCCGCATTGCAGCGCTGTCTGGACTGGTTCAATCGTCGTCCTGCCCATGCCGTCCGGGATTTGGACCGTTTTTATGACACGGTCTGTTCCTGGAATTTCCTGTTATGGGGCATTGAACTGAATGGGAAACTGGTCGGGTACTTGACCGCCTCCAAAAATGGGGATGAAGTGCACGAAGTTGTGATGGAAGAGGAGCGGGATCTGGCGGATATCCTGTCCGCCTGGCTGGTCGCAAAGGGTCTGGATCATCTGGAAATCGAAGTTCCTCCTTTCGATCAGAAGGGCATTGCCTCCTTGTCCGGTATCTGCGAGTCGATGCATCTGGCACCTGCGCACAATATCGCCGTGTTCAACTTTCCGAATACCGTCCGGGCATTCGCGAAGCTGAAAGCCGGTTACACGGTTTTGCCGGAAGGCAGTCTCGTTCTGGCGATAGAAGGCAGAACGCCGTTCCGGATCACGGTGCTGGCAGGAACAGTCACAGTGGAAGAAACCGTGGATGCCGCCAATCTTGAACTTTCCTACATGGGGGCTCTCGCTTTCCTTTTTGGCCCGTTCGGCGGTGTTGCAGCACCAGCCTATGAGTCTGCCTGCACGGTGGGACAAGCGGGCTGGTCGGAGCGGGAACGCGCCCTGGCCAGGGCTTGGTTTCCACTTCCGCTTTTTTTCGAGGAATCGGACAATGTGTAGCCTGACAGATAAATCCAAAGGAGGAACTCTTCCGGGTATCCTGTCCGAATCCATGGAAAGGCATCCGAACATCGATTTGAAGCAGGAGCCATGGGTGCGTCCGATAGGGTGGGGGAATCTTTCATGATTCGCCGATTGTCGCTCAATGAACAGCAGCTCGCCTTTGTCAGGCATCGGGAAGGTCCCGCCGCATTGCTGGCAGTGCCTGGTTCCGGCAAGACCACCACCATGGTGTGCCGCACGGCGGCGCTGATCCAGTCCGGCGTGCCTGCCGAGCGGATTCTCACGATGACGTTCACGAAGGCGGCCGCGCTGGATATGACGCGCCGATATGCGGAACTTTACGGCAAGGAAGCCTGTGAGTCGCGTTGCACGGAGATGACAGGCGAAACCCGAACACCGGATGAATCGGATCACGCAGACAATCCGGGTCAATCCGTTCAGTTTTCAACCATTCACAGCTTTGCGCTGCAATTGATCCGGTATTATTGCCTGAAACGTCGGCGTCCCATGCCCGTGATCCTTGCAGAGTCCGGTCCGCGGGGAGTGGATGCCTCCGGGAAACCCACCCGGATGGGGCTTCTCGCGCAGATTCATCGGGAGATCATGGGCGGGCGCATCGGTGAAGATGCGCTCGAATCCCTATCCATGGGCATTTCCCTGGCCAAGAACACCATGGCGGACCCGAAACGCGCGGCCGATGCCTCGGAACGCAGCATCAAGGGATTCAGGCAGATCTTTGAAGCCTATGAACAAGTCAAAAAAGAACGCAGGCTGATGGACTTCGATGACATGCTCACCGTCTGTTTCCGAATCCTTTCCATGGACGCCGGAATACTGGCGGATATGCGCAGCCGGTATGACTTCATCCAGGTTGACGAAGCGCAGGACAGTTCTCTGATTCAGCATGAGATGATCGATCTGCTGGCGAAGCCCAGAAACAACCTCGTCCTGATCGGCGATGAGGATCAGTCCATCTATGTCTGGCGCGGCGCACATCCTTCCGGTCTGCTGGGATTTCGGGACCGGTATCCGGAGGCGGTTCTATTCCTGATGGAGACGAATTACAGAAGTCGGGCATCCATTGTTGCCCTGGCGGACCGCTTCATCCTCGGCAACAAGGAACGGACAAGCAAGCATCTTAGAATTCCGGCGGAATCTCTGGATGAAAAAGGCGGCGGATTCGGAATCCCGCCGGAGATCGAGCTGCTGCGGGTCAAGGATATCAGGGAGCAGTATGGAAAAATCCGTGAGGTCCTGCAGCCGGAGGCAACAGAGAAGCAAAGCAGGGTGAAGAAACCTGCCGAAACGGAGGGGGCGCCGGGGGAGCCATCGCGTAGAAGCGACAGGTCTGCCGGGAGGATACGCACAACGGCCATACTCTATCGCAACAACCGTTCGGCCTATGGGTTGGCGGACATGCTTTCTCGTGCCGGGATACCCTTTCATCTGAGGGATTTCAAGGACACGTTGTTCAACCATTGGGTCACGCGTGACCTGAAAGCTTTTCTCACTTTCATCGGGAATCCGGCAGACCGGGAATCATTTCAGGTCATCATCGGGAAACTGAACGCTTATCTGACGCGTGACGTGATGGATCGCATGCAAGCCATGCAGGGAGAAGGAAGTGTCTGGAAGCAGATAAAGAAGTCGGGCATGCTGACCAATTTTCAGCGTGTCCGTCTGGAGGAGGTGGAGGAGCGCTTCAGGCGACTGGCCAGAATGAAGCCGCATGATGCGATCCTCGGCCTGCTGGATTGCGTGGCTTATGAGAAAACCCTTGAATTCGCCGCACGTACGCAGGGATATGCACCGGAGTTTTTGAACGGGTTGCTGGATACGCTGCTGACCATTGCGGCCGGAGAATCCACGATTCCGGGCTTTCTGGAACGTCTCGACACGTTGAGGACGATTCTGGAACAGGCAAAGAACCCGAAGTTGCGTCATGGAGGGTTGATTCTCTCCACCGTGCATTCGGCGAAAGGACTGGAGTTCGACCGTGTTCTGATGGTGGACATGGTGGAGGGGGAGTTTCCCTCCGCGGATACGGAGGCGACGGGCAGTGCGCAGGAAGAGGAACGCCGCCTCTGTTATGTGGCAATCACACGGGCGCGCAGCGAATTGAAGATTTATGTCCCGAAAAGGTGGGCACGCGCCGGGGCGGAGCCGTCCCGATTCGTGCGCGAGATGGAGACGGCGCTGAGGGAACTTTTCAGTTCACGGCCAGTCCATCCAGAAAAGCAGTGATGGCTTCGACAGTTTTCGCCTGTTGTGCCTCCCGGGACAAGGATGCGCCACCATCGCCTTTCTGGGGACCATAATCTCCGAACTGCGCATGGTTTCCGCCCTTCAGCTCCAGCCAGATCGTTGAGGGCGGCAGCAATGGCTTGTATTTGAGGATATCTTCAATGCCCATGTCGTTCGAGCCGAATATGGACAGAATTGGCATGTCTTTCTGCGAGAAGTCATTGCCTTCCGCCGGATAGGAGCCAAGGAGAATCAAACCTGCCGATTCCGACGGATGTTCATAGGCATAGTAGGCAGCCATGCTACCGCCAAGGGAATGTCCGCCGAGAACCCATCGGGTATCCGGGTAATCCTGGAACACGCTTTTGGCCGCTCCGGTTCCGAAAACAGCAAGATTCAGGGGCATGCGGCACATCGCCACCGGATGTCCCTTTGCCGCAATGGCGGAGAGCAGTGGCGCATATGCCTCCGCTTCCACTTTTCCGCCGGGATAGAATACGAAACCTGCATCAAGCCGGTCAGGTCCGGAAATCGGCCGGGGTTCAAAAAAAATGACGCCTTCTTTTTCGGTCACCATGACTGAATCATTGCCCTTCATGGCATCCTGGGCGACAGGTGATGGTTGATAGGCACCATTCGCCCAAACAACAAATCCTCCGGCGATCAGAAGCAGAAGAGCTGCAAGGATGGCGGATGCTGTCAGAAGAATACGGACCGCTTTTCGTTGTTTCATCGGTTGGGCTCCTGTCTTTTTGACTTTGTGCAGCAGTCTGCTGCCATGAATGCTGCCGGGTCTACCCTGTAAATGCGTTGTATAAATGACATAAACCATCAGACTCGGACGCATTTATAGGGAATTGCTGGTGATTCGCCGCGAAGCATGTGTGGTCTACCC
>JFJP01038699.1_pt1 | contig 16711 bp, 15 predicted proteins | sample 431651 | NCBI WGS metagenome assembly JFJP01 (sample SAMN02602958, study PRJNA72255) | Microbial mat metagenome, whole genome shotgun sequencing project. | biome: fresh water; feature: sink hole; material: water; isolation source: purple microbial (photo- and chemosynthetic) mats found in... | reverse complement strand
TATGTAGCTTGTATTAAAGCAATTATGAATGCGTTAAGAGGTAGAACACAACTAATGATTGGTCTTACTTACTCAGCATCACGAGATGTTTTGTTAGAAACACTGAGTAAAGTTTTAGATAAAATGGGTCTTATTGAAGATAATCATTATGTAATTAATAAAAGTAATCTTGATGTAATCTTTCGTAATGGAACTAAGATACTTGTTAGGTCGGCAGAAATAGGAAATAAACTTAGAGGATTAAATGTAAGTGACATATTCATTGACGAATTTGCTTACATGAAAGATGATTCTGTTTATAATATTCTTCTTGGTCGTTTAAGAGAAAGTGAAGATGGTCAGATATATCTAACCAGTTCACCAAGAGGGTTTAACTTTGCTTATGATTTAACACAAAATGATGAATGTGAGTTCATTAAGGTAAGCACATTTAAAAACAGTTTCTTACCAGATCAGTACATCAAGAATATGCTTAAACAGTACTCAGCAACATTCATTCGTCAAGAGTTATATGCAGACTTCGTGAACTTATGCAATGGATTCTTTAAGCCAGATTGGATCCGGGATCTTTCAACCAATGATAAGCTGGGTATTACTCTCGCAACATCACAGAAGGTTAAGAAGATTAGATTCTGGGACTTTGCATTTGGTTCTGATAAAACTGCTGACTACTCAGCTGGAGTATTGATAGCACTTGTAGATGGTCGATACATCATAGAAGATATTGTGAGAGTCAAACAAGAGTACGCAGACCTCAAGAAGACCATTATAGAGACTGCAAAGCTTGATGGAGTTGGAATACCAATCGGATATGAGAAGGCTGGACAACAAAAAGCAATCATATCAGACCTCAGCATGATACCAGAGCTCCGTGGGCATACGGTACGGACCTTAACAGTAGCAAAGTATGGCTCGAAGATGAAACGTATCCTACCGGTCTCATCTCAAGCCGAACTTGGAAATATCTACATAACCGATAAGTGCCGAAACAAGAAGGCATTCATTGATGAGGTTGGACAACTCACTATGGATGATAGCCACGCAAATGATGATATGATAGATGCGGCTGCATCTGGGTATATACTCTTGAATGAGGGTATGAATGCTACTACAGGACACAAAACAAATATTTACTAGAAGGAATATAGGATGAGCGAACACTATTTACCGATGGGCAATGCCCTGACAGCATCAAGCCTCGACACAATACCAACTGATGATAACGTCTACACATTTGTGAAACATAGTTACAATGGTACTGGTGGATATAAATCAGGAGACTACCTTATCAAGCATGATAAGGAAACATCAATAGCCCGGAGAAAGAAATCGGTCTACTACAAGAACTATATCAAGGGTATCATCGATAGCTTGATAACTCCAGTCTTCTCAGACCCGGCTATCAGGGTGACTAATGATGATCTATTTGAAGCGTTTATGTCAGATGTCGACAATAAGGGTAATGATATCCAATCATTCTCAAAAGTTGTACTTAAATACACTCGTATGCATGGCGTATGCTTCACCTTGATGGATAACTTCTCATATGAGATGCCTACTACCAAGAGTGAAGCACTAGATAGCCGGTCATACCCATACATCATCTTCAAAACCGCCGATCAGGTAGCTCATATTGAGACTGATGATTTTGGTAAGCTTGAAGAGATCTCATTCATTGATGATATCTGTGTAGAAGCTGGTGTAGTAAAAACGACATATCGAATGTGGACATCAGAATACACAGTTGAATATGAAATACGTGATGGGGTTCGATATGAACTTGAATCGAGATTTGAACATGGTCTTGGGTTTCTACCGGTGATTGCGACATATATCGATATGGATAGTGATGTTCTACCACAGCCACCGATCTATGATATCTGTCGTATGAACTACACAATCTTCAATATGGACTCTGAACAGAGAAACCTTGAACGACTGACAGCGTTCCCGATGCTCGCAATACAATCTAAAGATTCTGACGCAAATGTTAACATCGGAGCTGATAGTCTATTGGTTTATGGTGGGGAGTATGAAGGATCCGTTACATCACCTTCATGGATCAACCCAGGGGCTGATATTCTCACTGTGCTTAATACTCTGTCTGATGCATTATTAGCTAAACTTATCGAGTCTGCTAACGTCATAGGTGCTACTGCGGTCAACACTGGTAATGCTACCAAGTCTGGTGTCGCGATGTCGTATGAGTTCCTTGGTCAATCATATGCTCTAAAGGAAACAGCACGAATCGCTGAGAACTTCGAGAAGATGGTATCAATCATGTTTGGACTCTACACAAATACTGCAATAGAATATTCAGTGAAGTACCAATCAAACTATAAACCTTCACAGGATGAGATCGATAAAAAGGTTGAACTGATCAAGAAGATTATTGATATGAATATCTCAGAAGATATCAAAGCTGTAATGCTTGCAGAGTTGATAAAGGATGTCATTGGATACTATAAAATTGATGTGGATATTGAAACTCTACTCAAATCAATTATACCAACTACCTAATAATAAGTGATAGGTCTGATGAATTAATCATTTATCAGACCTATAAATATAAGCATGAGCCTAGAGCTCAAATAATAACAACAACCCTTGAGGTGATTATGAACTACGAAGAATTCTCAGCACAACAGAATGAGAAACTCACATCAGTGTTATCAACTATCGATTCAGATCAGTTTGATAAATCAACAGTCAAAGCCGACATCGCAGCCCTATTGAAGAGCCAAGATGATTATGGTAAGGCATCATATACAAAGAAGGCCACTCAGGTATCAAAGTATCTTGATATACTTGCAAAACTTGGTTATGACAAAGACTCCTATGAGAATCCAGACGACTTTGTAACAAAATTCAAAGAGAAGTCTGAATCAACAGATGGGGCTACTGATGCACTTCAATTATTACAGGCTAGACTTGATAAACTTGAAACTGAGAAGAATGCTGAGACTGAACGTGCTGAAGTATTAAAGGCCACCGCCGATCGGAATACCATTGAAACCAAACTTCGGGATGCAATCGATGATAAACTGAAAGGATCTAAATTAATCATTAAAGATCTTATCTCTGAGAAGCAGGTTAAGCTCGTTGATGGTGAAGTAGTATTCGTTAATGGTGATGGAGTAATGTTATTTGAAGATGGAATAGCCAAGGTACTCGCTGATAACGAAGATCTCCTTAAGGCTGAAATTAGACCAGGTGCCGGATCAACCTCAAAGGTATTGAAGGAGCAATCAACAAACAAACTCTCTATGGAATCAATCAATAAGATGACTCCAGAACAGATTAAGGTGCATATGGCTGAAATTAAAAAGTTGGCTGGAATGCGGTAACTAACCTAATATAGATATAACATGCAGAATCATCTGCTCGAAGTACAAATTTTTTAAAAGGATTTTAATTATGGCCTTCCGGAAAATTACTGATTTTATCCAGGCTGATGTAATCACTGGATTCATCAAAGACAAACTCGAAGCGACAATGGTTGCTCGTAATGTAGTAGACACTCGTACACAGGCACAGCTTGGGTATGGGTCAAGTTATAAAGTACCAGGTGTTGGTGCTCTAACTGTTAATCAGTATGCTGGCAACTCAATCACTCCTGAGAATGCAGCGTCTACCAATGAGATCATCGCGATGGATCAGTACCCATACGTTTCATACTACCTTGAAGACAGTGACGTGAATGAAGCTAACGCTCTTTCTGTTGCAGGTGCTTGGGCTGGTGAAGCTGGTATGCGTATCGCTCAGGTTGTTGATAAATATATCTTCACCAAAATTGCTGCTGATGCTGAAACTGCAACCGGACTTGGTGTAACTACTACTCCTATCGCGCTTAATACCGAAGAAAAGATCCTTGACTATGTAGAGCTCTTCGCTACTACTCTCAAAGAAGCTAACATCGAGATGGATGCTGTAATGGTGGTTCCTCCATTCATGGAAATATCACTTACTCGCTCTATGGGAACACTTGCATCAAACCAAGGACTCTCTGGTACAATTGAAGCTGGTAAGATTGGTCGCCTCTTCGGACTTGATATCTACTCATCTACCAACTTGCCTATTGGTGTTGCTGGTGGACTCGCCGCTGGTGAATATCGCCTCCTTGGTGGTAAACGTTCATGTTTCCATCTTGTTGAAGGTACTTCTATCGTGAAATCTGGTGACTCTGAGACTCGTCCAGCATCATGGAACCAGCTTGGTATGGTTTATGGAGCTGACTTCTCTAATGCAGTTTCATGGTATACCGGTGTTGTAACGAAGTAATCTAATTACTGAGTGATAAATTAATAGGGAGATCAACTATGGTCTCCCTATTTTCAATTAAGGAATCAATCATGTGGTGGTAGTATGAGTGAGCAGGTAGCAACATTTTCATTTAACTACGGAGATGCATTCAAGCAAATAGAAGCATTCCTTGGTAATGATTTAGGAAGAGAATTGAGAGCCGCCGAAGAAGAGATTTCTAAACGAATATTGACTGATAGTAAAAATGATCATAGATATACAAGTAGGACTCAAAACCTTCGTAATGCAACTAAAGTAAAGGGTCATATTAATGATAAGAATTCACTTGGGTTGAGCTTATATGTAGACCTAAAGCAAGCTCCATATGGTAAATACATCATCAGAGGTACAGGTGATACTACATCAGACCCGTTCATTGATAATGCCATTTTAAAGAATCAAGTATGGATCCGGGCTAGACTACAGCAGGCCATAGATAATGCAATCAAAATACAAAACCGTAAGCGGTAGGAGGAATTATGAATTATATAACTTCAGCTGATTTAACATGGGTGCACTTGAAACAGTTTCCACCTGCAACAATATCACCATATGTAACCGAAGCTAATGCTTGGATGGATGACTATGCATCTCAATTAGGGGTAGCTGCGGCATCAATTGCATCAACAGCATCGATAGTTATCAAACGATATCTAGCAAATTATGTTGCATACCGGTTCTGTGAGGATTCGATAGGTGTTAATAACATAGAAGTAACCGAAAATGATATGTACATTGTTAGTAAGGATAAGTTCTACACAATTGCTGAGGAACTGAAGAAACAGATAACACCTGAGCTTATCATGGGAGTGACATTCAACAATCCAACCAGTCGATCAGTAAGTACCGGTAAACTGTTCAGAACTGCATAAGGGGAATATGATGGATAGAATAACAACCATTGAATCGAAGATCACAAATATCCTTAATACCATTGATGGCACAACTCAACCCAATGGGTATAAGTTCTACACCAACACTGGTACCATTCAAGTCTATGATGAAACCCTATCAAATGCTCGTAATACAACCACACCAGGAGAAACTGGAATTGGAGTTAATTACCAGTATGAGCTTCAGGATTCGACAGGAATTGAGGGAATGGATTGGTCTACAGGTCAGAAGGCTCAGACAAGTCGAATGATCATGGTAATAAAGGCAAAGGTACATAATGTCGGTGATGGGACAAAGCACCCCAAGAATGAGATCCGTGTGGCTATGAATGAATGCTTAAGTGATATTCAGTACGCATTCTGGAATAACTATACCCTAAGTGGGCAAGTGCAGAGTATATCATTCATGAATTCATTTAGAACTTATGACGATATCTCAAATAACCGGATTCAATCTGGTACACTTACAAGCCTGTGGTCTATTACATTCCAACAAGATTTCAGTAATCCGGATATACCGGCGTGCTGGTAGCCTAATATAAGTATAGAAGTGGGTTAAATAAGAGCCCCTAATGTTACATAATTAAAAAAAGGATATGATTATGGCTTTTCTCTCTTCAAGTGAGTTACTCACTTTTATTACAGAGGCAGCTCCAGGCACATTCAACACTGCGGTTGTTACAACTGATGTTGATGTTCGTCTCCGTGAAACAGAATGGAAAACTGATATTGAATTGGATAATGAATCCAGTGAATATCGTACTGGTACTTGGTTCGGTGCCGACGAATCGATCATTGGAAAGAAATTTGTTACTGCAAGCGCATCGGTTAAAATTGCTCCAGGTGAATATACCCCAGCAACTGTTCCACTTACCCCAACTGATGCGAAACATAAACTTAATTATGATTTCTTGTTTGAATCTTGTGGTATGACAAAGGTAGAAGTAGATACCGGGGCTACAGATGATGCAGAAGGTATGTATGTATTCTATCCAGACCAAGTAAACTCACAGAAAACACTTTCTATGGCTCGTATTGCATACGATTCTGCTGAAAATAAATATCAGGTTGATGCGGCTAGTGGTGTGGTTGGTAACTTCTCTATCAATGCGGAAGGTACTGCCAAACCATTCATGGTTAAGTTTGATTTCTCTGGTCGATCTGAACAGGTAACTGAGGTTGCTGGTGGATCACCAATCGCTAAACTAGATGAAAGTAAAGTGATGCGTACTGTTGCTGATGCAATGCGTAACACCACTGTGAAGTTCACTAATCTATCAACTGGTACTGTGACTCAGTTCTGCATCACTAAGTTTGATCTAGCATCTGGTAATGAAATCAATCAGGTTGAATGTCAGTCTACAGCATCTGGAATCTTGAACTACATGATCACAAAGATCAATCCAACATTTAATATTGACCCATTACTGAAAACCCTTACTCAGTTCAACTGGTACTCGGCAATCACTAATGAAAGTTTTTATAAAGTAGAGATCGACTCTGAGTTCCTCAGTATCTATATTCCAAGAGCCCAGATACAAACTTCTGATATTGGAGATTCGAATGGATCATTAAGAAACACCCTTAACCTTCGCCCATTGATGAATCTTGACAATGATGCCCCAATATGGCTACCAGTTATCAGTCGCCCGGCTGAACTTTCACCGATTCCATACTTCATTGGGATTAAAGAGAAACTTGCTGACTACTAACGAATAACCCTCTCGTTAGTTATCTAAGAGGAGCTATTTAAAAATAGTTCCTCTTTTTATTTGATCGTCCTATAAATATAGGTATAAACAGCTCAACCTAATGATAGGAGCCACATGAGTGATACCCCAGATACACTATCAGCGACACCTTTATCTCAAAAGGCTATTGCATTCAGACATGAAATTAATGTTCGGAAGCGTGATAAGATTTTTCTTGAGATTTGTGAACATTATAAACCAAAGATTCTCAAGCAAATGTACTCAGTTAAACAATGTGATAAAGATGAGTTTATTCAAATATATCAGATCGAGGTGTACACAGCCCTAATAAAATGGAAGATGACAAGTAACTTCAATACATATTTATTCCTGTATCTGAAGGGAGTCTACAGGAAGTTCATGGATTCAATAAAATTATTCAAAAAAGACTTGGACTATAAATTATTCAGTGATATGACTGAGTATGAGATAACAACAACAACCTATAATAACCTAGATGCCTACGGGCAAGGAGAACCAGATGAGTAATATCGACGTAAAACAAGATTCATTCTGCAGATTTACAAAACTCAGACGAGGAATCAAAACTGCTGACTTCATGGTTATCCTCATGGATGTCTATGAGCAGTTCTCAGCACAGCATACTACCAATGAACCGGTTATTGATGAACCGGTTATTGATGAACCGGTTATTGAAGAACCAGCACCAGCCATTAAATCTTCACCAATAAAGAAAAAGGATAATAAGTAATGGCCAAATCTCGAACTACTGAACCTGCACAGGTTAAACTGACCGATGATATCAGAGCAAAATTGCATGGCTTTGCCCTTGTAAGTAGTAATGTGGTAATTCCATATAAATTAGAGATTGATGGAGTCCCAGACGAGTTCCTCCCAATCTTTACAGTGAAGACTCTTACAGTTACTGAGATGGACGATCTTAAAGCCAATCAATTCATTGAGGAAAAAGCTGAATTCTTTACTGAATTGGTAAGAACTCACTTACTTGGTTGGAAAAATCTTTATGATATATCCACAAATACAATAGTTGAGTATGTAAGTGATACCGATAAGGGATGTCGAAAGGATCTATTTGAGTTGCTACCAAACCGACTCAAAATTGATATCCTAACGTTCATCACATCAATGTCTGCTAACTAACCTAAATGGGGTGAACAAAACTTCACCCCTATCCCAAGAGGAATAATGAAATCAATATCTAGTGAACTATTAGAGCACCTTGAAACTGGAATTGAGATATTAGTCTTGCTACAATATGATGCATCTCCAATGTTATCAGAACTTAATTGCATTGAATGTACTGAATGTGAACGTAAAGAGAATGGGTGTGCACTGGGAATTCGACCAATTGAATACATAGAAGAACCGATTTACATCAGCTTTACTCATAAAGAATATCATAATTGTCCGATATCATTGATACACCCTATCATATATACCTTTAATGATCGATATTCATTCATTAAAGAGTTTAACCAGTCAATGGATCCAACAACAACTCCATCATTATTCTGGTGGTTTGTGAAGACATACAATCGCATCAAATCCAATGTACAAACACAAATGCATGAAGAATCTTTAAAAAAGAATAATAGAGCACCCTAATTATTGTATACGCACTATAAGAGAGAGGTGTATCAATGAGTGAAAGTTTAATATTTGGCGTCCGGGTAGATACAACCGGGGTTACACAAGCACTATCAGCATTTAAAAATCAAATTGATGACGTATCCGATGGAATTACAAAAGGGTTTAATGCTAAATTAGCATCATCACCTGTTGGTAAGTTCATGGATAAGTTGAAATTAGCAACAACATCATCAAATGAGTTTGGTAAAGCTCTTGGGTCCAGTGTAGTGGGTGGATTACAGGCCGCGGCCGTTGCTGCTGTTGCTGCTACAACTGCTGTAAGTGTATTTACAGTTTCAACTGCTCGTGCAGCTAATGAAATTAAGAAGATGTCCGATGCAACCGGGGTAAATGTTACCACATTATCTAAGTTTGCTACTATGGTGAGTAAGGGTGGTGGATCGGTAGAAGATGCTACCGACATCATGAAGGATTATGCAGATAAACTCGGTGATGCCCGTAAGGGTAATGCGGATCTCAGTGAGACATTCAAGAAGTTGGGTGTTGATATAACCAAGAACAATAGTGAAGCATTTGCACAGACTATTGAAGGTCTTGGTAAGTTGAAAGATAAGTCCGTTGCTATGAATATTGGTATGCAGCTTTTCTCTGATAATTACACAAAGATAGCTTCACAGATTGCTAATGGTAACACACTGATCAATCAGACCCCTATCATGAGTGATGAGTTCATTTCCAAGTCTGAAACATTGATGTCATCATTCAATAGACTTAAAACAAACATGATTACATTTGGGACTGAAGCTGTAGTCCCAATCATTGAAGACTTGAATACATTAATTGGTGTGCTAATGACTCCTGGGCTTTCAGGTGAGACTCCATTAGAAACAGCAATGAAGAAAATATCAGGAGCAATCAAAAACGCTTCAGCCAATATTGCATTTGTCACCGGTGGTAAACAAGCAACAGAGACTAATACATCTACACCTGAAGAGACTCTGGCTAATAATAAGAAGTCATTAGAGTACCAACAAAATGCTGTTAACTCAGCAAAAGTTGCATACGACTTAGCTGTTAAGACTAGTAGTTCCAACATTGAGTCTGCAAGAAGTATGTATGAATACTCACTCAAGGACTTGGCTGCCCTTAAAAAGATTGTGGCATCTAATCAGAAGGTTATCGATGATAAGGCTAAAGCTACAAAGGATGAGGAAACGGCTCAGGCTAATCTAATCAAAATCCAAATGACAGCCGAAGCTGATAAATTAAAAGCTGATCAAGCACGAGCTAAAGCAAAAGCTGATGCTGATGCCAAAGAAGCTAAACGGGTGTCTGATTATAATGCCGCAGTCAATCGAGCGATCGAAACGATTACATCTGCACAGAATGAATTGTGGGCATCTTCTCATGAGGGTAAGTTAAAGCTCATTGAACAGGACCAGAATAAACAGTTAGAAGCTATTAAGATCATTGGCACAGAGACTGAGCGATACATTCTTGCAAAGGCTAATATTGAATCCAATACAAACCGAAAGATTGCTGAAGAAAAAGCACGTTATGCTGAAGAGTTGAAGACTAAAACTGAAGCCGATACCAAAAAAATGATGGATGATGCCAAGAAGATTAATGACATCATCAATAATGTTGGGTTGGCATCAAAGAGCCAATCATTCAGTAATCTACAAGATCAGATGATGAAGCCTGTTGGAATTACTAAGTATGGTGATGGTGAATCATCATTCCTTAAGAAAGGTTCGAAGTACCTCACAGAGCAGATAATAGTACTTGATAGTATGAATGAACATATTGATGCGACTATCGAGAATTACAATACACTTGAAGATGAAATTAATGCAATCCAACCGGGTAAAGTTCCGGTGTCATTGACTGAATCATTGGCAGGGCTCAAAGAAACCATCCAATTGCTATATCAGACAAGAGATTTACAGGCAGATAATGTATCAGCGCTTAACACATCTCTTGATCTTGGTGACCGAGCAATTGCGGAACAGCTCAATAAGTATGGCCAGATGCCAGAGACAATATGGGGTCGGATCTTTAAGGTTACTGATGAGGATGAGGAAGCTCTGAATCGTGGAATTGAAATGATCGGTCAATCACTTGATGCTGCAATGAACATGTTCAGTGTAATCTCGGAGACTAAGTATAATCGCGAATTGCAATCAGCTGATCGAACAAAGAAGATGGCACAGGATGAACTCGCATCAAAGCGTATGACTGATAAACAACGACTCGCCGAACAGAAAAAGATTGATGATCAGTATGAAGCAGACAAGAAAGCAGCGTTCCAGAAGACTAAAGGGTTAAAGATAGCTCAGGTTGGTATGGATGCAGCGAGCTCTATCATGGGCGCGTGGTCTGGTGCTATGCAATTACCATTCCCAGCATCGGTTATAGCTGGTGGAGCATTGACTACTATGCTCGGTGTGACTGCAGGTGTTCAAGCCAATAACATTCGTAAGCAGGAATATGCTGATGGTGGTGTCGTTGGTGGATTCAATGGTGCATCACTTGGTCGAGATAACCGAGTAGCAACAATCAGAGAGGGTGAGATGATTATGAACGCAAAACAACAACGTAATCTATTCAAAGCAATTGATAAAGGTGAGCTGGGTGGTGGGGGTGTAACTCTAAACATTGAAAACTTTACCGGTGGTGATGATGAGCTCTCTAAATTAGAGGGTATGTTATACAGACTTCAATCGAATGGTAGATTTAGGTTTGCTTAATAGAAAGGATTAATGATGCGATTCAAAAAGAATGATAACACGTACTTCACGGTTAAGTTTCAAGACTTTGAGCCAATAATCGGAATAAACTACGAATTGATTGAAGTATCGGGTAATAAGTTCAGATCAATAGACAGAGGAATCGGTACCGATCGGTATGCATCTAAGATTACTGTCTACGGGAAGAAGTCATACATCGATGAACTGATCAATGAGTTGCAGTTATTGAGAGATAATAACAAACCAATAATCATCGATCAATGTCAAGATGGAATCTTCGGTGACCATATCAGTTATACCGCACCGATATCATGTGTGCTGTATGATTTAGGAGTTCAATCTAATAAATCATTCAATACATTCATGATTGATATGACATTATTATCGACCGGAATAACGTATAAGGCGGGTGGGAATCTCCCCACCTCTTTACGGTGCTTGAATCATATATGGACTGGTGGAGTCAATATGAACATCAAGACCAATGAAACATACAACAGTAATAACTATTTCGTTAATAGCGTATCTGACGCATACGAGTTCGAAGGAACTTACACTATAAATAGTAGTGATAATGCGGATCTATTCAATTATTGGAAAGGTATCCGCGGAACAGTAATAACTATCAATGAGTCTGACTTCGGGGTTACAAATATGTTTGGAGCTCTAGGGGGCACAGGGAGTCATGATGTGATAATTAAAGATATCACATATGAGATTATCAGTTCCATTTATCGATCAACCACAATTAAACTAATAAAGGTGTCGTAATGAGCAACATTCTAAATAAAATCCAATATGCTGTGGAGATATTCACAAACACAACCACGTCAGTACCAGATATTGGGTTGAATGATGGGTATATTCGGTTTGTTACCGATAACTATGATACAACAATATCCGCAAAATATGAGGATAATACTGATGTTACTGGAATATGGTCATCAGACTTCATTACCAAGAACTCACTACCCAAGCTTGGATCGAAGATAAGTATTGTCGAAGGTGGGGATTATGCATTTCTACCAAATGCAAACATTCAGATTGCCAACGTGACACCCGCGGGGGATCAATATCATGATAAACTATTCACAAACTTGGGTGTGTTCATCACAGGATCAACGCTTAAGATCTATGTTATCATTGATGATGTGTTCTATGTTAGATGGTCGGGTGTAATAACCGGAACAAGGTTCTCAGATCAGACATTTGAGTTTCTTGGATCTGACCGGCATATCAATGAGAACGACACACTCAGCAATGTTAAGTATGGATATGTTATTGGCTCTGAGTTTGTTTACTCAGCTGTATCACCTACACCATATAGAACTGGTATTGTGATGAACAGTTTTGGTCCGGATATCTATGGGGTTCCATTGGTAAAGGATCTATCAACCGGTGGACACCCACTCAGATTATTCAGTGGGTTCAGTAACAGTTCAACCTATGACCTTGAGACCCCAATCAAGAAGACCATACAGATCAGGAGTACAACTGAAAGTGTTGCGTTCATGACTGATCAAGTTGATTTACTAGATCTCATTCAGATCAATCAAAGCTCTAACTTTTATGAGATACTTTCATGGGAATCGGTATACACCATCGAGTCCGGAGATCTTATTGAAATAACTGTTAGAAGTTATGATGAACAGCTCGCTGATTACAACAGTTGTTATGGGTTTGCTAATAAGTTTGATCCAAATGGTGAGGTATTTGCAGCACTTTCAACCGTTGAAGGTAGTGCATTGTTATCATTCTATAAACCAGCATCGAATACCGGGATACCCGCGACACTTGTTGATGGTGAGTTTGTTACTATCATGGATGATAAGGGCAACTCAGTCAAGAAAACATATACAGTCATGCCCAATGGTACTATTCGGCTGGATGATGAGGTTTACACAACTTCATTAGTTCCATCATCAGTTAGTATGTATGATAGTGCAGTACCACTGAATTATTATAGTGGTGCATTACCATCGTATACATTACCAAGTGATGATAGCTTCAATAGAATATCATTACCTAACTCACTCAATGAGACTGATGCAATGATCAGTATTAGTGTTGGTAATACAGCACTATTCAAGTTGAAGTTTGATGAGGATATTGTTGAGGATGATGGATGGCAGATTGCGACCATGGTTCAAGGTATCTTCGATAATCAGAATATGAACTGGCAACAGAAGACTGGGAATCCTGCTATTGGTGATGGATGGTATAAACTTATTGAAAAGACTACTTGGGATGGTGGTGGGGCGGTTAATACTTTACCAGATATTAAGTTTGATACAGCTGAGAAACTTTCAGGAGCTCGATTCAACAACTTCAAGGTAACTGTTTGTCGGATAGTAACTGTGTTTGATTCAACTGAGAAGCAATTCATCAGCCCATCATACTCATTCTATCTGCCAAATGCAGTTGTATCGACTTATGTTGATGCTGATAGTAATAATTGGGATCATATCGAGAATAAGGTCAAGTCTATTATTGCAACAAATGTATTGAAGACAAACCCAGATATTTATTCAACCGCTTTAGGTATTAGAAAAATAAGTAACTTTGCTGGTTTTACTCCAGGTACAGGTCGATCAATACAAGATGGTATCCTAGAGTTTGGTAAAGCTGGTAAAGTCTCAACTAATGAGCTTATCATCGCGATCGAAGGGTATGATAATGATATTGAAGATCAATTGAATGGATCTAAAGAGATCACTGTTGTGTCTGATGCCAATGTTACAACCACATACACTACCGATCCTGAGTTGGCCGTTGATAACTTACAGTTCAGATTGAATGGGTTTAATCTCATTAGAACCGAAACACTTACTCAGTCTGAGAATAAGATCAATATCATTACAAATGATGTGACAACAAACAGCTATGTTGAGCTCCTTCAAGCGATATCAAACACTACTATTGATGTAACAAAAGTTATCAATAGAGATGATTGGTTATCCGGGTGTACTGTTGTGGAACCAACTCCAAGATTCAATCTAATCACCAAGCTCTGTAAACAGGGATTTGTGACCGGTTTCAGTTCTAGGGATGGCATTCCAACCTTTAGTACCTTCCTTGAGTCAATCATGACTCCTGAGTATCTTAATGATAGTATCATCATTCGTAACACGATCAAGAACTTCACTAACACCGATATCAATCGGGTGTATAATGAGTTTTACATCAAATGGAACCAGAATTTAGCAACAAATGAATTCATTTCAGAAGTTAATATCAAGAATGTTAATGAAGATACATTCCCATTGATTAGTGGTAACTGGACTGAGTATGTTAGTGGGATATCAGACTACACCACAGCTAAGTACTTCTGGGATTTGGCATCACAAGCTGAGAAGGTATCATCTGCGATCAATAAGGCTCCATTAGATAGAACTGATCTGGTGTTTGCTTATGATGAATTGATAACTGATGATAAGATGTACCTTGGCGACTCTGATAGTATAGTAACATTCAATGTAACTGATGAGTTCGATGAGATTATTGAAGTTGGCTCAATTGTGAAACTGCCTTATTTACATCTTCCGAATAATATCATTCAAGTTGGTGATAAGATCGTTGTAAGTAATGACACAGAATCAATGGAACTGATAGCGTTCTACGATCAAGTAGGTGTATCAAGTCCTAAGTTCCTGTGTACAGTAATATCGATGGTAGGTATATCTGGTGTCACTACTGTTACAATGGATGCAAATAAGAGTTATATCATCAAGAATGTTGGTCAGGTGTATGCTGGTGTGAGGCAGGGTGAGTTCCCAATCTCAGGTGGTATGATAAATCAGCAAGTGCTTGAGCAAGTTGGGTCGACTGATAAGTGGAGAGTTCTGAAGAGTAGCTTGAACACACCATTGTATGTTGGTGATACTATCCATTTATGTCAACCGGATAGCACTAATCGGGCTGCGAATAGATTTACAGTAATCAAGATAACCGGTAATCTACCAACAGACTCTAATTACTGGGAAACTACTATTGAAGAGGTGAATGATTGGGAGTTCAATTCAAACACATGGGCATTTACCAAGCAAGCATCATGGTTTGTTAGAGTTAAACAGGGATCTGTACCAAACTTTACTGATGGGTATGCAAGAAAATACCTTGATATGTTGGTTAAATGGACAACCTATCAGAAATTCCAAGTTGATTTTGATATTCCAATCACTCCAACAACTGTTAAGTATGAGCTGATGACAGAAGTTAACTTCAATGACCCTATCATCACCCCAGGTGACACTTATGGCGCTGGGTGGATTACAGGACTAACCTTAGATCCAAAGGCTCATGTGTTCAAAGTGCAGATAACATTTGATCCAAGTTTTTACATCAAGGCTCCTGTAGTATTACAGAACAAATGGATTGATGAGAAAGCTACCAACGTGAAGTACATCAATGAGGATAAGGATAACATCAAGTTCATCAACGAACAGCACTTCGACTAAGATAATAAAGGGGATTGTAACAAGTCCCCTACATTATTCTACCTAATAGTAGTTATAGAGTCAAGAATCGAATTTATTTACAACCAATGATGGAGAATGTATATGATTGCTGATGAAAATTATAATGTAAAACGAATAGCCGCAGTCACAAGAGGCGACTTAGAATCAGAACTCCATCCACGGATGATTGGGTTCGAGACAACTACTGAATTTATTGGGGCTAAAAAACCCGCTGGGGATATGATTTGGTTTCCACCTGAGCATGGTGATGCAATTTATAACTCAGTCCAGATCGAGGAACTTGCTGATGGGTCGAATTGATGGTAATGGTGTTGTAACTGGAATGGCATTATCAATTGGTGGAACTACAGGTACATTTAGCATTAGTGCTGGAACATATCATAAGATAGGAACTGCTGATGCTGTAACTTTTGCTGGAGCATCAAATATTACAGTAGCTAACATAGATTCTCAGAATGCTACATTCATTATGATTGATACCACTGATAATAGTATTCATCAACTGTCAACTAAATGGACACCTCAAGATCGTAGATCATATATCATACTTGGTATTGTTGTTCATAGTGACGGAATCAATGTTAATGCAGTAAACAATCTTCCTGATGTTGCTATTAATTCTTTATCACAATTAAATGATTTAATTTGTAATCTTAAAGCATTCAATATTTCTGGTAATGTGATTAGTGCTAATGATGCTAACCTATCAATTAATAAGAGTTCTGGTGCTATGTTTAAAAGAGGTGTAAACTTCCAAAATGACTATAGTGATCCACATACCATTGACCTTGCTGGATTAGTAGCACCAAATACATTGAGATTTAGAACATCTGATGGTCAAGAAACACCTAATACTGCAACTTTCCCATTGAATTATGAATCAGCTCCTGGTGTTATTTCTGCAATACCATCAAGTCATTTTGCAATATTTAGAGTATATTTATTCCCAAGTAATTTGATAAGAG
>JFJP01018879.1_pt1 | contig 16713 bp, 9 predicted proteins | sample 431651 | NCBI WGS metagenome assembly JFJP01 (sample SAMN02602958, study PRJNA72255) | Microbial mat metagenome, whole genome shotgun sequencing project. | biome: fresh water; feature: sink hole; material: water; isolation source: purple microbial (photo- and chemosynthetic) mats found in... | reverse complement strand
CTTTCGCGGCGTCCGACCAGAAACTGGTGGCGCTCTTCGAGGCCGCCCGGCAGACCTTTCGGCAGAACGCCGTCGATGTATTCATGGATTGTCCCGGGCGAGAGCGGGCCGGATGGCTCTGCGACAGTTTCTTTACCGCCCGCGCGGAGCGCGATCTTTGTGGTGCCAATCCCATCGAGCGCAATTTCTATGAGAATTTTCTTCTGCCGAAGACGTATCCGTTCCTGCCGAAGGGGATGCTGCCGATGTGTTATCCATCGGATCATAACGACGGGGTGTTCATCCCCAACTGGGCGATGTGGTTTGTCATCGAGTTGAAAGAGTATCTGGCGCGTACCGGCGACAGGGCGCTGGTTGACGCGCTGCGGGGACGTGTCTATGGGCTGATCGAATACTTCAAGCCCTACCTGAATCCTGACGGGCTGCTTGAGAAGCTGGAAAAGTGGATCTTTGTTGAATGGTCGAAAGCCAACCAGTTTGTGCAGGACGTCAATTACCCGACCAATATGGTCTATGCCGGGATGCTGGATGCCGCCGGCAGCCTTTATGGCGATGGCGAGCTGATGACACAGGCCAAGGCGCTCAGGAAGACAATAAGGCGGCAGTCCTTTGACGGGGAATTCTTTGTGGATAACGCGATGCGCAAGGCGGACGGCACGCTGGAGGTAACCCGCAATCGAACGGAAACCTGCCAGTATTACGCCTTCTTTTTTGATGTCGCCACGCCGACCACGCATAAGGCACTGTGGGAGAAACTGGTCACGGAGTTCGGCCCGGACCGGGATGCCGGGAAGGTTCATAAGGATATCCATCCATCCAATGCCTTTATCGGATTCTTCCTGCGGCTGGATATTCTTTCCCGCTACGGCAGGAGCGATCTGGTGCTTGACCAGCTTTACAAGAACTACCTTCCGATGGCGGAGCGGACGGGAACGCTGTGGGAGCACAAGGATACTTCAGCCAGTTGCAATCACGGGTTTGCCTCGCATGTGGCGCACATCCTATACCGGGATGTGCTGGGGGTGCATCTGGATCCAGCGGCAAAGACGGTTACATTCCGGGTGCCGGAGGTAGCACTTGACTGGTGCGAGGGACGTATTCCGGTGGGAAATGAATGGATCGAAGCCAAGTGGCAACGGAGCGGCAATGCCGTCACTTCAAGTATCTTCGTGCCGCGCGGGTACAGGTTGGAATCATGATGACAACGTTTGCGCTAGCGGATGAATCGCGCAAACAGGTACCCTAACGGTTCTGGCATCGCAACCTGCAGGCGCGTGTCGCTACTCACTATGCTGCCCTCGCCAGCGAGTAATTCCCAGGTTAATGCTCCTGGCCCGAGGTCCGGAATCGTGATGGCGTTGCAGGCCGCCGGGTGCAGCTCGCGAAACACCAGAACATATCCGGAATCATGAGCCGGAGAAACGGACATGAAGCCCGTGTAGGAGACGCCATCCGGTTCGTGGCCGATCGGGAGAATCGTGCCGCTGAACAGGGCTTCGCGATGCGCCTTCCAGATCCGGATCAGCCGGGAGCACGACTCGACATAAGGGTCCGGCAGATTCGATGCTTCAAACCATCCCAGCGGATTTGAGAACATCACCGTGGCGAATAGTGTGTCCGGGGCGTATCGGGCGGGGGACAAGGGATCTCCAGCATACAGTTCGGCATTTCTCGTGTTATTGAGGAACTCCATCCTCAACCGTCGCGGGTCTATCCAGCGCGAAAGTTTCCAGAGATTCCTCAGCGTGCAATGCGGCCAGTAGCTGTGCCAGTCGGAATACCTATTCTCGATGAAAAGCGGCCCGACCTCCATGGCCCCGAAATGCCCCGGACGGATTCCGGCGGTGATATCAAGGTCGAAGACGACCGAGCCATGGCTCCCCTCAAGAACAGCACTGAAAAATGAATTCAGGTTACGTAGCGCCAATTCGCTGGTCGCCTTGACCCCGTCGATCTTGAAGTGTTCAACCCCGAGGGTGTTGAATAGCTCCAGCAACCGGTCGGCATCCCGGTGCCAGTTCGCGAAGTCATTCCAAGAGTCTGGCACGAACCACAGTCCGATCTTGATCCCCTTGGATGCCGCCTCATCTACAACCGGCTGGAGTCCGTGGGGGAAGCGTTCAGGATGAGGCTCCCAGAAGTTCGGGTCGGCATTCCAGAATCCCTCCCAAACGCCGCCTAGTTCCCTGGCTTTGGCCGAATTGGAGCTTGTGCCTTTTTGCCAGCCATCATCAAGCTGGACTACATCAACACCCAGCCGATGAGCCGCCTCGATTTCCGCTATGACAAAGGCCTCCTGCATTCGGCTGTCTCGTGAACGGTCACCCCATGTGTTGCTCAATAGACGGGGAAGAACGTGTCCTGCGGTCTGCGGACGCTGATTCTTCTGCCAGTCCTGCATAACACGAATCCGTTCAAGGGAATCGCCATCATAGTCGAGGACCGTCCAGCGCTCGCTGCTTCCTTCCGCTTCCAACAGTGATAAAGTGAATCCGCCACCCTTGTTGGGAGAAACCTGCAGATCAGAGGCAGACGGAATCGGGCGCGCTTCCGGCAGCGGCGCGTGCTTGACAAATATCCTGCCGGAGGCCTGCACAAGGTCTTCGAGCAGGAATAGATTTCCCGAAAGAGACAACGTCCCGTTGCTCGGGTGCAAGAGCCACAGTCGTTCATGCACAAACTCGTTATTCCTATCGGAACAATCGGTAAGCATGACCTGGGTAAGTCGCAGGTGCTGTGAGGGGAGCGCGAAGGTCTGGACGGATTCGCGATCTGGCGGAGTGTTGACCGTCCCTTCCGGCGCGGTTTCAATCCCGGTTGCGGGTTTGCATGCCTGATGCTGCATGATTATCTCCAATCGGGATTGCCCCGCGTGTGTGGTGGCCTTGCTTTGTGAATAATGCGCGCCTGTCGATGGTGTTCGTTACGTTCTCCGCTTGCCTTGCCCGATCAGGTGTATTTGTAGATAGCGCAAACGGCACTAAGGCGCAAGGAATAATCCTTGCAGGAATCTACACCTAATATGCAGGATTATGGTGTTTGCAAACCATCCCGCGATCTATACTATTCGAAATCTGAAGTTCATTCGGAATGAGGGATTTGTTATCGCTGACATAATACAACACGAACGAGGTCTGATCTTGAAATTGAAGAAGTATGCTGGCAATCCGATTTTGAAACCGAATGCGGCCAATGAGTGGGAGAATTTCTGTGTTCTCAACCCCGCCGTGATCTATGATGAGGCGAAGCGTGAGTTCGTGATGCTGTACCGCGCCGCCGGCGACACCGAAATGCACCATATTCACCTGGGGCTGGCGACATCCAAGGACGGCTTCCATTTTGAGCGGCAATCGGACCAGCCGGTGTTTTCACCGTCGGTTGACGGTCCGGATGCGGGTTGCGTGGAGGATCCGCGGCTCGTCAAATTCGGTGAATGGTATTTCATGACCTATGCGGCACGCCCCTATGCGCCTGGGCGCTACTGGAGCTATGAGGCGATGAAAAAGCGCACCTGGCTCAATCCGCCGGCCGATGGCCCCGCCTTTCTGAAGGGTAATGATACGCTGACGCATCTGGCGATTACCCAGGATTTCCGGAATTTCAAGCGGCTCGGACGTATCACCGACACCCGCGACGACGACCGCGATGTCATCCTGTTTCCCGAAAGAATCAACGGGAAGTTCGTCCGTCTCTCGCGTCCGGTCCGATATCGCGAGGGCGCTCCCTCTTGCGCGAAACCGTCCACATGGATTGCCTATTCCGACGACCTGATGGAATGGTCGAACCCGAAGGTGCTCATGCAGGGTGAGGCCGAATGGGAAGCCCTCAAGGTTGGAGGGTCCTGTCCTCCGCTGCGTACGGACAAGGGTTGGCTGCATATCTACCACGGGGTTGCCGAAAAGGAAAAGGGTAGGGGCTACCGGGCCGGGGCCGTACTGCTGGATCTTGAGAACCCCGAAAAGATCATTGCCCGCACGAAAGACCCTATTCTCGAACCGGAGGAAGAGTGCGAGATCAGTGGCATCTACAGTGGATGCGTGTTCCCCACAGGCAACGTCATCGTCGATGGGACCCTCTATGTCTATTACGGGGCGGCCGACAAATACGTCTGTGTTGCAACGGCGGACATCAAGGAGTTTGTCGACTATCTTGTGAATGAATGCGGTCGCTGAATGCTTGTAAAGCGTCCTTGGATCATGTTATAAGCGGCAAGCAGTGTTACTAACTCGTTTATTTCGGAGGTGTTTTCATGGCTACCCAGATTGCAGCGCAGATGTTTACCGTTCGCGAGCACACCAAGACCGCAGTCGATTTCGCGGCCAGCTTGAAGAAAATCGCGGATATCGGTTATCCCGCCGTACAGCTTTCCGCCGTGGGAGCGATGAACGGGGAAACGCCGGAAGTAGGTGCCGCCCAGGCCGGACGCATGCTGGCCGATCACGGGCTCAAGTGCATCGCCACCCACCGGTCGTGGGAGTCTCTACGGGATGCAACCGAGAAGGAAATCGAGTTCCACCATTCGGTCGGCTGCGATTTCGCTGCGATCGGCGGGATTCCCCGGACGTATGAGAGCTCACTTGCCGGATACCGCCATTTTGTGAAGGATGCGATCCCCGTCATTCAGAAACTCAAGGCGGCGGGTATCCGCTTCGGGCATCATAACCACAGCTCGGAATTCTTCAAGCCAGTCGGACAGAGCCTGACGCTGGAGGATATCCTGATCGACGAAGCACCGGCGGATCTGATGCTGGAGCTCGATCTGTACTGGATTGAGCACGCGGGCCTCAACTGCGCCAACATCCTGAAGCGGGTGCCGGGGCGGGTGCCGGTGATCCATATCAAGGACAAGGAAGTAGTCGAGGGGAAGAACGAGACGCGCATGGCCCCGATCGGCGAAGGCAATCTCGAATGGGACCGCATTATTCCTGCCTGCCGCGCGGCCGGTGTGAAATGGTATGCGGTCGAGCAGGATCAGTGCTTCCGCGACCCGTTTGACTGCCTCAAGTCCAGCTTTGATTTCCTGCGTTCAAAAGGAGTCTAGTGTATATGACGAAATTCGAGAATGTGGCGGTGGTGAAAAAGGCGAATGTTTATTTCGAGGGGCGTGTGACGAGTCGCACGATCCTCTTTGCCGACGGTTCAAGGAAATCGCTCGGGGTCATGCTGCCGGGCGAGTATGAGTTTGGCACTGCCGAGAAGGAGATCATGGAGATCCTCTCCGGTGAACTTGATGTCATTCTGCCGGGGGCTTCAAAATGGCAGGCGGTCAAGGGTGGAGAGTCCTTTGATGTACCGCCAGCTTCCCGGTTCAAGGTGCGCGTCAAAACCTTGACCGACTACTGCTGCTCGTTCATCGATTGACGATATTTTTTTGCAACTGAGGGGTTGTCACGTTGTTCTCATCCGCTATGATTCACTTAACCCGATTGAAGACAACTTTCGTTTTAAGGTATAGCCGATGATTATCTTGACAGGTGACGTTCCCTTCAGCCCGAGGTTTTCCCGCTATGCAACCGCCGGGGTTGGTCGGGTTGCGTTGATGTTGACGGTGCTGTTCTGGATGATCGGTCCCGCATTCGGTGGTCAAACGGGTGAAGGTCTGCCCCTGGGACCGGTCTATCCCTATCGTTCGCCGCTCGATCTGGTTGCTGGCACGGGGACGGGATCGGTGTACGTCATTAATCATACGGGGGCGAGTGTCGTGTGCATCGACCTGGGTTCGGGCGCGGTGAAAGCCACGGTTTCGCTGGCCGGGGCTCCATCCGGGCTCGTTCTTGATGCTGACGGTGGGCGACTTTTTGTGACCCACGGAACGGCTGACGGAGCGATCGACATCATCGACACGCGGACTTTTATCCTGGACGGGACCATTCCTGCCGGTCACACGCCGGTGGCTCCTTGCCTGTCAGCCGATCGCAGGACCGTGTATGTGTGCAACCGTTTCACGGACGAGGTGGCGGCCTACGATATCGGCAGCGGAAAGCGGATCGCGACCCTCAAGGTCGGTCGCGAGCCGATTGCCGCGGCGGTCACCCCCGATGGGACAACGCTTCTGGTGGTCCAGCATCTGCCTCCCCAGGCCGCTGGAGCACAGGTCGTCGCTGCCCAACTCGATATCATCGACTTGAAAACGTTCAAGAGCTCGACGACCCTCTCCCTCCCCGGCGGCTCGACGGCGGTGCGCGACATCTGCATTGCTCCGGATGGGCGCTTTGCCTATATCACCCACAACATCGCCCGGTTCGGCGTGCCCACGACGCAGTTGGAACGCGGCTGGATGAATACGAGTGCCCTGAGCATTATCGACGTGGCTAAAGGCTCGTGGCTGACGACCGTTCTGCTGGACGATATCGATCTGGGGGCAGCCAATCCCTGGGGAATTGCCTGTTCCGCAGATGGCCTTCATCTCGTGGTAGCACACTCCGGTACCCATGAGCTCAGCGTGATCGACCGGACGGCCCTTCACGAGACCATCGACGCGATTGCCTCTGGGCAAGCGACTAGGAGTTTTGCCCGCTCGCTGGATCAGATTCCAAACGATCTTGGTTTTATCGTCGGTATGCGTCGGCGCCTGGCACTCCCGGGCAATGGGCCGCGGGGGGTGATGCTCATGGGCAATGAGGCGATAATTGCGCAATACTTCTCCGATAGCCTGGCCCGGATCGATATCAGCGGCACTGGCCGAACACCCGTGGCTCGATCCATTCTGGTTGGTGCTCCGGTCGAACCGAATCTCATCCGGCGCGGTGAAATCGCTTTTCATGACGCCCTTCTGTGCTTCCAGCAGTGGCAGAGTTGCGCGACCTGCCATCCCGATGCGCGGGCCGACGCGGTCAACTGGGACCTGCTCAACGACGGTATCGGCAACGCCAAGAACACGCGTACGATGCTTTTCAGCCATGAGACGCCGCCCGTCATGATCACCGGGATCCGCCCGCGTGCCGAGGCGGCGGTGCGCTCTGGTTTCCGGTTTATTCAATTCGCCGTCGTCCCCGAAGACGTTTCTACTGCGGTCGACGCCTACATGCGCGCGCTGCGGCCGGTCCCGAGCCCCTATCTGGTCAACGGCGAGTTGAGCGCATCGGCAAAGCGCGGAGAGAAGATATTCGCCACCGCGGGCTGTATCCAGTGCCACAGCGGACCTTACAAGACGAATGGTAATATTGTCGACGTCGGCACGGGCCCGGACGAACTCGGCATCACCGACTTCGTGACGACGCCGTTGCTGGAAGTCTGGCGAACCGCACCCTACCTTTTCCGGGGGCAGGCCGCCACGATGAAGGAGGTTTTCACCCGATTCAACCCCGAAGACAAGCACGGACGGACATCCAGCCTGACCGCACAGCAGATGGATGATCTTGTGGAGTATACGCTGTCTTTATAGAAGGCTGTCATTTGAAAACGATTTTATGGCTTACCGTCAGTGCGATTTGTTCGTTCAACACTCTGGCGGGCAGCCCCGACAGTAATCCGTCCTTCCCCCGTGCCGACCTTGAACGGCGTCTTGTGTTCTTTAGCAAGGTTGGTCTGCTTCGCGCGTTCGAGGATATCAACGCCAGCGCCCCGGATCGCTTTCCTGATGCCGACGCCATCCGGCAGCGCATCGCGGCACTGCCCGACGACCTCCAGCCCCTGTTCGGGACTGGCACCCCAGAGTCCACTGCCGTGCTGACCGCCGCCGCCGATCTCCAGCGCACCATCCTGTTGGCTAACCCGCTTCTCGACTTCGACCTCGTCGTTGTCCGGGAAACTGACAAACTGGGGTGCCAACTTCCATTCCAATTCAAACCTGAAGAAGATCGGCTACAAGAACCGGATCATGCAGTTCTCGATCCACGGCAAAGCGCCCGACAGCACCCTCTTTACACCCGAGCAGACACGGTTCATCGGCGATTTCTGCCTCCACTTCGATGCGGACCGGATGCTCTTCTCCATGCCCACCGAGAAGGATTGGCAGGTCTTTGAGATCCGGCTCGACGGCACGGGGCTGCGCCAGGTCTCGCCTGTGATCGAGCCTGACGTCAATAACTACGACGCCTGCTACCTGCCGAACGGCGATTTCCTCTACACCTCGACGCTACCGATGGTCTCCGTACCCTGCGTCGCCGGGGGGGCCCATGTTGCCAATCTTGTGCGCCTATATGCGGACGGATCCGTGCGGCAGTTATGCTTTGACCAAGAGCACAACTGGAATCCGCGCGTGCTTTCCAACGGCACCATACTCTACCAGCGCTGGGAATATACCGACACCCCGCACTCCAACACCCGCCTGCTGATGACCATGAACCCCGACGGCACCAACCAGCGTTCGCTTTACGGATCGAACTCCTACTGGCCTACCGCCTTCTTCTATGCCACGCCGGTGCCGGGCTCGTCCACGCGCATGGCGGGTATATCCACCGGACACCATGGCGATGGGCGTCTTGGGGAGTTGATCATTCTCGATGCAGCCAAGGGGCGCCACGAGGCGTCGGGCGTGGTCCAGCCGATCCCTTCGACCGCCACCAACAACATCGGCAGGATCTACGACCACGTGCGCAACGTCTGGCCTCGCTTCCTTCATCCGCAGCCGCTCTCGGAATCCTATTTCCTGGTCGCCTGCCAGCCCACCCCGAAGCATAAGTGGGGGGTGTATCTGGTGGATGTGTTCGACAACTTCCTGCTGCTCAAGGACGATCCGGCCTTGGCGATCGTTGAACCGATTCCCGTCATCCGTCGGCCTGTGCCACCCATCCTGCCGGACCGCGTGAATCCGGCGCGCAAGGATGCCACCATATACATCGCCGACATCTACGAGGGGCCCGGTTTGCGCGGGATTCCACGAGGTACGGTCAAATTTGTCCGTGCCTTCTCATACACCTTCAGCTATCATGGCGTGGGTGGTCTTCTGGGTGTCATCGGCATCGACGGTCCCTGGGATTTGCATCGGCCGCTCGGCACGGCCAAGGTTTATCCCGACGGCTCCGCGAAGTTCACCGTTCCGGCCAATACGCCGATCTCGCTCCAGCCCCTGGATGCCGACGGCCAGGCGTTGGCTGTCATGCGCTCCTGGCTCACTGCCATGCCCGGTGAAGTGCTCTCTTGTGTCGGCTGCCATGAGGATCGCGACATGGCCCCGCCTGCCCGCCGCACCATCGCCTCGACGAGCCCGAGCGCCCCGCTTGAACCGTGGCGTCCCTATGTCGCGGGGTTCAGTTTCGACCGCGAAGTCCAGCCCGTCCTGGATCGTCGTTGCATCGCCTGCCATGACGGCGTTACCGCCAAGCCCGACCTGCGCAAGGGATCCATGATCAATTTTCGCCCAAAGTATGCCGGAGCACGGGGCGGCACCGTCTCGCAGGCTTATATCAACCTCTTTCCATACAGCCGCGCCAACGGCATCGAGGGTGACTATCACCTCCTTTCCCCCATGGAATTCCATTTTTCAACGAGTGAGCTCGGGCAGATACTGACCAAGGGGCATCACGGCGTGGACCTTACGCCTTTGGAACGTGATGCGCTTGTGGTTTGGAGCGACCTCAACCGACCCTACCACGGTTCATGGAATTCCATCGGCTGGCAGGGTGCCAACATCCCTGCCCTGGAAGGCATCCGGGCGCGCTTGCGGGAGCAATACGCAGGCGTGTCGGAGAACCACGAGGAGGTGCCACCACCGCCCGCGCCGGTCGAGCCCGTCAAGCCAACCCCTCAGGAGCCCATCGAAAACCCTTTGATCGAGCTGGCTGGCTGGCCTTTCGAGGCCAGCGCCTCCCCGGCCGCCCCGCTCGAGGTCGACGGCTATGCCATCGCGATGATGAACATCCCTGCCGGGGCGTTCGTCATGGGCAATCCGGACGGGCATCGCGACGAACAGCCCGTCGCCCGCGTTGTCATCCACAAACCCTTCCGGATGGCCACTTACGAAGTCTCCAACGAACTCTACCGCGAATTCAATTCCGCCCACGATTCGAAGGTGGCTGACATGCTCTCCTACCAGTTCGGCCAGCGCTCATGGTCGCTCAACGAGGCGCACCAGCCCGTCTGCCGCGTCTCCTTCCGCGATGCGCTCGCCTTCTGTCGATGGCTCTCGGAGAAGACCGGAAAAAATGTGACGCTCCCGACGGAGGCGCAATGGGAATGGGCCGCCCGCGCCGGCACCGCCAACGCCGCGCCCTTTGCTGACTACGGCCGGCATGCCAACACCGCCGATCTGCAGATGCAGCGTTTCTACGCCGATACCGCCCACGAAAGTTACCATGCAATTGCCATCAAACCCAATCCGAGCGTGTATGAAATGTACTTCCTGCACGACCCCTCGGTTGACGACGGCCAGCAACTCTCCGCCCGGCCAGGCACCTATCCGGCCAACGCCTTCGGACTCCACGACATGCATGGGAACGTTGCCGAATGGACCCGTTCCCGCTATCTGGCCTATCCCTACAAGGATGCCGATGGACGCAACGACGACAGCCTTCCCGGCAAGCGCATCGCCCGCGGCGGCTCCTGGTGGCACCGGCCAACGCAATGCACCAGCAGTCACCGCCTGGTCCACGACGATTACCAACCCGTTATGTGGGTTGGCTTCCGTATAATTATAGAGGAATGATTTGAGACCTATTCCATGTTTGATCGTAAACTTGATGTGCGCATTGGCCGCGACAGCGGCGGAACCAGATGCCAGCGGCTTGGCAACATCCGCGCAGTCCCTGCGCAATGCTGTTTGCAAGCTCGACGTACTATTTCCCGCCGCCTATCCTGCCGCCGAGATGATGGCGGCTATCGATGGGGTGGTCGCGTCCGGTGACGAAAAGGCTCTCGATGCCTTGCGGTTCGAGGCGCTGGTGAAGCGCAACCCGCTGCTTAACCGGCAGCCGTTGCTGTTCGTGCAGCGCCACCCGTATGCCTACGATCATCACAACACGCACAACATCTCGCCGGGTGCCCCGAACGAGAACTGTCACGCCAAATTGCGTCCGGGGTCGGCCTTGAAGATCATTGATTTCTCGCGCGGCAGCGAAGTCAGGACGATTCTCGAATCCCCGGACGGGGTTATCCGCGATCCCTGCCTGCATTGGGATGGCGAGCGCATCCTGTTTTCGATGCAGAAGAATGTGCAGGACGACTACCATATCCACGAGATCAGATCCGACGGGAGCGGCCTGAGACAGTTGACGCATCTGCCCGATACCGACAATGTGCACCCGCTCTATCTGGCCGATGATGACATCGTGTTCTCATCCACCCGCGAGCCGAAGTACTGCATGTGTAACCGTCATATCATGGGCAACATCTATCGCATGTCACCGGACGGAGCCAACATTCACCAGATCACCAAGAATACCCTTTTCGACAGGCCCACCCAGATCATGCCAGACGGGCGTATATTGTACGACCGCTGGGAGTATGTCGACCGCAATTTCGGCGATGCCCAGGCTCTTTGGACCGTCAATCCCGACGGATCCAACCAATCGCTTTACTGGGGCAACAACACGCCATCCCCCGGCGCGGTGATCGATGCGCGCATCATCCCAGGCACGCAGAAGGCCTTGGCGATCTTCGCGTCCTGTCATGATGTCGCCTGGGGGGCGCTGGCCATCATCGACCGCCGCAATGGCATGGATGGTCGTGCCCCGGTCGAACGCACCTGGCCTGAGTCGGCGATAGGCCTGGTGCGTGACCCCGGCACGGCGAATAATGCCTGGGACGCCTTTATGCAGGTGAGACCCAAATATCAGACCCCCCATCCGTTGAACGACAGCTTCTTTCTCGCGGCGCGGATCATCGGCGGCCCCGGCCAACCGAACAATCCAGAAAACCGGACCGGCATATTTCTGGTTGATAGCTTTGGCAACGAGGTTCTGTTGCACAGCGAGGCGACGAGCTGTTTCAATCCGATCCCGTTGGCAGTGGTCAAGCGTCCGCTGCCGATCCCGTCACGCAGGGATTTCGAGAACCGTGCCGGCACGATGTATATCCAGGACGTCTATATCGGTCAACATATACAGGCGGTGCCGCGCGGAACGATAAAGTATGTGCGCGTGGTTGAAACCCCGGAGAAGCGCTTCTGGGGGCCAGGCGTGTGGGGCGCGCAGGGATCGGCCTATCCAGGCGTCAACTGGCACAGCTTCGAGACCAAGCGGATCATCAGTACGGTTCCGGTCGAAGCGGACGGCTCGGCCTACTTCAAGGTGCCGTCCGACCGCTTCATCTACTTCCAGTTGCTTGACAAGGACGGAATGATGATCCACTCCATGCGCAGCGGGACGGTGGCGCAGTCGGGTGAGACCACGGGATGTATCGGCTGCCATGAAGACCGGCGCATGGCACCGCCTCCCACCCGGATCGGCATTGTCCCCCTTGCACTACAGCGGCCACCCAGCGAGATCACGGGGTGGCAGGGGCGAGAGGAAAATTTCAACTACATGACGGAGGTGCAGCCGATATTCGATGCCAAATGCATAAGTTGTCACGATTTCGGCAAACCAGCCGGAAAACGCCTCAATCTGGCTCCCGACCGTAACGTGATCTTCAACACCTCTTATAACGAATTGTGGCGAAAACGGTTTATCAAGGTCATCGGCGGCGGGCCGGCCGAGACGCGACCGGCCTACGACTGGGGATCGCACGCCAGCCCGCTGCTGCGCGTGCTCAGGAATGAGAGCGCCGGTCACGAAAAGGTTGACATCACGCCGGATGAGCTCAAGCGGATCGCCGCCTGGGTTGATTTGAATGCGGTGTTCTATCCGGACTATTCCTCGGCATACCCCAACCATCCGGGTGGCCGATCGCCGCTCACCAAAGCCCAGATCGACCGGTTGAGCGCGATCACAGGAGTCGATCTGAATCGTCAATTCAACCACAGCTCCAATCAGGGTCCGCTGGTCAGCTTCGACCGTCCCGAAATGAGCCCGATTCTCGCCAATTTTCAAGATCATAATGCCGCTGACTATGTCGAGGCACTGGAGATCATTCGCACGGGCAAGCGCATGCTCGCGGAGCGGCCGGATGTGGGCATGGAGGGATTCGCGTTGATGGGAATCGACTTGTGGCGGGACCAGCGGTATCGTACCCGGCTTGAGATAGAGACCATGCATCGACAGGCCATCCGCGAGGGCAGGCGCTTTTATGATCAGGACGCGATTGCTGTTTGGAACAGCAAAATCAAGGACTAGGGACCAGGCGTTTAGGAACTAGACGCCATCAGGACCCTGAAAGAAAATCATCAAGAATGAAAAATTTAACAAACACAGCCGTTTTACTAACCGTCGCGTCAATCCTGACGCTTGGCGCTTATGCAGGCGAGACACAAGAGCCTAATGAGCAGAAGGCCAGGATGGTGTTTTCCACCCCGGAAGCACTGGTGCGTTCGATCCGGCATATCCTCGCCAGCAAACCGGAGCAGTACAAGCAAGGCCCTGTCTATCTGGAGGCTGCCTTGCGGTTTGTGGAAGATATGCCCAAAATTACGGAGGGGCTTGCAACCAATGCTCCTGGGGCCATCGCGTCGCTGCAAAAATTCGAGGAACTCAAACAGGCAGCACTGGTGCGCGATAATCCCTATCTTGATTTCGATGAAGCGCTCGTTGTGCTTTCCGACCGGGTTCCCATCACGGCGAATTGGCTCGGAACCCACACGCTCAAGCCGACAGGGTACCGGAACAAGATTGCCCGCCTCAATATCCGAACAGGGACGTTGACCGATGTTTATGCCCCGACCAACGGGGCCTACCTAGGCGAAATCGATCTGCATTACGATTCGAAAAGGCTCCTTTTCACCTCGACCGATCTCAACAACCGGTTTCAAGTGATGGAGGTCGGGGTTGATGGTTCGGGCTTGCGGCAGGTCTCTTCCATCGAGGGCGACATGATCCACAATTACGGCGGAATATACCTTCCGAGCGAGAATATCATCTTCAGCTCAACCGCCCCGCTGATCGGCGTTCCCTGTATCGGGGGCAAGCAAATGGTGCCGAATCTCTATCTCATGAATGCCGCTGGTGCAAATGTGCGCCAGCTCACCTTCGACCAGGACGCCTCGTGGTACCCGACGGTTCTGCTGAACGGAAAAATCATGTATCTGCGCTGGGAGTACACCGACATCATGCACTACTACTCGCGCATCATGATGACCATGAATCCCGACGGCAGCAATCAGCGATCGATCTACGGTTCGCAGAGCCTGTGGCCAAATGCCATGATGAACGCACGTCCGCTGCCGACCACTCCCGGCCGGTTTGTGGCGATCGTGTCCGGACATCACGGTGTCGCGGGTGGCGGCAAGTTGACGATCTTCGATGCCAACCAGGGGCACGCCCATGCCGACGGGGTCGTCCAGCACATTCCGGGCTATGGCCGTCGGGTGACGCATGTGATCCCGGAGCAGCTCTATCCCGATGTCGATGAGAAACTGCTGGCACAGTTTCCGGACCTGCGGGAGGTCGTGGGCCAGTTGGTCGAACAGCATATGGCGGGCATGGATTTGTCCGACAAGAATTATCACAACCGCCTGCGCAGATTCTTCGACAAGTGCTATCCGGCCTTGCGATTCCGCTATCCCGAGATGGCCTTGGATCTCGATCGCTTGGTGGATGGGGTCTGGCCGCAGTTCTATCAACCCTATCCTGTCAGTGATTCCTACTTCCTGGTGCTGGCGAAAGCGGCCGCCTGCAGCCCTTGGCAGCTTTACCTGGTCGATGTCTTCGATAACATGGTGCCCCTGCCATCCGAGATGGAGGAGGGATTCAAGTTCATGCTGCATCCTTATCCCATTCGCCAGCGTCCGCGTCCACCGGTGATTCCGGACAGGGTTGATCCGTCACAGAAAGAGACCACCGTATTCATCCAGAACATCTACGCGGGCCCCGGACTGAAAGAGGTTCCCTTCGGGACGGTCGATTCACTGCGGCTTTTAACCTACAACTTCTCCTATTTCCGCAGTGGCAGCCATCACGTCCTCGGCGTCGAAAGCGGCTGGGATGTCAAACGGGTGCTCGGCTCCGTCAAGGTCGAGGCCGACGGCTCGGCCATGTTCAGGATTCCCGCCAACATGACGCTGTCGATCCAGCCGCTGGACGCCAGCGGCCGGGCGATTCAGCTTTTCCGTAGCTGGCTGGTGGGTATGCCGGGCGAGTATCTGGGCTGCATCGGCTGTCACGAGCCGCCCGGAGAGGCGCCATTGGGCCGGCCGACGATCGCATCGGGCAAGCCGCCGCAACGCATAAGCCCTTACCGGGAGCTCGTGGAAGGTTTTTCGTTCAACGCCGAAGTCCAGCCGGTACTGGATGCCTACTGCAATGATTGCCATGATGGCAGCAAGCCCGCCGCGCCCGACTTCAAGACTAGGGATGTTCCAGTCGCCAGGCCAAGCGCCAATTTCAGCACGGCCTACTATAATTTCCACCGGTACTTCCGCCGCCCCGGCCCGGAGAGTACCGGACTGATGCTAAGGCCATACGAGTTCCACGCCTCAACCTCCGAGGGTGTCCAGCTCCTTGAGAAAGGGCATTATGGAGTCAATCTCGACGAGGATTCGTGGCGGAGACTCAACACCTGGATCGATCTGAATGTCCCGTTCCATGGAAGCTGGCTGGATGTCTACCCCGGGACTGATCATCAGGCCAGTGGGGTGGCTGGCATGGCGGCCACGGCGGCCGAGCTGCGGGCCCGGTTTGCACGTGTAGATCCAGACCGGGACTACCGTCCTTCCGAGCCCTACAAGGTCACGCGCCGCGCCGCGCCTTTGCCTGGGCTGCGTCCCGCTACTGCCATCAGCGCGACCAAGTGGCCCTTCGATGCCGAGGTTGCCCGGCAGATGCAGCAGCAGGCGGGCGAGACTGTGCGCCGTGTCTTTGAGCTGGGCGAGGGGATGAGCATCGCCATGGTGCGCATACCTGCCGGCGAGTTCATCATGGGCAGCGATTCGGAATCGCCCATGGAGCAGCCACGGCACGTCGTGCGGATCGAAAAGCCGTTCTGGATCTCGGAGTGCGAGATCGATAACGCCTTATTCTTCCGATTCAATCCTGATCATAACCCAAGCTACTTCGATCAGCAATGGAAGGATCACACCATGCACGGCTACTCGGCCCGCGGCGCCAGGCAGCCGGCGGTGCAGGTGAGCTGGCTGCAGGCTAATCAATTCAACAAGTGGCTGGGCGAGAAGATCGGCAAGGACGTCCTGCTGCCAACCGAAGCGCAGTGGGAGTGGTCCTGTCGCGCCGGGTGTGACAGGGCATTCTCCTTCGGAGCACTCGAAACCGACTTCGGGCTCTATGCCAATCTGGCTGACAAATCGATTGAGCAGTTGGCGGTCTCGGGCGTCAATCCGTCTTTCTATCCAAAATTGGTCGGCAATCCCGTCTATGATTTCGTTCCACGCGAATCCCGGTTCGACGATGGCAATGTCCTTGTCACAGGGACGAAGCAATATCGACCGAATGCCTGGGGACTCTACGACATGCACGGCAATGTTGCTGAGTGGACCCGGAGCGATTATGCCGACTATCCCGGAGACAAGGCAAAAAGCAATCCGGATGAATGGAAGACAAAGAAAACCGTGCGGGGCGGATCCTTCTTCGACCGGCCTTACCGCGCCACGTCCAGCTACCGACTGGGCTACCATCCGTGGCAGGGTGTGTTTAACGTCGGCTTCCGCGTCGTGATCGAGGAGTGATCACCAATCCTTTTGGACTGGAAAAATCCCGGCGAAACGCCTGCTCATCCCCAGGGCTTCAA